>Ga0114981_10001749_pt1 | contig 14066 bp, 13 predicted proteins | sample S_140806_MF_Meta_FD_87028 | JGI IMG/M metagenome (GOLD analysis project Ga0114981, IMG submission 87028) | Freshwater microbial communities from Lake Simoncouche, Canada to study carbon cycling - S_140806_MF_MetaG | ecosystem: Environmental > Aquatic > Freshwater > Lake | place: Lake...
CTATGGCGCGATACTTACGGCGCTTCCGGATTTGATTGATTCCTCGCAAGCGATTGCCACTCTTAGCGCTTCGCGCGCAGATTCAGGTGGACAGGGATTGGAAATCTCGCCCTTGGTAAATCGATGAAAAGCTTGTGATTCTTTCGCAAATGCTTCGCGGAATCTTTCAATAAATCCTTTATATCGAACTGGATCAAAATTCATTTCACCTTCAATGTCATGAATCGGAGTCTTGCGGTTTAGGCCAACTGCCAGGGAATCCTTGGAGCCGAAGATTTCGATACGAACATCATGGCCGACTGGGTTATGGCGGGTTCCGGTAATGGCAACTTGAACGCCGCTGGCAGTCGTTAATGAAATGAGTGAAACATCGGCATCGTTATATTTCGCATATTGCTGGTGTTCGCGCACGGCTTGGGTGGCATAAACCTTAGATATCTCACTTTGGGTAATCCATCTGACTAGATCAAAGTCATGAACATGTAAGTCTCGATAGATGCTGCCACTGCCTTCCAAAAATTCTAAAGTTGAAGGCTGATGGTCATGGGCGTACATATGCATTGTGTAAAGGGTTCCGACTTCTCCGCTGGCTATCTTTGCTGCAGCCTTTGCAATTGGTGGATCAAAGCGGCGTTGGAAACCTACTTGAATCTCTGTACCAAATTTTTCAGCTGTAGAAATGACTACATCTGTTTCTTCGACGGTAAGCGAAATAGGTTTTTCACAGAGAATAGGTTTCCCAAGCGGCAGCAAACAATTTAATATTTCTACATGCGCATTTGTCGCTGTTGCTACTACGTAACCGTCAAAAGTTTGGCTATAAATATCTGCGTACTTTCCAGCGTTGCAACCTAATTTCTTAGCTAATTCATCAGCAGATGAATCACGTCTATTAAAAATTGTTACATCGGCGCCATCAGCAAGTAAATCTTCGGCGCGGATAGCTCCCATGCGCCCAGAACCAATTACTGCGATCTTCATGGCGCAGATTTACTCCTTATTTCGCAGCGATAGACCTTCACTATATAGTTTGGGCAAGGATTTATGAAGTGCCCCTCTTGCGCACGTAAGGATCAAAATGGCGAAGGATCTCGACCTCATCACTGTGGGTCGAATTAGCGTTGATTTATTTGCTGAGCAGATCAATACATCGTTTAGCCAGCCACAAACTTTCCATAAATCAATTGGTGGATCTCCAACCAATGTGGCAGTGGCTGCGGCCAAATTAGGCCATAGCAGCGCCATCGTTACCAAAGTAGGCGTTGATCCACTTGGCGAATATGTTTTAAATAAGTTAAAAAGTTTTGGAGTAAATACCGATTTTGTGAAGGTGGCCGAAAGTGGTCTGACGCCAGTTGTTCTTGCCTCCCAAGATCCACCAGAAGATCCAAAGATTATCTTTCATCGCCAACCATCGGCACCTGATACACAGTTACAAGTTGCAGATTTAGATACGAATTCACTGCTTTCTGCAAAGATCTTTTGGGTAAGTGCTTGTGCGCTCTCCCAGGCGCCAACATCTGAGAGCATATTTACATGGCTAGAACAACGTGGCAGAGCGAGCCAGACAATTATTGATTTGGATTACAGGCCTTCTTTTTGGAAAGATGTCACTGCTGCGCGCAAGGCAGCGCAAAGAGCGATCGCAAATTGCACAATCGCAATTGGAAATATTACTGAATGTGATGTGGCTCTTGGGATTAGGGATCCTCATAAGGCGGCACAAGATCTGCTCGATCGCGGGGTGGCTTTAGCGATCGTCAAAATGGGCGGCGATGGAGTAATGCTGGCAAATAAAGATGAGATTCACGTTATTAAACCGATGCCGATTAAGTTGGTATGTGGACTTGGCGCAGGAGATGCTTTTGGCGGCGCACTTGTGCACGGGTTACTTAGCGGGTGGGGCCTAAAAGAGATAGGTGAATTTGCAAATGGCGCTGGTGCCTATTTAGCTTCTGAGTTAATGTGCTCCGATGCGATGCCAACTGTTGACATCCTCAATAGCTTTATTAGCGCAGGAGGTAGGCGGTAATGACGCTCGATCGTAAGCGCTATCTAGAACTCATTGAAGCCAGGATTACCAACCCATTATCGCTACAAAAAGCGCTGAAGAAGCGTGCACGCAGAACCGTTGCGGGCAAAGACGGAAAATTGATGTTGCTTGCCGCAGATCACACAGCGCGCGGAATAATCGCAGCGGGAAATAATCCAACTGCAATCGCAGATCGTTATATTTTATTAGATAAATTGATTCGTGGATTAGCTGTTTCTGGTGTCGATGGCGTAATGGCAAGTGCCGATATTTTAGAAGAGTTAGCTTGGCTGGGTGCGCTGGAAGAAAAGGTTGCGATCGGCACCATGAACCGCGGTGGAATTATCGGTGCATCATGGGAGCTAGATGATCGCTTAACTGCCTACGATGCCGAACATATAAAGAGCATGGGCTTAGATGGCGGAAAGACCTTATTGCGAATTGATGAGACCGATCCTGGCACTGCTAGGACTATTGAAATGGTTGCTCAAGTCACCACACAACTGGCTGATCTAGAGCTAGTTTCAATGATCGAACCACTTCCATATATCAAGAATGCCGAAGGTCGAGCAATACTTGATCCGTCCGAAGAGAAGTTGATAAAAGTGGTTTCGATCGCATCGGCCCTTGGTTCCTCTTCAGCATTTACCTGGTTAAAGATTCCAGCACCGGCAAATCCCGAGAAAGTCGCTGCCGCAACTAGCTGTCCAATTTTATTGTTAGGTGGAGATCCCGGCAGTAATTGGGAAGAAGTCTTTGCCAAATGGGAAACAGCACTTAAAGTTCCAAATATTCGTGGTCTGGTTCCAGGTCGTGCGTTACTGTTTGGAGAAGATTTAAGTGTGGAAGAAGCTGTAACGCGCGCAGCAAAAATGGTTAGAAAAGGGTAGCGATGAGTTGGTATAAACCAGCAGGATCACTTGCAACGCCTGAATCTGAGATTTCCTTGTCGCCAAAAGATGCTGGGTGGGAATTTTGTGGTTTCTATACCTATAACTTTGCCAAAACTGCCGAAGTAAAGGCTGAACTTAAAGGACGCGAAGGGATATTGCTTCCCTTATCTGCCCAAGATGTAAAAGTTGAAGTAGATGGCCAGGTCTTTACTTTGAAAGGTCGCACCGGAGTCTTTGCTGCGGTTTCCGACTGGATCTATCTTCCTGTTAATTCATCAGTGAAATTTTCTGGAAAATCTGGCGAAGTTGCACTGCTTACAGCAGAAGCCAGCGAAATCTTCCCAGTTTGCTACACACCAGCTGAAAACGTCTCGGTTGAAGTTCGCGGCTCTGGCAAAGCCACCCGCCAAGTAAATAACATTGCAACTCCAACTAGTTTTACCGCTTGCCACAAGATTTTGGTCTGTGAAGTAATTACGCCAGGTGGAAATCTCTCATCATGGCCGCCGCATCGCCACGATAAATTCCCGGGCTGTCCCACAATTAATGAAGAGGTTTACTACTTCCAGATCGGCAAAGATGGCTCCGATCACGGCGATAACGAAGGCGTTGGCTTCTTCCACGTTTACACAGTCGATGAAACTTTAGATGAGACTGTAACTATCCACGATAAAGATATCTATGTTGTCCCCCACGGTTATCACGGGCCATCTATCGCCTCCCCTGAATATCCAATGTACTTTTTAAATGTTATGGCCGGCCCTGCCGCAGAACGCAGCATGGCTTTTTGTGATGATCCAGCACATCACTGGATTAGAGATTCATGGAATGATCAAGTGCAAGATCCCCGTTGTCCAGTTACTTCAGCCCAAGGCAAGGTTAAAAAATGAAGAAAGATATCCGCATTGCTGTACTCGGACTCGGCTGGATGGGGCAAGCGCACTCTCGCTCTGCGCTACGTATTCCATCGCTCTTTCCTAATCGTGGTTTCCAGCCAATCTTGCAAGTTTGTGCCGATGTGGATCCAGCAAGGCAGAAGAGCGCAGTAGAAGATTACGGTTTTGCACGTGCAACAGGTGATTGGATGGAGGCCGCAACCGCAACTGATGTTGATGCAGTTTGGGTAACTGCGCCAAATATGTTGCATCTACCAATGATTGAAGCGGCAACTAAAGCGGGCAAGGCAGTCTTTAGCGAAAAACCAATAGGTGGAAAGCCAGAACAAACAGTGCAAGCTTTTAAATTAGCAAAAGCTGCCGGAGTTCCAACTGGCGTTGGCTATAACTATGTCTGGGCTCCTCTTGTTCTTCACGCAAAGAACTTGATTGCAAGTGGCGCACTTGGCGAAATTACACATTATCGTGGTCGCTTTTTGAGTATGTACGGCAGCGACGAGCTAGGTCTGCTCACCTGGCGATTTAAATTAGCCGATGCTGGTTACGGAGTATCAAGTGACATCCTCAGCCATAGCGTTTCAATGGCGCAATTTTTAGTGGGTTCTATCTCCGAAGTAGTCGGAATGCAGAACACCACAATTAAAGAACGTCCCCTTCCGACTGGAAATGCCGGCCATTACTCACGCGGCAAGGCCAGTGATCCAAAGGGCATTGTAGAAAATGAAGATTTCGCTTCCATGCTCTGCACCTTTGAAAATGGCGCAACCGGAACCTTTGAAGTAAGCCGCACGGTGGTTGGCCCAGAAAGTCAGAACGCCTTTGAAATTTATGGAACTAAGGGTTCGCTAATGTGGAATTTAGAGAAGATTAATGAGCTGCAATATTACGAATTAGGTTCATCTCTCAACACTGGATACACAACAATTTATGGCGGCGATCGCTTCCCCTTCCACGGCGCCTTTGTGCCAGGTCAAGCAAATGCCATTGGCTTTGAAGATCTAGTTGCAATCGAAGATTACTCATTTATGCAATCAATCGCTGAAGGCACAAGCTTTGGGCAGAGCTTTAAAGAGGCAGTTGATGTAGTCAGCGTGCAACAAGCTTTGATTAACTCTTGGAGCTCACGTACTTGGGAAAAAGTTAGAGATTTAAGTCTTTAAACCAATTCAAGGATTCAGGGTTGGCAAGTGCGCTTAAGTTGGTAATTTCAACTCTGTTAATGGCATTGGCAACAGCTATTTCAACGAGTTTATTGCTTTTAGTCCGTGGAAAATCTGGTGCCTGCACGATTAACGCCGGCACATGGCGCGGGCTTGCCTTCTGTTTAAGCGCCAATTTAATTTGATCAATTAAGCTCTGACTAAGCACAGCATCTACAGCCAGCTTCACAAAGAGCACAACCCTGGTATCGCCTTCCCAATTCTGAGCGATCGCCAATGATTCGGTAATTTCAGCAAATTCTTCTGTGATGCGATAAATCTCAGCAGTTCCTATCCGTACTCCCCCTGCATTTAAAGTCGCATCCGAACGCCCATGCATTATGTATCCGCCTTCTGTGGTTTTCTCTACATAATCTCCATGCGTCCAAACATCGGCAAATCTTTCAAAGTAAGCCGATTGAAATTTTTTCTTATCTGGATCGTCCCAAAAATAGAGTGGAACCGAAGGAAAAGCATTGCGACAAACTAATTCACCTTTTACTCCAACGTCTGCAACTTGGCCGGCTTCCGAAAAGATTTGAACATCTAGCCCCAGCGCAGCTCCTTGAATCTGACCTGCATAAACCGGCAAATTTGGAACACCCAGCATGAAACATCCACAGATATCGGTTCCGCCAGAAATGGATGCGAGATGGATATTTGGTGAGACTGATTCATAGATATATGTAAAGCCTTCATGGCTAAGCGGTGATCCAGTTGAAGCAATTGTTCGCAACTTACTTAATTTGTGAGTTTCTTTAGCCTTGAGATCTAGCTTGCGAATTGAATCTATATATTTAGCCGAAACTCCAAGGAAGGTAACTTCGCTCTGCTCGGCTAGATCAAAGAGGCGTTGCGGGTTAGGAAAGAGCGGATTACCATCGAATAAGACAATGCCGGCCCCGGTTCCAAGTCCCAGGAAGAGCCAGTTCCACATCATCCAGCCACAGGTTGTGTAATAGAAAATATTATCTTGCGGTCTGATATCTAGGTGATATCGCTGCTCGCTCAATACCTTTAAAAGCACTCCTGCTGCACTATGAACTATACATTTTGGTTTACCGGTTGTTCCAGATGAAAATAAGATAAATCCAGGTCTATCGAATCCACCGGGGATCGAAATTTCATGGCTTGGATTACAGGTCGCAATCCAATCGCTAAAGTTTAAGTAAGGAGAACTTTGGTTTCCGATCGCAATGACTTCTTTAACTGTTGGTAGTTGCGCAACAATTTCAGCGATTTTCTCCAAACAATCAATCTCTTTGCCGTTGTATTGATAACTAGTCGTAACCAATAGGACTTTGGGATCTATCTGTTGAAAGCGATCTAGGACCGTTGCAGATCCAAAGTCAGCCGAAGTACTTGAAAAAATTGCCCCAATTTTGAGAGCGCCAAGTGCGAAAAATACGGATTCGACAACATTGGAAACTATTGCTGAGACGACATCGCCCTCTTTTAATCCGATTTGCTGTAGACCAAAAGCTACTTGATTAGCAATCTGGCGTACCTGAGATCGCGTGAATTCCTTCCTCAATCCAGATTCACTGATTTCGGTGATAATAATCTGCTCGTCGTTACCCTTAAGCAAGGTATCTGCAATATTTAGCTGCGCATCGGGGAAGAAATTACTCTTCAGGAAATCACTACCAATGGCCCCTTGATTACCTAGGCTTCCGACGACTTCACAATCGTCAAATACATATCTCCAAAAAAGATCAGGATTTTCAATCGACCATTTATGTAGACTCTTAAAATCACTTACTTGCGCATATCTCTGTAACTCATCTATTGCTAAGTGTTCTGTAGATGCAGGAGCCCACAACGCTCGTTGCATCGCTTAGGGGCGGCCCATAACTTCAAAGGCGCGGTCAAATACAGTTGCAAAAGCGATTGAATCGCTATGTGGCATGAGCCAGCCTTGCCCTCCACGAATCCGACGAGACATGGAATCGGCCATCAATTGATATGGATCGCATGCTGCAAAGTTCTCAACCATTACCTTGCCATCGATTTCAAGCTCCAACGTGCTGGGCTTGTTATGTGAGTTAAAGGCATCGTTTCCGGTAAGTGAAACTCTTCCCTTTGTGCCGATGACATCGAAGTAAAGGGTATTTGGAGTATTCATGGAAGTTAACGCTTCAGCATGTGCCCCGCCGATATCAAATGAAGTTGTGACCGTTTCATCGCATCCACCTGGGTGCCATTTTACTTCGGTTTTGATATTTGAAACTGGCGCAAAGTCCATCAACCAGATCGGTGCTGCAACAGAATATGGACCAAGGTCATATAGGCCTCCGCCACCTAATTCATGGATGGCGCGAATATTGCTTGGATCAAGACCATCATAAGTAAATGCGCTACGAATATCTTTTACTTCACCAATTACACCAGAATCTACAATCTCTTTTAAGCGCAAGGTGCGTGGATGCCAACGGTTCCAGCTCGCTTCCATAAAGATCATGCCCGTTTCATCGGCAACGGCAATTGCCTCTTTAAGTTCGGCAACGTTCATTGCAGCAGGCTTCTCGCACAAAACATGCTTGCCAGCGCGCATTGCCTTTATTGACCACTCAATGTGAAGTGAATTTGGAAGTGAGATATAGATCGCTTCAACTTTTGGGTCAGCAAGTAATTGATCGTAATCTGTATAAACCAGACCTGAGGGAGAAAGTGATTTTCCACGTTCTAGATCTTTAGATCCGACTGCGTAGATCTCACCTTCCTGAGAATTTAGCAGCGCTGGATAGAGCGCTAACTTTGCGATGTAACCTGCTCCGATAAATCCCCAGCGTACTTTTTCCATATCGGTGACAATACTTGCAAAGTTGGCAAAGTCCAAAAATTCTTTAATCTGCTGCGATCCTGAGCCAGATTTGAACCGTGAAAGCCGCCGAAAGCAACTTCCTGGTTAGCCACTGCAGGTTCTGGTGATGTGCTTGCGGGAATAATTGGCGCACTTGTTGCAACTAATTACATTGAAATTTTAAATGATCCAGATCACTTAGTAAAAGTTGCAGCAAGTGGTGCATTCATTCATAACTTGGCTGCGGTAACTGTATCTAAGGATTCCCCCATTTCAGCCACTTCTATAATCGATTTTATTCCACAAGCGCTGCAGAAAATATTAAAGTAGGGGTAGCCCCATAATTTTATTTTGTCCTTGTTTCGCAATACGCGGGTTACTTATGAGGGCTACCTTTAGGGGTGACCAAATCTCCCACAGTCCTCGTAGCAAGTGATGACGCATTTGAGTTAGCAACTCTTAGCGCCGCCCTTCGTATGCAATCTATTAATGTTGTAGCTGAAGCGCATACTGAAGAAATTGCACAGAATCTTTATAAATTTCTTTCACCAGAAGTTGTCTTAATTGATCTGCAATTTGCTGGTGAAGAAGCACTTGATTTGGTAAATAAATTTCGTAAAGTAAATTCTCTTCTTGGCATTGTACTAATGACGGCATGTCCAGATCTGCGCTTACTTGGATTAGTTGAGAAGCAAATACCTACTGGCTCGCAGGTAATTTTAAAGAAGTCAGTTGCAGATTTATCTGTTGTAAGCCATGCAATAACAAATTCAGTCGATGCTGTCGCTGAAAAGAGGAAGATGTCTTGGATCGATAGCCATGGATCATTGCATGAAAATGCTTTCAAGTCAGTGCTGACAGATTTCACCGATATTCAAATCGAAACATTCCGCTTACTTGCCAAGGGTTTAAGTAACTCCGAGATCGCAAAGGTCCGTTTTGTAAGTGAAAAATCAGTGGAACAGATCGTTGCCCGAATTGCACAGCACCTTCGAATTACTCCTGATCGTGCCCAGAACTTGCGAGTTGTCTTAACCGGTGAATACTTCAAATGGATCGGCTCACCGCGCCACTAGCCCTGCCTGCTTTAACTAACCCAGTAAAGTGTGCGCCATGGATGCGCAACTTACGCTAGCTGAACTGCGCAAAAGCTGGAACGATGTTCTAGATCATCTAGAGAGCCAAGATCGCGTTGCCTGGATTGCCTACTTTGATGCCCGGCTTGCCGACCTTGATGGCCAGAAACTCTCGCTCGATTTCTCAGATGCCCGCAAATTCTCTGGTGGGCATGAATACTCACCCACCCGCGAAAAGCTAGAAAATTCTTTACTCGCATCGATTAAAGAAGTTTTAAAAATTGAGCTAACGATAATCGAGATTTGATGAAACGTATTATCTTCATTATCGCAATGAGTCTAGGTTTCTTCTCTTTGCAGACAATCGCATCAGATGCGGCGACATCGAAGATAACTATGTCACTACGTCAGACACCCGGCGGTGTAGAACCAATTGTGTCTTTATATGGAACTCTCAAACCCGCTAAATCTGGAATTAAAGTTTCCGTGCAGATTCAGCTAGATGGAAAATGGCAAGATACTCGCTTCTCATCTAAAACTGCGCGCGTTGGTACTTGGCAGATAGTCGCTGTCGCAACTGCCTTAGATGCCGATGTTAAATATCGCGCAAAAGCAAAAATTGGTAGCAAATATATTTATTCAAATATTAGATCGATTGTGGTGAAATCAACGCCTGAAATCTCCAACGCGACAACGCTGGCAGTTATCGATCAAATGGGTCCGGGCGGGCGAATCCATGGCGCAGATATCAGTCGCTGGCAACATCCAAATGATGCGCCAATAGATTTCGTAAAGATGCATGGCGCTGGTGTGCGCTTTGTAATGATTAAGGCATCGGATACGCGCGATGATGCTGATGCCTTATCGCTTAAATATTTAATTATGGATCGATCTGCAGCTCAAGCCGCCGGTATTTACACTGGGTTTTATCATTACGCAGTCTTGCCGGATGTCTCAACTAACGAGCAAGTGATAACCGATGCCCAAACCCAAGCGCAGAAAGCGTTGTGGCGGCTAGGTGCACTAGGTGGCTATAACGAGCGCGATCTCCCTTACGCATTAGATTTGGAAAATAACTGCGTGCGGCTATCGGGTAAGACTTGCGCCAGATATCTACCTAAAGCGCAGATAACGTTATGGGCCAAGACATTCTTAAAAATCGTAAAAGATAAGACCGATCGCACACCAATTATTTATTCATACCCAAGCTTCCTGGAGGGTGCGATGGTTCGTGATGACGAGCTACGCCAATATCCACTTTGGCTTGCCCAATATGCGATAAATCCGGCAGATCCTTTAGCTCAACCTGGTTTAAAAGAAGGTGGCTGCTTTGTTCATTCCTGGACCACCGCAAATTGCTCCTCAACCTGGACGGTTTGGCAATACACATCCTGTGGCATCGCTCCGAAATATGGGGTTCCTGGAAATCGCTTAGACCTAAATGTTTTTCGCGGAACACCTTCTACATTTTTGGATTTAATTAAAGGTAGCTGGATTCCAGAAGTTGCCGATCAGATGCCAAAAAACGAAGCGACATCGCTTACCTATAAAAATATAAAGTTTTCTACCGCAGATAAGCCGGTAAATTTGGAAGTTGATGTTATTCGCCCAGATGGACGTCCAGTTGTTACCGGCACGGTTCGTTTCTATGTGAATTCGTTAACGCCGATTAGCCCCAAGCCGATACAAACTGTGGTGCGCGCAACCAGCGGTTCTTGGAAGTTAAGCATTAAGGGTATTCCGGCCGGGCTATGGGCGGGAAATATTGGATTTGTAGATGCCACCGGCACCCACGCAGATAGCAAATCACCAATTGAATTTGCCATTGGTGAAGCAGCCCTAACTTCGCCAACGCCTACCCCAAAGCCAAGCGCCGTTCCAAGCAAGCAACCCACAACAGATGGCTGCAGGAATCAGATTAAGAATTAATTCACTTGCACAAGTAGTTTGTTTAGCGAATCACGCTCACTCTTTAGATGTTTGATGAATTCTGATACAGATCTCTTCTTGGCCGCAGCATCCCAACTCAAAATTGGTGCAATCAAATTTGCAACAGGCAAAGCTAGGGACTCTCCACCATCGCTTGCTTCAAAGGCAATACGCGTGCGGCGAGATAAAACATCATCAACGCTTTGGGCGCCTTCGTGGGTTACGGCATAAATTACTTCCGCTTTCAAATATGGAAGATCTGGCGTTAATGGCTCTGCCAAATTCTTATCTTCACTAATGATGGTAAGTAACTCGTTGATAAGTGAGCCATAACGATTAAGCAGATGGCTAATCGATGCTTCAGACAGTCCACTTATCTCGGATAACTGTGTAACTTGCTGTTGGAGCGCGAAAAATCCATCGGCACCAATAATTGGTAGTTTGTCGGTTACAGATTCAGCAACGATGCGGCGCAGATCCTTCGCCGCAAGATCGATGACATCCTTACCCATGATGCGATATGTGGTGTATTTGCCTCCTGCAATACTTACAAATCCTCGGGCTGGTCGATCCACAGTGTGCTCGCGTGAGAGCTTGGTCGTAATTGAATTATCTGCATTTGATACCAGTGGGCGCAAGCCAGCGTAAACACCGATAATTTCCGATGCTGTAATTTTTGGAAACAGAACGCGGTTAGCCTGCTCAATTATGTACTCAACATCTTCTAGAGATGCGACCGGGTTGGTGCGATCTGCTTTATAAGGGGTATCTGTTGTGCCAACAATCCATTGTTCTCCCCATGGAATTACAAAGAGAACTGAATCAGTTGTCTTTAAAATTATTCCAGCATCAGATTTTATGGAGCTCTTGGGCAGAACAATATGCGCACCCTTGCTCATAGTTACCTTATAGCCAGGTTTAATCCCAAAGTTTTCGTGAAGTTCGTCGCTCCAAATACCAGCGCACATAACTGTTACCTTGGCGCTTACCGAGATTGTCTTGCCAGAAAGTAGATCGCGAACTTTTGCGCCCACGATTCGCTTGCCATCGCGTATCAATTCTTCGCATTCAACTCTTGAAGTAATAACAGCTCCATGTCTGGCCGCGGTTCGAGCTATCGAAAGTGTGTGACGGGCATCGTCGACTTGAGCATCGAAGTACTTAATTGCTCCATTGATTAAATCGCTACGCAGGGCTGGGGCAATTTCGGTGATCTTTCTCTCGCTTAAATGTTTGTGCCAAGGAAGTGCACGCTGAAATCCGCGCAACAAGTCATAGAGTGCCAATCCTGCTCCAACATACGTGCGCTCCCGATACTTTTGATGGAGTGGATATAGGAAAGCAACTGGTTTTACCAAGTGCGGAGCCAAAGTGGTCACCATTAGCTCGCGTTCATGCAAAGCTTCACGCACCAATTTAAAGTCATATTGTTCTAGATAACGAAGTCCACCGTGTATTAACTTACTTGAACGACTAGATGTTCCTGAAGCAAAATCTTGACTTTCTACGAGAGCAACTTTCAATCCACGCGCTGCCGCATCAAGAGCGGCGCCAACTCCAGTTACTCCCCCTCCAATTATTAAGATATCGAAATCTTCTGTGGCCAGTGATTTCAGCGAGGATGCGCGCTGTGCAGGATCTAACTGCGAAGTAAACACTGTTGTTTCGCCCCATACTGTTTTCTAGAAGGTGGATGTAGGCTTAAGGATATGTCATACATAGCAAGCCTGGATCAAGGTACGAGTAGCACTCGTTGCATGATCTTTGATTCAACGGGAACTGTGGTGGCCAAAGCCCAAAAAGAACACCAACAATTCACCCCTAAACCTGGTTGGGTGGAACATGATGCGGCGGAAATTTGGCTGAGTACTAAGGAAGTTATTGGTGCGGCAATCGCCTCAGGAGGCATATCTGCTATCGAAATCAGCGCTATCGGTGTAACAAATCAACGCGAGACGATCGTCGCTTGGGATAGTCAAACCGGAGCTGCGCTACACAAGGCAATCGTTTGGCAAGATACCCGAACTGCAGATTTTCTAAATGGTTTAAATGATGAGGTTAAAGCAGAGTTAATTAGCCGAACTGGGCTGGCTATCGCTCCTTACTTTTCAGCTAGTAAAATCCATTGGTTATTAAATAACGTCGCTTCAGTAAAGCAGGCGCAGGCCGCAGGCAACTTGCTGGTCGGAACAATTGATTCGTGGTTGATCTGGAATTTATCTGGTGGCCTACATATAACTGATGTAACAAATGCTTCGCGGACTATGTTGATGAACCTAGAAACTCTGCAATGGGATAAAGATATTCTTGAAATTTTTGAAATCCCGCTGGAAATCCTGCCCGAGATAAAGTCATCATCTGAGCGCTATGGCATGACTAAATTAGATGGTCCATTTGGTTCAGAGATTCCTATCGCTGGAATTTTAGGAGACCAACATGCAGCAATGGTTGGACAAGCCTGTTTTGAAAAGGGAAGCTCTAAGACAACATATGGCACAGGAAATTTTGCACTTTTAAATACTGGGACCGAGATTGTCCGGTCAAAGCACGGCTTGTTAACTACTGTCTGTTTCAAGTTTGGTAATCAACCCGCGCAATATGCGCTGGAGGGCTCCGTTGCTGTAACAGGTTCTGCGATCCAGTGGCTGCGTGATGAGTTACAGATAATTTCCAGCGCTTCAGAGATAGATGCTCTGGCCAGTTCGGTCCCAGATACCGCAGGTGTTTACTTCGTTCCCGCATTTTCTGGTTTATTTGCCCCTTATTGGCGCAGCGATGCGCGCGGTGCAATTGTTGGCCTAACTCGCGCTGCAACAAAAGCTCACCTTGCTCGCGCAACGCTAGAGGCGATCTGTTATCAAACGATGGAAATTATGGATGCAATGAGTGCAGATAGTGGGGTGGTACTGACGCAGATGCGCGTTGATGGCGGAGTGACTGAGAGCGAATTGTGTATGCAATTACAGGCCGATGTGATGGGTATCGAAATCATTCGTCCACAAATTACTGAAACTACTGCGTTAGGTGCTGCATATGCAGCAGGACTAGCGATCGGCTATTGGCAATCCATTGAAGAAGTTAAAGCAAATTGGCAAGAATCAAAACGATGGAAACCAGGCAAAAGTGCAAAAGAGCGCGCAATAGGTGCGGCGCGATGGAAAGAGGCGATCGCACGAACTCTTAATTGGGTTCAGTAACGCGTAGAGTTAGCCTCCATGAGCCCGTCGCAGAAACTCAA
>Ga0114981_10001752_pt1 | contig 14058 bp, 7 predicted proteins | sample S_140806_MF_Meta_FD_87028 | JGI IMG/M metagenome (GOLD analysis project Ga0114981, IMG submission 87028) | Freshwater microbial communities from Lake Simoncouche, Canada to study carbon cycling - S_140806_MF_MetaG | ecosystem: Environmental > Aquatic > Freshwater > Lake | place: Lake...
ATACTACTTGTAAAGTATTAAGAAGTAAGTATCAAATACCTAGACCTTTAATTGGTAGATATAGAGATGCTATGCAAGTTAAATTATTAGATGGTAGATTATTAGGAATAATAGAACAATACCAACTAAAATCAGATTCACTAGACCCAATAAAAGGACAAGCATTAAGATACTCAATTATCAATCAATATTTGTATCTTTGGCGAAGTAAAACTTTGAAGTGTATTTATGTTGATGGTATATGGGAGAATATATTAGATTGGCAAGATATACAATCACAAGAAGATTGTAATGATATTTATGAATTAGAAAGTGGTATTGGACATAATGAAGTTACTGGAATCATGCAGATTATGGCTACATTATTACAATTACCATTAGCTAGAAAAGATGATGATAGCGATGACAGGAATCCAGAAATACGATAAGATATTTACAAATAGTGATGACAAGATGACACTATTACATTTCTATAAGGATTATCCTTATAAGAAAAGAAAGTGTGCTACTTGTTTACCTTATGTAACTATTGATGAAAACAGTAACCATGAATACGCTATAACATATACTGAATGGAAGAAAATTATATTATCATATTTCAAACACACTGTATTATTTTTATTAAATGGATATACATATTACTTTCATTCAGGAATGGGAGAACTAAAACTAATAAAGAAAAAGATAAATAAAAAGAAAGTAGATATAGGTAGAACTATACTACATTTTATGAAGAGAAGTAGTAAGACTAGAGCTGAAGCTATTGAAGAACTAAAAACTACAAAAGAACGTTTATATTACTTTAATCCTGAACTAGATGGTTACAAGTGGAAAGCTGCTTGGTTTAGAAAAGGATTTAATGTAAAGTATTTGAATTTATGGGGATTTATGTTACAAAGACAAAGTGCTTATAAGTTTATTAATAACTATTTAAAAACTAATAAACAAGCACTATTTAAAATAGTAGAGAAATGAGTGTAGAGTCGAAGCCTAATAAGTTAGTTAAAGGATTAGTATTAGATACTTTCCATACTGATGTAGATAACACAGTAGCTACTTATGCTTTGAACTCACAATTAGAAGACCAAGAAGGTAATCACTTTCACTATGGTTCTGAAGTTGGTACTACATATATAAAAGAAATACCAACTGGTCATGTTGTTATTGGACATATCAACATGGAAAGAAATGAAACTGTATTATTTACTACAGATGGAGGTAATAGTACTATAGGTATATTATCAAGAAATAATGATATGAGTTATCATTATGAAATAAAAGTAGATGATACTAAACAAGCTAAAAAATTAGGATTTAGGAAAGATACATATATTCGTGGTGTTTATAGATTATTAAATGGATGTGATAAAGTAATCTATTTTGTTGATGGTATTAATAAAGATAGAAGAATTAATATCAATCAATTAGATAGTTATAAAGTAACTGACCCACAATCTGTAGCATCAGGAATAGTATTTGATGATAGTTTAAGAGCTACAATATTTGCTATAGCATCTGCAAGTGGAAATATACAGTTAATAAGATTAATGTCTGCAAGTCCTGAAGCTACTGCTAATGTATTAGCTACTTTGACTTCAGGAGCAGAACTTACTAAACTGTTAACTGCATCAGCAAATGGTATTGGTACTGCACTTGCTAACTTGATGAGAACAGCTAATATAATGTCATCAGTAGAAGCTAATGGAACTACTACTACAAATGTTGATATTGTAAGATTACTACAAAGTAATGTTACTGCAATTGGTAGTGTTAATGCTATATTACAATCAATACAACAAGGTGTTGTTGAAATAGATGTTACACTATCAGGTGTTGCATCATCAACAGCAATATTATTAAGAGCTGCATTACTAGAAACTAATGTTACAACACAAGCAACAACAGTAGTTGAAGCAATACTTACAAGAATAATTAATGCACAAGTTCAAGCATTAGCTAATACTTCATCTTCAGCACAAATATCAATACCAGTAAATGCTACAGTTGATGCTAGAGCTACTACTGCTGCTAGTGCTTTATTAAGTTATGCAGTAAATGCTACTGTAGATGCTATGGCTCAAACTTCAGCTACTGCACAATTATCAAAAGTAATAAGTGCATCTGCTGACGCATTAGCTAATAGTTCTTCTGAATTATTAATTGGATTAGTTCTTGTATCTACAACAAGTGCTACTGGTTCAATAAGTACAGCTAATCTATTTATTAATAGATTACTTGCATCAAGTGTAACTGCACAAGGAACAACAACTGCAACAATAACAACGGCTGACAATGTATCGGCAAGTGTAACGGGAGCGGCAACGGTTACGGGTGCTACGTTGGATGTGGCTCCATCTATTGTAGAAGTTGAATATCTTGTTATTGCTGGTGGAGCGGGTGGCGGTAGACGTGGAGGTGGAGGTGGTGCAGGCGGTTATAGAAACTCTGTTAGTGGTGAAACAACTGGAGGTGGCGGTTCAGCAGAATCTAAACTATTACTTAATAAAGCTATATCTTACACTGTAACTGTTGGTGCTCCAGGCGCTGGTTCTACGTCTGAAACATCGAGAGGAACAAATGGTAATAATTCTTCTATTAGTACTTTATTAGTTGCAACTGGCGGTGGAGGCGGTGGTTCGGGTGGTTCAGGTTTCCGCACTGGCTCTAATGGTGGTTCAGGTGGCGGTGGTTGCGGTTTTGGTGCAAATAATGCTGGAGGTTCTGCTTCTTCTCCAACACAAGGTTTTTCTGGTGGTTCAGGTGGAACTGATGGAGTTACATTTGATGCACATGGTGGCGGTGGAGGTGCTGGCGCGGTAGGAGTTGCTGGAAGTAACGGTGGTACGCAAAATGGTGGTATTGGTTTACAATCAAATATATTAGCACTTGGAAATGTGTATAGGGCTGGTGGTGGCGGTGGAGGTGATGGCGTTAACAGTACTCAAGGTAGTGGTGGTACAGGTGGTGGCGGTGCTGGGGCAAGTTTGACAACTGCTTCGGTAGCAGGAACTATTAATACTGGCGGTGGAGGCGGTGGTGGTACAGCTGTAGGTTCAGGAAATGAAGCTGGTGCATCTGGTGGTAAGGGTGTAGTTATAATTAGGTCATTAATTCAAGCCGCATCAACAACTGGTTCTCCAAATATAACTACTTCAGGTAGTTATTATATTTATGAATTTAATAATGATGGTTCTATAACTTATTAAAAGATGGGGTATTTTGCAAATCTTAATGAAAATAATTTTGTAATTGGAATAAATTCAGTTGCAAATAATCTATTTACAATAAATAATATTGAAAATGAAAATATTGCAGCAGATTTTTTAAATAATTTGCACAATGTTAATTATACTTGGAAACGCACTTCTTACAACACGCGTGGCGGCATCCATTACCAAACCGACAACAACACACCAAGTCTTGACCAAAGCAAGGCATTTAGAAAGAACTATGCTGGAATAGGTTATTATTACGATAGTATTAGGGATGCTTTTATCCCGCCTAAACCTTTTCCCTCATGGACATTAAACGAACAAAGTTGCCTTTGGCAATCACCAATACCTTATCCAAATGATGGCAAAATATATCAATGGAATGAGGAAACAGGCAACTGGGAAGAAATAAATTTTTAACGTTAAAAACTATAAATTATGAGTGCTTTTTCAAATTATTTAGAACTTAAAATTGCGCAATGGACAACAGGTTCTGCAATGGGTACTGCACCAGCTGCATTGTACATAGGATTATTTAGTGCTACACCTAATGAAGATGGTACTGGAGGTACTGAAGTAACTAGTACATTAAGAGGTTCTGCTACAAGACCTGCTATTACATTAACTGCTGCTACTGTTAGTGATGTTACTACTCTTCAAAACAATGCTCAATTTGTTTTTGTAGCATCTGCATCAGCAGCAGCTACTGTTACACATTTTGCTATATATGACCAACCTACTGGTAATACTCCTGGTACTACTAATATGTTGTATAAAGGCGTATTAACTAATCAACCAAAAAGTGTAGCAGCTGGTGATGAAGTTAGATTTAATGCAAATGCTTTAGTAATTACTATTGATTAATTAATGGGAGAGTAAATAATACTCTCCCTTTATCAAAAATTAATTATGAGTTGGAACATAGATGAATTTGATTTGCAACGACAGATATATGTCAACGCTCCTAATGCTTCTGTAGTAAATACAGGAGCTTTACCTGTTGGTAGTTATGCTATTGTAATCAGAATCTATGATGAAAACTTACAACTTATAACTCAATCAGATATTAGTAATCAAATAGTATTAAGTGGTAAACAGTTAGTAAGAAAAGAAGCTGTAACTATATTAATTCCAGGAGTTATTAATCCAGTATTACTAAATACTGATTCATCAACTGGAGCATTAAATGGTGAGATATTTGAAGAAATAGATGGTGGTGTAATATCATCAAAGAAAGGAATTAAAGTTACAGTTACTTCATTACCTGAAGATTATCCCTATGCTAAAATAGTTGTTATTGCATCTAATGTAAGTAATGATAAATCAGCATTTGAATTACCAGCATTATTATCTACTAACGGAATAGATTATACTATAACATCATTAGATGGTGCTAGTAGAGTAGATTTAGATTCTGTATATGTTGACCCTGTTATTTATGATACTTCACAACATATAGAAATAGTAGATAAAAGATTAATTAGAGCTAATGTTAAAACTAGATACTATGACTACAGTAACTTTCAAAGTTATGCTAATGATGTAGAACTCAAATGGATATCAAAACCTTATGTAGAAAATGAATCATCATTTCAATCTGATGAGATATATGCTTTTGGTATTCAATATCAAATGAGTGATAGTAGTTTTAGTCCTGTATTTCATATTCCTGGAAGAGAAGCTACTCAAGATGATAGAGTATCAGCATCATCATTAAGTCAAAATGAAACAGATGCTATTGGAATAAACTTACAGAAATGGCAAGTATATTCTACTGCATCAATAGATGGAACTCTAGGATATTATGAATCTCAAGAAACATATCCATTAACTAAGAAGTGTGATAATCAATATGTATTTGGTGATTTAGCTAATACTCCAGTAAGATATCATAGAATGCCAATGAAGAATATGATTGGTATGCAGAATGCTATTGGTATTAATGTTAATCCTAAAGGACTTCCACCTAATACTATAGGTTGGAGAGTAATGGTTGTTGAAAGAGATAGTGTTAATAGAACTGTAAATGATACAGGAATTATTACTGGAGTACAAGAATCATTATATAAAGAACAACGTACTATAGATTATGCTGTATATGGTATAGCTAGTCAAGTAGCTGCTAGACCTGATGCAACAATTAATAGAGGAAACTTTAAACCATCATTAACTAATAGTATTAGTGATAAAGTATATGCTACACTATGTATTAAAGAATTAGCTGGTGAAGGAATTAGAACTGATTACATTAGTATTCCTTGTGTATTTGATTTAGATAAAACAGATACTACTACAGTTTGGTATAATGAAACTGAAGATAAAATAATATTACCTAATAAAAAGAGTAAGACTAAAGGAGATTTATTTTATAAGATTAAGAATGAGTTTTTAAGAATATATTTAAATCCTGTACTACATGCAGTTACTACATTACTTAATAGAAATTATAATTATTCTAACTCAAGTAATAATCCTATTTATCAAACAGTTGATGATACTTATTACGTTAAAAATTATAGTAAATATGAATCAACTGATGGTGAAGTTTATGCTAATCAATTTCAATCTAATGATGTAAGTTTTGTAAAACTTAAATATCCACTTAACGCTTTAGATATAAAATCTAAAACATCAGAACAACAACTAGGATATGTATTAAAGAAACAAGCTACAAGACCTTATTCTTCTATTAATAGTTTACAATACAAGGCATTAACTCCTACTATAAATACAGATACAGATACTGTAGATTATTATAGTGGAGATATTTATATTAGTAGGTTTAGACTTACAACATTCTTTTTAGAAGATAGAGATGAAGCTGGATTCTTGGGATTAGGTAGAGATAGAGAATTATATACTATAGAATATACAGAAGTATTACTAGAATCAGAATATAATCTTAACTATAGAATTTTAGGTACTAAACAGAATGAAGTATTTAATGGATTTAATAATGTTGTTTATAAAAAGACATCATATTTTGAAGGTCTAGCTAAATATTTCTTTAATAAAATAGGAGAACTAGATGAAGGAGATAGAGTATCTACAAAAGATGATAGATTACTTAGATATGGAATAAATGAAACAAAAGAATACTACGCATATAATAAAGACTTAAATAGATTATTTATGGGAAAAACTTATTTCCCATTACCAGCTAACTGGAATTATTGTGAAGATTGTTCTGCTAGATTTCCTAATAGAATAATATGGTCTGCTGCATCATTTAGTGAAGATAAATCAGACTTTTTTCAAACATATTTAGCTAATAACTTTACATCAGTAGGTACATCACCTATTACTGCATTAAACTATAGTAGTGGAAGATTATTAGTTCGTAGTACAAAGAGTATGTTTGTAATGGCTCCAAATCCACAAGAGATTAATACAGATGTAAGTACATTATATATAGGTACTGGAGATTTCTTATCTATACCACCACAAGAAATTAGAAAGATAGATTATGGTTTTGCAGGAGGTAGAGGAACTAAAGACTTTATTGCTACTGAATATGGATTTGTATCTGTTGATGATAGAACTGGACAAGTATTTTTATTTGGTGAAGGAATGCAAGAATTAACAGATATTAATTCAGGATGTAATCAATGGTTTAAAGAATACCTACCAACAATAAATGGACATATATTATTAGGTTATGACCCACAGTTTAAAAGACTAATGGTATATAAAAGAGATGAGTTTGATAAAACAGAGAATAAATCATTTGTTATAAGTTATAGTTTTAACTATCAAACATGGATTAGCTTTCATAGTTATCATCCTAAGTATTTCTTTAATAGTTTCGATACTTTATTTAGTACAGTAAATAGTAAACTATATTCACATGATAGTAGAATATATAATGAGTTCTATGGTGTATTTAAAGATAGTATATTTGAGTATGTTATTAATGCTCCTACTACAGTAGACTTAGATAGTATTGATTACTATGCTGTAACACTAGACTGGGATAATGATACTAAGACTTGGAAGAATGTAAACTATCCTACGTTTGATAGATTTATGGTATATACTAAACAACAGTCAACTGGACTACAAGAATTAATTCCTAAATCAGATTATAATATTGATTGGAATAATAAAAAGAAAACAGTAAGCAATAGAGAAAGAAATTATAGAATTAGTGCTATTAGAGATTTAGCTACAGCTAGTCCTGTAATGAGTAAAGCATGGAATGACATTCAAACTAGTTATCCTATTGATGCTGTTGCAACTAACGTTAACTATAATGCATCACAATGGAATCAAATATCCATAAAAGATAAGTATTTTTATGTAAGATTCTTTTTCAATGGAAAAGGAACTCGTATAATACTTGATATAATGAAATCTAAACAACAGCTAAGTATATCATAATGAAGAATATAGCACCAGGTTTATCTTTAAAGAAATATAAAGGTAACAAACATGAACAAGGAGGAATAATGGTTAACGCTTTAGGCAACAAGACTAAAGACATTAATAAAGCTGTAGCTGAAGTTGAAGGTGGAGAATACAACTATAGATATAATCCTACTAATCCTAAAGATAACTATATACTATCAGAACAATTAGGAATAGCTAATATGGCTAAACAAGCTGATAGATTTAAAAACAATGATAGAATAAGTTATAATACAAGAAATAACTTACTTAACAAATCAGTTAAGTTAAATGAAGTATTAAAAGCTCAACAAGAGCAATCACAAATGCAAATGGCATTAGGTGGAATGTTAAAAAGATATGACCCAGGTGGATTACTTCCTACATCAAACAGAGCAGTATCAACTCCAGAAAATGAGTTAACTAATGTTCCTATGCAACCTATTGCTCCATTACTATCAGGTTCACAAAAGTTTAATTTACCAACTAAAATTCAATCTGTAAATCCTAAAATAACTTCTGATACTAAAGCATTAGATGTAAGTAAAGAAATGCAACAAGCACAAACTGCTGCTAATAAACAAAAAGTTAAAGGTGTTACTTCAGGACTAAGTGGTATTGCTAGTGCATTTGGTCCAATTGGACAAGGAGTTGGTGCTGCAATACAATTAGCACCTTACGCTATTGATTTAGGAAAAGCTATGTTTGATAAAACAGCTGTACAAGATTTACAAACTCAAGGAAGTGCTATGAGATTACCAAATACAAAATATGCTAAAAATGGTGGTAAACTAAATGTTACACCATTACCTAAATTTAAAAATGGAGGTATTAAAATAGATAAGAAATCATTAGCTGGTGATAAAAGTTATTTAGATAAAAAGTTTACTACTCCAAGTTACATGGATTATTCTCAAGAACAAGTTGATAAAATAAGTAGAACTAATGCTGGAGTAACTGATAAAATGTATAGGTCTTTAAGTAAATTTTTTAATACTCCTGCAGATTTTGATCCATACTTTAAATCTAATTCTTTAAATGTTAAACCTAATTCTTTAAATTTTACATCTCCAGTAAAAAGTAATACACAATCTTCAACACCTATTATTTCTAATCCTTTAGTAGTTACAAATACAGGTATTCAACCTAACTTAAATATTATTCCTACAAATACTCAAAATTCTGTTTTAGCTCCAAATAAAAATCCATCTATTAGTGAACTTTCAGGTGTTCCGTTACAAATACAACAATCTTCAGGATTAGTAGATTTTGCTGGAAGAACTACATATCCTAATACTGCAAAGTTTAATCAAGATAATCTTGAAAGAATGAAAGAGTATGATACTTTAGGACTATCTAATAAAGGATTAACTCCTGGTGAAACTAATACTCAAAAGTCTTTAGATGTAGTAGAACCTACTAAACAAAAAGATAAGTTATCAGAAATGTTAAAGAGTGGATTACTATTAAAAGGTTCTGCAATGGCTGGTTCATTATTTAGTGCATTACAACCAGCACAAAAAGAAACACTAAGACTTCCTGATTTTGGTAGAGCTGATGATGCAATGAGTAGAGCTACAGGATTCTCAATGAATCCAGCATTAAATGAAGTTGAACAAGCTAGAGGTAAATCTCAAGAAGCTATTAGAAATATGGCTACTACTGCTGGACAATATACTTCTAATATGCAATCAGTAAATCAAAGAGCTGGACAACAAGCTGCTGGATTAAGAGTACAAGAACAACAAATAATGAATCAACTAGCTGGACAAAAAGCTGGATATGAAACACAAAAGGCATCAGCAATACAACAAGAGTTAGCTAGATTTGATGAGAATACAATGATGAATAAAGCTGCTACACAAGAAGCTAAAGTTGCATTTGTAGAGAATATAAATAATCTTGGAACAGAGATTATGAAACAAGGTAATGAACAAGATATTGCTAGTGAGCAAGATAAGTTAGCTGTACAAAATGCTAAACTTAAAATCATTCAATCAGCATTTGAGAATCCTGATGTAATATCAGGAGCTAATTTAGAAAAGATGTTAAAGATGATTCAAGAAGGTGACTATACAAATATACCAAAACTATTTGGACAAACATCTGATACTAGAAGAACAATAAAAGCAGAAGCAGATAAAGTAGCTGCTTTACAAAATAATAAATAATGGCTATAAGTAGATTTAGAAAAACATTTGCAAAATTAGACCCTACACTATATGTGCCAGAGAAGAGAAATCTTGTTCCTGATATAACTCCTTTAACTAATATTGCTACTGGAATGCAATCATTATTTGATGATGTATCAATAATACAACCTCCAGCACACTTAAATAATGATGCTCAAGATGTACAAAGTAAATACTTGAATCCAATAAAAGAAGCTAAAGATAAAGCTGTAGAAACATTTAGAACTAATAATTCTTTAGAAGGAGTAAAAGCATTAAGAGATATAAAAGCTTTTATGATTGAAGCTAATCAACCTGGAGGTGTAGCTTATAATTTTAAAGCTAATGCTGAAGCATCATCTAAATGGAATGAAGATTTAAAATCAAGATTAGCTAAAGGTGATATAACTCAAGATATTTATAATAGTTATATAACTTCTGCAAGTAAGTTTAAGTCATATAATGATAGTGGAGAGTATAGTAAATTTCAAGGTGGACAACCAGCTTCTTATGTTGATTTAAAAAAGATGTCAGATGATATAGCTGGTAAATATAAAGCTGATAAAAATTATACATTTCAATCTGATGGTATATATACACATAAAATAACTAATGAAATTGTAGATTTAAAAACAGTATTTAATGGTACAATGCAATCTGTAATGTCTGATGCCAAAGCATTTTCTTATATTCAAGATTTACAACGTGTGTATGGTACTGAAAAAGCTATGAAAATGGTAAACGATATAGTTTATAGTTCTGCTGATGCAGCTGCGTATGTTGATAGAGATATATCAATGTTTAGTACTGACCAATTAGCATTACACATGGCTAAAAAATCAATAGATAAAGAACTTGAAAAACAAGATGCTCTTGATAGAGGAATACTTTCAGATATTACATTAAAAAATGTGACATCTAATCCTCTTAAATTAAAAACAGGAATAACTGTTAATGATGAAATGAAAGTAGATATGGATGGTAAAGTGTTAAATGGATTTTATAAAGATGATGATGGTAATATATATCAAAGACAAACTAATGGTCAATATCAATCATTAACTGGTAAAACTAGAGGTGGTAAATCAGTAAGAGATAAAACTATTATAGGATTTAGCGGTAATGCTTCAAAAGAAGGTGGATTAACAACAATGGAAGGTAGTAAACTTGTTACAGGAGATGGATTAAAAGCTGTTAATTTAGCTACATTAGATAATGTAAAAGATAAAAAGATTATAGATTTCTTAGATAAAGAAATGCCAGGACTTAAAGAAACAGCTATTCAATTACAAAAAGAAAAAGGTAAAGATATATCAGTTAGTGAATTAAATGCTACAACATTAAAAAGATATAAAGATTCTCAAAGTAAACAAATATCTATGTTTCAAAAGATGATTGTTCCTGATGAAGATAACAAAATAGATGGTACAAAATTAACTGATTTAGCATCACAGTTAAGTGGTAGAGTTGATGAAAGTAATGTTTATATATTTAGTGAAAAAGGAATTAAATCAATACCAAATGATGATGTGATAAAAGATATAGCAAAAGGATTAGAAGATTATTATTGGAAAAAAGATAATAAACCTACTTCAGGAGGATGGTTTTCAGGAAAAAAAGTTGATTATAAAATTGTAGGTAAATTTGGTGAAAATGTATTAGCAAATCCTAATAGTTATGTAATAAAAGATAGTAATGGGAATAAATATCTTATTGATACTGCAACTCCTGAACAAAAGAATAGAAGTTTTCGTTTTCAACCTATGGTTAATGCAATAGATAAACCTGGAAGAGCTGTTTCTTTTCCATCTATACCACCATTAAGCGGTGTTTCAATAGAAAATCTTAGTAATGGAAAACAACTTGCTGGAATGAATATTATTCCTTCATTTAAATATAGTGGTCAACCATTAGATAATAATACTATGGTTGGTGATGTATCTATTATAGCACAACCTAAATTTGATGCAAATAATGGTATGCTTGATTATGGAGATGGAAGTGATTTAGTATTAAAATTTACTGAAAGAATATTTAATCCTCAAACAGAAAAATTTACTAAAGGAGAAGATTATATTATGAAAATAGGTAATAACAATTTTACAGCATTAAACGAAATTTTAAGAAACCAATAAAACTAAATTATGTCTAATCAGTCTATAATAAATCCTGATAATAGTAAGAGTTACTTAGATGGTATAATTGATGTAACTAAGTTAAAAACTAATACTGAACCTTTTTATTTAAAAGAAAGTTTTGCTGGAAGTAAAAATAAGTATGATAGAAATCTTGCTGAAGCAATGAATGACCCAATGGGTCAAAGAACACAACAACAAAATAGATTAATCAATCAACCTACAAGTGAGGCTTTTTATAATGCAGGAATACAAGCTGCATCAGAAATAGGTTTAGGAACATTAGAAGGTGCTGGATTTTTATTAGACATACCACAATGGGTTAATGTTATAAAAGGAACTGAAAGAGATTTCGGTAATTGGTTTAGTGATAGTATAAATGAGTTAAAGAAAGAAGTAGCTGAAGATAATCCTATTTATGCAGCAGAAGGATATCATCCTACTAATGCTAAATGGTGGGCATCTATGATTCCGTCTGTTGCTACATCAGTATCATTAATGGTACCATCAATGGGTGGTGCTAAACTTATGTCTAGCTTAGGTAAATTGTCAACTAAGTTAGCAAAAGGAATATCAGCTAATAGTAAATCAGCTAATTTATTAGCTAAAGGATTAGAAAAGAGTGGTGCAGCATTACAGAATTATACTGGAGTATCTGCTGCTGTATTTAGTAGAATGGCAGAAGGAACATTAGAAGCTATTGAAGCTGGTACTCAAGCATACCAAAAATATATGGAAGAAGGTATGTCAATGGAAGAAGCTACTGAAAAAGCTGGACAAGCATCAGCAGCTACATTTCTTGGTAACATGCCATTATTAGCATTAGACTTATTGCAATACAATAGTATATTTAAACAGTTTGGTACTAGAGTTGGTATTCAAGCAGCAGAAAATGCTTTAGATTTAAGTACTAAATCTTTAGCTAGAAGAACATTACAAAAAGCATGGAAATCTGTAAAAGTTCCTATTACTGAAGGAGCTGAAGAAGGTTTACAATTTGGTGTTAAAGAAGAATCTATTAAGATGGCAGCAGATGGTATGCCTGATAATAGAATAGAAACAATAATGAAACAATATTCTGATATAGCTAAGAATGTATTACCAGAGTATTTTAATAATGATGAGTTTCTTACATCAATAACATTAGGTGCTGTAGGTGGTAAAGTATTTGATGTTATTACTCCAGCTGTAAGAAGGTTGGCTAAGATGGATAATACTGTAGATGAAGATTTAAGAAGTGGTAAATTATTAGCACCGTATTATAAGACTAGAAAAGCATTCGTAGATTTGCTTCAACAAGATGAAGTTAAAGCTAATGAAATGCTTGAAGCTGCAAGAACAGACCCTAAATTAAAACTTAACGAAGTTGGTTCATTTGATGAATTATTAAAAACATATAATGATTTAAAAGTTGACCCTTTAATTACAAAGAATGCTAATAGTGATTTAATAATAAAAGAAAGAATGAATGAAGCAATTTATTCTGACTTAAAAGAACAATTAGAAACTAAAAAAGGAACTTTATCTATGCCTGAAGGTATAGATGAATTAGATTTAAAGATAGATGCATTAACTCAATTAGAGAGTTATGAAATGCAAACTCCTAGTAAGAATCTTAGAAACATACAAGAGATAAGAAAACGTAAAGCTGCATACATAGCTAAAAAAACAGAAGATGAAATTAAACTTGGAGTAAAAACTACATACAAACCTAAAGAAGGATATAGCTGGGGTAGTAGAAGTCATAGAGCTGCAATAAATCATTATGCTAATATGGAGTTAGCAGATATAATGGCATCAATAGCAAGTTCTAAAGCTATAGCATACGAATCAGAAAGTGGTTCTATGTATGCTGATATAGATAGAAAGATACAACAGAAATTAGAAAAGATAGAAGATTTAGAATTATTAAGAGGTAGTGAAGATTATGATACAGATGAGAAGTATATAAACTTTTTACTAGAAGTAAAAGATAAAAATATTAGACCTGATTTAGAAGAAGAAGTTGATATTATATTAGATAATTTGTATAAAGAAAATATATATGATGAAACACATCCTATAAATAAATTAGCAACTACAGTATCTTTTAATGCAGATGGTAAAACTCCTAATCAATTTTATCCTATATATGAAGCTAATAAAACTTCAGCA
>Ga0114981_10001755_pt1 | contig 14052 bp, 9 predicted proteins | sample S_140806_MF_Meta_FD_87028 | JGI IMG/M metagenome (GOLD analysis project Ga0114981, IMG submission 87028) | Freshwater microbial communities from Lake Simoncouche, Canada to study carbon cycling - S_140806_MF_MetaG | ecosystem: Environmental > Aquatic > Freshwater > Lake | place: Lake...
CAGCCGGGCTCTTTCGTGCTGGTATCGAAGAGCTAACGGCCATCTTGCCAAAGCTTGAGAAGCAGCTCGATGCCGCAGGCATCATGCATACGCCGGGGAGGCTGCCACAGCTTCCGTAAGCCAGCCTAAGTTAGGGGATGCCCGGTCAGGCACAATCGCGAGTGTGTAACTTACGCATCCGCGGTCGCGAGCAGCCGGGCTTTTTCGTGTCGGTAAGTAACCGTTACAGAGCTAACGGCCATTCTGCCAAAGCTGCGTGTGACGGCGCTTGAGCAGCTGCCAAAGCTTGAAAAGCAGCTCGATGCTGCAGGCATCATGCATACACCGGGGAGGCTGCCACAGCTGCCGTAGGTTGAATTGACTTTATAGATGCCCGGTCAGGCGCAAACGCGAGTGTGTAACTTACGCATCCGCGGTCGCGAGCAGCCGGGCTTTTTCGTCATCCGTGAGGTCTGCCACCGTCTTGAACTGCTCGTTGTAGAGGTCCTGATACACCCCGGGGCGCTGGACGAGCTCCGCGTGGGTGCCGTAATCGACGATACGCCCCGCATCTATGACCAGAATTCTGTCCGCGCCAATCACCGTCGACAAGCGGTGCGCAATGACAAAGTTGGTACGGCCCTTCATCAAGTCTGAAAGCGCCGCCTGAATGTTCGCCTCGGTGTGCGAGTCCAGCGCGGATGTCGCATCATCCAAAATGAGAATCCGCGGGTCTGTCAGAATCGCACGCGCAATCGCCATCCGCTGTTTTTGACCGCCGCTGAGCTTTATGCCATCCTCGCCAATTTTCGTCTCGTAGCCATCTGGGAGCTCCATGATGAAATCGTGCATATCGGCAGCTTTGGCAGCCGCGATGACATCGGCATCCGTGGCATCCTTGCGCCCGTACCGGATATTTTCCTTGAGCGTCACGGAGAAGAGCAGCGTCTCCTGCGAAACCATCCCAATATGGCGGCGCATGCTGTCGAGACGCACGCGTCGGATGTCGCGTCCATCGATACGAACCATCCCCTTTTGCACATCATAAAAACGCGCAAGCAGGTTGACGAGCGTGGTTTTCCCAGCACCGGATGGCCCGACAATCGCGATGATTTCCCCAGGCTGAATACTGAAGTGGATATTGTGCAGCACGGGATTTTCGGAGTCATAGCCAAAGGTGACATGATCAAATTCGACTTTTCCGGTCACGGATGGTAACAAAATAGCATCCGGGGAATCGATGATCTCCGGTTGCGTATCGAGGGTTTCAAAGACGCGGTCGATAGCGGCGGATGCCCACTGCAGCTGGACATTGAAGTCGACGACGCGCGCTGCGGGGTCATAGAGGTAGCTGAGGTAGGAGTAGAACGCAAGGAGCTCACCGGGCTTGATCTCGCGACCGACCATTTTGCCGCCGTACCACAAAATGGCGCAGGTCCCGATGGCGCGGATCAAACGGCTAACAACCTCGAGATAGCGGTTCAGGTTGCTCTGGTTCATCGAGATGATGAAGCGTTCTGTCTCGGTTTTCCGAAAGCGCTCAATTTCCCAAACTTCCATCGCGAATGCTTTCACTACCGCGATGCCATAGATTTTCTCCGTAAGGCCACCAATCATCGCCTCCCACTTTTCGCGGAGTGAGATGCTGATTTCGCGGATGCGTTTGAGGAGGAGTTTGTAGCAAAGCACGTACACCGGCAGAATGCCGACGGCGGCGACAGCGAGGCGCCACTCGATTGCGAACAGCCAGGCGGTGACAACAAAGAGGGTCGCGATATCGGTGATGAGCAGAACAAACCCGGATGTCAGCGTGTACTGGATAACATCGATATCAGATGTGAGCCGCGACATAATTTTGCCCGGTTGTTGGCCATCGTAGTACGCGAGGGAGAGGCGCTGCAGGTGGCGGTAGGACTGGAAACGGAGGTCGAAAACGATGCGTTGTCCAAGCCATGAAATGAGGTAGTTCAGTAGGTACGAGACGACTGCGCGGAAGCCATAGAGCCCGATGACGCCAAAGAAGATCCACCAGAGCATTTTGATATCGCGGTTTGGGATGGCGACATCCAGCACCTGTTTTTGGAACAGAGGCATCGGGATTGCGGACAGCGTCACCGCAAACATCAGGAAAATGGAGATGATAACGCGGACGCGGTAGGGGTAGAGGTAGCGGAGCAGGCGCTGGAATTGTCTCATCGTGAAACCGCTTAACAATGTAGCACACTGCGTTGTTGTGGAGGGTGATGTTTCGAGCAGGAATCGGTGAATTACGAAACTACAGTCCCAGTATGTGCGGGCGGACACGGCGGTCCTCCCCTACGCAGAATTTTCGCAAATCGATAAGCGGCCAATCACCCATAAGGTCGACAACGCACAGCGCGGTTGGATGTTGAGCGGAAGGGCCAGGAGACGAAAGTGTCGCTACCAATAGCAACGGAGAAGGTGAATACCGGCGACTTCGGCACGCCTGCGAGGCACCTACCGCGCAAGCGAGATTTGAAACGACATCCTCAGTATTTGCGGGCGGACACGGCGGTCCGCCCCTACGTAGAATATAAAGCAAATCGATAAGCGGCCATTCACCCATAAGGTCGACAACGCGCAGCGCGGTGGGATGTTGTGCGGAAGTGCCGGGAGACGAAAGTGTCGCCACCTAGAGCAACAGAGAAGGGGAATACCGGCGACTTCAGCACGCCCGCGAGTCACCTACCGCGCAAGCGAGATATGAAACTACAGTCCAAGTATGTTCGGGCTGACACGGCGGTCCGCCCCTACGCGGAGAATTCGCAAATCGATTACCTACACGTTACCGACAAGCGTATTAACGCGCAGCGCGGTGGGATGTTGAGCGGAACTGCCGGGAGACGAAAGTGTCGCTACCAATAGCAATGGAGAAGGTGAATACCGGCGACTTCGGCACGCCCGCGAGGCACCTTCCGCGCAAGCGAGATACGAAACTACAGCCCTAGTATGTGCGGGCGGACACGGCGGTCCGCCCCTACGCAGAACTTTTGGCAACCAACGCAAAAGTGGGATTCCAGCCAAAATTACTGGCCATACAGTCCACCCACTACACAAAATACTAAATACTCTCCCGCTCCAGCAAACTATCTTCATGCACGCGCCAGCCAGATTTGGATGCACTCCAGCCACCCGATGGCTTACTCTGTAACCTCAGGCCACGTGCACGGATCCCCAGCTCCCCTAGCGACTTTGCCCACCGCTTCTTCTCACCCATAAACTTCTTCTGGGCATGGTAAACATCCATTAAGAGACACTTCGTCTCCCAGTCGCGGTCTGTTACCTTACGGTTGCGCGGTCGATGGCTGCTCGAAAACTCCACATAACCCCAGAGCTCAGGGCGATGCATATCAACGGCATGCTGCGGGCTCCAAACCCAATTGTGCTCAGGTCGGTTCGGCACCTTGGTTGTCACTTTTCCTTGTGTCGTGACATCCCACTCAACACGTGAGAAATTGATTCGCCACTTGTCGCCAGCCCGCGGCGGGGATGGCACCTTTGCATACTCGCCAAGTGCCTTCCAAGGAAGCGCAATCTCGACCGTCCACCCTCGGTCCGTGACCGTCGCATCGTTCAGCGCACCATCTACTTTGACGGCGGTCTGCATCCCTTCGATTTCCCACTCATTCAGCGCCGGACCACCATCCCGGTAAGGCTTGACCAACCGTAAATCCCAAGTCGTATTCAACGCATTCAGCTCAAGCTCGTAATACTCGTGGTTGTCGCTATCCGGGTCGATAAAGACCTCAAAGTCATTGTCTTGAAAGATGACGGCATCGTGCTGGGTAATCGTCGCCCAGACATTCGGCTCTGTCAGCTCTGCCGCGATATAAAGATTGTTGTCATCCCAGAGCATTTTCATGCGCGTTCGCCATGTTGGTCTCGGCTTTAAGTCACCTTCGATATCTACAAAGTCATCCGACCACGGAGCGTTTTTCCAAAACTCCTTGGAGAGGTCTCCATTAATGTTCGGTGCGATTGCGGCACGCGGGCAGAGATAGCCTTTTGGATGAGGGATGCGCATGCTAGATTCTAAGATGTAACCGGTAACTACAACTGTATTCAAGACGTCTCTGACAATACCCGTATATTTGTGGATTGACACGTCGGTTGGGCAATGGTAACATTTTGATGAAACGTTTCATCAATGGCAATCACACTAAAACACGTAGCCCAGCACGCAGGCACCTCAATCGCTGCGGCATCGGCAACACTGAACCCGGGAAACAAATCGAACACTCGAGTTGGTGACATTGCCCGTCAACGCATTTTGTCGGCAGCTTCCGAATTGGGTTACACCTACAACCCTATTGCGAAGAGTTTGGTTACAGGTAAGACAGGTGTTATCGGGTTGATATTGCCCTACGCCGATGCTTTTGTAGACCAGAACCCGTTCTGCGCCACATTGCTCGCCAGCATAGTGACATCACTGATGCAAAAGCATTACAACCTAATGCTCTATACCTCGACGAGTGGAAGCGTCACCGAGTCATCCAATGTAGCTATCGACTCCCGAGTGGATGGCATTCTCCTAGTGGTCCCCCCCGTTAACAGTGATGTCTTCGCGCAGTGTGACAAGCGGAAAATCCCATTTGTTTCCGTGATTCGCGACATAGATGACAATGCCTGCGCAGTCAACTGCGATGACTACACGGGTGGCTACATGGCAACAAAGCACCTTATTGATCTAGGTCATCGGAAAATTGCACACTTTGTGGGCAACCCTGATGTAAGTACAACATCGGCAAGACTTGCGGGGTATCGCGCAGCGATGCACGACGCAGGCGTTCCTGAATCTGGCTTCATTGAAGTCCCTAGCGGCTTTCTTCGCGAGCCTGGGTATCAATCGGCGATGATGACTTTTTCAAACAAGTCGAAAGCCACTCCAACAGCAGTGTTTGCCTGTAATGACCTGTGTGCTGCAGGAGCATTGCAGGCATTATCAGAACTCGGCATATCTGTGCCCGATGAAGTGTCCATCGTTGGCTTTGATGACACCCCGTTCAGCGCATCCCTCCAGCCGCCGCTGACGACCATCAGGATGCCTATTCAGGAAATGGGATCACTTGCTGTTGAGCTACTAGTCAATATCATCGAAGATCAACAACCAGAGACCCGTCAACACTGCCTCCCTATTTCTCTCACCGTACGTTCATCAACTGCGACATCCCCTCATTCTTAGTCTCTCGTCAACAAACACAAAAGGAAAGGTTTATTTCAATGAAGAAATCGGCATTCACACTTATAGAACTCCTAGTAGTCATCGCTATCATCGCAATCCTCGCGGCAATCCTCTTTCCAGTCTTTGCACAAGCCCGCGAAAAGGCACGCCAGGCAACCTGTATCAGTAACCTCAAGCAGCTCGGGCTGGCCTCCATGATGTACTCCCAGGACTACGATGAAAATTTAGTGATGCTTGAGAACTCCGATGCCCGCTTCACAATTGCAAATATGCTCGACCCGTACATCAAAAACGGAAAGAAAAACCTAAACACGGCAGGTGGAAACCTCTGGCCTGGGGATGGTGTCTGGACCTGCCCAAGTGCAAAAATTGATGCGAACTCTGACCTTTATTACACTGTCGGCTACAACTGGTTATATCTAACTGATATCGATTCTCAGTGGGGATTTGTTCCTCAGTGGATGGACCCAAGTACTTGGGGCTACTGGGCATGGTCACAACCAGGACGATCTATGGCCTCTGTATCTGCTCCGGCTGAAACTGTCATGTTTGCTGAGACTGGCCGGACGGATGGTCCTGGTGGACGCCTGCCAACATGGAGTGGCCTCATGACTCCACTTGCACGTGCTTATAATGGTGCCAACCCATGGATGGGATTGCCATACGGCCGACACAATGCATTTGGCAGTGTCTGCTGGGCGGATGGCCACGTCACAGTAAAGCGGACTGAACAGATTTCGCATCGCTGGACAGCCGATGGTAACTTCGTCACAACGAACACCCCCATCGACCGTTACTTCGATCTCCTCGACTAACCCTCCCCAAACGGGGTGCTTCAATAGCAATGGATTGAGGCACCCCGACCTCCTACAGGAAGGCTCTTAAACATGAGACTGAAATGCTTGCTGCCTGCGTTTGTGCTTGGCACCATTTTGGCAACCGGATGCAACCCAAATCCAGAACAGAAAGTCGCCTTGCCACCTGCTGAAAAGCGGATAGACCAACTTTTGGAAAAATCAAAAGGTTCCTGGGAAGCACTTACACCTGAGGAACGTAAAGAGGTCATTTCGACGATCGGCAACGGAAACGAAACAACTGCAAAGGTCAACTTCTCAGCAAGGGCATCTACATCGCTGCCTCCAGCTGCCGGCGGACGATGAACGAATTAGCACTTGGCGCGAGACGAACGTTCTACATCAATGCAAATCATGGAAGTGATATGCAGGATGGAACATCAACTAAGCGGGCCTGGCGGACATTCTCACAATTCCTAAGGATAAAGCCAACTGGGCCTGTGACGGTTGTTTTAGAGACACCAATCCACCTCACAGCTCCAGTCATGTTGGATCATATTTCGGGCCTGACAATTCAGTCTGCAAGCACATCCCCCATCACGATTCATGCTGGCGGAATGAATGCCTTTGTCTTAAACAATTGTTCCAAAATCGTCATCCGTGGTCTCAAGGTCAAGGGCAGTGGACGTCTAACAAGTGATGGCGCTGGCATTACGCTGACGAACAGTAAAGATGTCTTGCTACACCAAATAGAAGCCAGTGGATTCCGCAATGGCGGCTTGGTGATCGATGGTGGAGCTGACATTCGGATGGATTCTTGCATCAGTCACGGTAATGGCAGTGCTGGAATCACAAGTTATCAACGCCTCGCCAAAGCATGGGCGACCAATGTCACGCTCCGCGATTGCACCGTGCACAACAATGCCGGTGACCCCAGAAACCTGACCAATCACAGTGGCAATGGCATTGTCATTGGTCAGGTCGACAAGTGCCTGATCGAACGCTGCATTGCGTACAACAACGGCTGGGCGATGCCAAGGGATGGAAATGGTCCCGTTGGAATCTGGGCCTGGAGTGCATCCCGAATCACCATTCGGCACTGCATTTCGCACGATAACAAGAGCCCGGGCCTGGATGGCGGTGGCTTTGACTTTGATGGTGGCGTCGTCGATTCCATCATGGAGTCCAACATCTCGTACAACAATGATGGTTCCGGGTACCTCATGTGTCAGTATCCCGGTGCTAGTGATTGGCGAAACAACACTCTGCAAAATAACATCAGCTTTATGGATGGTAGAAAAAACAACCACGCCGGCATCGTCTGGTATATCCCAGATGGAATGAACAACATGCACAATTCCATCGTTCGGAACAATACGATCATTAATGACCGCCATGCCATTGCCACACAGGGCGATATTCCAAATGTCCGCTATGAGAGAAACGTCTTTATCGCAGGGAATGACCCCTTTGCCATACCCGACCAAAATGGCGGCTACAGCAAGTCAACCTTCACCGACAACACGCTCTCAGGGCAGACTCTCGATGACAACGCACTCGCCACATACCTGCGTAGAGCTGTCGGCACAAAAGCCATGACTGGTCTGGAGCGCTACGATACTGGCATCACGGTCACTACAGAGCTGCTTCCTAAGACAATTCGTGACCTGATGTCCTTCCATCTAGATACCGCATCCCCGAAAGCCGGTACACAAAATCGTGGAGCCTTCACTCGGTCATTAAAATGAAGAAGACCCGACAGCAGCTGTGACCAGAACACGCTGTTAAGCACGGTAGGTGATAACGAACCTATTTTCTCTGTCTACCCTGTTCCAAAACACGCCATGAAATACCCGCAACAAACCCCTTTGTTTCCAAGTCAGACACGCCTCCTTCACGGTGGTGATTACAATCCTGAACAATGGCCAGCTGAAATTGTGGCACAGGATGCAGACCTGATGGACCAAGCATGTGTCAACTCCTTGACTCTCGGAGTCTTCTCATGGTGCGCTCTGGAACCATCTGAAGGGGTGTTTGATTTTGAATGGTTGGACAGAATCATGGACAGCCAGTATGAACGCGGACGTCATGTTGGACTCGCAACTCCCACGGCTGCTGTTCCAGCCTGGATGGGTACTAAATATCCAGAGATTCTCCGCGTAAACCCGGATGGTCTTCGCAACCGGCAAGGAAATCGTGTAAACACCAGCTATGCAAGCAAGGTCTTTCAAGAAAAAGCTGCAATTATCGTAAGTAAACTTGCAGAGCGTTACACTGGGCATCCCGGTCTCGTATTTTGGCACATCAGCAATGAATACGGTGGATGCTGTTATGGCCAGGAATCGACAATCGCATTCAGAGAATGGCTTCAGGATAAGTATAAATCCCTTGAAAACATGAACCGATGCTGGTGGACCGAGTTCTGGTCGCATCGCTATACGGAATGGGATCAAATCTTTCCTCCAGGAGCCCCTCTTGGAGAAACATCAATCCATGGACTGACACTCGATTGGAAACGATTTTGTAGCGACCAAATCATCTCGTTTCTTGCTATGGAACGAGACATATTGAAGTCGCATGGACCAGACATTCCGGTGACCACAAACCTAATGGGAACCTACGCTGGTGTGGATGGCTTCAAAATCAGCAAGCATCTCGACTTCGTCTCCTGGGATAGCTATCCGTGGTTTCACGGTAAACCATCTGAAGTGGACGGATGGATACGCACAGCCTTTCATCACGACCTAAACCGCTCCATGGGTGATGGCCGTTCCTTCCTCCTGATGGAATGCACTCCAAGCTCATCAAACTGGTATCCCACGATGAAATTGAAACGACCAGGACAGCACACGCTTGAGGGTCTGCAAGCCGTCGCACATGGCTCAGATGGCGTCCAATACTTTCAGTGGAGACAAAGTGCTGGAAGCCTTGAGCAGTTCCACGGCGCCGTCGTGGGACATAACAACCGCTCGGATGCCAGAGTCTTTTGTGATGTCAAAGAGCTTGGAGCGAAGCTGAATCAACTTGATGGACTTGTCGGTGGATGGGTCCACACCAAAGTTGCCATTCTATTTGACTGGGAAGTTCTCTGGGCAATCCAAACCTGTCTTGAGTATCGCTCTAAAACGCCTCAATATACAGAAACAATCCTGTCCTTTTATCGGTCACTCTTCGACATCAACATTGCGGTTGACATCGTGGATTCAACAAGTGACCTTTCGAAATACAAATTGGTAATTGCACCGATGTTGTTTATGCTACGCAATGGAATTGAGCAGCGGCTTGCCAGTTTTGTGAGCAACGGTGGATGCCTGGTCACTACTTATTTGTCAGGATGGGTGGATGATTCTACGAAAGCCTATCTTGGAGGCATTCCCGAACCACTTCGGTCAGTGCTTGGCATTGTACCTGAGGAATGGGATGAGCTTTATCAAGACGAATCAAACACAATCATTTGGGACGAGCGTCAGTTTACATGTACGACCTACTGCGAGCGCGTTCTAAATGTGTCAGCCACTGTTCTGGCCACATTTGGAAATGACTTTTACGCTGGTGAGCCCGCATTGACTATAAATCATTATGGAAGCGGCAAGGCTTGTTACATCGCATCCAGAAACGACGCAGACTTTACAAACACTCTTATGCATCACCTTGTAGCCGAATACGACATTGTGCCCAATGCCAAGGCGAGTTATCCGACTGGCGTATCAATACGGACACGAAACACGCCGACTGAGACCTACTTTTTTGTACTAAATTACGCGAACACCGCAGCAGAAATATCGTTGGAGGAACCCTATTTACAAGATGCCTTCACAGGAGAACCGGCAACCGTGCAGATCACCCTTGAAGCGTTTGGATCCCGAGTCTTTCGGAAGCCACTCAGTAGCAGTTAGTACAGCTAAATCGCAATGTATTTTGATAGCAAACGATGTCAGCAAATCACCCATTCGCGCCGGGGCGGTTGCGTAACTCCCACGCCTTCGTAAGCCCCAAATGCTCCAGCAGCTGCGCCTCCGGCAAATGCGGATCGTTTGCAGAAGAACAGCTCTCCCGAAGACGCCTTGACCACCCTTTCGTCGCAGCAGGGTCATCAATGAGATTGCTCATTTGATAAGGATCTGTCGCATTATCAAACATCATCCACGGCTTCCCGCCCGCGTGCTCAACATAGGTATGCACCTTCGTTCGAAGCGCCCTCCATGCTCCTAGGCCCTGCGACTTCGCCTCATCCGCTGCAACATAATTCGCAAGCAACACATGGTCACGGCTGCGCCCACGCTTCCCAGTGAAGTGATGCGCAAGATTCCAACCATCCACTTTCTGTGGCAGCTTCCAGCCTAAAAGCCCCGCGATGCTCGGTAGCAAATCAACCGTACCGATGAGCGCATCGGATGTGCGTCCCGCTGCACGATCACCCGGGATGCTTGCAATAAGCGGAACGCGGACACTCTCATCGTAAGGGTTTTGCTTCTTCAACCAGCCATGGCTCCAGAGCATATCGCCATGATCACTCGTGAAAATCACAATCGTGTTTTCGTAAATGTTATTGGCTTTCAAATAGGCAATGATTCGGCCGAATTGGTCATCCAAAGCGGTGCACGCGGCGCGGTAATCCGCCGTCGCGCGCCTACAATTGAGATTCCGCGCTAATGGATTTTTGACATCTGGCTGGGCGTTTGGCCGCAATGTCTGCTTATCCGGATCATAGCGATTTCGATACTGCGCCGGGACATCCTGATACGGATCATGCGGCGGCCCCCAGCTAAGCACTGCTGTAAACGGCTTACCTTCCTTACGAACATCATCCAGAAACTGCAACATCCGCGTCGTCTGCACCTCAGGCTCATACCCCGGCACTTCGATCAGCTGCGGGGTGTCTTCAAACCACCTCGGATGCAGATAATCATGGGCACAGTTGTAAACCGCCCAGCGGTCAAACCCAAATCGACGCTTCCCCGGAGGCGTGAACTTGCTACGCGGCTGGCCATCGAGGTGCCATTTCCCAACATAAACCGTCGCGTGGCCATTGGACTTAGCCAGCATCCCAAGCGTCTGCGCACTTTCCACAAGCGGCAAGTCATTCCCGGGAACACCTACTTTGTTCGGATACATCCCAGTCAGCAAACACGCCCGGTTAGGTCCGCAAACCGGACTTGTCGCGTAGGCCTGTTCAAAGCGGATGCCATCCGCAGCAAAGACATCCAGATTCGGTGTCTTCACCTCCGCATTGCCGTAACAACCGAGATCGCACCAGCGCCACTGATCGGCGAGCACAAAAAGGAGGTTGATGGGTTGCTTCGGAGTGCGCATATGAGTGTCTTGTAACACAGCGGAACCACGCGTGGCAACTGTATTCCAGCGACAAAGAAAAAGCCCCCCGGCACCAAGTGTGCGGAGGGGCTTTCAATAGAACCGCAGGTTTTACAAAACCTACATCCGGGCCTTGAGCTCGCGATCGATGTCATCGAGGAACTCATCCGTGGAGCGGTATTCGTGATTCTTGTCTATCAGAATCGCAAGGTCCTTGGTCATCCGGCCGGACTCAACGACATCCACGCAGACCTTCTCAAGGGTCTCCGCAAAGCCAACAACATCTGGCGTGTCATCAAAGCGGCCACGGTACTGCAGACCACGCGTCCATGCATAAATGGATGCAATCGGGTTCGTACTCGTCGGCTTGCCTTGTTGGTGCATCCGGTAGTGACGGGTCACCGTTCCGTGCGCTGCCTCTGCTTCAATCGCAGAGCCATCCGGGCTCATCAGAACACTGGTCATCAGACCAAGTGAACCATAGCCCTGCGCAACCGTGTCGGACTGAACATCGCCATCGTAGTTCTTACATGCCCACAGGTAGCCGCCATTCCACTTGAGGTTGGATGCAACCATGTCATCGATGAGGCGGTGCTCATACGTAAGGCCTGCCGCTTCGAAACGGGACTGGAATTCAGTCTCGTAGACGCGCTGGAAGGTGTTCTTAAATGCACCATCGTAGACCTTCATAATCGTGTTCTTGGTCGACAGATACACAGGGTAGTTGCGGCCAAGGGCATAGGTCATACAGGCGCGGGCAAAGCCTTCGATGCTTGCATCGAGGTTGAACATGCCCATCGCGACGCCGCTGGACTTCACCTTGACGACTTCACGAGTGATTGGGTCGCCTTCGCCATCCGGTGTCCAGGAAATGGTGATGGTTCCCGCACCTGGGAACGTAAAGTCCTGAGCGCGGTACTGGTCACCAAAGCCATGGCGGGCGACGACGACGGGCTGGTCCCAGTGACCTACAAGGCGTGGAACATTCTTGCAGATGATTGGTTCGCGGAAGATTGTGCCATCCAGAATGTTACGGATGGTTCCGTTTGGCGAACGCCACATTTGCTTGAGGCCGAACTCTTTAACACGGGCTTCATCGGGGGTGATGGTCGCACACTTGACGGCTACACCGTACTGCTTAGTTGCATTGGCCGAGTCGATAGTGATCTGGTCATCCGTGCGATCACGCGCCTCGATACTCAAGTCGTAGTACTTGAGGTCGATATCGAGGTATGGCAAAATCAGCTGTTCGCGGATTTTATGCCATATGATGCGCGTCATTTCATCGCCATCCATCTCAACAACGGGGTTTTTAACTGGAATCTTTGCCACGTTCTGGCTCCTTATTCTCTAAAAAGTGTAGTTTACAGTGATAAATCGGCGGGGATGGCTTGCGACAGGTGCATCCCCAAAACCCGAATCCAAACAGCCTTCCGACTAGTGGGCCATGATACGCGGAATCGTGCCTTCAAAGGCATCCCGCGCAGCATCCAGAGAGACTTCCAGCACACCCGGAAGCTCGATTTTGTTGCGGCTGGTAACCTGTCCGATGAACACGGCTTCGATACCATGCGCTTCGGAGATGTCCAGCAAAGCGGTCTGCTCATCCCCGCCCTCGCGGACCGAAACAACAACACGGCTTGCAGCTTCACCAAAGCAGATTGCGCTCCATGGCTGGTCACCAAAGTCGGTCACCGACAGGCGAAGCTCAACGCCGGTGTTGCCAGCGAGTGCGGATTCACAGACATTCACAAGGAGGCCACCATCCGAGCAGTCGTGTGCGCTCTTGACGATACCCTTTGCAATCAGCTCACGTGTTGCAGCCTGGACAGCGAGTTCTCCGGACATATTGAGCTTTGGCAGCGCACCTGTTTCCAAACCGTGATGTACATAAAGATACTGGCTTCCGCCAATGCCGCGCTCATCCTCGGTTCCTACTGGACGGAGAACGTACACAAGGTCATTGACATCCTGGAATGCAAGCCCAACCGGCGTGACATCTACAGGGAAGACCCCAACCATCCCAATCGTCGGTGTTGGGTGGATTGGACCTGTCGGCGATTCGTTGTAGAAGCTGACATTTCCTGACACAACCGGCGCATTGAAGAAATCACAGGCTTGCGCAAGACCGTGGACACACTGGGTGAACTGCCAGAAACCGGTTTCCTTCTCGGGATTTGGCATATTAAGGTTGTCGGTGGTCGCAACGGGAACCGCGCCAACGCAGCTGAGGTTACGGCTGGCTTCGGCAACGGCGTGCTGTGACCCAAGGAATGGATCGAGGAAGCACCAGCGCGGGTTACAGTCCGTCGTTGCAGCGATACGGCGGCCACCCGCAGCGCGCACCGCAAGAACCGCGGCATCACCGGCACCGGGAACCACTTCCGTTTGCGTCTGCACCTGATGGTCATACGTCTCGAAAACCCAGCGCTTGCTGGCAATCGTCGGCGTCCCAAGCAGCTGCAAGAGCGCTGCGGAGTAGTCTGTTGGCTCTGGAAGTGCATCCGTGTCGAATGCCTTACACACCGAGATGTAACCCGGTTCAGCGGCATCCAAGGTGTACGTTGGACAGCCATCTGTGAGCAGCTGCGCAGGGACATCGGCTTCGATGCGACCCTGGTGGTGGATGACGACATTTTGGGTATCGGTCACAGTCCCGATGACGGCGGAGCTGAGGCCCCACTTGTCACAGATCGCGATAATTTCATCTTCGTGGCCCTTTTCGACCACGCAGAGCATGCGCTCCTGGGACTCACTGGTGAA
>Ga0114981_10001767_pt1 | contig 14005 bp, 10 predicted proteins | sample S_140806_MF_Meta_FD_87028 | JGI IMG/M metagenome (GOLD analysis project Ga0114981, IMG submission 87028) | Freshwater microbial communities from Lake Simoncouche, Canada to study carbon cycling - S_140806_MF_MetaG | ecosystem: Environmental > Aquatic > Freshwater > Lake | place: Lake...
CCGAATTATTCTGGGTACTGTAATTCTATGGTATAAACTTGCCCAATGCTCTAACAGGGTGCTATACATCATAAACCCAGCTACTGGTATTAACCAAATTGCTTGTTCAACCAATAATGGAGCCTGTTCCCGAAAATAATTTAGGAATAAATTGGGGAAGCCTAAATAAAGAGCAACAAATAATAAAAAGCCAAGGGTGGGAACCAATATGACCCAAAATAATAAACCGTGATGGGCTTTTTCCTCATTTTTAAAGTGCGGAAAATATCGGACCGCCACATTTACCATCCCAAGTTGACAAATCACCGCAAACAAAACTCCGGTATGTTGTAACTGAGTAATTAATCCGATTTGTTCAGGCTTTAAACATAAGGGATATAACAGAATAAGATTTAAATACCCAATTCCAAGCCCAATATAAGAAACGAAAGTGCCTTTTAGTCCCTGACGTTTGATGATACCCACACAGTAAAGGTAGGAAAAAGCATTCCTTATCAGAATACAACATGCATTTCTGAACCCTTATCTTTGTACCATGACTACTTCCCCTGATGTTTTTCAGAAAATCGTATCCCATACCAAAGAACACGGTTTTATTTTTCAATCCTCAGAATTATACGACGGTTTAGGTGCAGTGTATGATTATGGACCTTTGGGAGTCTTGATGAAAAATAACCTTAGAGAGTTATGGTGGACTTCTATGGTTAGACTTCAAGATAATATTGTTGGATTAGATGCTGCCATCTTAATGCATCCGCAAGTCTGGAAAGCATCTGGACATATAGATGCATTTAATGATCCCTTGATTGATAATAAAGATTCTAAGAAAAGATATCGTGCAGATGTGTTAATCGAAGAGTTTATCGAAAAACTAGAACAAAAATCTCAAAAGGAAACAGATAAAAAAGCAACTAAAGAAGGATGGTCAGTAGATTCTGATGAATATCAACGATTTTTAAAAGGAAATCGAGACGCTAAAAAAGCGCAGGAAACACAAGAAAAATTTTCCGTTGCAATGGAAAATAATGACATGGTGGCTTTAAAATCCTTAATAGAAGAATGTGGAATTACCTGTCCTGAATCCGGTACCAGAAATTGGACGGATGTTCGTCAATTTAATCTCATGTTTAAAGCTCAACTGGGAGCTCTTGCTGAGGAATCAACAGATATATATTTAAGACCCGAAACAGCACAGGGAATTTTCGTCAATTTTCTGAATGTGCAAAAATCCTCTCGTATGAAGGTTCCTTTTGGTATTGCGCAAACGGGGAAAGCCTTTCGGAATGAAATCATTGCACGCCAATTCATTTTTCGAATGCGGGAGTTTGAACAAATGGAAATGCAATACTTCGTTAAACCGGGAACCCAACAACAATGGTATGCCTATTGGAAATCGGAAAGATTAAAGTGGCATGCAACCCTTGGCCTTGGCGTTGGAAAAATAAGAACCCATGTTCATGAAAAACTTGCTCATTACGCTGATGCTGCCGAAGACTTACAATTTCAATTTCCCTTCGGATTTAAAGAATTAGAAGGAATTCACTCTCGTACTGATTTTGACTTGAAACAACATCAGGAACTTTCAGGACGTAAGCTTCAATATTTTGATCCCGAAGAAAACGCTTCCTATTTGCCTTATGTAGTGGAAACCTCCATTGGACTTGATCGTCTTTTCCTCGCACATTTGTGTGATGCCTTCACCGAAGAAAACGTGCCCTCTGGAAATGGATCCGAAGAAACACGCACGGTCTTAAAATTACACCCATTGGTGGCTCCAGTTAAGGTGGCAATATTTCCTTTAGTTAAAAAAGATGGACTACCAGAAATCGCCCAAAATCTTTTAAATGATTTGAAGTATAACTTTCAAGTTACCTATGATGAAAAAGATGCAGTAGGAAGAAGGTATCGTCGTCAAGATGCCAAAGGAACGCCTTTCGGAATCACCATTGATTATGATACTTTAAAGGATGAGGCTGTAACCATTCGAGATCGGGATTCAATGTTACAAACCCGTGTGCCTCTGGTACAAGTTAAAGATTGGATAACAAAATCTCTTTCTTTACAATCCTATTTTAAAGAGTCTAAATAAAACGGATCTCCTTTAGGTTAAAAACTTCCGTTAATCCGGTTTCAAAAAGAAGTTGCAGGCGTCCGACAGAATCAACACCCTCAATTCGAGCTTTCTCTGGACCCTTACCCCGATCATACAGTCCCCATTCTTTATAGCGATAGAGCTTCGATAAATAATCAGACTCTATCTCTGTAAAATGAGCAGATTTAAGTTTCAGATAACCTTGTTCTAGATGCAAACTTAGCGTTTCTATAAAATCAGTTGCCTCGGTTTTTTTTCCAATTAATGTGTGCAAAGAAACAGCCGTTGGAGCTATGGCCTCTGGAAAAGAATCTATATTCAGATTTACGCCTATCCCGCAAACCATACCTACAAATCTGTCTCCTAACCAACGGTTCTCTGTTAAGATGCCACAAATTTTTCGACCCTTTACAACAATATCATTTGGCCATTTGATCTGAATATTTCCTTCAGGTTTGTAATGTTCCAAAGACTTAGATACTGCTAATGCTGCAACTTGAGTGATTCTATGAAGTTCATTGGAAGGTAGAAAGTGTGGATACAAGACATAAGACCCTGTAAAGCTTCCATTAGGAACAGAAAACCAATTTTTTCCGGCTTGTCCCCTTCCTGCTTGTTGATCCTCCGTAAAATATAAGGAGCCTTCTAAAGGCAAGGGTATTTCCTTTAATTTTTCTAATGCATATTGGTTTGTGGAGGAAGTATAAGGTATGAATTCCCGATAGCGACCCATAAAGAGAGGAGCATTAAGCATCTGACTCGGTAAGATTGGTTAACTTTACGCAACATAACACATGCCCAGGAAAAAAACATTATTAGACGCCGAGAAATTAGCTCAGGTCATTGCTGCAGGAATGCAGGATAAAAAAGCAGAATCAATTGTTCAAATGGATTTACGAAACAGTAAAGGTGCAGTTACTGACTTTTTTGTGATTTGTACAGGAACTTCCGATACCCATGTTCAAGCAGTTGCTGATTCGATTGAGGATACCGTTCGAAAACATTTATTGGAAAAACCCTGGCATACTGAAGGGTTTAAATCCGGACAATGGGTCTTGCTCGATTATGTAAATGTCGTGGCACATGTGTTTTTAAAAGATAATCGGGAATTTTATGGCCTTGAAGACCTTTGGGCAGATGCGCCACTCACAAAAGTTGAGAAAATAATAAAATTACCCAAAATCGAACCCCAGATTTAATTATTTATTTAAATCTAATTTTTAATGGAATTATCTAATAAAGAACTCCATTTTTCACCCCATTCTTTAAAAGATAAATCCGCAATCATTTTTTTTCTTAATTCATCTCCCTGCGCGGAATTTCTATTGTGATTTATTATTCTATAAGCAATTTCCCCAAGCGCTAAAGATTGAATGTCGATGGTGTATTTTTGTATCGTATCATATCCACTACACCAGCATTCAATTCCACAACAGATTGCTTCCAGCGTTGCAATAGATACGGTTTCTGAAAGCGAAAAACCAATCCATAAATCTAAGCCTTGTATCCATTCTCTTAATTCTATTTGATGTAATTCCCCTTTAAAAATAATTTGATTTTCTAATCCATGTTTTTGGGTTAATAATATTAAATTATTTAATTCCGGACCTTCTCCAACAATTTCAAGTCTCACATTTTTTTCTTTTAAATGAAGCATTAATTCAATTAATTTTTCAGGCCTTTTTCGAGGAATTAACCGACCATGATGGCCAATGATTATATTCGTATTAAGGCCTTTTTGTTTTAATAATGGAGCTTGCTTCCACCAATTTTCATTAATTCGATGGGGAATCACAATAGGCTTTTTTCCTCCTTGGTTTTTTTTCCAGATTTCTGACAATTTATCAGAAAAACAAATAATTTCCGATGCGGTTTTTGCAATTAATTTATCTGCAATTCTTTCTGTCCAAGATTCATACCCAGGAGGAGTATGTTGTAATGAAATATATTTTATTTTTTTCCAATAACAATAAAAATAAACCGCCGGCCAAGCTGTTGGACTATGTAAACAAATCAAATCAGGAGACAGATTATCCAATGCTCGGCATATTTTTACCCAACTCTTTATATCCAACCCAGATTTTTTATGGATAATTATTTCCGGTTTGAGCGCATCCTGAAATTCAGAAGAGCCAACCTCTACCCCCCAAGCAATAATCAAATGAGTATGATGATTTTCTGCTTCCCTCAAATTGATCAGAAAGGTCCCAGTTCCCCCGGTAGAAGGATATAAAATGTGCACAACTCTTCCCATGGTGATTATTCTACGATATTAAATTATTATCCTCAAAATCCATATTAGCCTACCTGTTTTTTTTATCTTTACATAAAATAAAATTTAGGATATACTTATGTCAGCACTCACTCCCATTGGTTTAAATACAGATCTTTCTGAAAAGATAGCCGCTCAATTAAATTTACTCCTTTCTAATTATCAAATCTTTTATCAAAATACGAGAGGATTTCACTGGAATATTACTGGCGAAAAGTTTTTTGAATTACATCTCAAATTTGAAGAACTCTATACCGATTCATTATTAAAAGTAGATGAGATTGCCGAAAGAATCTTAACCTTGGGGTACACCCCCTTACATACCTATACAGATTATCTTTCCAAAAGTGTGATTAAAGAAACCAAAAATGTAACGGAAGGACGTGTAGCAATTGAAAATATAGTAAATGCATTACATTCCTTATTGAAAATCGAAAGGGAGATTTTATCCTTGTCTGCTGAAGCTAATGATGAAGGTACAAATGCATTGATGAGTGATTATATTCGCCTTCAAGAAAAATGGGTTTGGATGTATACTGCTTGGTTAAAATAATTAATAAATTGTTTTAGTATATTTATGTCTATTCCTATTTTTACTTTAACAGCCGATTTTCCCGTACATCCGGATATTCTATCTCAAGCCTGGCTCAGTTCCGCTGAACATAGCGCTTTTACGGGAAGTGAAGCCATTGTTGATCCCCGAATCGGTGGAAGATTTACGGCATGGGACGAATACATAGAAGGAACTACACTGGATTTTGAACCAGGAATTTCGATTCGCCAATCTTGGAGAACTACTGATTTTTTGGAAACTGATCCGGATTCAATTCTAGAATTATGGTTCACTGAAACACCAACAGGTACGCACCTAAAATTAATTCATTCCGGATACCCAGCCCATCAGCAAAAAGCTTACATCGATGGATGGGAAAAGTTTTATTTTGAACCTATGTTGAGATATTTTCAAGGGTTGTAAATTCATAATTAAAACCAATAAATGAATATTTAATCTCCCGGAAAAACAATGGCAAAAAAAACCAATAATACTCCTATTTCCGGTTTAATTCCTACCCCCCTTTGGTTGATTTTAGGCGTTACCTTAATTGCCTATCATCAGGTTTTTCGATTACCCTTAATTGATTGGGATGATTGGAAATATATTACCCAAAATTCAATTACCCGAGGTGGATTTACCCTAGATAATTTTAAACGAATATTTACGGAACCTGTAATGGGAAATTATCATCCTTTAACGATGATTTCCTATTTAATTAATTTTTCAATTTGGGGAGAAAAACCAGCAATATATCATATCGTTAATTTATTGCTGCATTTGATTAATGTTTGGCAAGTTTGGACGATTGGCCAAAGAATAACCCAAAAACCCATCTTTGCTTCCTTCCTCTCATTAGGATTTGCATTGCACCCCATCCATGTAGAATCTGTTGCCTGGGCTGCTGAACGTAAAGATGTTTTATATTTCTTTTTCTTTTTATTAGCCATAAGATTTTGGATTAATTTTCAAAAAAGCGAAAATTATAAAACCTATGCATTTAGCCTCCTGGCATTCATTGCTGCTTGTTTATCGAAAGGGATGGCAGTTACCCTTCCTTTTTGGATAATCGGATTTGATTATTTTCAAGGAAAATTTAATAATAAACAATTAATAAAATATTTACCTTTTATTGCCCTCTCAATTATATTTGGAATAATTGCAATTGATGCACAACAATCTCAAGGAGGAATTAAATTATCACAACCTTTTGATTGGATAGATAGAATTGTTTTAGCCCTTCAATCTATTTCGTTTTATGTAGAGAAATTAATTTTCCCATGGGGGCTATCCGCTATTTATCCCTATCCTAGCGATGGTGTATTGGATTGGATTTTTTATTTACGAGCATTTATAACCTTGGGGATTTTAGGGGCTTGTATTTATTTCGGAAGAACAAACCGTTACATTGCCTTTGGGGCTGCTATGTTTGTGTTGACCCTATTACCAGTCCTACAAATTTTACCTGTAGGGGAAGCATTTGCAGCCGACCGATATATGTATGCAGCTGCCTTAGGGGTCTGGTGGATATTAGCCTGGGGCTTAAATTATATTTGGGAACATTATCCCGCGAAACGAAATTTTATTTTTATACTCCCCTTTATTTGGTTAATCCTAACAATTCGACAAACAGGGTTTTGGAAAGATGAGATTACCCTTTTCCAACATTCTCTGGATAATTATCCCGATGCTCCCGTTGCTTGGAATAATATCGGCGCCATATTACAACGAAAGGAAAAATTTGCCGAAGCAATTACTTATTATACAGAGGCGGTAAATCGAGATCCGGATTATGCAATGGCGTTATGTAATCTAGGAATTAGTCACGGTCGCCAAGGTAATTTTGACCAAGCAGGAATTTATTTATCTCGGGCAGTTAAAGCAGATAGTGCCTATGCGGAAGCCTGGGGGAATTTGGGCAATGTATATGCTATGAAAGGGGATAAAGTTATGGCAGGAAAAATATTCCATAAGGCAGTAAAACTTCAACCCGATTATGTGGAAGCGATTTATAACTTAGGAATTTGGTATAGTGAAGAAAAGGACACCCTCACTTCCATTCGATATTTTAAAAGATCTGTCGAAATCAATCCTAATTTTGGAGCAGGATGGTGGTCGTACGGAAATATGTTGTTTAGATCAGGAGATACCGCTGCCGCTGTTGAGGCCCTAAGAACCTCAGCCTCAAAAGGACATGCAGGCGCAGAAGCTTGGTTAAGAGCAAATAACCTTAAGTAATTCCTTTCTATTACGTGTTTCGCTTGGCATTTTGTAATTTTCACCTGCCGTGAAAAAAAAATCCACACATTCTCCCATTTCCGCACCCCTTTGGATACATGGTCTAGGGTTGGTTTTAGTTATCCTTGCAGGGATTCTTGCCTACGCCCCTTCCTTCCAAAATGGATTTGTTTATGATGATGTAGCCTATGTTACCGAGAATCCTATTCTAAATCTTAAAGGAAAGGACTTCTGGAATGCGGTTTGGGAAAAGCCTGTACATGGAAACTTTCACCCCCTTACCGTTATCTCTTTGGCAATTGACAACAGCAGATATCATCAGAACCCTTGGGGATTTCATGTCACAAATTTTATTCTTCACATAATTAATTCTCTATTAGTTGTTTTTTTAGCCTTTAGATTAACTGCAAAAGCGCAACTGTCCTGGATTGCAGGAATTTTATTCTCTGTCCATCCCTTGCATGTGGAATCAGTTGCCTGGATTTCGGAACGGAAAGATTTATTATACACCTTGTTCTTTTTAACCGCCTGGATTCTAATGGACCTTTGGCGTTTTGGGGGTAAATGGATTTATTATCTTTTTGCGATTATCGCTATGGCTTTAGCTTGTTTGTCAAAAGGTATGGCAGTTGTTTTACCCTTGATGATTTGGTGCGGTTGGTATTTTAAAGGGATTCCTTTTTCCCGAAATATAACCACATTGATGAAAGATTATAAGCTCATTCCTATGTTGCCTTTTTTAGGGCTCTCCGTTTTATTCGGGATCATTGCTGTTCAAATTCAACAAAAATTCGGGTTTATCATAAGCTTAACTTATACCCCCTTTGAAAAATTATTATACGTATGTTATGGAATTGTATTCTATCCAATTAAAACATTGTTTCCTGTAGCTTTATCGGTATTGTATCCCTATCCAATGGGCATTGATACCAGTCCGGGATGGGAACATTATGCTGCACTACCAGTATTGATAGTTGCCATGGGCCTTGCTTTCTGGGCATGGAAACGAACGCTCTGGGTTCCTTTTATGATCCTTGCTTATTTTTCAGCTATTTCTATTGTGTTACAAATACTACCCGTTGGAGGGGCTATTGTAGCTGAAAGATATGCCTATGTTGCTACCCTTCCATTTATCTTGGGAATCGCATGGGGATTAGAGACTTTAATACTCAAGAAAAAGATCGTCGGCTATTTACTAACCATTGTTATTATAGCAGTATTTACAATAATCTCTAATCATAGAGGAAAGGTTTGGAAAAGTAATCTAACCTTATTTACAGATTTAGCCGAAAAAATGCCCAGAGATCCCTTAGCCCAATATAATGTTGGTCATGCTTATGAAAAATCAGGTGATTTTAATAATGCAGTCGCTTGGTATCGCAAGGCTTTAGATCGCATGCCTACTTATGTAGATGCTTTATATAATTGTGGAAGTGTATATGGAAGAGATTTGGGAAAAGCAGATAGTGGTATTTTTTTCCTACAAAGAGCTTTACAACAAGATCCCCAAAGAGCGGATGCGGTAAATAATCTAGCAGTGTTTTATTTTAATACGGGCGACTTTAAACAAGCCGCACAATTATATCAAAGGGCGCTTCAGCTTAAACCTGGGTATATGGAGGCATGGTTTAATCTGGGCAATGCCTGGCTTAATCAAGGAAAAATAGATTCTGCTCAATATGCATTCGAAAAAACAATAGAATTAAATCCAAGCTATTCTAACGCCTGGATAAGTTTAGGAAATTTGGCAAATGCCCGGGGAGATGCACAACAACAAATTATTTGTTATAAAAAGGCAGCTTCTTTAGGACATACACAAGCACAAGAATGGCTTCAAAAAAACACAACACCCCAATAAAAAAACACAACTCCACAATCATTCCGGTTCAACTGGCAGGATTGTTAGGCGTGATTGCTGTTATTACCTGGATGGCCTATCGTTCGGCAATCGGAAATGATTATGCCTATGATGATCTCGCCTATGTATTGGAAAATGGTGTAATACGTAATTTCTCTTGGCGTGCTGCTTGGACAGAATTTATTTTAGGTAATTATCACCCGTTAACCGCTATTTCTTTAAAAATAGATCATAGCATTGGAGAATTAAATCCCCGTAATTATCATATTCATAATATTATTTTACATGTATTAAATACGCTGCTTTTAGGGTATTATACTTTTAAATTGCTTAAAAACGAACGAGCAGCATTAATTGCTGCCCTATTGTTTGGGGTACACCCCCTACATACCGAATCCGTTATGTGGATATCGGAACGTAAGGATGTGCTTTACACTTTATTTTTTTTAGGAGGATTAATCACGTGGATTCAATATCGGGAAACTAATAAACCTGTTTATTATATTTATACTATACTATTATTTGTCCTGTCTTGTTTATCCAAAGGAATGGCAGTCGTTTTTCCTGCTGTTATTTGGCTAACAGATTATTTGTTATCTCCCGAAAAATTTCTGTTTAAACCTAAAGCTTGGAGAATTCCTCAACTAATTCCATTTTTAATTTTGGCGCTCGGTTTTGGTATTTTAGCAATTTATGTTCAAAATAAATTCGGAGCAGTATATCATGTTAAATATTTACAAATGGATTACACCGTATTTCATAAAATATTGATGGTAATTCATGGATATACTTTTTATTTGGTAAAATTGGTTTGGCCTATGGGTTTATGTGCCTATCATCCATATCCCAGAATTGTAGATGGGGCGCTGCCCTGGGCTTATTATATTCCTCCTTTTTATTTAATGGCCTTGGGGGCGCTTACCTGGATTATGCGTAAACAAAAAATATTTATTTATGCCTTATTGTTTTATACCCTTGTGTTGTTGCCCGTTTTACAAATTCTTCCCGTTGGCGAAAATATTGTAGCTGAGCGGTATGCTTATCTTTCCACGTTAGGTTGGTTCATCTTTGCTGGATGGGGTTTTTCTAATTTATTTGAGAAATTTAAAATGGGTAATCCAGGATTAATCGGAATAATAATTTATGCGATACTTCTATCTTGGGTTACCTTTAACAGAGGTAAAGACTGGAAAGATAACCTTACCTTATTTAGAGATGTTACTGAAAAATATCCAGATAATCCCCCTGCTCACAATAATACAGGATATGGATATGAACAAATAAAACAATTTGATAAAGCAATTTTTCATTATCGTAAAGCCATTTCTCTGGATTCGAATTATGCGGATGTATATTATAATATTGGTAGTATTTACGGAGAAGATCTGGCGGTATATGATAGCGGAATTTATTATTTGCGGGTTGCACTCAAGAAAAATCCTGAAAAACTAGAAGCCTATAATAATTTAGGTACATTTTATTTTCAATTAGGTTTGTTAGATAGTGCAATTCTTAATTACCGAAAAGTATTAGATGGGCGACCTAATTATTCTTTAGGATGGTATAATTTAGGTTGTGTCTATTATCGCCAATCTGCCTTTGAAAAAGCGTTGCAAGCTTATGAACGATCCTCTCAATTGGATCCTTCCTTTCCTGAAGTGTGGACTAGTTTAGGAAATACCTACGGCTCGATGGGTAATGGAAGCAAGCAAATTGAAGCTTATAAGGAAGGAGCTAGAAGAGGTAGCCAACCTGCTCAGGAAGTATTACGCCAACAAAAAATTGCATGGTAAAATCATCCGCTGCTCCTAAGTCAACACAATTCTTTAAGTATCCAGTTCTCTGGGTGGCTATTGGAATTATGCTTATTACCAGTTGGGCGCTATGGCCTGGGTTGTCTGGTGAATTTACCAATTGGGATGATGATCGTTATGTCACGCAAAATCCTTTGTTAAAAGAAAATCCACCAGAAAATATTCTTACTGCATTTTACATGGGGAATTATCATCCCTTAACTTTATTATTTTATCGTGCAGAATATCAAGCTTGGGGAAATAATCCTTTTCCCTATCATGTAGTAAGTTTGATTTTACATTTATTAAATACTTTAGGTGCCTTTTTTGTTTTTTTAAAACTAAGCAAAAACAATTGGCAAATATCTGGATTAGCAGCTTTGTTTTTTGGTGTACATCCCTTGCACGTTGAATCGGTTAGTTGGGTTTCAGAACGTAAAGATGTATTATATGCTTTATTTTATTTTGCAGCTTGGTACACATGGATATTATTTCGGGAAGGAAATAAACGTGCGTATTTATTTACCTTAGGTTTATTTATATTAAGTTGCCTAAGTAAGGGAATGGCTGTGACCTTTGTTTTTACCCTAATATTTACTGATTTTCTTTTATTAAAAAAGTTGACCAAATCTCAAATTATAGAATGGCTTCCCTTTGTTGGAATTGCATTGTTTTTTGGGGTCATGGCTGTATTTGCCCAAAAGGCTGCCGGATTTATTTATCTTTCTAACGAATGGAGTTTTATCGAAAAAATTGTTTTAGCCGCTCGTGCCTTCTTTTTTTATTTAGAAAAATGTTTTTGGCCAACCCATTTATCTGCCTTTTATCCTTATCCAGATAAGCCTCTATCTGCTTTATTTTGGATACTACCTTTCGTTATCATCGGGATGGCTGCCCTTGCATATTTCCAAAGAAAAAGATATCCTTGGTATGTATTTGCTTTAGGCTTTTATGCAGGGAATATTGTAATTGTTTTACAGATATTATCTGTAGGCGAACAATTAGCTGCGGACCGATATTTCTATATTGCCTCCGCCGGATTATTTTTAGGATTATTCATGAGCATAAATCAAATCATTTCTAATACCCAAATTCCGAAATGGTTATTTCCAATTTTAATAGTTGGCTTAGGATTATTTGCTGCAACAATTTCTCGTGCAAGAACCCGCATTTGGAAAGACAGTCTTACCTTATGGACAGATACCGTTGGAAAATATGATAATGTAGCCATTGCACATTATAACTTGGGCGTAACCTGGGGATTAGAAAGAAATGATTATCCTCGCGCTGAAATTCATTTTTTAAAAGCATTAAAAGCAAAAAAGAATTATCCTCAAGCATTATATAATTTAGCAATCGTTAAAACACATGCTGGAAAATATGAGGAGAGTAATCAATTATTTGAACAACTCCGAAATGTCAATCCCACTTATCCAAAATTAGATGCAGGGATTGGGTATAATTTGGAACGAATGAACCAATTTCCGCAAGCGGCTGAATATTATGCAAAGGCAGTAAAAGAAGAGCCAAAAGAATATAATAATTGGCTAGGCTTAGGAATTAATTATGGAAAAGCAGGAAACTTAATTAGTGCTGATTCTGCACTTGCAATCGCATGCGAATTAAGCCCTAATAAATCAGAACCTTGGGTAAATCGCGGCGTGTTTCGATATAATGCTCGTCTTTATAGAGAGGCATTACCTTTTTATGCAAAAGCATTAGAGCTTCATCCAGATCATGCGGAAGCTTGGTTTAATCAAGGAAGTACCTATTTAGGGTTGGGATTATTGGATTCTGCTATCTTATCCTATAATCAAAGTTTGAAATTTAATCCTGCTTTAGCAGAATCGTATATTAATTTAGGAAATATTGCTGGCACGAAAAGCGATATTTCTACACAAGTAAAAAATTATAGCTTAGCAGCTAAACTGGGTCATGCTGGGGCTCAACAATGGCTCTCTTCTCGAAATTATAGTTGGAATTAATTATGGCAAAATCTACTTCTGTACCTCCTAAAAATAAATTGCAACCCACCTCGAAATTTAATTCAATTCAAGGATTGGGGGTGGCTGCCATTATATTAATTTTGGCCACCTGGTTTACCTTTCAGCATGGAATAAAAAATAAGTTCGTTGATTGGGATGATTTAAAATACACTACAGAAAATGGCTGTATTCAGGCGCTAACCAAAGAATCCTTTAAAAGTATTTTTGCTGGAGAATGTAAAATAATTATGGGAAATTATCATCCCTTAACGATATTGTCATTGGCGATTAATTATAAATCTGCCAAATTTAATCCGGAGGCTTATCATAAAACAAATTTGTATTTACATATTGCAAATATTTTATTGCTACTATTAATAACTTGGAGATTAACAAAAAGCACCTGGGCTGCCAGTTTATGTGCGGGTTTTTTCGCCCTCCATCCGGTGCACGTAGAGTCAGTGATTTGGGCCGCTGAACGAAAAGATGTATTATATACTTTTTTTATGTTTGGTGCTTGGTGGGCTTGGCTCTTATTGCAAAAATCTTCCTTTCAACTTAGAACAATTGTGGTAAGTATTCTTTTTATTGCAGCCTGTTTATCCAAAGGAATGGCAGTAATTTTTCCAGCATTATTATTGTTTACCGAAGGATTTTTACTTTCCCCTACCGAAAAAGGAAAATTTTCAGCAATAGCATGGTTTAATAATTGGATAAATAAATGGAAGGAAACGAAATCACAAAGATTGGTGGAGTGGGGAATATATATTTTAATTGCTTTAATTTTTGGATATGTTGCCATTCATGCACAAGATTCCCAAGGAGGAATTAGGGAATATCCTCAATACAACGCATTAGATAGAATTGTTTTAGCATTTTATGCATTTATGCATTATTTATATAAAATGATTGCTCCTTTCGAACTTTCAGCAATTTATCCCTACCCCCTACAAGAGAATGGATGGATGCCAACTAAATTTTATATTTTGGCATTAATAGGATTTATTACTTTTATGGGAACCTTAATTTCCCTGCGTTTTACATCCTGGATTGCACTAGCTATTGGAGGCTATTTAATTATAATTCTTCCGGTTTTACAATTATTGCCAGTAGGAGAAACCATAGCCTCAGATCGATATTTTTATGTGTCTTGTATTCCCTTATTTATGGTAATAGCCAGATGGTGGCCGGCACCTAGTAAAGCGCCACTTAAA
>Ga0114981_10001786_pt1 | contig 13951 bp, 14 predicted proteins | sample S_140806_MF_Meta_FD_87028 | JGI IMG/M metagenome (GOLD analysis project Ga0114981, IMG submission 87028) | Freshwater microbial communities from Lake Simoncouche, Canada to study carbon cycling - S_140806_MF_MetaG | ecosystem: Environmental > Aquatic > Freshwater > Lake | place: Lake...
ACATCGTGGCCAAGCTTTCCAATAGCCAGGGCTTGCTTCATATCACTCATAAAAGCGATGCCAGATAAATCAGCGCCTGCTGCGAATATGAATGGCTTACCTGTAATCGCTATCGCTATCGAAGAACTTTGTTCAGCAATCGTAATTGCATCATTTAGGGCGTTTAATGATTGTGGCCCAAAGGTATTTGGCCGATTGTGATCCATTCCGTTATCTAAAGTAATTAGTGAAAGAGTTCCGGTATGGCCAAATGGCGCAAGATCTATTTCTCGCACATGTGCAGCAGTTATAACTTCTTCAGGTGCACCTTCAGGCAACTTTAGATCGCTCATTATTTGCCAGCCTTTCCAGAGGAACCATTGAAGTGTGGGTTCTCCCAAACAACAGTGCCACCCATTCCAAGACCGATACACATTGTTGTAATGCCATATCTAACTTCAGGGTGCTCTTCGAAACCACGAGCTAAATTAATCATCAATCGAACACCGGATGAGGCGAGGGGATGTCCAACTGCAATAGCACCGCCATAGAGATTTACTCGAGCGTCGTCATCTGCAATTCCAAAGTGATCTAGAAATGAAAGCACTTGAATTGCAAATGCTTCATTAACTTCAAACAAACCGATATCTTCGATTTTCAAACCAGCTTTAGCCAAGGCTTTGATCGTGCTTGGAACTGGTCCATATCCCATAATTTCTGGCTCGACTCCAGCGAAGGCAAAGGAAACTAATTTTGCTTTGATTACAAGTCCAAGTTCATTGGCTTTTGATTCACTAGAAAGTATTGCTGCAGTTGCGCCATCATTTAATCCGGCAGCATTTCCTGCAGTTACATTTCCCATCGGTCTAAATGGCGTCTTCAACGCACCAAGTGCTTCAACAGTTGTTCCTGGGCGAGGTGGCTCATCAATAGTTGCCATTCCCCAACCAAGTTCAACTGAACGAACCGCAACTGGAATTAAATCACGCTGAATTTTTCCGCCAGCATATGCAGCGGCAGTTTTTTTCTGTGAAGCAACTGCGTATGCATCAGCACGCGCCTTAGTTAAATGTGGAAATTTGTCATGCAATCTTTCGGCAGTCATTCCCATTTGAAGCGCATCGGTATCAACTAATTTTTCTGCCAAGTATCTTGGATTTGGATCTATTCCTTCGCCCATTGGATGGTGTCCCATATGTTCAACACCGCCAGCAATTGCAAAATCATATTGACCCATTGCGATTGCGCCAGCAACAGTGGTTACGGCAGTAAGTGCACCTGCGCACCAACGATCAATTGAATATCCCGGAACGGTGTTTGGAATTCCTGCGAGCAATGAGACGCTTCGACCAATATTCATCCCTTGATCACCGGATTGTGTTGCGGCCGCAATTGCAACTTCATCAATTGCAGCAGGAGAAATTTTTGGATTACGTTCTAATAGTCCGCGAATGACTCGAACCATAATGTCATCAGCTCTTGTTTCTTGATACAAACTTCCCGCTTTGCCGAAAGGGGACCGGACGGCATCTACTAGGACAACGCGCTCACTCATCAGGGGCTCCTACTTAAAACTACTTAAGAATGGTTGGTATTCCCGTAAGGTTACTCGTCAGTAGGTTAAATTGGAAGGAGCGTCGTAAATTAGGCGGTTTTAACTTCAACCTTTTTTGGCTTTAGGTAAGCCTGAAGAACGGTCGTCAAGTAGAAAGCCCAAACGATCAGCTGCAACCAGGAAATTTTGGTGCTAATTCCGATAGTCCCTGAAAGTAGTGTTGTGATTGTTGGATCGGCATTAACCCAGTTCCAGACATATGAATCTTCACCTGGAAGTGCACCGAACTCTTGGAATTCGTGAATTGCGTATGAAAGAACGCCGCCGGCGATAACGATTAAAGCAATACCGGTAATTGTAAAAAACTTTCCTAAATTGATTTTCAAGCTGCCTCGGTAAATTGCAATGCCTAATACAACCGCTACTGCCAATCCAAGAGTTAATCCAATTGCAGGAGATGAATCGTCAGATACAGTTTTAAAGTTGGAGTAAACGAAGAGCGCTGTCTCTAGGCCCTCTCGTGCAACTGCAAAGAAAGCAGCAGAAACCAGTGCTAATTTGCCAAGCGGCATTGCGTATTCGATTTTTCCATGCAGCTCACTCTTTAAACCTCGTGCAACGCGCTTCATCCAAAAAACCATGTATGTAACAAGAATTACTGCAACAAGAGATGTTGTTCCAGCAAACATTTGTTCGCCAGCTTCAGACAACTGCGTTGTTGTGAATGATAAGAAAGCGCCAAAAGTAAAACTGGCTGCTAGTGCTACTCCGACACCAGTCCAAAGCACAGGCAAAGACTGGCGCTGGTTGGTTTTAACGAGGTAAGCAACAAGAATTCCGATGATTAGTGCGGCCTCTAGGCCTTCGCGCAAGGCGATTAGAAATGTGCTGTACATGTGTGAAGCGTAAAACCAGTCGCGCTATTTTCGCAACTCAAATGTTGCGTAATTCGTCACTTTCAGCAGCTGGGGCTTCACCCTCAGTAACTTCCTCTGGTGGGACCTCGACAATAAGTGGCTCTGTTTCGCTCAAAATCGCCGTTATCGGGCCTAAAACAAGTGCAACCTGCCAAGGTCTTGCCCCGAATTCAGATAGCTCGGATACGACAAATCTCTCTCGGTCATCTAAATCTTCTGGGGGATCGGGCCAACAGGTTCTTCGAATCGCTTCAGGTGAGATTAGGTTTTCCGCTGGCATGTTATTCATCAGCGCCAATTCAATAATCGCCGCCCTGGCATGGGTAAGGCGGGCATAACCAAGTGGGTTACGTGTTTGCCACATCTTGGGTGGTGGCAAGCCCTCGGATGGAGTTCGCAACTTAGGTAGATCTTCACCTTCAAGGTTTTGTGCCTCTTCAAATAGCTTGAACCAATCTTCAAATGGCATCGCAGTTAACCGCGTACGTCTCAGCAGAGCTTTTTTGAAATCACCAAATCCTTTAGGTGGTTTAGTTGCGATTAAAAGAAGTGTTTCATCATTGAAAACTCGACCCGGGGCAAGGTCGATCTCTTTGGCAAATTCATTTCTGGCAAACCATAGGGCACGAATTATTGCTAGCGCATTCAAATCTCGTACTTTATGAATTCCCGATGCTCGTCGCCATGGATCTTTTCGAGGTTGCGGTGCGGGCGCTCGCAAGATTGCAGCAAAATCTTCTTTCGCCCATTCCAATTTTCCATTTTCAATTAACAATTTTTCAATTTCATTGCGCAACTCAATTAATAGTTCGACATCGAGGGCTGCGTAGTTAAGCCACTCTGGACGCAGTGGTCGAATCGACCAATCAACAGCGCTATGTTCTTTTGCCAGAGCAACATCAAGGAGTTGTTCTGTAAGTGGGCCGAGTCCGACGCGTTCGCAACCAGCGATTCGTCCCGCTAATTCAGTGTCAAAAATGATTTGTGGATCAATACCAACTTCGCGGAGGCAGGCTAAGTCTTGAGTAGAAGCGTGAATAATCCATTCTTCTGCTTTGAAAGTTTCGCTTAATTCGCCCCAGTATTTACTCTCCCCAACTGCAATTGGGTCGATTAAATGTAAACCGCCTCCGTTTCGCTTTATTTGAATCAAATATGCTCTTGCTGAATATTTGTAACCAGATGCCCGTTCTGCATCAATTGCTATAGGACCGGTTCCGCCCTTAAGTTCTGCAATCATTTCTGCCAGTTTTTCGGGAGTAGAAATTAATTCGGGAACTCCAGCTGCAGGAGCAAGAAGTGGTTCTGCCATTATCTACTGCGACTTAGCTGAGTTACACCTTCGGGAATCGGTGCAAGACCAGCCGACATTTCTAAAAGTTCAACCCAAGCCTTTATGTGGTTTGCGATTTGTGCACCAGATGTTGGAGTCCAAGAAGCTCTAACTTCCAACTCGCTATCTTCTTCCAAGTTTTCTAAAGTTCCGAAGGATGCACTTGCAACTTTGGTAACCGTTCCACTTGGCGCCGTGAAATCACAACCATTTGATTTTAGTGATTCCATCAGCCAGGTCCAGCCAATGTTGCAGAGCATTGGGTCTGCGGCCATTTCATTATCAATTGCGGCTCGAACAAAAGTTACACATCGAAATTTACCGGACCAGCCCTCTTGACCATCTGGATCATGTAACAAAACAAATCTGCCAGTTGCCGCATCTTCTAAAACATCAGCGGTCATTGCGAATGCGAAGGGAGCTAATTTTTGGGGAGCAGGGACTTCTTCTAAGAGAATTTCTGTTCTTGGCTTAATAGCGCGAATTTGAGTAATAATGTCATCAAAATTTTCGGCCATGTGAAAATGGTAAGGCGTTCTTTCAGGTAACTCGCGAAGGCGCGAGTGATAATTGGTGTGGCATGTATTAACCTCCTCCAATGGCTTCGCTACTCGCTCTTTTTTCCAGCATTCTCTGGGGTAGTGCAGATTATTTAGCTGGGAATCTTTCGAAGCGTTTCAAAGCCATTGCTGTAACTGGCGCATCGCAGGCAATTGGCTTGCTCACCGGCGTTATTTTGGTTGTATTAACTGGTTCATACATAGCACCAAATTTAAGTTGGAATGGTTATTTTCTACCAGCAATTGGTGCCGGTATTGCTGGTTTTCTTGGACTCGTTTCTTTTTATTCTGGCCTTTCAACTGGACGTATGGGAGTGGTTTCACCAATTAGCACTTTGAGTGCAGTGATTCCATTGTCATTTGCATTTGTTTCGGGGGAGCGGCCAACAATTATTCAGATTGCAGGAATGGGTGTTGCTCTCTTGGGCGCCTTCTGCGCATCAGGTCCGGATATTGTTAAAGGACTTCCAATTAAGCCTCTTCTATTTGGTCTTGGTGCTGCACTTGGTTTTGGGATTGCTTTAGCTTTTATGGCACAAGGATCAAAGACAAGTTCGTTAATGACAATGACATCAATGCGCGTAATTTCAGTTTCTATCTGTGTCCTGATTGCACTTCGCTATCGAACGGTAGGTGGCTTTGGAAAATCAGATTTAAAAATCTTAGTTATTATTGGTGTTACAGATTTCGTTGCGAATTTATTCCTAGGTGTTGCAACTACCAAAGGTTTAGTCTCGGTGGCAATGGTTCTAGGTGGACTCTTTCCGATTGTTACATCCCTGCTCGCTTTCCAATTTTTGCATGAACGACTTCACAAAGTGCAGTATCTAGGAATAATTTTGGCCGTAGCAGGCGTCTCTGTAATTTCTATTGGTTAATTCTTAATCAGCTTTAAAAAGGTTGCGTTACCTGATTTTTCACTTGACTCAACAGTAAACTCCCGAGTCATTGCACTTAAGTCATAAATATTTTCGCCACCAGTTTTTTCACTGATAGTTAAATAAAGTTCATCTATCTGGTTCGCAAGCAATAACTCTTTTAACAAATTGATTCCACCCTCAATCAAAACATTTCCACCAAATTCGCCTTGGGCTCGGGCAACTGCGCTGACCGGATCGAGATCCCAGATGTGTGCAATTGGGTTCGACCGAACACCTTCTGGGATGTCACCCGATTTAGAAATAATTACGAGTGGGACCGGGGTTGCGGCGTAGGGTTCAGTTCTGGCGGTATTGCCACCGATAAGAATCGCTGAGGCTTGGGCCCGTAACTCATGAAAACGTGAACGATCTTCCGATGAACTTAGGAATTTCGAGTTTCCCTCTAGCGTGGTGCTGCCATCGCTTCCCATTACTAAATTGGCCAGAACGCTCATAGTCAAACCGTAGTGTCAGTGGGGACATTTATCATTTTTGACATGATGATCGATTGCCAAACATGCACCATGCGCGATATCTCTTGTGGAGATTGCGTTGTATCCGTTCTTCTTAATATCACTGCAGCTCCTGCAAGTGAAATATCAAGTAATCAAATCAGCGCACTCTCAGTCCTCTCAGATAAAGGATTGGTACCGCCATTGCGCTTTGAAAGCGCAGCAATCTAGGCGTAATTTTCCAAATATTTGAACTCGAACCGCGCGACTGGTTACCCTTCTCGGATGAAGTTAGCTAGAACAACTGCGCAGTTACTTTGTGCCGTGTTGGCAATTTCGATCCTTCCATTATCCAGCGCACAAGCGGCACCTTCTTTAAACGATGTAAGAACTAAAATTAGAATTCTGCAAGAACAAGCAGCAACTGCTGGTGAAGCGGCCCAACAGGCAAAAGTTGAATACAAATCGTTAACCCGCAAACTTGAATCGGTACAAAGACAGGCCGCATCAGACGCAGCCACTGTCGCAAAGTACAAGAATTCGTTGGGCGCTATTGCTAGCGAACAATATAAAAACGGTGCCTTAAGTCGCAGCCTTGAATTACTTTTCTCTTCCGACCCAAAACTATTCCTTGCCGCAGCGGGCTCTTTAGAGTCAGTAACCAGAAAACAATCATTGCAATTAAAGCAATACAGTGTGGCTAAACAGCGATTGACTGCAACTTCTTTGACCGTTAACGACAAGTTAACTCTGGCGAAGCGGGCCCAAGCCAGATATTTAGCACAAGAGAAAGCCGTAAAAGATAAGTTGGAATCTGCGCAAAAATTATTTAATTCTCTCTCTAAGGCAGAACGCGAACGACTTGCCAGATTAAATGATGATGCTGAGAATGCAGACCAGAAAAAATCACTTGCCCAGGCTGCAAAATATAATTTAGGTTCTGGTCGTGGATCAATTGCCTTGCGATTTTCAATTAAGCAGATTGGCGATCGTTATGTTTACGGTGCTGCAGGTCCTACTCTCTGGGACTGCAGTGGCTTAACAATGCGCGCATTTGGAACAGCAGGTGTCTCACTACCTCATTCAGCAGCAGCGCAAGCGAGGTATGGAAAGAAAATTTCATTTAGCCAATTGAAACCTGGAGATTTAGTCTTTTTCGGCCGCAATCGCTACATCTCGCACGTTGGTATTTATATTAGTAAAGGTTTAATGGTTAACGCGCCTCGCCCTGGTTCGCGAGTAAAAATTGCAAAGTTCGGTTCAACCTTCGGTTCTCTAAGTTTCTACGGTGCCAGCCGAATCTAATAGCCGCAAGATTCTTCTAGTCACAAATGACTTGGGGCCAAGATCTGGCGGTATTGAAACATTCATTCACGGGCTTCTCGAAAAATTAGATGGCAACCAAATAGTTATTTTTACCTCATCACAAACCGAAGATAATAAATTTGACTTGGAATTGAATCGTAAACATGGCGTCATTGTTTACCGTGATCGCTCAAAAGTATTGATTCCAACTCTAAGAGTCATAAATGAAGTGAAGAAGATAATGCGAAAGCACAATTCCACCACCATTTGGTTTGGTGCCGCAGCCCCACTCGCCTTAATGGCACCGAATTTACGTAAGGCTGGCGCAAGGCGAATTGTTGCCCTCACTCATGGACATGAAGTTTGGTGGGCTAAGCTGCCTATTTTTAAGTTAGTGATGCGACGAATAGGCAACTCTTGCGATGTCCTTACTTATCTTGGGCCATTTACAAAATCTGCCATCTCTAACGCGGTTGGCAAGAAGGTAAAGCTTGTTCAAATTTCTCCTGGAATATCTGTCGAACACTTTCAGCCTGGGCCAAAACCATCAGAGCTACTTTCGCAGTACAAACTTTCGGATCGACCAACTTTGCTCTGTGTCGGAAGATTGGTTCATCGCAAAGGGCAGGATCAACTAATAGAGGCCATGACTTTAATTAAGAAAAAAGTTCCAAACGCCTTACTCTTGATAATTGGAAGCGGACCTCGTGAAGCACATCTGAGAAAATTAATTTCAAAATACAAATTTGATAATGATGTGAAACTTCTAGGCCGAATTAGTTACGACCAACTTCCAAGATATTTCCTACTTGGCGATGTATTTGTTTCACCATCACGATCGCGTTTGGCCGGGCTAGAAGTAGAAGGGCTAGGGATTGTCTACTTGGAAGCAAGCGCATCTGGCTTGCCAGTTATTGCAGGGGATTCAGGAGGCGCTCCTGATGCGGTCCAAGTGAATAAAACTGGGATTGTTGTTGATGGAACCGATGTAAAAGAAATCGCGCAAGCCTGCATCTCGCTACTAACGAATCCAAAACTTTCTAAAGAGCTTGGTGCCAATGGCAGAATTTGGGCAGTTGAAAACTGGAATTGGAATTATTGGGGAGAAAGATTCGCCGAAGTTTTAGAAGGTTAAGATTTTGTTTTCAATTGCAATTGCAATTGCTTGGGTTCGGTTTACTACTTCAAATTTCCTAAATATCGAGGCCAAGTGACTTTTTATTGTCGCCTCCGTTAAAAATAGTTCGGTGGCCATCGACTTTGCGGTAAGACCACGTGGTAGAAGCAAAAGAACTTCTTTCTCTCGCTTAGTTAATGGGATAGCGGCTCGAATCGTTTTTTTACTCTGCAAGAGAAAATAATTGGGAAAGCCGAGCAACTCTCGTAGTTCATCAATCGTCTCACCTTGGATTTTTGAGGACTCCAGCATGCCGTTGATCTCGGAGATTGACTGCCGAATCTCTACTGAAAATATAGTTCTCGAAATCTCATCGGCCGTCGGGATATCAGCGTTCAGAAGCTCACAGAGGACTGAAACTCTTGCGCGAATTACTCGCAAATTATTTCGATCGGCATGTGAGCACTCAATTAGACCAGCAAGTGAATCTAATCGGTTCCCAATTTCGAATAGATCTTCACTTATCTCATCGTGTAGGCCACGAGCGGTTTTCACGTAAAGAGCGCTTCGATTTCCTGACTAAATTCGGCAGCAACGACATGTCTTTTAACAGAAAGCTTTGCAGTTAAATGACCGCCAGCAATAGTGAAGTCACTTGGTAGAATTGTGAATTTGCGAATTGATTCAGCACGGCTAACGGCTTTGTTTGCCTCATCAACGGCAGTTTGAATTACTGAAATCAAATCTGGGTCTTTTGTAAGTGTGGCAACCGTCGCTCCTTCTTTCTTGTTAGCAACTATCCAACTTTTTATTGCATCTGGATCAATAGTCACGAGCGCTGCAATAAATGGTTTGTTATCGCCAACTACCATGCACTGACTCACTAGAGGATGGGCACGAACTCGATCTTCCAAAACTGCCGGTGCAACATTCTTGCCACCAGATGTAACAATTAATTCCTTCTTGCGGCCAACTATTGCAAGGAATCCTTGATGATCAATGGTTCCGAGATCTCCACTCTTAAAGAAGCCATCACTTGTAAAGACCTCGCTATTAGCAGCATCGTTCTGCCAGTATCCGTTCATAACAATTGCGCCTTTAATCAGAACTTCACCATCTTCTGCAATTTTAATTGTTGTTCCTGGAAGTGGACGACCTACTGAACCGACTCGTTGCGCAGTCGAAAGATTTAAGGTTGCCCCTGCTGTTGTTTCAGTTAGTCCGTAGCCTTCTAAAATATTTATTCCAGCACCACGATAGAAGTGTCCTAATCGAGCGCCAAGTGGCGCACCTCCTGAAATTGCAGCCTCGACTCGACCACCCATTCCAGCTCTAATCTTTGAATAAACAAGCTTGTCAAAGAGCGCATGCTTAAGTAGAAGCCCGATATTGGTTTTTTTCGAATCTTGCGCTTCGCTATATGCAATTGCAACGTCTGCTGCTTTGCGAAAGATGGAACCCTTACCTGCTGCATCAGCTCTAGCCTCGGCACCATTATAAATTTTCTCAAAAATTCTTGGTACTGCTAAAACGAATGTGGGTTTAAAAGTTCCAAGATCGGTCGGAAGTCTTGTGATATCTCCACAGTGAGCCAGATGTAGGCCAGCGGTGATCGCGCCAACTTCAACCATTCGGCCAAACACATGTGCCACAGGAAGGAATAGGAGAGTAGATCCACCTGGTTTTAGGAATAGATCGCTAGCGCCTTGCACAACATTGCCGCACTCTGACAAAAAGTTTCCGTGTGTGAGTTGAACGCCCTTAGGTTTTCCAGTTGTGCCCGAAGTGTAAATCAGGGTTGCGAGTGATTCTGGTTTCGGTTGATTTCTACGAGTTTCAACATCACTATCTGAAATTTCGCTTCCAAGATTGGTTAGTGAATCAAGCGCGCCATCCGTAATGGTCCAAACATTCTTGCATGCTGATGTGATGACTGGATTTACAACTTCGCGATGCGCAGGCGTTTCGACAATTATCGCAACAGAGCCAGAGTCATTTAGAATCCACTCGACTTGTTCAGCGCTTGAAGTTTCATAAACTGGAACCGAAACCGCACCGGCATACCAAATCGCAAAATCTAGAACTGTCCATTCATATCTTGTCTTTGCCATAATCGCAACGCGATCACCAACGTTGATGTTCGCAGCCATTAATCCCTTTGCTACTGCGCGGACTTCACTGTCGAACTCTTTGGCACTTACGCCTTGCCATCCTTCGCCCAGTGGGCGGGAAAGAGTTATGCGATTAGGTTCATTTGCAGCGCGATTTGCAACTAAGTCGGAGAGATTTCCGGTGGTCGCTGGCGGAACGATTGCGGGTATTGTGTATTGATCCATAAGGCGAACGGTATCGCCGACTCGTACTCTTTTGGTAGATGTCTGACTAAGAAATTGCGGGTAACCTTCTCGCATGAGCGACATTTCTGAGAATTCAATAACAATTGAAGCCCCAATTACCGAAGTGGCTGCAGTCTTAACCGATCTTGCAAGCTATCCAACCTGGTCGACTTCGATAAAAAGCGTAGAGGTTCAGGAGAGCGACAGTGCTGGTCGTGCAAAGAAGGCAAAAATTTCAATTGATGCCGGCGTTATGAAAGACAGAGTGATTTTGGATTATGACTGGAGTAAATCTCCAACTGAAATAACTTTCGAACTTGATGATGCTGACTTATTAACTGAAATGACTGGCGCCTATAAATTAATTGATAATGGTGATGACACCACAACAGTTACATATGAATTAACAGTCGCGCTGTCAATGCCAGTTCCTGCGATGATGCGTCAGAAAGCCGAACGCGCAACTATTAATCTTGCGCTTAATCAATTAAAAGCCAAACTCGAGGGCTAATTAAAGTTGGCAATTTCTGATCTAGCTAGTTCTGATCTTGCGATTGGCGTAGATATCGGTGGAACCAAAGTCCTTGGCGGTGTTGTTGATTCTCATGGTGAAATTCTTCGCACCTTTAGGCAAGACACACCACGCGAAGGTGGCGACGCCTTAAACCAAGTTATTGCTCAAGTAATAAATGAATTATTAACAACTCATAAGACTGAGAACATAGGAATTTCTGCAGCAGGATTAGTTTCATCTGACCGTCAAACAATGCTTGGTGCGCCGAATATAAAAGATTGGGACGGCGTAAATATTGCCAAAGCTTTAAATAAAATTAGTGGAATTAATTCAGTTGTTGAGAATGATGCAAACAGTGCGGCCTGGGCTGAGCGGGTTTATGGTGCTGGCAAAGGCCTAGAAAATGTAATCATGGTTACGGTTGGAACCGGCATTGGTGGCGCAGCAATTGTTAATGGAAAACCACTTCGTGGTGCAAATGGAACAGGTGCTGAATTTGGTCATTTGCGCGCCGTGCCAGATGGCGAACTCTGTGGCTGTGGCGTCAGAGGATGTTTCGAACAATACGCATCCGGTACCGCACTTATGCGCCATGCCAAAGAAGCAATTGCAATGAATCCTGATTCCGCAAATGGTCTATTAGCAAGAGGCGATGGAACTATTAACGGGCTAATTGGCAGCCACATTACCTCTGCTGCGCAAGAGGGCGACAAAATTGCAATCAAAGCCCTCGAAGTAACAGGGGATTGGCTAGGCGCCGGAATTGCGACTTTAGCAATGCTCTTTGATCCGTCAATAGTTGTCATTGGTGGCGGAGTTATTGATGCCGGTGAATTACTTTTAGCGCCCGCGAGAAAAGCGATGATGCGCGAGATGCCATTCGTTGGGAAACACCCCGTGCCCGAAATTGTTGCGGCGAAACTTGGGAACGATGCCGGATTAGTTGGCGTTGCTGATCTATCTAGAAATTAAAGCTCGACGCCATCTCCAAAATCATCTTCTGGTCTAGCAGTTCGCCAAATATAAGTTGAAACGCCTCCAATAAATCCAAGTAATCCGGGCCATGGCCCCATTCCCAATAAATCTATTTTCGTAATTATTTCAAAGAGCATATAAGAGCCGCCCCCAACAATTCCGAGAAGAGCCAGACGCGAAGCTTGATCAGGGACTGGCAATCTTGGATTGGGTTGTTGAAAGCCTTCGGGATCATATGGACGAGCGTCTAATTCATCTAAATATGTTGTTGGTGCTGATTCATCAAGTGATAATCCGGAAACAATAGAATCGAATTCGGCATCGATTAATTCGCGTTCATCAGATTCGTAAATTGATTCACCTCGCGATAATTCACCCGAGAGAACATCCAGAATAAAATCCATTGATTCTTCATTCAGTAACTCAGCATCGTAATCAAGCGCAACATTGTGGAACGATTTTTCAAATACAACTTCTCGAATATCAGCTGAATAGACATTATCAATAATTGTTTCGCTGCAAACTGGATGGACGACATGATCATTAATTGAATATGAAACCATCAACGGTAAATCAACTAAATAAAGATCACGTTCTACAATTTCCCAAAGTTTGCGGAGTTGATTTAAACCGCGAAGTGGAATTTGTTTATACCCATGTTGTGTTGCACCTGGCTTTGCCACATCACCTGGCCCGCCAGGAATTGATGGAAGAAACAAGGAGAGTGCAGGAACTAATTTAAATCGCTTACGTTCATCATAAATTGAAGCATTAACAAGAATTGTGCCGGCTAGTTCGCTACCTCTTATTTGAGACAATCGCAGTGCAAGTGCGCCACCCATAGAAAACCCAGCCACAAAAACTTGATCACAAGTTTTTTTTAATTCCAAGAATTCTTTTTCTACAACCTCATACCAGTCCTGCCATTTAACTTTATTTAAATCACTCCAATGAGTTCCATGGCCGGCCAAAATTGGGACTGAAACTGACAAACCTTTTTCATGCAATGAAAGTGCCCAAGGCTTTACTGATGCTGGTGAACCTCGGAAGCCATGAATCATTAGAACTCCAGTTTTGCCCGCAAAAAGCCTCAAAGGTTCACTTTCTGGGATATTACTCACGCTCAGATGGTGTCATAAGAAGCAGATAAGGCATAAATTATCCCTGTGGTTTACCAAGCATTAAAGTCTTTCCTGATCCCGATTCTGACGCTGCTCTTTCGCCCCAAAGTAACTGGGCTACGAAATGTGCCACAGAGCGGGCCAGTAATCATTGCCTCAAACCACCTTTCGTTTAGCGATTCAATTTTTATGCCGCTTGTTGTCCCGCGCAAAGTTACATTTCTTGCCAAGAGCGAATATTTCACCTCGCCAGGAATCAAAGGATTCATTAAGAAGATTACCTTTATAGCACTGGGCCAAGTCCCGGTAGACCGTTCTGGTGGTCGCCGAAGCGAAGCCGCCCTGCTCACCGGGCTAGATTTGTTGGCTAATGGTGCCTGCATGGGAATTTATCCTGAAGGCACAAGGTCGCCAGATGGCAAGTTATATAAAGGTCGTACCGGTATTGCGCGTATGGCAATTGAATCTGGAGCGGCAATCGTGCCGGTTGCAATGTTCAACACTGCCGAGATTCAGCCAACCGGCCAAGTCGTGCCGAAGGTTCGCCGGGTAGAAATGATTTTCGGGGAACCGCTTTATTACACCGGTGATACTTCAGATCTAAAAATTTTACGACAGATTACCGATGAAATTATGCAGAAAATTCAAGAGCTATCCGGCCAAGAGTATGTGGACATGTATGCGTCAGAGGCAAAGTTAATTCTCATGAAGCAACGCCGTGAAGAAATGAAAGATAAGAAGCGCGAAGAAAAATAGTTAGATTCCGCTAAGAATCTCAACCCGCTTATCAATATATTTGCACTGATCACAATTTGCTTTAGCCTCTGGCACTGCCCCAGAAATCATTTTAATGAAATCACTTAAGCG
>Ga0114981_10001788_pt1 | contig 13945 bp, 13 predicted proteins | sample S_140806_MF_Meta_FD_87028 | JGI IMG/M metagenome (GOLD analysis project Ga0114981, IMG submission 87028) | Freshwater microbial communities from Lake Simoncouche, Canada to study carbon cycling - S_140806_MF_MetaG | ecosystem: Environmental > Aquatic > Freshwater > Lake | place: Lake...
CGAGAGAAAGAGAGTACAGATTGCTCGTGCACTGATGGCTGATCCTGAACTATTGCTTCTTGATGAGCCTACCGCCGGTCTTGATTTAGGCGGTCGCGAAGATTTACTTCGAAGATTTGCCCAGTTTTCGCAAGACCCTTTAGCTCCGGCCAGCATTGTCGTCACGCATCACATTGAAGAGATCCCGGCCGGAACAACACACGCGTTGATTATTAAGGAAGGCCAGATTGCAGTGTCAGGACCAATCTTCGATGTAATCACGACAGAACACATGTCAGCAGTATTTGGAATAAATATAAACGTCACAACTGATGGCCAAAGGTTCTTCGCGCGAAGCTCATGACTAGTTTTCGCAATCAATTGCATCCTTCCTGGGCGCAGGAGATGCAGGATTTACTTCCTTTGCTAGATGAGATTGAAACGGTACTGGTTGATAGGAAATTTCTTCCCGCTCACGAAAGCGTTATGCGAGCCCTTTCTCTAGATTTGGATACGTGCAAGGTTCTAATAGTTGGCCAGGATCCATACCCGGGCGTCGATCATGCAATGGGGTTGTCCTTTTCGGTAACGAGCCAAGTTGAGAAAATTCCGGCAACTCTTCGAAATATCTTTAAAGAAATGGCATCGGATTTGCACGTTAGCCAACCAACAAGTGGTGACCTCACTTATTTACACGATCAGGGAGTCGTCCTTTTAAATCGCACACTCACATGCGATGTTGGAGTAAGCAATTCGCACACAAAATTAGGATGGAACCAAATCACAGATCGATGTGCTCAGGTTTTGGGCCAACGTGGTGTGGTTGCAATCCTTTGGGGAAAGAACGCAGCCGAACTAGCTCATTTCTTCCCTGGTGAAAGGGTGATTGCAGGTGCCCATCCAAGTCCGCTCTCGGCCTATCGCGGTTTCTTTGGAAGCAAACCTTTTAGCAGAGTAAATAGAATCTTAGAGCGCGATGGCAAGAAGGAGATAGTTTGGACAAAGAAAAACTCGGCCCCGCAGATTTAACCGCGAGGCCGAGTTTTGTAAGTTTTCTTTAACCTACCCAGATATTAATGGGTGAGGATAAGAAGTAGATCATGAACAATCCAGATACGAGAAGAAGAAGCGGGTGTACTTCTTTTCTGCGACCTTGGATGTAACGGATGACTACGTGAGTAACGAAGCCAGCGCCGATACCTACAGAAATATTGTAAGTAAATGGCATCAAGATAATTGTTAAGAATGCAGGAATTGCAATCCCATAATCATCCCAATCAATAGCTTTGATCTGTGTCATCATCAAGAATCCGACAATAACAAGGGCTGGAGTCGCGGCCTCATAAGGAATGATCGCAACCAGGGGCGCAAGAAATGTTGTTAAAAGGAAACAGGCTCCCGTAACAACAGATGCTAAGCCAGTACGAGCGCCTTCTCCAACGCCAGCAGCCGATTCTATGTAGCTGGTATTTGATGAGATGCTTCCTGCTCCACCGGCAACTGCTGCAAGTGAGTCAACGAGAAGAATGCGATCGATATTGTCGACGTTTCCGTCTTTGTCCGTTAGGCCTGCTTCATGGCCAATTGCAGTAACTGTTCCGACTGTGTCAAAGAAATCTGACAGCAGGAGTGTGAACACCAGAAGAATTACTGTAATCAACGGAACGCGGTCAAGGGATCCGAAGAGATTAAATTGTCCAAATAGAGAGAAGTCAGGCGTTGCGACAATCTTCTCTGGCATTGCTGGAACGTTCAAATTCCAACCCTTTGGGTTAACTTCTCCTGTGGCTCCGTTAAAGAGTGGGCCAATCTTCAGAGAGGTTTCAATCGCTACCGCGGCGACAGTTGCGATAATGATTCCAATAAGGATGGCACCCTTAACTTTTTTAACAATTAAACCGATGGTTAGGAAGAGTCCCAGAGCAAAGACGACGATTGGCCAGCCAACTAGCGTTCCACTATCTCCAAGTGTTACGGGCACGGGACCAGTGCCGGTACGGCGCACGAATCCAGCGTCAACAAGTCCGATAAGAGCGATGAATAGCCCGATACCAACTGAGATTGCAATCTTTAACTGCGCAGGAACGGCCTTGAAAACCGCTGTTCTAAATCCAGTTAGGACGAGAATCGTGATAATTATTCCCTCTAGAACAATTAGCCCCATTGCATCGGCCCATGTCATTTTTGAAGCGATACCGACTGCAACAAAAGTATTTAGACCTAAACCAGTCGCAATTGCTAGCGGATATTTACCGATTACTCCCATAAGGATGGTTAGTACACCTGCCATCAGAGCGGTCATCGCCGCGACGAGAGCAAGATTTGGAGCGTCACCGCCACCAATGAATTTGCCATCAGCATCTTTTGAGAGACCAATGATTAGTGGATTTAGCGCCACGATGTAGGCCATGGTGAAGAATGTGACGATGCCGCCACGAACTTCCCTTGCTACTGTGGAGCCACGTTGCGATATTTTGAAATAGCTATCGAGCATGTCATGCCTTTCCTAATTTTGTTAACGGGGGTGGTTGCGACCCCGTGTGAAATGACGGCTCACAGACCGAGGGAATAGGTTTATCTAAACGGAGTAAGGGGCTACTTCGAGGTAAGACGCGCTACTACGCCGAAAGAAATCGCGACCGCTTGACCTATTAGAAGCGCAAAAAGAGCGGTACCTAAGCCTATTTTTCCGCCGAGAAGAGCGCCGACTATTAGAACCGTGACCTCGATGCCCATGCGCACTCGTCCTACTCGTATTCCAGTTCTTTGGTGAATTCCGGTCATTGCTCCATCGCGCGGCCCTGGACCTAAGCCGCAGGTGATGTAGAGAGATGATCCCGCACCGACAAGTGCGATCCCAAAAAGCGCGGAGGCGATGCCACCTAGAAGAGTTGTTTGTAGAGGTAAATGATCAACACCAAATTGGATCGAAGCAGAAATAATTGCAATGTTAGCAAGAGTTCCAAACCCTGGTCGCTCTTTTAATGGAATCCAGAGTAAGAGAACGGCAACGCCAGTAAAGAAAGTTGCCCAACCCAAAGTAAGTCCAGTTTTTAAACTTAAACCTTGCGCAAAAACGGTCCATGGTGCATTTCCAATATTGGATTGAACAACGAACGCGTCTCCGATACCGAAAATTGTTAGCCCGAAAAATAAAATCAAAACGCGACCAAATGAGAGATCCCAACGATGTTTAGCGCGCCAAGGTGTCTGCGGAACTGTTTTATGTGGCTTTAGGTGTTGAAGTATTTCTCTCAAGCCGGTTGGCAGACGCATTGTGGGAGTTTATAGCCATTTCGAGGGAAAACATCGTCTATTCTTCGATCTATGTTCGTTGGCTTTGGCACCGTAGTAAATATCGCAACCATAATTGGGGGAGCGGGGCTCGGAGTTTTAATTGGCTCACGCATGCTTCTACGCACTCGCACTTTAATCACCGAAGTTCTTGGATTAATAACAATACTGGGAGCGGTAAGTGCTTTGGCCCCGATGTGGGGTTCTCGATATATCAACGCTTTGCCAAAGGGATGGACTTTATTGGCGATACTGGGTTCCTTACTGATTGGTGGGCTGATTGGATCGGCTCTGAATTTAGAGTTGAGGTTAGATTCCATCGGGGAAAGTTTACGAAAGAAATTTGGCGCCCACGAAGAAAGTACATTTGTTGAAGGATTTGTTTCGGCGTCTTTGCTCTTTGCTATTGGGCCGCTGGCAATTTTGGGATCAATAAGTGATGGCATGTCGACAGGTGTTGACCAATTACTCTTGAAATCTAGCCTCGACTTTTTTGCAGCGATGGCCTTTGCCGCCAGTTTAGGTTGGGGTGTAGCTGCAGCAGCAATTCCAGTCGGAATTTATCAAGGCGCATGGACGCTCGTAGGATTGGGGCTTGGCAATATTTTGAGCGGATACCAAATTGATGCCATGACAATTACGGGTGGTCTGATGCTTATTTGTATCGGTCTTAGATTGCTAAAGATCAAAGACATTGCAGTGGGAAACTTGCTACCGGCGCTTTTTATTGCACCGCTTTTTGTCGCCTTACTGCACGCTTTTCAATGATCTTTAGAACGAAGTTGCATCAATAACAAAGCGGTATTTAACATCGCTTGCTACCGTGCGATCATAGGCTTGATTTATATAGTCGGCCTTGATCACTTCAACATCGCTAACGATGTTATGATTTCCGCAGAAATTGAGCATCTCTTGCATCTCGGCGATTCCACCAATCATTGAGCCCGAAAGAGATCTGCGGGCTGGCAGCAGAGACCCAACTTCAACTGCGTAAGGTTTTCCGGGAAGACCGATAACCACAAGGGTTCCATCCACATTTAGCATCTGTAAATAGTCATTGATATTCAGTTCCGCACTTACGGTATTAAGAATGAGATCAAAGTGTTTGATCAAGTTCTTATTAAAGTCAGGGCTTCTTGTTGATACAAAATGGTGCGCGCCCATTGCTTTTGCATCGCTTTCTTTAGAAGGTGAATGCGAGAAGACGGTTACTTCTGCGCCCATGGCTGCTGCGAACTTAACACCCATGTGTCCGAGACCGCCCAGACCCATTACCGCAACTTTTTTGCCGGGGCCGGCTTTCCAATGCTTGATTGGTGAATAAAGGGTGATGCCTGCACAGAGAAGTGGTGCAACTCCATCCAATGGTAAATTTTCAGGAATTGAAACCGCATAGTCTTCATTGATCACCATTATGTTGGAGTAACCACCCATCGCAGGAGTCTTTCCATCCCGCTCTAGTTGGTTATATGTTCCTGTCATTCCCTCGATGCAGTATTGCTGCAAGCCTTTTAGGCAAGAGGGGCACTTGCGACAAGAGTCAATAAATACGCCGACTCCAATTCGATCTCCGACTTTAAATTTTGTTACAGCGCTACCAATTTGCGAAACGATTCCGGCGATTTCGTGTCCTGGAACCATAGGAAAGAGAGCGGGTCCCCACTCTTCGCGAACCTGGTGAATATCAGAATGGCAGATGCCTGAGTACTTAATATCTAGGCTGACATCGTGTGCGCCAAGCTCTCTGCGTTCAAACTCCCATGGAGTCATCTGTGCTTGGGCCTTCATGGCTGCATATCCGCGTACTTTCATTATTTATCTCCCTTAGTGCTTTCGTTTTCTTCGGTAAATGGAAGTGGTTGTGTGGATATGTGGCCGGCGCGCGAGGCCCGCGCAGTTACTTGGCGCATATGGTGGCGACGACAGAGAACTTCGTAGGCAATTTCGGAACCGGCCGCGACGTCGCCAACAACTACCTGTTCACCCTCTGTAACCATTACTCCGCCTAGTGTTCGCGCATTATGTGTTGCGCGAGATCCGCACCAACATAGCGCCTCGACCTGCAAAGTATTAACGCGATCGGCCAATTCAACTAAACGTGCAGAACCGGGAAAGAGTTTGGTTCGAAAGTCAGCGAGAATTCCGAAAGCGTAGACATCAATTCCCAGACCATCGACAATCTTTGCTAAACCTTCGATTTGTTCAGGCTGATAAAACTGTGCTTCATCGCAGATGATGTAATCGATTCGAGCACCGAGAGATAAGCGTTCCACTACTAAACGATGGATATCTAAATCTGGATCAACTTCGATTGCTGCACTCTGCAAACCCAATCGAGATGAAATAACCCCACTGCCGGCACGATCTTTACTTGTGAAAATTAAACCTGTGCGTCCGCGGCTCTTGTGGTTGTGCGCGGTCTGAAGGGCAAGGGTTGACTTGCCGCTATCCATCGTTCCGCAGTAGTAAATCAGTTCAGCCACAGGCGGCATCCTGCCATCTAAAAGGTGAATTCGCCGTATTGCTCATCTGATAATCCCAAGATCGGTCAATACTCCACCAAGCTCGAGGGAAAGTGAGCGACTCATTGCTACCGAGATGTGCGATGCGTCTCGGTAGGCGACTATGCCATTTACAACAGCCGGACATTTGTTGGCGCACAACCAGGGTGTGGGATTTACTTCTATGAATCCACCGGAAATTTGCGGATCAGATTTCTCGGTGTCATCGCATTTAGCGCCACCCTCGGCTGCCAAGCAATTTGGTATATCCCGTTTTGGATGAGGGGTGTCTGAGATGTAAATCAGTTTTGATGAAGCACCCACCAGTTGCGCGTACGCCAATTTCTGACCTTCCGCCCACCAATTTTGACGAGATGGAAAACTATCTGGAACATCAAAATGCTGAAAACCACTTAAGATGATTGCGGCGGGTTTGATTTGTTGCATCCGTTTAATACTATTTTCTCGCCACTTGAAACAATCTCGATTTTTATAGGCTCCAATCTGCACCTTTTTAACCTCAGGGGCCGGACAAGCCGACTTGGTAAGACTAATCAACTTGAATCCGTTTTCATTGGCTAACTTTTCCAGAGCAGGAAACCACTGCGCGGCATGTGAATCACCATAGAGGACGATTGTTTTGCTTGAAGATTTGTCACCATATGTGCAATCACCAGAAAGAACCTCACCGTTATTAACATGACAATCATCCAGATACACCTTTGGTTTGCTCATAACCTCTTCGATTGATACAGAATTACCATTTTGCAACTTGATATCACCTTGGACTGTAAATAAAATTCCCACTGCTAGCGCGGTACAAGTTACTGTGGCAAGAGAAGAGGAGCGAATTATCCCTTTACTCGTAAATTCTCGTTTAGCAATCGGCCTTTCAATTAATCGATGAGTTAAATCGGCGGCTAACGCGGTAAGCAGAATAAAGAAGACGCGTTCTAGCAAAGTCAAAGGGCGACCGAATCTAGTGCTAGGTAGAACTAATAACGGCCAATGCCATAAGTAAAACGGATAGGAGATCTCACCAATCCATTGAACGAGTCGCAATCTCGATAAATCATTTAGTTCGGCGGCCACGAAGAAATTCCCGCGATCAAAATGGCGGAGCCTAAAGTCGGCAACAGGGCGTTCAAACCAGGGAAGGCGGTTCGCTCGGAAAAAATAAACACCGATGTGATCAGCAATACCGCTCCGGACCAGACCAATAAGGTTCGGTGAACCATCCGTTTCGCTGAAATTTTGTCAGGTGTGAAAAGTAGAAGGGCTCCTAATCCAAGTTCCCAAGCACGTGTTGGAAGTGAATAAAAGGCCCAGATTGGATTCGCCGTTGTTAAGTAGAGTGAAAATACGAAAGAGCAAATGGTCGTTGCAATAATTCCCGAAGCAACCGCACGACGTTTTCCGATTTTCCAGAGCGAGTAGATAAGTATCGGCCAGAAGATATAGAACTGTTCTTCGACAGCGAGAGACCAGTAATGGATAACGGGTGAAGGTGTCGCATTGAGATTTTGATAATCATTTTGCCAAAAAGCGAAGAGGTAATTGGAAACATACAGAGAAGCTGCCAGTACATCTCTTCCTAGATCAGCTCGTACGGTGGGCGGCAAAACCAACCAAGAAAATACTGCAGTAAGGGCCAGAATACTTAGAGAGGCGGGCAGTAAACGTTTGGCCCGGCGTAGATAGTAAGCGCGGTAATTAAACTTGCCGGTATTGCCTATCTCTTTGATGATAATTCCGGTGATCAGGTATCCAGATATTACATAGAAAATATCTACACCAATAAAACCGCCAGGCGATAGCTTCGCGTGAAAGAGAACTACTAGGGATGCAGCGAGTGCTCGCAGCGCTTGAATCTGATGAATTCTGGGCTTAACGCTCAAATTGTCACCAGAGATGTAATCGTAAGATCGGGATATTTATCAGATATTCGCTTGCGACCCTCTAGAAAAGATAGCTCCATCAACACAAGAATCCCCGTTACCTCTGCACCGCAGCGCTGGGTTAATTCGATGGCCGCCAACAAAGTCCCGCCAGTAGCCAGGACGTGATCGACGATCAGCACCTTTTGTTTCGGTTGGAATGCATCCACATGAACTTCGATTTCATCGGTGCCGTATTCGAGTCCATACTTCGCTGAAATAGTTTCATATGGCAATTTTCCGCTCTTGCGTATTGGCACAAATGAAAGTTCAGTATGAGCAGCTAGGGCAGAACCGAATATGAAGCCACGTGCCTCAATCCCGGCAATTACTTCGGAATTCCCGCTGTGCTTAGACATCTCAGCAAGAACCAGATTAAAGGCTTCGGCGCTAGCCAACATAGGAGTTATGTCTTGGAAAAGAATTCCCGGTTTTGGATAGTCGGGAATCTCTCTTATTAGCGAAAGTGCGCCTTGCAGGTTCATAGGCCACCAATTCCATCACATATAGCGTGTCCGAGAGGGGACTTGAACCCCTAAGCCCTTGCGGGCACTAACACCTCAAGCTAGCGCGTCTGCCAATTCCGCCACCCGGACGAGTGTGACGGTAACGATAGCAATGTCGAGAGCGCTGCGCAAAAACGGCAAGAATAGATCCCCAACTTCGCTTCGATTTTAACTGCACCAAGAGGGCATTTTGGGGGAGAATGCCGACATGACAAATAGCAAAGTTTCAGATCTCACCAGCGTCGAAGATGAAGCGATTCGTATTTGTCAGGAATTAATTCGCATACCAAGCGTTAATTATGGCGAAGGCAAAGGTGACGAAGCCGCTGTTGCAGCATATGTAGTGGCGTCACTTGCTGAGGTTGGTATTCCTGCGAAAATTTATGAATCGGCACCGAATCGCTGCAATGTGATTGCGCGTATTCCCGGAACGGATTCTGCTCGTCCTGGATTGGTCGTACACGGACACATAGATGTGGTGCCAGCCAACGCGGATGAATGGTCAGTGGATCCATTCGGAGGAATTATTAAAGATGGCATGATCTGGGGACGCGGCGCCGTCGATATGAAAAACACTGATGCGATGATTCTAGCAATTATTCGAGACTGGGCAAGACGTGGTTATAAACCTTCGCGCGATATTGTTTTAGCTTTCTTTGCTGATGAAGAAGCTGGAATGAATTTCGGGTCACGTTTCATGACATCTAAACACCCTGAAGTTTTTGCGGGCTGTACGGAGGCGATTTCCGAAGTTGGTGGATTCTCTGTCACTGTTGCAGATGGTAAACGTTTATATTTTGTTGAGGCAGCGCAAAAAGGAATTCATTGGATGAAGTTAACTGCCCAAGGCCGAGCCGGACATGGTTCGATGATGAATGGTGAGAATGCCGTAACGGCCCTTACGGAAGCTGTTTCGAAAATTGGCAAGTACGAATGGCCGCAGCGCTATACGCAGACCGTGAAAGATCTCTTTCGAGAGGTTGCCCGAGTAACAGGCAAGGCTTATGACGAGAAAGATTTACGACCGTTACTCAAGGAAATTGGTTCAACCGCTCGCATGATCGGAGCAACTCTGCAAAACACTGCTAATCCCACCATGTTAGAGGCGGGATATAAAGCAAATGTTATTCCGGGTTCAGCCAGCGCTGTGATCGATGGACGTTTTTTGCCGGGTTATGAAGAAGAATTAAATTCAACGATCAGGGCAATCATTGGACCGGATATCGAAATTGAAACTCTGTCCCATGACATTGCCCTTGAAGTTAATTTCAACGCACCATTAGTGGAAGCGATGAAGGCGGCGCTGTTGCGTGAGGATCCTGAAGGGATTCCAGTGCCATATTTGATGAGCGGTGGAACGGATAACAAGGCCTTATCCGAACTAGGCATCGTTGGTTATGGTTTTTCTCCACTGCGGCTACCTGCAGATTTAGATTTTATGTCACTCTTTCATGGAGTCGATGAAAGAGTACCTGTTGATGGAATCCGTTTTGGCGTTCGAGTATTAGCAGACTTTCTAGAACACGCTTGAAACCTGGATCTTTTTAGCTCGCAGATATCTCATTCAAAGCAGTTCTAACAACTTCAGGTAGCGTGATTTCTTCGCTTGCTAAAATTCCGCGTAGTTGCGCGCCAGTTCTTGCGCCAACAACTGCGCTCGTTACTCCAGGAAAGTCGCGAACCCAAGCCAGTGCAACTTCAAGAGGTGAGTAACCCAGTCCTTGTGCTGCAACACTCACCGCCTCAACTATGCGACGTGATCTATCATCCAGATACGGTTCGATAAAAGCAGCAAAGTGTGGGGTTGCCGCACGTGAATCCGCGGGTATTCCATTTCGATATTTTCCGGTCAGTGCGCCTCGTCCCAGAGGTGACCAGGCAATGAATCCGCGATTTAGTGCATCACTGCATTGCAATACATCTGATTCAATTTCTCTGTTCAGCAATGAAAATTCATTCTGTAATGTTGCAACAGGTGCTTTAGCGGTATTGGACTCCTGCAAGGTAATTGCTCGCGCACTTTGCCATCCGCTGAAATTAGAGATTCCTACATACCGTGCACGGCCAGATGTAAATGCCCAATCGAGGGCAGAGAGCGTGTCTTCCAGCGGTGTATTCGGATCCCAAACTTGGATCTGCCAAAGGTCCACGTGATCTGTGCCTAATCGATTTAACGATCGGTCGAGGGTAGCCATCAAGGAGGTTCGTGAGGTATCCGTCTTCAGAGTGCCACCTTCGTATGCAACTCCTGCCTTGGTTGCGATTACTACATCTTCACGACGAAAGAGTGTTCCAATTAATCCACCTATTACGCGTTCGGAATCACCATCACCATAATGGCTTGCCGAATCTAGAAAGTTACCGCCAGCCTCAATATATGCGCGGGCTTGATCTGCAGCCTCGTGCGTATCGGTATCTCGCCCCCAGGTCATCGTTCCTAAACCAAGTCGCGAGAGTTGCAGTCCGCAATTGCCCGCTTGACGTAATTCCATGGCGCGACCTTAGCAAGACGAGGCGGTGAAATATCGCTAACCTTCCAACATGACACGGATACTTCTAATTCGTCACGCCCACTCGGTTGCAAATGACCGAGGCATTTTGGCGGGAAGATCCAAAGGCGTTGTACTAACTGATCATGGAAAGAAGCAAGCGATCGAATTGGCGACGAGATTGCAAGGAATTAGCGCGGCGTCTATTCACATCAGTCCGATGGAAAGATGTCACCTAACGATGGCTCCCTTTCTAAGTGCGACTGTGCCAGCGAAGCGACCAAAAGTTTTTGTAACCGATGATCTATCTGAAGTTGATTACGGCAAATGGACGGGCAAGAAACTGAGCACCCTCTACCGCCATAAGTTATGGAAAACGGTTCAGAATCGTCCTAGCGCTATGTATTTTCCCGATGGTGAAGGTTTAGCAAATGTTCAGGTACGAGCGATGCGGGCGCTTCATCAGGCCGCGGCGCTACCTGGAAATCAAATTTTGGTGAGCCATGGAGACGTCATCAAGAGTATCGTCGCTGCAGTTCTCGGCACCCACTTAGATCATTTTCAAAAGATTGTTATCGATCCAGCATCTGTTACCGTGCTTGACTTCGACGGCACTGATTTCAGAGTAATAACATTGAACTCCACAATGGCGGCGATCGCTGATTTAGTTCCCGCTAAGAAAAAATCTATAGGGAAAGCTTTACTTGGCGGGGGATCAGGAAGTTCGAAATCTAAATGAGTTCAAGAATTTTTCTCTTCGATCCCGTTGAGCGTTTTATTGTTGGAACAGTTGGCGTTCCGGGTGAGCGGACCTTCTTTATTCAGGCGCGCGAGAAGAATCGCTTGATCTCTGTTTCTTTAGAAAAAGCCCAAGTTTCTGCCCTCGCCGACCGCATACTGCAGATCTTACGAGAGGTTAGAAGTAGCGAACCCTTGGCTACTTTTGCAAGAGTTGCCGATGATGATCAACCGCTAGAGAGTCCGATTGATGAAGAATTTCGCGTCGGTGTGATTGGACTTGCTTATGTCTCTGATCGCCAGCTAATTGAAATTGATTTGCAAGCCATCGCTGAATCACAATTTGAAAGCGATGAACTAATTGAAATTGATACCGAAGGCGATCAAGATATTCTGCGAGTACTTTTATCTCTTGGCTATGCCGAAAGCTTTGCAAAGCGAGCCAATATCGTTGTCGGCGCTGGTCGAGTGCCTTGCCCATTCTGTGGAGGACCGATAGATCCTGCTGGGCACCTTTGCCCGCGTGCGAATGGTTATCGAAGATAGTGATGGCGATCAATAAAGTTCAGGTGGAGAAACGGTTAGTAGATTTAAATAACGCGACTCTTACTGTTACAGGACGTTTGATAGATGCATCCAATGCCACGTTATATGCCATGTGCACTGTTAAGGATTCAGAAGGCGAAAGAGAGTTTGCCTGCATCTATAAACCTATTGCTGGTGAACGCCCGCTCTGGGACTTCCCAGATGGCACGCTGGCAAACCGCGAGTATTTAACATTTTTACTGAGCCACTGGTTAGAGCTTCACTTAGTTCCACCGACTATTTTGCGCGATGGTCCATATGGAACGGGCATGGTCCAAATGTGGATCGACATTGATCCTGAAATAGAACTAATGGATTTTTACTCAGGAGATGATCCGAGATTGCGTTCTCTGGCTCTTTTCGATCTGATTATCAATAACACAGATCGAAAAATTGGACATTTGATTCCCAGCACCGAAGGTCATCTCTACGGTTGCGATCACGGAGTGACCTTTCATGAGGAAGATAAATTGCGCACAGTCCTATGGCAATGGGCAGGTGAGACATTCACTGAGTCAGAGACCGATCTACTGCGCCGGGCCCGCGAATTATTTATGGTTAGCAAACGCGAAATTGTCGAGGGCTTAATTGAGGCAGAAGAAATTGCTGCCACTATCGCGCGCATTGATCGAGCGCTTGCAGATGGTTCTTTCCCGCAACCCAATCCCGATTGGCCGGCTGTTCCATGGCCGCCGTTCTAGGATGAAACTATGAAATCCTGGGCTAGCGTTGCAATCCCACCACTAGAAAAAGCTTTTCGTATGCCGCCACTGCAAATATACGACACCGCCGCCCAGAAGATTTCTCAAGTAGAAGTTAAATCGTTATATCGAATGTACGTGTGCGGGATAACTCCATATGACGCCACTCATCTTGGTCATGCCAATACTTACCTAGCATTTGACCTCCTTCATCGATATTTGTTGGCAACTGGGGCACAGGTTAACTTCGTTGAGAACATAACGGATATTGACGATCCGTTACTAGAACGTGCAAAGCGTGATGGAATTGATTGGCGTGATTTAGCGGCGTCACAAATCGAACTTTTCCGTTCAGATATGGTCGCTCTGCATATATTGCCTCCAGCTCATTACATAGGAGCAGTTGATGCGATCGATTTGGTAGTTGATGCAATTTCAGTACTTGAATCGGCAGGCTCAGTTTATAAAGTAGAAAACGATCTTTATTTCAAAGTCCATAGCGATGCACAATTTGGGTCGAGGTCACACCTCTCGCAAGAACAAATGTTGAAAATATTCAGCGAACGCGGGGGAGACCCTGATCGCGATGGAAAGCACCACCAGTTAGATGCACTTCTGTGGTTGGCGCAGCGACCAGGAGAACCAGGCTGGGAAAGTAAATACGGAATTGGAAGACCGGGATGGCATATTGAATGTTGCGCTATCGCACTCAACTATTTAGATATAGATACATCTTCTAAAACTTCAATCGACTTCCAAGGTGGGGGCAGTGATCTGATTTTTCCGCACCATGAAATGTCGGCTGCACAATCAAAAGTTATGAATAACAAAGAGTTTGCAAGTCATTATGTGCACGCGGGGATGATTGGCCTAGATGGTGAGAAGATGAGTAAATCAAAAGGCAATCTCGTTTTTGTTTCACAACTATTGCGTGAAGGCGTAGACGCGATGGTGATCCGCAGCGCTTTATTACGCCACCACTACCGTAGCGACCACATGTGGCAGAACTCAGAGTTAGTCGAGGCAGAAAAATTTCTTGACGAACTAAGACTCTCCCTCTCGCGACCAGATGTTGCTCCGACTAACGCAACTATCGAGGCGGTAATCTCTTCACTTTCCCAAGATCTAAACACCCCGGGCGCTTTATCCGCGTTGCAAGATTGGATCGATGCAACCAACCAGGGTCAAATGGGCGGTAATCCAGGCGAGTTAAGC
>Ga0114981_10001789_pt1 | contig 13938 bp, 10 predicted proteins | sample S_140806_MF_Meta_FD_87028 | JGI IMG/M metagenome (GOLD analysis project Ga0114981, IMG submission 87028) | Freshwater microbial communities from Lake Simoncouche, Canada to study carbon cycling - S_140806_MF_MetaG | ecosystem: Environmental > Aquatic > Freshwater > Lake | place: Lake...
CGTCAGCGACTTCACCAGCGCCTTCTCATCAATCCCCTTGATCGTAATATTAATCTGCTGATCGGTAGATGTATCCGTAAAGTCCTTGATTCGTCCTTCTGCAAGTTCCTTCTCCAGCCATTCACGATAATCAGCTGTCCATGTACCTGGTGGAAGTTCATTGACTACATACTCGTCCTTCATCTTCTTGAACGTACCCATAACACCTTCCTCAGTGTAGATACCCTTGAATCCTTCAAAGTAAGGTGTGAGTGACTTTGAAGACAGTGACGTATTGTTCTTCAGATGGTCTACAATCATGTCCTTGATCACCTTCGGATTACATTGTGGAATGTAGGTTGAATATCCAGTACCGATTCCACGAGCACCGTTGATCAGAAGCATTGGTAAGACTGGAGCATACCATTCTGGTTCTACAGGCAAACCATCGTCATCACGATACTTGAGAATCGGGAAGTCCTCTTCACAGACAATCTTCCGAATGCGTGGCTGGAGATAGGTGTGAATATAACGGGGAGATGCTGCGTCTTTTCCACCTTGAATACGAGTTCCAAACTGTCCCTGTGGAACTAGCCATGGAATATTGTTTGAACCCATAAAGTCTTGAGCCATACCGATGATGGTCTCATTGAGCGAGGCTTCACCATGGTGATATCCAGTGTGCTCTGAAACGTATCCTGCAAACTGAGCAACACGAATCTCTTGTGTGAGATTTCTCTTGAAAGCCGCATAGAGAATCTTACGCTGAGAGGTCTTGAGTCCATCCATCACATTTGGAATCGAACGTTCCAAGTTGTAATAACTGAAGTGGATGAGATCCTTGTGAATGAAGTCATCGTAGGGAAGATGATTTCCAGTTGGAATCAAAGTTGTTCTGTCATAACCTTTGAGCCATGTCTTTCGGTCATCGGCTCGTTGTTTGTTGAATGCAAGTTCAATAGATTCATCAGACTTATCATCATAGTCAAATCGTACTGCATTAACCTTACTAAAGTAATCTTTGGCTTCATCTCGCGTAGAAGTACCTAATCCCTTGTAATACTTTACCTTCCATCCCTTAGAACCTTCACCTTCTCGCCATTGTTCGTATTCGTATTGTGAGTAGAAGACTCTTGATTCCACGTCACCCTTGGCTCCTCCACGTACCTTGTTTGCCTTGACAATCGGCGTTGCCATGTACGTTATGAACCCTGGAATCGCAATAAGTTCATGCCAGAGTTCATGAAACAGATTGATCAATAGACCTCGAATATGGCTTCCATCTAGATCTTGATCGGTCATAATCATAATGGATCCGTAGCGCAGATCCTTGACGTCCGTATACTTCTTGCCTGAAGTCAAACCTAGAATCTTCTTAAGTTCTGCAATCTCTTTGGTTTGTTCGACCTTTGCGTCGCTGGTATCTTTGACGTTTAGCACCTTACCCTTGAGTGGGTAAACACCAAAGAACTTACGCTGTTCTTGACTAAGACCTGAGAGTGCCATGGCCTTAGCTGAATCTCCTTCAGTCAGAATCAGAGTACACTTAGCAGAGTCTTTAGTTCCAGCACTGATCGCATCATCTAGCTTTGGAATGCCTGTGATTCTCGACTGTTTCTTTCCATCAGTTTTGGAGTTGTCTTTAGCGTCCTTTGCAGATTGTGCTTCCAATAGCTTTGGAACAATCGCTAGTTTGGAGACAACTTTCTTCAAGAACTCTTCACTGAGTTTTGGACTGGATCCAAAAGCACTGGATTTAGTTGTCAACGTCTCTTTGGTTTGTGAAGTAAAACTTGGGTTCTCAATCATGCTTGTGATGAAGATTCCAAGATGATCTTTTACAAGACTCGGCTTGACTTTCACTTTCTTCTTGGTTTCCAAGTAGTCTACAATGTGTCCAACTACTTGATTTGTGACTGCATCCACGTGCGTTCCACCTTTAGAGGTCCAGATGCCGTTGACAAACGACATGCTGAAGAACTTGTCCACTGGGCTGTCAGAAACCGCAATATGCCAGCGCTCATTTGGAGTCTCGTAGATGACTGGATCACAGTCAAACGCCTTCGCATACTCCGTGAGGTTCTTACATTTTACAGCTGTTCCATTCCATGTGACCTTGACTTCCTTTCCAAGCGTCATCGCCAGATCCCATACACGTCTCTCAATCAGTCGCATCATTCCATCATCGATGCTCTGCATCCCAAATCGCTTGAAGTCAGGCGTCCAAATGACCTGAACACTTGACTTGCCTTTGTTTGGTATTACAATTGGCTTCTCTACTTCCGTCATATTCTTCTTGAACGTCTGCTTGTACTTCAGTCCGCGTGGCTGATCTACTACTGTAACAACCATCTCTTCTGCAAAGATGTTCACTAGTTTCACTCCATATCCATTCTTACCACCCACCAATTTCTTCTCATTCTTGTCGTAGTTTGTAGATGTCAATAGCTCTCCAAAGATCATCTGTGGAATCCAAGTTTTGTGTTCAGGGTGTTCTGCTACATCAATCGGCTCACCATCATTCTTGATACTGAATAGGGTTGCGCCACAGTCAATCTCAATGGATTTGACTGGATTTTCAGACTTCTTTTGTCGTAGACGAATCGCATGGTCATGTGCGTTGACAAGTAGTTCATCAATGAGCTTGTAGAATCCGGGATTGAGTTGAATAGTGGTTGCTTTAAAAGTGTCTTCTTCGCGAAGAAATACTTCTTCACGGGCAGTTTCAATACTACCAATATAGGTGTCTGGAAGGGAGAGAATATGTTCACGGTGCGTTTTGCGCTGATAGGCTGCTGAGAGATCTGTCATTTTTGAGGTGTGTTTCAATGTTTTGAACTATTAACTTCCATTTTACACTTTCACTCAAACAACTTGAAGAAACTAATGCCTCCAAGAAAACATCTTCCTGAAGCCCCAGTGATTTTTTCACTAAGACTTCCATCTGAAGAAAATGTACCTGTTCCTGCGGGAACAATGACCACATTTGCAGATGTGATTCAAACCACATGGACTGAACCCACACAAACTGGAACCAACTACGCAGACATTCTGTCTACTGTAGAAACTTCACGAGTTGCTGAGCGATTTAGCACAGAAACTATGAAGGATATTTTATCAAGAACTCGAACACCAACGTATGGTCCTACTTCAGCCTGTATGTGGTGCTGTCATCCTTTTCCATGGAAGGCAAGTGTTCTACCTGTTAGCTATGATGCATATGAGAATATGTATATTTGTGAAGGTCATTACTGTTCCCCTGAATGTGCTCTTTCGTATTTATACAATGATATTGCTCTTTCAGATGTAAGCCGATGGAGTCGTCATGCATTACTGTCTGATTTGTATCGATCTCTCTATTCCAATAAAATACTGACTCCAGCTCCTCATCGTCATATGCTTCGAATGTTTGGTGGACCCTTAGACATTGAACAATTTCGTGAATATGTTGCCAATAGTGAAGACATGGTTGCTGTTCAACTTCCACCTCTTCGTCTTCATGTTCCTTCTATGAATGTTCAAGGACCTATTCGAGATGTCAAGAAGTTTGTAAGTTTATCTCAAGAAACAGTGGACAAAGCCTCCAAAGAACTCAGATTACGAAGAACAAAACCCGTTCACCAAACGGGTGCTACGTTAGACAAGTGCATTACATCGTATGGCATTGTATAAAAGATGCAGTTCAACGAATTGCTCAAGACACAAATGATGCTTCAACTTCCATCTACCAAGAATCCATTGATGAACATGCTTGCTCTCAATGGATTTGAACTTGCTGTAAAAACATTCCCTACATGGTCTTCATGGGCTTCAGCATTTTGCTGTACTCGTCGTAAACCTGGAACTTCTGTAGAGGTTCCCCATTCTGCTTTAAGAACACCCAGAGCTTCAATCACCTGTGAACGAGGAACTCAATCTCAAACCAATGCGAATCGTCCTGCGACTGCAACTATGTTTTCAGGACGTATGGATGCTGTTGTCTTCTTTGTCACAACACTTCCAGCCATGAAGAGCTTATTAGCGGTGACAAATCACGATTATCTCCCAAATGAGTTTGAACCAGTTTGTCTAGACAATGATGTATACTTTGAACTGAATGATCTTAAAGTTACGGATGGAGCCCCAGAGATTATCAAGTTTAAGTTGTATTGCTATGAACACGATGTTCAACATCTTCAGACATTTGTAGACAATTGTAATGCAGACTATGAACGCCGAATGGCAAATAAACTAGGAGCTCATCGATATTATTTTGACCAAATGGTTCAGACTAAGGCAAAAGGGTCTATTCAAAATCCTCTTCCTACCACCCACTTAGTGTATACTAAAACCAAGTTTGTTACAACACGAACTTTTGAAAACGTATTCTTTGAACAGAGAAAACAAGTTCGGGATCGGGTCAAGTTCTTTTTGGAACATCGTGATTGGTACGAGAAGAAAGGTATTCCTTATACTCTTGGATTCATGTTTCATGGTCCACCTGGAACTGGAAAGACATCCAGTATCAAAGCAATTGCGAATGCTGGACGTAGACATATTGTAAATATTCAACTCTCAGAAGTCAAGACCAAACAACAGCTTCAACATCTCTTTTTTAATGATGAAATCTATGTATTCAATGGTGTCAACACTGAGAAATATACGATTCCAATTGCAGAACGTTTGTATGTCATTGAAGACATTGATGCAATGGGAGATGTAGTTCTTCGTCGCGAATGGAAGAAGCCTGTAGTTGAAGAGAAGAAGAAAGAGGAAGATCCTTTTGGAGATCGTAAGCAGGATGAGAAAGATACGTTTGACTTATCATTTTTATTGAATTTGCTTGATGGAACCTTGGAAGCCAATGGTCGTATTATTGCATTCTCTTCCAACTATCCTGAACGTATTGACAAGGCCCTGATTCGTCCGGGTCGTGTCGATATGATTGTTCATTTCAAGAACTGTAGTCGTGCGGTGTTAAAAGAAATGGTGGATGCATTCTACGAACAGGATGTTGAGATTCCAGACGATCCATCGTTAGATGATAAATGGTCTCCTGCTGAAGCCATTCGTATTTTGTTTCAGAACTTTGGAAATCCTGAAGCAGCGGTTGCAGAGTTAGTATCATTGAATTCAAAAGGACTTTACGGAATTGAAGACTCAGTTACATCTCTTGACAATGTCCATCAATAGAATGATATATCTCCAAATTGACTCTTTATTTGCCTCTGATAAACTAACCCAATAACCCTTGAGTTTGTTGATCACCTGTTCCATTGTGTTGTCTGGTTCAAGAGAGTCAAAAGTATGCTTTAAAAAGAAGTCTGAGTTTTTAGATCTAAGAATGTCTTCAAATGGAAGTACATGTTTATTAAATTCTACAATGACAAGACTTGGATTCACATTTTTAAGAAGAGATACGCCTGCATCGTAGACTGCAAAGTCAGAATCATCTGGAAATACAGTCATCAATTGAGTCATAAACTCATGAAACTGAGTAAAAAATGCGTCCATAAAGATCTTCTTAGACATTACTTTATACTTTTATGGAATGTGTAAGTTTAGAAGAGATTTCCGCGAACTTCAAAGTCATATACACTTTTACTGAATTTATTCATAATTTTATCACGAATCTCTTTATTACGGGTAAAAATACCTAATCCTCCATAGTGTAAAAAGAATAGCTTATACCCTCCAGTAAGTTCTCTGAATAATTTTTTGACTCCAAACGATTGAACAGCAATATCATGAAATAATATGATACCATTTTCTTTAACAAAAGGAGACCATTTTGTAAAATCATTCTTCACTGCTTCATATGTATGAAGTCCATCAATGTGTAGGATATTGATGGGAGTTTTCCATGAATTTGCTAGTATCTCAAAATCTCCAACTACAAGTTCTAAATTTGTTACAGAATGATCTGTAATATTCTTTTTAACAATTTCAGATGTATTACGAAATCCTGTATGAAAATCTCCCATAAATGAATCAACGCCGTAAACAGTTCCAGAAGTTCCTTTAAGTGCGTTTGCAAATACGAATGTACTATAACCATAGTCCACTCCTAAGTCAACAATCGTTTCTGGAAATGTATTCCAAACAAGCCATTCTGCAAATTTTCTATGTCCGGTCCAAGCAGATAGTATAGAATCAACCCAATCTAGAGAATAACGTTCAAGTGGAAAAGAATAGTTATAGTGATTATAGTTTGATACATATGGACAGAATGTATTAGGAGTCATTTTCATAATCCAAAACTCAGGATCGTTATAATGTGATTCAATTGTAGATGGAAGAGTTTTCAAATAGGAAGATTTTGACCACCAAAAGTTTCCAGAATAATGTTTTACAACTTCTTTATCATCTATTTTATCAACTAAATTAGTTCCATATGTATCATATCCATGTTGAAGAGAAGAAACTGCCTTTTCCCATAAATTGATATTCCAGTATAACATAATTTGAATCCACTCTAGAACATTCTTTTCACGATCACTACCAAACCATCGAAGTCCTTTAGTATGAAGATACCAATAATATACATCTTCAGTATCTTGTTCTGCAAGATTTCGTAAATATAATAAGGAAGGTCTTTCATATGATTCAGATAAACCCATAAAATGATAACTTGATTTTGGAAGGAAAACTGTTGTATCCATTTCTGTATCTGAAACAACACATAGATCAATTTTTTCAGTCGCCTCTAAAAGACCAGATAAATAAAGACTTTTTACAAGTATTTCAAAAGACCGTTTCCAATCTCCTTTTTGGCATATATGAATAATTCCTCTAATTTTCATTAGATTATACTTTGATAGAATGTGTAAACTTACTGACGCACGGGACCTGCGAACTCCGCGTCTCTCTGCTTCTGCATTTGTTCCATTCTTGCAGCAAGATCATTATTGCGACCTGTCTTATCACCTTCATAACTTTGTTTGGTTTCAGGTTCAGGAGCTGGAGGTGTATATTGAGTATTTCCAATATAAGTATAGTGGAGTTCATCCGATACAAAGTTAGTAGGTGCTGACCAATCTGAATAAGCATCTGAGAACCCAGAACCAGCAAAAGACCATTCACGAATTCCTTCATTTCCACCTTGAGCGCTCAACTTAGATCCTGTGGGTTGAGCTGCTGCAACTTGAGATTGTTGCTGAGTAGGGACTTCACGGCGAGATGTAACAGGTTTCGCAATGTACGCATATATATCCTTACCAATGTAAACGTCCTTTGTCTCTGGATTGTAGAGTGTAGGAACGCTCTTCAAAAATGGAGGCAACTCCGATCGCTGTTTACCGTCAATCGAAAACATACGACAAAGGCCTTCTTTCTTGAGACCCTTTAACGTCTGAATAATCTGCTGCGAATGGGAACAGCGACTACTATAAAACAGAATTGGTTGGTTATTCATCTCGTTGCTGTTTCTTATGAAAAAAATGGATAAGGTATAACGAAAGGTTAAGTAGATACAATGGAGTCATTTACACTTTCTAATAATGGCTATCGCTTGGAGACTGAGTTTAAGAATGTTCCGGTGGCGTTTGTGAACGGACTTCGTCGTATTCTATTGTCTGAAATTCCTACAGTAGTTATTCGAGATGTTCAAATTCTAGATAACTCCACCAAGATGATCCATGAGATGTTGAAACATCGTATTGAAATGATACCGATCAATGTACGTCCTGAAGAGACTGCTGTAATTCGAGACACGAAGATTGAGTTGAGATACCTTCCTCCAGCTACACCTGATCTAACACGTAAGGCAGCTGTGGAAATTACAACCGATGACTTTGCGATTGATGGTCCGCGTCCAGGTATTATTCTCAAGGATCGTGACCTAGATAAACCGTTATACTTTATGCGGCTTCAACCCACTGAATCGATTCATGTAAAAGCATCTCTTGCTGTTGAAATGAAAGGTACTTCGCAAGTTTGTGTAGCTACATTCAAGAATCACATTGATGAAGAGTTGGCTAAGTTAGATAAAGATTCGTATGTTGCTTCTGCTGGAGACGATGACAATGAGCGAGCTATGCTTGCAAAGGTATTTGATAACTATGAAATACAACGTTCATATGCTCGTGATGATGAAGGTCGTCCATATTGGTTTGACTTTACAGTGGAAAGTATAGGTATAACTCCTGCAAAGGACTTGCTAAAACAAGCAGCCATGATCTTCAAAAAGAAGATTGAGACTTGGTGTGAGAATCCAATTCAGCGCGAAGAGGGAGATTGGTACTCAATTGAAACTGAAGAAGAAGGACATACGATTGGTGCTCTGGCTCAGATTCTCATTTACAATCAGAAAGTCAACTACGTTTCGTATCGTATTGTTCATCCACTTCTTCCAAAGATGATTGTTCGATTTAGTAGCAAGATTGCTCCTGAAAAAGTTATTGAAAAGTTCAAGACAGAAGCGGTGGCTCTCTGTGAAAGCATTCTTAAGTCAGTATAATGGATAACCCTTACAAAAATGTCTTTCCAAAAATAGACGAAGGACGGATTGGAAGTTGGGCTGATTTAGAAGAGGAAACCTTAAATGAAAGAGCCATTAAAGAAGGAGGTCTTTTTACATTTAACTTAACTGAGTTCAAGGTATTGGATGAGTTTTCATATGATGAAACCATTCAACGTCCTGAAACGATTCGATTCTATACGTTAGAAGAACAGATCGGTGATGCATATGAAAAGATGATTCCAAAAGGACGAACAACTAAGAAACAGATGGAAGTCCTGAAACATGAATCGGACCGATTAAGACAGTTATATCAAGAACACATTGTTCCAACTGCAGATACATATGAACTACGTGAACCAGAATATGGAAAACGATTCAGTTGGATTCATCCAGTCTATACATCTGCTAGTCTTTCTAGATATTCCTATGAACAATCATGGAATCCTTTGTATAATTCTGAACGCGTGCGTCTTCCTCAGTTTTATCGTTCAATGATGACGGCTCTTCCAAGACCCTATCAAACTGAAACAGAAGGAATCGTGTATTCCTTTGACTCTCCAACTCAGTTTGTCAACTCAGAAGGCCGTGAACCTATTCGTGCTTTGCCTACCTTTTACCATCCAAGAACACAACGACATGAAGATGGACGATTCGATATTCTTTCAGTTCCAATGGCTAATACCGCAGATACAGTTCGATTTGTTGGATATTATGCAGATAAACGACCTGTTCCAGTTCCAAATCCACTTCCAGAACATGACTTTTTGAAATCTAGTGATCCAGTGATGATTGAAACAACTGCGCCTCTTTCAGAAGTCGTTCCATCGTTAGATGCTATTTTGACGCATGCGGTTCCTGTCACTCCTGATCCTTATGGCGAAGGTATGAAGTATTTGCGGATCTATGATGTTGAGTTATCCGATATTCCTTGGACCTCATGGAAGTCTCGTTTTCCACCCGCAGAACCAGTTCCTCCTCAAGCTGAACCTCAAGCAATTGAGTTTCCTAAACCCAGTGGAGATAAGCCTTCTGAGAACTTGATGAAGTATTATGAACCGTATTTCCCTGCAATGTCATCTCGCAAATGGTTGATGGATCAAGTTGATGGTGGAGAGTTAGTAGTTCACATGCTGTTATCTCAAGCAGGTCAGAATGGAACTGTTGCAATCATGCCCGGATCTGATGCAGAGTTTGAATATCCTGTAACCACTATTCAAGAATGTGATCTGGAAGGTCTTGATTTCAATACATTTAAAACTCGTGGAGTTCTTCGTAGAACGTGGGGACCCAAGGACAAAATGATCTATCAGTGCATTCCACTTGAACTATTAAGACAAGAACGTAAGCGAGAAGGATATGCTAAACGCAAACAATGGTTAGAAACAACGCCAAGTTTGATTCTTGAAGCGTATGTGAAATCACTAGTAAATGCAAGACCTATTGAATCTAAACCTTCTAAGGAACCTAAACTTTTATCCGCTCCTGTTCGCGAAGTTTCACAGCTTCGTCGCGAAGTTGTAACTGTTTTGGGAGATACCAATCGTTTTGCAGAAGATAAGTTAAGAGATATTACAGAGTTGATACAAGGATCACTTTTATCTGAGAAAACCTATACTGATTCAAAAGGGTTATTTTTAGTCTGTTCTCATACATTATCATTGTTAAATGGAGATCTTGCTACAGATCGACGAGCATTCTACGATACATGGACCGCAAAGGTAGATGGATTTCGAGTTTGTAAATTCTGTGGTGAGCATGTCAATTCAGATGTTCTTGAAGATCAAGAAGAGTTCACAGATGACGGTCGTGTCATTCGACATGCAGATGCATTGGAAGTCAAGAAATTTGATGGACATGGGGTAGCAGATCATATAAAGACGTTATCAGGATTGAAAGAGTTGTTTGATTTCTCAAAGCCGTCCGATGAAGTCTTTTTTATGTTGATTTCACTTCTTCATGTGATTCCTGAAGTGGATCAATTACAACCTATTCTGGAAATGGGACGTAAGGTTTCAGCTCAGCTAGAAAAAGCAAAGTTAGATGGAGGTGTTGCAGGAATTGCACAGATGGTTTTAATGATTCAGTCTCATAATCCTCCTCTAGTTCCTCGCAGATCTTTTGGAAGTAAGCCATTAACTTTACGAGGCTATCCTCGTGATGCTGCTAAACCTGAAGGATATACGATTGTAGATAGTATGATGTTAGTGTTATCTAAAACATTGGAAGCTTATCCTACTTCGTTCAAGGGTTCAAGTGCTACAACGATGCGTAATGTTTTGAATCAACCTAAGAAGACTAAGAATTTAGTAGAGAAAACGATTGATACATTGATGAAAGGTTCTAAAGCCTTACAAGCTGCTCTTGAACAAGCAAAAGCTGTACTTCCAGCTGAAGAACCCACAAAGCCTTCAACCATGATTCCAGGAGGATTGGTGATGCCATCCAAAGATACATTTGGAAAAATCGTATCTCCGCCAAGATGTCCTTCATTACGAGCGTATTGGAGTCCAGGTAGACCACCTAAGATTAATCAGCCTGATGTTCCGTTATTGAAAAAATATTTTGAAAGACCCAGATCTACTGAGGTTAAGTTTATTGATGAATCTGTTTCTGAACGTGTTACACCTAAATCTGTAGATGTAAAAAGTGCTGAAGTCAAATCACGATTAAAGTTAGGAAAAGATGGTTCTGAAGATTGGCATACGAATGTGTTAATTGCAAGTCGTCTTGCAAGTGAGTTTGGATTACCAGCATCAGTTCGTACGATTGATTCTACACAAAAGAACGATGATCTTCGTGATATCACAAAAGGATATGTGTATGAACTGACTAAGGAAATTTCAAAAGATCCCTTAACAAAGACCCGATTGGACGCAATGAAAAAGAATGATCTAGCATTGATGATGTTAACTGCAGATGTAAAGAAGGCAGCTGAAATCACAAATACTCTCAAAGCAAAAGAGCGTATTACTTTCACTGAACGTTTCAGAATGATGACGGATGCGGATCGTGAAATCACAAAAGAGTTAGTAGATCGTGGATTAGCACCCTACATTATTACCAAACAGGATCGCGTCTTGTTTGCACGAGAAGTCGCAGAAGAACAAGAAGAGAAGGATGAAGACGTAGGTGTAGGTCGTCCAGTAGATTATGAAGAACAAGGTGAGCTTCCAGTTAATCAAGATGTTGTAGAACGTGGAAACTATGGAGATTACTCAAATGCTGCAAATAATGATGGAAGAGATCCAGAAGACGCTCATACATTTCAAGAGGAAGACTTAGGCATTTAAAGATGACCTTCCGTAATGTAATAATGAATCTACTGAAGATTTGGCTTATTCCCCATGATGCTCCTACTGAGAAGGATGATATGATTGTTTTTGAGAGAACAGCAACCGAGTCTGATATTATTCGCGTGAAGTATACACCAGGTGATGTCAAGGTTAGCTATAACTTTACATTGAACCGAGATGGAACATGCAAGTATATCTCGAACTTACTTACTTCTATCACAAAGGATGCTGATCCATGGAACAAGATACAAATTGCTCCATCAATTGGACCTGCAATCATGTATTATGTTGTAGACATTCAAGATGCTATGGAAACTATTATGGATACAGTGGATAGCCTAGTCTATAACACAATCAGCGTTGCAGATGTTCCATCAAGAGCTTAAGCGAACTTCCAAACTGTTGCAGCTGCAGCTAGTTGAGCCAACACATACATAATAGCGATTTGAGTTGTCACCTTACCTTTAAGAAGGGCCCATGCAGTCACAGCTGGGTTGAAGTGTCCGCCTGAATACTTGCCTACCAATAAAATCGCTACCCATAAGGCTGCTCCGATGGCAAGAGGGTTTCCAATCAGCGCGATTACTGAAATCAATAAAAGTGTTCCAAAGTATTCAGATGCAAGAGTCTTCCACATTTGATTTTCTATACAGAAAATGAAACGTAGAAGTGTAAAGGAGTTGTTCTTAATGTTGACCATTAACGGATATCAAATTGCAAAGACATCGAATGATCCAGCTATCAAGAAGGCGTTGATGGTCAAGCCCTTTTCACTCATCAATCCCCATGCAGTTCCTCGATACCCAGTGTATCATGAGGACAAGAACCATCTCTATCTTCCTAAACATTATGGGATTGAGAAGTTTGGTCCAGTTCCTTCAAAACGAGATGTTCCAGAAACTCCTGCTAAATATTGGGAATTTGCTGGATCGATTCGTCCCGCTCAACTTCCAGTTGTAAACTCATTCTTGTTACCTGAACCTCACGATGGAATCATTTCACTCCATACAGGAGGAGGTAAAACTGTCTGTGCCTTGTATATCGCCTCAAAACTACGAGTACCAACACTTGTGATTGTTCACAATACATTCTTGAGAGACCAATGGGAAGATCGTATTAAATCCTTTCTACCTAAAGCAAGAATTGGACGAGTTCAGGCAGATATTTGTGATGTAGCTGACCGCGATGTTGTGATAGTTATGCTCCAAACACTTTCTATGAAGGAGCTAAATGGTGATCTCTTCAAGCCGATCGGATTGGTCATTGTGGACGAGTGCCACCATATTGCTTCAGAGGTGTTTGTTCAGGCACTTCCCAAAATCACATCGAAATACATGTTAGGATTATCAGCTACACCTGACCGAAAAGATAAGCTGATGCATGTGATTCATTGGTTTCTTGGACCTTTGTTATACAAATCTGAAACAGGTGATTCAGTAGATACAAAAGTGAATGTTGAAGTCTTTGAATATGAGAATGCCGATCCTGAATTCAATGAAGTAGTTTTGAGTTCTCAGGGCTTCGTATCAGTTCCGATTATGGTCAATAAACTAGCTGAATGCGAAGACAGAACTCGGTGGCTCTGTGGAATCATTGAAGACATTTGCGAAGAAGGAAGGCAAGTGTTAGTCTTATCGGATCGTGTTGAACATTGTAATGATATTCTAAACGGATTATCGGAAGTTGTCAGAGAAACAGCTTGTATTCTTTCTCAAAAGGTAAAGTCAAGTCAAAGAACAGAGTTTTGCGAATCCAAAAAGATCTTGATTGCGACCTATTCAATGTGCAAAGAAGGATTTGATGTCCCAACTTTGAACACTCTTGTAATGGCAACGCCACGTCCAGACATTGACCAAATTGTTGGACGTATTTTGAGAGTTGAAAAATCAGCACGAACGATTCATCCTTTAATTATAGATATTGTAGATCCTCAGTTTCGTCGTCAGTTTGGTCAGAGAAATACATTATATCGCAAACGCAACTATACGGTTAAGCGGATGTCAATTACAACTGAATCTTCGCCACCGGAATCTGAACCGAAGCGGGTTTCTCCGTGGGAGATTTAGGTGTTCGTAATGTAAGACCAGGAGCAGCATCCAAAGTAAAAGGCGAAGGCGAAGATACACGATCATCTGCATAAATCTCAATCTTATGGAGTCCATTGGTCTCTTCAGGCTTGGAGACATCTGTGTACTTAGAAAACTTAGCCTTGAATTCATCCACTAC
>Ga0114981_10001791_pt1 | contig 13935 bp, 10 predicted proteins | sample S_140806_MF_Meta_FD_87028 | JGI IMG/M metagenome (GOLD analysis project Ga0114981, IMG submission 87028) | Freshwater microbial communities from Lake Simoncouche, Canada to study carbon cycling - S_140806_MF_MetaG | ecosystem: Environmental > Aquatic > Freshwater > Lake | place: Lake...
AAGTGGGGTTCTAAACTTCAACTCAGTGCAGGTTATTTGTATAACATGAGTAATACTGAGAATAGTTCGGCAACGGAGAGAACTTATTACGGATCGGCACTCGGAAATTTATACAGGCAATACAGTGCAACGCAGACCCAAAATTTAGGTCACCGCGCAAATTTGCGTTTCGAGTACAATCCAGATTCTGTAAATAGTTTCACCTTTGCTCCGCGATTTAGTTACCAGTATACTGATTACGGAAGTTCTGCAGTGTCTGCGAATTTTAGCGAGCTAGACTCGCTGAATAGCGCCAATAGTATCAACTCCTCTCTGAATACATCTTGGAATTTGAGTGGCGCACTTAATTACAAACATCGATTTAAAAAGCCTGGTCGAACATTTACCATGGAGTTGAATGGGAATTATACCGACAGAATCGGAACTGGTGCATTGTTTTCACGAAATAAGTGGTATGACATTGTTGATTCGTCACAAATTATCAATCAGAATTCAGCTTTGGTAGGTAACTCATGGAGCATTGCACCTACATTAGCATGGACAGAGAAATTAGGTGAGACGGGAATCGTATCTTTCTCGTACGCACCATCCTATTCTTGGAATACTTCAAATAAACAAACATTGAATTATGATTCTACCGCTGCCGATTTTACAATAATTGACACAACGGTTAGTAGTAATTTCGACAACTATGTTCTTGCGCAAAAAGTAGGTGTCAACTACCGAATGGTTTCGAAATCGACGACGATTACTTTTGGATTGGATGGTATGCAAACTGAACTGACTGGTGAAAGTTTTTACCCAGATAGTTTGATCACTACTGCGTCGTACCTAAATCTCCTTCCCAACGCTTCTATACAATGGAAAAAAGGAAAGGAACACTCTTTACGTTTGAATTATAGAACATCAACGGGTATTCCAACGATTTCGCAACTGCAGGATGTTGTAGACAATACTAATCCACTGTCCTTATCAGCTGGAAACTCTCAGCTGGATCAGAGTTATTCACACACTTTGTTCGGAAGATATTCGCATACCAATCCGGATAACGCTGCTAGCCTTTTTGTTTTTCTGAGTGGTACAGTAACGACTGATTATATGGGCTCATCACTTTTGATCGCCTCCGCGGATACTGTTTTGCCTAGTGGAGTTCAAATTGGAAGAGGTGCGCAATTCACGCGTCCAGTTAACCTAGACGGTTACTATACCATCACCCATTTTGGAGCGTATAGTGTTCCATTCAAAAAGTTGAAGAGTAATTTCAACGTTAACTGGTCGTATGGATTTATTTCTTCACCTGGATTGATTAATGGAATCAAGAACATTTCTATTTCTCACACAGTAAGCGGAGGCCTTGCAGTAACCAGTAATGTTAGTGAGCGAGTTGATTTTACGCTTGGGTGGACGGCCACTTATGTCAACGCTATGAACTCTACTACAACAGCAGCGAATTCAAGTTATTATTATCATACTCCCTCTGCGAAACTGAATTTTTTGCTTGGTAAATCATTTGTGTTTAACACTGATTTTAACTATTCTAGTTATCGCGGTTTAGGAACTGGCTTCAATCAAGATTTTATCCTTTTGAATGCTTCTGTGGCATACAAATTTGCACCTAGGAATCAGTGCGAATTCAGGATTACCGCATTCGACATTCTTGGTCAGAACAATAGCTTATCCAGAACAATCAGCGAAACGTATCTCGAGGATGTGCGAACACAAGTGCTCCAGCAATATTTCATGCTCACATTTACGTGGAATCTAAAGAAGTTCAGACCACTTCCTGCTACTAATTCAGAGAAGGCTCCAAAGCGTGAGTCTCACTAGTACAATTTTACTTTCCTGAAGATTGCTTCTGAATGCGTAGGGCTTCTTTCAGATTGTTATTGGCGATTTCCCACTGAGGATTAAGTTTAACCGCCTCTGAACCTGCTTCAATTCCGCGTTGGTAATCTCCCAATTGATTACATGCAGCACAAACGTTATTCCATCCGATGGGATCTTTTGGATTTATCTTCACAGCTTCTTCTGCAGCTTCTTTGCTCTTCGTAAAATTGCCTGCATTGTACCATGCTAAACTTAAGTTGATCCAATTTTCGTAGGTAGGATTAGCAACGGTTGATGCTGTAAGCGTTTGGAAGTATTTGTTCTGATTTTCCGCTGTAGCAAGGTTGTTCTGATAGAGCTGTTCTTTAGGTGATAGCTCTACGGCTTTTCTGCCCGCGACAGCCGCTTTTTCAAATTCGCCAATCATATTGTACGCAGCACAGATGTTGTTCCATGCAAGTACATAGTCTGACTTAATGGCTGCAGCTTGTTCTGCTGCTTGAGCACTCTTGTTGTATTCTTTTGACTGGTAGTAAAGCAAACTCAGGTTAACAAAAGTTTCTGGGGTCGGATTATTTTTGGTTTCAAGAATTGCTGCTTCCAAAGGTGTCTTGAAATTATTTCCGCCAAACACAGCAAGCATCTGATTGATTCCGCCATGACCAGGACTGCGCTCGTGCCCCATTTGCAAAAGAGTTAATGCTTCTTCATAACGTCCTTGCTTATTTAAAAAATCAGCGTAGTAGTAATAACACTCCGGATTAATGCTGTCCAGCGCTAGTGCATACTTGAAATAACGTTCTGCTTCTATTGGCTTACCAACGCTAGATTGTGCTATTGCCATATTAATGTTACCATAGGAGTAATTGGGATTCAGTTCTAGTGTTTTGTTGAATATGATAATCGCACTGTCCATGCTATTGCGCGCCATCAGAGCCAATCCGTAGTTCATCCAACCTCTTCCGTTTTTCGGGCTTTTTACTGTTACATCTTTCCACAATGACTCACCGTTGTCCCAGACTTCACATCTTTCGCGTGTTCCAATTGTATGTGCAAGCAACAGAATAGCGGTGCATGCTACAACAGCCCATTTCACTCGGCTACTATTTGGTGATAGTTCAAACTTTCGAATCAAGAGAACGGCACCATTCGCCACAACCATAATCAATCCAATAAATGGGAGGAATATCCTATGATCATTCATCACTTCTGAGAAGGGAATAACAGAACTTGTTGGAGCTAGAGTGATGAAGAACCACATGATACCAAACGAGGCCATTTTGGTTTCTTGTTTCTTGGAAAAACGATACGCAAAGTAGATCATAACAGCAACGAATGCAGCTCCAGCGAATACGCGTGTGTCGTACGCATAGTTTACATAAGACCAATCTGTATCAGCACTCAGATTCACTGGCAGGATGAATGTGAAAACGTAATGAATCATGACGAATAATTCAGTGCATAAATACAGAAACCAATTCCCACCACCGGAAGTCCATGTTTCGAGCGTCATTTTTCTCGAGATGTAATACATCACTCCGCCAACTACAAATGCCAGAACAATTGCAATCAGATTTGATTTTCTGTTCGGATACTCTTTTCCGAACAACCACAGGAAAACAACCAACAATGGTGCAACCATAATTGTTACTTCCTTGATCAGGAATCCCGCTGCTACCGGAATCAAAAACAACAAATATTTTCTGGCAACTTCCCAGTAGAAATACATCACGAAAGCAAGAATGATCATCAACGTAGATTGTGAATCTGAACGCGCAATGATGTAGTTGATTGTTTCAGCGTTGGCGGTGTGAACCCAGAAAAAACCCGTTGACAACAACGCTACCCAATGATTCCAGGCATTGCTCGGGAAACACAATTTGAGAAAATGCAGAAAGAAGAAGAACAGAAGTATGCCAAGAGCAATATAAGATGCGAAAATGTGTTGATGGAACTTTTCCACAACCGGAACGCGTCCTCCGCGAATGGTATCAATCGAGTTGAGAATTGTAATTCCGGGACGCCACGATTGGTTAGCAGGCAACGTACTATACGTCCGCACGTCAGTCATGAAACTACCGATGTTCAAGGTGTCAAGCGAACTGTTTTTAACAATTGTATGGTCATCATCAAATTCGAATTCATTGTCGAAATGATTCGCATAAGCCCAGCTAACCAGAGTAAGTAATACAGCGGCCGTAACTAAGAAAAGCCACGTAAAACCTTTCTGCTTAAGTGAAGAGGCAAAATTCTTTGGAGTTGTTGAAAGTTCTGATTCTACAGGTTTGGCCATAGCACTGCGAAGCTAAGAAAACTATACAAAATCTGTAGCCGATTAAGGTGTTCATTCTGCGTTTCAGATTGTATCTTTGCGTCCTCATGGGGCTATTCTCAAAGACCGAAGAAAAGAAGCAGGGCGAAATGTCTTTCATGAAGCACATTGAAGCGCTTCGTTGGCATTTGGTACGTTCGGTTATTGTGATTCTCATCCTCGCAGGAGTGGCATTCAGTTTTCCCGAAATTCTGTTTGGTAAAATTGTTCTAGGCCCTACAAAAGCCGATTTTTCGACCTATACTTTCCTCTGTGGTATTTCCGAAAGTTGGGGTATGGGTGATGCCTTATGTTTTACGAAATTCAACTTTACGTTTCAGAACACAGATGTTACAGGACAGTTCACGCTACACATGTGGGCGGCATTTGTCGCTGGTTTAATTATCGGCTTCCCTTATTTACTCTGGGAGCTATGGAAGTTTGTTCGTCCCGCACTTCAACCGAAGGAAATTAAGGCGGCGCGCGGATTTATTTTCTACGCGTCTGTTCTATTTCTTTTGGGTGTTGCTTTCGCGTATTGGATCGTTGCTCCAATGGCCATTTACTTCCTGGGTAACTATCAAGTGGATCCAAGTATCGATAACGACTTTGCAATTGACTCATATATTTCTGTGGTCACCACTTTGGTGCTGCTGTTGGGACTCGTTTTCGAATTGCCGATTATCATGTATTTCTTAGCGCGGTTTGGTATTATTACTGCTACATTCTTGCGCAAGTATCGTAAGCATGCCATTGTTGTAATTCTTATCGTTTCTGCGGTGATTACTCCAACAACTGATGTGTTTACTCAAGCACTTGTGGCGGTTCCGCTTTGGATATTGTTCGAAGCAAGTATCATTGTTGTGGCTCGTACTCAAAAGCGTGACTCTGCATAATGCTCACTTAGTTTGATTCATTCCTAAATAACACATTCATGTCACAGGTTAAGGAATTCAATGACTATCGCGAGAAAATGAATGACAAGATTTTGTCTGCTGACAATCTCGTCCTCAAGCGTCTCTTCAACTTGGATACGAATACGTATCAGGAAGGTGCATTACCCGTGAAGACAAAGGAGCTTCTCGGTTTGGTGGCTTCTATGGTACTTCGTTGCGACGATTGTATCAAATATCACTTAGGTAAGTGCTATGAGTGCGGCGTGTCAAAAGAAGAGATCTTCGAAACTTTCGCTGTAGCAAATATTGTGGGTGGAACCATCGTTATTCCTCATACGCGCCGCGCAGTTGAATATTGGGAAGAGCTCGAAAGTCAGGTTTAATTTAACTTTTTGGTGTGGTCTTAAACCTACTGAATCCGTATATTCGTAGGAATGAAATTCAATTACTTTTTAAAGCGATTTTGGGTTCTAGTATTCTTACTTAGTGCGTTTGGATCATTGGTTGCACAAACTACCATTGTTACTGGTAAGGTGTTCGACGCAACGACTAATGAACCTATGCCTTTCGTAAATATTCTTCTCCTTGGTACAAAGGTTGGAGCCGTTACTGATTTTGATGGAAGCTATACAATTACAACCACTGTTTCTGCGGATTCTCTTCGTGCTCAGTATATCGGTTATGATATTACCGTTGTTCCAATCAAGAAAGGGGTAAAGCAAATTATCAATGTTCCGATGTCTAGGAATTCGGTAACGATGAATGAAGTCATTATTTATCCTGGAGAAAATCCGGCTGTAACGCTCTTGAAAAAAGTGTGGGCGCACAAGCCAGATAATAACAAAGAGAAGTTAAATGCGTATCAATACGAGTCGTACAACAAACTTGAATTTGATTTGAACAATATTTCTGAAGAATTTCAGAAGCGAAAGGTGATGAAACCTGTTCAATTTATTTTCGATGGAATTGATAGTACCAACCCTACTGAGAAGCCGCACTTGCCGATGTTCTTTTCTGAAACGGTCTCCGATTTTTACTATCGCAGCGATCCAAAAACCAAGAAGGAAGTAATCAAAGGTTCTAAAGTTTCTGGTATCGAGGATGCTTCTATTTCTCAGTTCACTGGGGAAATGTATCAGGATGTTAATATTTACGAGAACAATATCATCTTGTTTGGTAAGCACTTTGTGAGCCCAATTTCTAATAACGGTTTACTGTTTTACAAGTACTATTTGATCGATAGCGTCTCGATCGACGGACATTGGTGCTATCAGATTCAATTCAAACCAAAACGTAAGCAAGAACTGCTCTTCATTGGAAATATGTGGATTGCTGATACTGCATTCGCTGTGAAGCGTCTAGAAATGACGATCATTGAAGATGCAAACATCAACTACGTAAACGCTTTTTATGTGATTCAGGATTATGATAACACGTCTGGGGCATGGATGTTAACGAAAGAGAGAGTGGTGGCTGATTTTGCGTTAACCAAACGGCAAATGGGACTGTATGGAAGGAAAACTACTTCATTAGAAATATCGTGGTCAATCAACCGAAAGATGACGAGTTCTACACGCGAACGGAGAACATAGTTGTGGAAGCGGGCGCAGAAAAGCGTGATAGTTTATTCTGGCAATCGGCACGACATGATACGCTATCGAAAACGGAACAAGGCATTTATGATATGGTTGATTCCGTTCAGAGTCTTCCAATTTATCGAACGTGGCAAGACATAGTTATTGTCGCCTATTCGGGTTACAAAATCATTGGTCCCATTGAGTATGGTCCATGGTACAAAACTATCTCAGGAAACCAGATCGAAGGTGTACGTTTTCGTTTAGGTGGAAGAACAAGCAATGACTTTAGCAAGTGGGTTGAATTCAGCGGGTATGGAGCCTATGGTCTCAAGGATAAAGAATTCAAATACAACTTCGGATTTAAGTCATTCATCACTAAGAAACCGCGTCAACTTGTAGGATTGAATTACAAGAATGATTATGAAATTCTAGGGCAAAGCAATAATGCCTTCACGAGTGATAACTTATTAGCGTCCATATTTAGAAGGAATCCGCTCAATAATATGACGCGCGTAGAGCAGTACGAAGTGTGGTACGAACGCGATTGGTTCACAGGTTTTAATATGCGCTTGGCATTGGTGAATCGTAATATTTATCCACTGAATGATACGGCATATGTGCATGTGCTTCCAGATGGAGTATCTGAATACAAGCCTGGAATCCAAACGGCTGAAGTACGTGCTAATCTTCGCTTCGCCTGGGATGAAAAATATGTGGAAGGCGTTTTCTCTCGTGTGAGCATGGGAACACGCTACCCGATTGTTCAAGTGCAATATGTGGCAGGCCTGAAAGGCGTTCTGAACTCTGATTATGCATATCAGCGTTTGAGTATTAACGTGGATGACCGTATTCGAATCAATCCAATTGGTTATACGAATTACATTCTTGAAGCGGGTAAGATTTGGGGCGTGTTACCTTATCCTTTGATGGTTCTTCATCCTGGAAACGAGACATACGTTTACGATTGGTCCTCATTCAATATGATGAATTATTACGAGTTTGCCAGCGATCAATATGCAATGGCAACAATTATCCACCATTTTGATGGATTCTTCCTCAATAAAATTCCGTTGATGCGTAAACTCAAATGGAGAGAAGTTGCTTCGTTTCGATGTGTTTACGGAAGTGTGAGTCAGGAAAATCGTGATGCACTACTTTTCCCTTCAACCTTGTTTACACTGAATAATGGTCCTTATATGGAAGCGGGTGCAGGAATAGAAAACATATTCAGGCTCTTCCGCGTAGATTGCTTCTGGCGTTTAACGTATTTGGATAATCCGCGTGTGAAGCCTTTCGGCGTGCGTGTTTCACTACAAGTTCTTTTCTAAGAATCTATGCTCAAGAAATTGATTCATAACAATTGTTATAATTCACTTCAAAGCAGTAGTGAAGATGGAACAGGTGTTTGCTGTCGCCCATTAATTCTGATCTTTAGCCTATGATTCTTGGTGCTGATAATATCGTTAAGAAGTACAAGAGCCGCACTGTGGTTCAAGGCGTTTCTATTGAAGTTCGACAAGGTGAAATTGTGGGATTACTCGGACCGAATGGCGCTGGTAAGACCACGAGTTTCTACATGATTGTAGGAATGATTCAACCCAACTCTGGTAAAGTTTATTTGGATGATGTTGACATCACTGATGAACCAATGTACAAGCGCGCACAACGTGGTATTGGTTATCTGGCGCAGGAAGCCTCAGTGTTCCGAAAGCTTTCTGTAGAGAAGAACATCTTAGCTGTGCTCGAAATGGGAAAACTCACTAAAGCAGAACAAGCGCATAAATTGGAAACGCTGTTGGATGAGTTCGGCCTTCAGCATATTCGTAAGAACAATGGTGATTCACTTTCTGGAGGAGAACGTCGCCGTACGGAAATTGCGCGTGCTCTCGCGAATGATCCAAAGTTTATTTTGTTGGATGAGCCATTCGCTGGTGTTGATCCAATTGCTGTGGAAGATATTCAGTCCGTAGTATACAGTCTTAAGAAAAAGAACATAGGTATTCTGATTACGGATCACAATGTTCACGAGACACTCACAATTACAGATCGCGCGTATCTTCTCTTCGAAGGAAAAATCTTAAAAGCAGGAACTGCTGAAGAATTGGCGTCAGACGAACAGGTACGAAGAGTTTACCTCGGTAAGAATTTCGAATTACGGAAACATATCTAAAAAGAAAGCCGGACTTAGTTCCGGCTTTCTTTTGAAATTATTTTCCATTTCTCTTTTTGAACTCACCAACTCCCGACTTCAACAGATTGGAATACTGCGTCACATCCGGTGTGTATGGAATAGGAGGGAGCAGTGTTTTTTCGTTGTGATCAACTAACACATACAATGGCTGCGCATTAGATCCGTAACGGTCAATTTGCATCTGACTCCATTTGTTGCCCCACGTATTGATCTTGATGCCGTCTGGGGTCGTGTATTTCAAATTCTCGGGAAGTTCTTTCTTGTCATCGCAATACAATGAAACAACCACGTAGTCTTTGGTCAATTGATTCAACACTTCTGGATCAGGCCAAACGTTGTCTTCCATTCTACGGCAGTTTGCGCAGTTGTAGCCTGTGAAATCAATGAAAAGCGGTTTGTCCATTTTCTTTGAGTACTCCAGTGCTAAATCATAATCATGAAAACAGCTTAGATTAAGCGGACAGTGCGCAGGATCTACACCTTCCGGCAACGCATTTCCATCTGCAGTAGTGGTGTTGGAACTTCCTCCTCCTGTAAATGCTGCTACGTTTTCACTGTAGTACGATGGAGGCAATATTCCGCTCAGCATGCGAATTGGTGCTCCCCATAATCCCGGAATCATATACATCACGAATGCGAACGTAATAATTGCCATTGTGATTCGCGGAACAGTAATATGTGGCAAGTCGCTGTCGTGAGAAAATTTGAGTTTACCCAACAAGTAAAATCCAATCATCGAGAAACAAACAATCCACCAAGCGAGGAAAATTTCACGGGTTACAATTCCCCAGTGGTAAGACAGATCGACATTCGATAAGAATTTCAACGCAAGGGCAAATTCCAATAGACCCATTACCACTTTTACAGAGTTAAGCCATCCTCCTGATTTTGGTAATGAACTCAACCAACCCGGGAACATGGCGAACAATGCGAATGGCAATGCTAGCGCGATAGAGAATCCAAGCATCACAAATAATGGTCCTGAGATACCGGCTTTCGTTGCTTCTACCAAGGCTGTTCCTACAATTGGCCCTGTGCATGAAAATGACACCAGCGAGAGTGTAAACGCCATGAAGAATATTCCCATCAGTCCTCCTTTGTCTGATGCACGATCAATCTTATTGACAAAAGCTGAGGGCAAGGTTATCTCAAAGGCTCCGAGGAACGAAATTCCAAACACGAGGAACACGGCAAAGAATGCAAGGTTGAACCAGATGTTCGCCGATAATTGATTCAGCGTTTGCGGATCTCCTGTTGCAAGCGTAACTAATAACCCAAGTGAAACATAAATTCCAATGATGGACAATGCATAAATAATAGCATCGCGAATTCCTTTCTTACGACTTTTCGCACGTTTCGTAAAGAAGCTTACTGTCATTGGAATCATTGGGAATACGCAAGGAGTAAGCAAGGCAAGTAATCCTCCTGCAAATCCTCCTGCAAACGCTGTCCAAATGGAAGTGTCTTTTACTTCTTTCAACGTTCCGCCTTGAGGGTCTTGACCATTAGGGACAACATTGGAAGCGCTGTCGCTTTTCAGTGAATCTTCTTTTGTTTTCTTGAGTGAATCGAGATGCGCACGAATGGCTAGTGAATCTACTTTCACGATAGTATCGCTTCCTTTTTCATCCTCACATGGTTTTCCTTGTACTTCGAATGAGAAGGTTGGATACGGAAAGAAATTCACACATTGGGAATCACTGCAAACCATGCCATCAATAAAGCCTGTCACTTTGAAAGCCTTATCGGTTTTTACTTTGATGCGCTGGCGAAATGTTGCTTTATTCTCAAAGTATTTGATCACCTGATTCTCAAATACAGGCTCTGCTTTCTCAATAGGTTTCGGCTCTTTGGTTGTGCCTACTAATTCATAATTCGCAGAAGCATCAAATGTAAATACGGTTGGTAATGGACCATCATTCACAGGAATTTGTGAATACAAATGCCAGTGCGGATCAATTGTAGCCGTGAACAATAAGTCAAATTCACAGTCACTAACTTTCTTCGTTGTGTAGGTCCATTTGCAGTGCAAATCGATTTTGTTCTGAGCATTTATCTCAGATGGAAAAATGAACAACACGGCCATCACCAAAGTGGCCAGAATACGGTAGTTGAAAGCGGATCGGATCATATAAAAAAATTAAACGTGTTGAGCGTCTCAAATTTAGACGTTATCTCAACACGTTTTATGGTTATTTGTAAACGAATCGGCGGGAAAACCGATGTGAAGCGCAATTATTGCCTTGGCTTACTGAATAGTAATCTCAAAATCTTCATCATCAGGCGACAAACTTTCTCCTGAACGATTCAGCATATAATTCACAACCGCCTTAATTACGAAAGCGTCTGCGTTGTTCTTGATCTTAATGTGCTGGATGTAATGCACCTGCCCTTCCAGACACGATACTTCAAATCCATACTGAGAATCATAGAACTTAGTTGATTTGCCCGACTCAGTTACTTCACCTATTGTTTCATAAGCGTCTGAAGGATCAAACTCAAAACTTGTTGGAAGTGGTCCGTCTACACCCGTCATGGACTTGCTGTAAATCTTCCACCCGTTCGGAATTGTACCTACAAAGTGTACATCGGCTTCGCCATCCACCTGATGTATCACATAGCTGGTCCACTTCATGCGAACAGCATTGTTTTGTGTAAAACTGCCCATGAACATCACGGAACAAAGTAACACGGCAACAGTAATCATTCGAGAAATCTTACCTGAAGCTTTCATTATCAGTATTTTACGTTAAAATGATCGTTGCAGGTATTGTGCCTCCTGCTTTGAAACAAATATACAAACAAAAAGTTATTAACAAAGAACTGTTGGTAGCAATTTGAATGTATTCGACGAAAGTGGCCGATTATGTGATTACTTCGTTGATTCTCCTGATTGGTATCACCATACCGCTTTTCAGGATAATTCTCTCCTCTGTTACGGCCCAAATAGTCGTTTCTATTTGCTTAAACCCTTCATTGTCAGTAAAATAAATCTTCACCTTGGTGTGGTCTATGTTGCCGAGAATTAGAGCCCTGTCCAGTTCAATTCTACGCATTCGCCTTTCTTCGGCAGATTTCAATACATCTTCTTTTGGGAAACTCAGATTGGCCACAATTTCTTTGTCGATGACTGTTGCCGTGTGTTGAGGTGTGTTCATGGAAGTGGGTTTGTGTGTCCCTCTTCTACGAACCTATTACGTATTATGTTCAGTCGCGTGCTATCAAATAATCTGATTTTTGAGTAGCGTAACCAACTCGGCACCGCGTTGTGTCCCAATCCGGTAGATTTTCCCATTTTTCAGGGTCAGTTCTACCATTTCATTGCCCCACGTGTAAAAACGCACTTTCCCTTTGGTTTGCAACTGAAATACGGGACGATTAAATATGGACGGACGTATCTGCACTTTACGAACGTCGCTGATATCTGCAAGTTGAAGTGTGGTGACTCTTGGAGGGAAGTTCGCACGAATCACTAGTTGCTCATTTGAAACGATAGTGCGCATATGCCGCACAAATAAGAGCACAACAGATAAGCCAAGCACGGCAAGTCCAAGCACGAAAAAAAGTTCGCCATATCGTACGTCACCGGGGTATTCTCCAATGTGAATGATAGATACTGTTACTGGCTTCGGGTTCTCCGACCAATAATACGCCACAAAACAGAAAACACTCAATAGCATTCTGCGGACTAGCGAATGTTTATTCAAGCCCTGATATTGGTTTTCTTCAAATAGTAATTCTGTTGGTTCGCTCATGGGGTATTGCGAATGATGTGCACAGCGCGTTTGGTTTGCGCAGTAATTTTATAGCGATCTGCAATTCTGTAGCCAGGAATCCATACAATATTATCATTGAGCACAAGTAACTGTATTTCTTTCTTTCGATGCAATGGCACTTTCATCTCTGTCAGAATATCACTTACTTTTTTTTTGCCGTTGAAACCAATGGGCTGCATCGAATCCCCAGCTTGCCAAATACGAACGGTGAACGTTGCAGTGCCCTCGGGAAGAGCGACAAGAGTTTCGTTTTCACTTTGAATTAGAAGGGAAGAAGGATCTACTTCTTCACATCGCCATCCATTTAGCTCAGTTCCAAGTTCGAGTCGAAATTGATCAGGTACATCCTCTTGAACTGCAGTGAGAATTAGTTCTTCTCGATCATTTATTAGTTGTAAATCGCCACAAACAAATTGCTTTCCTGGTTGTTGGTGTAATAGCTGATCAAATTGTTGTTCATTGAACACCATTTGAAATCCATAACGATCCAGAAGATGATTGAGTAATAAATGTGGCTCTCCTCTATGCGCCAACATCCTTTTATTGATACGTAACTCTTGTTCTGAACTTCGAATGATTTCTCTTTCGGTTTTCTCTAGAAATGATTCTAGAAGTCGTTGACTTGAGGAGAATTGCTGAAGTGTATGCTTCCATCCACCTTCATTTCTTTGGTCAAGTGCGTTGATCGCTGGAATAATCGAATGCCGAATACGATTGCGTAAGTAAAGGTCGGTAGTATTACTGCTATCCTCGCACCACGAAATTTTGTTGGCTTCGAGGTAGGCTACAATTTCACGCGGTGATATTTCTAGAAATGGGCGGATAATTGTTTCGTTCCGAAATAGCATACCCGTTACACCACGCAATCCGGATCCGCGTAAAAAGTGTATCAAAACTGTTTCAAGTTGATCTTCGGAATGATGCGCTGTTGCGATAGAGGATATTGATTCTGTGCGAATAATTTCTTCGAAAAAGTTGTAGCGAATTTTTCGCGCGGCTTGCTGCAAATTAGCATCAACTGAATTCAATTCTTCCGGAGAAGATTGTCGTACATACAACGGCAAACCAAGCTTTGAGCAGAGTTGTGTGACGTGTTGTTCATCGCGGATGGATTCTTCTCCTCGAAGGTGGTAGTTGACGTGTGCAACGGCCAAAGGAATTTTCGCCGCGTGAAGTAAGTGAACAAGTGCAATGGAATCTTTGCCTCCTGAACAACCACACAGCAGTGATTCACCTTCGTGATAACCGCATTGGTTGTGTAAAATATTCAGAATGTATTCCGGACTTAGCACATGCAAAACTACACCCTTTTCAGTGCATTTTTCATGTTCTCACCTTTCAAAAGACATTCTTCATA
>Ga0114981_10001792_pt1 | contig 13927 bp, 12 predicted proteins | sample S_140806_MF_Meta_FD_87028 | JGI IMG/M metagenome (GOLD analysis project Ga0114981, IMG submission 87028) | Freshwater microbial communities from Lake Simoncouche, Canada to study carbon cycling - S_140806_MF_MetaG | ecosystem: Environmental > Aquatic > Freshwater > Lake | place: Lake...
TATTTAGGTAGAAAAATCAAAAAAATTGTCATTAATCCAGATCAGACTGAAAATATAAAATTTAATGTTGGAGATAAATTAATCACAATTTCTGATTACAATTATTATGATAAAATTAAAGAATTTAATTACTACTCAATATAAAAATCAATTTAAATAATTAATATTTAGTCATAATTAGTGTTTAATGATATTAATTATTAATATTAATCATGGCCGGTTATCCAAGAAAAATTTTATCATTAGAACTTGCTTTAAAAGAAGTAGTTAAAAAAATAAAAGATTCAGGGTTAAAACAGGCGACTGGGAAAAGTGAATCACATTTTAGAAAATGCAGTGATCCTAATAATAATGATCACAATATTCATCACAAAGATAGCATAGCCATTGACCTTTATTGCATGAAGGAAGGTCTTGGGGCTCCAATGTTAAATGCGCATCAAGACATTATTGAATCAAATATTTATTCTATAAAGCAGGAAGATTTTTCAAGAACGTTGATAAATATTGGCGCGAGAATTGGCAGATTAATGGAAGTTGCTGAGAAATCTATTTCGCATGATAGCGAAGGAGGAAAGGCAATTAGTCAAACTGAAATTCAAAATATTTATTCTAAAATAAAAGATGTTGAAGAAAAAATTATTCAACTTAAGTTTTTTTTGGATAAAAAAAATAAAGTTTAAACTGCTAAAATATTAAAGAATACGAATCTAAACTTTCTTATTTTAAATTATAAGTTTTAATCATTAACCATACCATAGAGTGTCACTCGACAATTAGGCCCATACTGAGCCTACACTTGAGTAGCCTGAGTAATATTTAAAGCACACTGCTCGACTATTATTCCCGGAATTTTATTATCTATAAGGACTAAAAATCTAAATGTTTTCATGGGTAAATTCATTTTATTTTTAATAATTAGAAATATTAATTAGAGTTCTAGAAAAAGATAATAAGCTATCTTTTTTTTTAATATTCACTTTGCATTGTTTAGCAATTTCGCTTATTGAGTAGTTAAGTCCCATAATTTCTGAAAATTTATACATTACTTCTAGATATAAAATAGCTTCTTTTTGTTTTCTATGATTTAAATTTGAATTTGCTCTATAAAATCTATTTGGATATTTAACCCCAGATACATAAAATAACTCTAGATCAAGTAATTGACCATGAACATTAAAATTTCCTAAATCAATATTATCATGCACATATCCAAATTTATGATACAGAATTAATGTTTTTACAGTTTTTTTTAAAAATGATAAAAAAATATTATTATTATTACCTTGAAATTTTTTTTTTAAATCTTTAAAAGCATTTCGTTTATTTTTGAGTAATAAATCGATCAATCTATATGGTGTGGTCACAGTTCTAAAAATTAACGCCGGTTTAAATTTTTCTGAAATATCTAATTTTTTTTTAATCTTTAAAACACCTAAAACAATGGGGAATAAATTTTTAAATTTTTTATTTAAAAAATTCGTAATCTTTTCTTCACGTTTTGCATTATAATAATCCAGAAGCCCAAAACACATCGGATCATTAATTTTTTTTAAATGGTAATAAAAAGGTGGTCCTAAGTTCCAGCCAGCACCCTTTATTGATAGCCAAGAATTATTTTTAATATAAATACATAATTCTCTACCATGATAATAAGATAAATATTTTATTTTGCCAAAATTAATTTTTTTTTTAATAAAATTACTATTTCGTATCTCATTAAAAAATATCTGGCTAATCACTTTTTATTTGTAAAAACCTTCTTGTCTCAACAACTGCTCTAATGCCGAAGGCTTGGTTCTTTTTAAAATAATATCTCTGTGGTTTATATTTTTATTAGATTCAATATTTTTTATTGGGTCCCACAACGCAATTTCAGCTTGATACTTTAATTTTAGTTTTTTTATATCAATATTTTTTTTTACTTCATCCAGATTTTTATACTCTTTAAGTAAATCATGCGCGATCATTCTTGCTGCAGAGTTTCTGCAATTAGTAGTTGATGGTTTTAATTCCGACCCAGTTTCAAGATATGCCATCCCTGGACATTTTTGACACCAATTACAACGTTCAAAAGTTCCACAAACATCATACATCCCTCTTTTAACTGCTTGCCATGATGAAAGTCTTTCTGAGGGATTGGTGTTTTCACTTTTTTCTTTTGAATAGACTCTTTTATTTTCTGATATTTCTTTGCCTACGTAAGAATTTTTCCAAACATCTGACATTGAAATATTTTTTAAATTTCCATACTCCAGTGGTAAGGAATTGCATGGACTTATATTTCCTTCGGCAGAAATATTCATTGTACTCCGTCCGGCACCGCAAACATATGAACCAGAAGCCTTCTTGGCATCATAGTTATTTGGCTTTTCTTTAGTACCCACATATAATGGTGAATTCGTTTCAAAACTTTGCATTATAAGATCAAAAGGTTCAGGTAGAAGATTCCTAATTGGATGAGAATTTCCATCAACTCCTGCCGACATATTAAAATCTATTTGAGATTGAATATTATTTTTTTTGCACAATTCTTCAAACCCAGAAATATCGGAAATTGTATCTTTCATTACAATCATTTTTAATAAAACATCTATTCCATTCTTTTTAAGCTTTAATGCTGTGTCCATAGTTTTATTCCAAGAATTTTTAAGTCTTGTTATACTATCGTGTTTTTCTGGATCATGTGAGTAAATGGATAATTCTACTCTATAAGGATGGTAAGTTTTTAATTTTTTAATTTGATCTTCATTAATTAAAGTACCGTTTGTAAAGATAGTAAATGAAAACCTTAGTTTTCTGACATGTTCTAAGATTTCAAATAAATCTTTTCTTAATAAAATTTCTCCTCCAGTTAATAACAATTTAAATACACCCAGTCTTTTTAAATCATCTAAAGTGTCAAAAATTTTTTTTGTATCAATTTCTTCAACTTTTCTAAAAGTTTTGTCACCTTCAACATGTGAAGCACCAGGATTAAAGCAATGTACACATCTTTCATTGCATCGGTATGTAAGTTCCCATCCTGTAGAATATAAAAAACCATTATCAATTGCCCAGTCCATCATTTCATATTCAGCTTCAAGATTACTACCTCCCGGCGCTGGCTCATTGTATCCGCCTGAGGAATACCTATCGCCACTATTTTTTTTATTTATTAGACTTTTGGTTTCAATTTTTTTAAATTTTTTTTGCCCAGTTTTTAAGATTAAATTAATTTTAGATAGTTTATTTAAAAAATCTTCAATTTCTAAAATTGGTTTTTCTATTATTTCTGCTATAGTGACAGCTGAGAACTCGTTTTCATTTTCTAGTAATACTTTCCATAGTAAAGCTGCGTTCTCTTCGAGTACTATAAACTCTTTATCTAATTCATTTATTATAACAGCCCTAATTTCGTATTTTTTTTCATATACTCTAGTGGCTATGTAAGGAGGCAAATAAAACTTCATAAATTGATATTATAATAAGACTAATCAGCGATAATAGCTATGCAACATTAAGTTGTATGAAAAATTTTACTAAAAATATTTAAGTGACACAAATATAAACTTTGTTATATTTGTTGGATAATATAACTAGTAAAAAGATATATGTTTAAAATAAAAACTAGAGTTAAAATAGTAAGTAACTGTGCTAGAGGATGCACAAAATATAATGATAGTAGTTGTGGTATTGGCGCAAGACAGTCGTAAATTAATAATTTAATGTTAGAAGTTTAATAAAATAAACTTCTAACATTAATGTTTAGATAAAAAGATTAAGCCACAGAATGTTTAGATATTTTTAGCTTAAGTTGTTAAGTTTTAATATTATTTTTATTAAAATTTTAAATTTGTAAAAATAATCTCTAAGAAAGTTAATAGTATAATAAATTAAAAAAAATTTTTTTCAATTTTATACACTTTTGCTACATTCTTAGTAATTAGATTATATACTAAGACAAGGCTATTATTAACTTCATCACCTTGATAAGAATGCCAAGTTACTCCTTCCTTTCATGAAAAAAAACAGCTCTATTTACTTTCCACGAAACTTCAGTGTTATTTTTAGTAGAATTTTTATTATTATAAAAAAAAGTTCCACAATTTTTTTTTGGCGAAAGATACACAACACCTGAAAGTAATTTATTGGGTATATCATCATGAATATAAGATTTTGAATTCTTATTTATAACGATTAATGAAAATTCAGAAAATTCATAAAGAGGTAATTTAAATTTATTGAGTTTTTTTAAAATTTTTATAGCTTTAAAATGATAATTATTATGAAGTAATTTAATTATTTTATGATTAATTTTTTTTTGAATATTCCTATTTTTATCAATAATACCCCATGCATTTCTAAAACCATATTTTATATTTTTATTTATTAGTAGTTTAATTATTTTTTTAAAATCATTTTTTTTAAAAAGTTATCAATTATTTTAATTCTAAATTTTAAGGGTAGTGATTTTTTATATTTATTAATTAACGTTAAACTTTTTAGTAAAAATGTTGACATTAATTGAATTGTTTATTAAGATAAATCTTAATTTAATTTAAAACCATAAATAATTTTTTTATATTCAAAATATAAATTATAAGTCAAAATGTTTGAAAAAACTTATATTGTGCAACTAAAATATAACAAAGAAAACTTTCAATCTAATGATATAATCACTATTCAGTCACGCGAGGATATTTCATTTGTCAAAGTTCAATGTGCTGCTAAATATGGCTTGGATAATATAATTTCAATTAAACAAGTTGAAATCAAAAAATTTTAATAAAAACATGAGTGAAATGAAACTGTCAAATAAAGAGGGTATAATAAATGAACTAGATAAAGCTCGTAAAAATCGTAATATCGCTACTTATGCATTAATCTTTAACTTATTAACTCCGTTTATATCTGCAAACTTGTTTGTATGGTATTTTTTTGGCTCTTTAACCGCTTTATATTATACCCAAATACGTGCAGTTAGAATATGGCGTTTGGTTCATCTTAATCATCCACATTATGGACTTTATGATAAACTACTAAATATTCCATGGTCACTCAAAGCATTAGACCTAATTTCAAAATCTACTAGTAAAAAAATTTAATAAATTAAGTTTTACAGCTAATTTATTAATACATTTTTTTTATTAAATTTGCATCTTCATCTTTAATTAAGAAAGGACCTTTAATTAATAAAACATATTTTTCTTCAAACTCTTTATTAATTTTAACTGAAGCTAATATCTCACTAGATTTAAGGGTTGTTTGATAATTATTTGGAAAATATTTTTCATCAGAATATATCTCTCCTTGTACTATTTTCTCAAAATGTTCTTGTTCAATATAATCTTTAATTTCTTTTTTTTGATCTTTTATTAAAAATTGGTTTAGCCAATCTTTTCCAAAATGTGATTGATCAACTAGTTTATAAGATACTTCTTTAATAGTCTTAAGTTTTTTTAAATTAAATATCAACGTATCTAAATCTTCCATTAAAGTATCAAATAAATATTCTGAGTTATTATAAGAAATTTTTTCTGAAATTTTTTTATAGTTGTTAAAATATTCTTTAAATTCTATTATTTTGGAAGGAATTATTCGAAACATTTTATTGATATTTTAAAATAAATATATTCTTATAAAATTTCAAAATCAAAAAAAATTAATCTTTAATAATTTTAATATTAATTTGTTTTGATTTCTTTTCATTTATTCTTTCATCAGAATGAACTTAAGTCATTGCATTATTCATCCATGCTTTTTTTTTCTTGGAGTTTTCTTCGCTGGCTTATGTGGTGGTAATTCCAAGGGCTTCAATGACAGCGGCACCGGTATGTTGAACACTGAATCCACATTCTTGAAATGGGATTGCCAATGTAGAAACTGCCAATCCAATCTGGCCTCTTCCTGATTGTGGCGCAATTGTTTTAAAATCCAATACCAAGGGAACAACAGCAATATCATCAACAAGCTCCAATTTAGGAAATAGCACGCGGTCACCAAAGCGGACGCCACCATCAACTCCAGTGCTGACTTGTTACGCCAGCGAGTATTCTGAATCAATTCGCTCAATTTTTGTTGTTGTAATTTTTTACTCGGGTCCACAATCTTTATTAATTTTAATATTAATTTGTTTTACTTTATTATCATTTGTAATTTCGCTAGATTGTATTGAGCTCATTGCATTATTCATCCAAGGTAATAGTTTCATATTTGATAAAAAATCAGTAAGTGTTGGTATAAATTTCATTCTAAAATCTTCTAATATATGTTGTTCAGCAATATCCCTTACGTGTATTTTTTTTCCATCTGAGTTCTTAATATGAACGCCTTGGTTACGATTATGTTTTATTAGCTGCACTACTTCATCGATAAATTTTTCTGGTAAATTATATTTTTTTCTTAATTTTTCCATCTCATCAAAATCGATACCAAACATTTTTTGCATATAGTAACATCCAAGTGTGGTATGAAAAATAACTCGATGACGATTATCTCCCCAACTGGACTTCGAACTATCTATTAACTCATGAATTTCTATATAATCTGAAGCCTTGCCTCCGTATTTTTTAGCAGAGCTTTCGGAGTGTTTATCTGACTTTGACATCTTTTTTTTTTCTAAAAGTTATAAAATTCATTTAGTAATTTAAATTTTTAATTGTTTGCCGACTGGGGTTATATCGTAATTAGTTTCCTCTTTTTCCTCGTCAAAACCTAAATCTTCAGAGTTTTGACCATTTAAAGAAAAGCCAGTAAAATTTTTAGGTAAATTAATTGTTGTTATAATATCATTATGCTCGCTTAATTCGTTAAAATTTAGCACCGGATGTTCATTAACAACATTCCACTGAAATGTTTCTGAAAGTGGTTTTAGAGCAACTACTAACCCGCCCTGACTATAAAATTCACCTGTGCAACCTAACTCAAGCTCCATTTCTTCAACAATAAGACAATCATCAAATAATTCTTTTATAATAGTTTTCTTCGTTTGTTCTATTTGTGTTTTTGTAATCTCTTTTCCTGTTTTTTTTTCATAAAATAATTTATAACCATGAAAACTATCACTTCCTCCAGACCAAAAAAAACATAATAACTCATGTTCTGGTAATTGATATTTTAAGCACTCATATAATTCTTTTGAATATAATTTAGCTATAGCCTTTCCCTCTTTAACTAAATTAAAAATATCAACATCTTTAACAAAATTATAATCAAAGTTGCTTAGCAAACTCATAAATTTTCGGTTTAAAGAGACTGCTCTAATGATAAAATCTTTATCCTTTAAAAAACTTTCATCTACATAGTCTATATATCTGTCGTCCTTGTGATTTTTAATTGCATTTAGAACTAAATCTTTATTAATTTTTAATGAATGATCTGCGTATTCTAAGGCCGACCCTCCATACTGTTCTATTGAGGACAAGACAATTTCAATATCTTTTTTCAAAGAAGAGTGTGCATACTGTAATGCATAACCACTTTGTTTTACTGAGGCCATTATGATTTCTTTATCTTTTTTAAAATTATCGGAAACTTGGTTTAAAATTTTTCCATTAATACCAAGAACTTTAATTATAAAATTTTTTTCAGATTTTAGTTTATCGCTTATTTTTTTAAAGATTTCACTATCTCCCCATGTTTTTTCATTTGTAATAGCGCTCAGAATTACATCAGGGTCATTTTTAAATTCATTGTTCAATTTATCAAAATTTTCAGATTTTTTTGTTGCAGATATTGCAATTTTTTTTGTAATTAATTTACTATCTATTTTGTCATATTCAATCCATTGATTATTTAATGCTTCGCTAATAACATCTTCGTCTTTTAAAAATTCTTTAGACATATAATCTGTAGGTGACAATTCATCTCCTAATGAAAAATAGTTTAAGGGTTTTTTTAAAATTTTTAAAATTATTTCCTTATCTGATTTAAAAGATTTGTCTAAATACTTTGTTGCATTTGGACCATGTGCGGTAACGACTGATAAAATAATCTCTCGATCTTTTTTAAGGACTGAGTCTATGTATTCAAATGAAGTAATGTCTTTTTTTGTTGCGATTAAAATAAATTCTTTATCTGACCAAAAAATCTTAGGTATAATTGTATAATCTGGGAAGTCATGTTCTATTAACTTTAATGCTTCTACCCTATTCATTGAATTACCATATATTAAAATAATAAATATTGTCTAGTATAATAAATAAATGTTTAAATTTATAATCAAAATATCTTAATCTACAGTTTAGAAGTATCCAAAATTTTTCTAAAAAAATTTTTTAATAAAAATCAATCTATAAAAAATATAATCTATAAAATTTCTAAAAAAGAAATAATTATTATAAAAATTTCAGTGAAACATACGTAAAAAATTTCACTATAAAAATTTTAAAATAAATGGTTTAATAATTTAATGATCAGAATAGTATTAATAATTTTATTTTTTTTAGCGATCTATCCTTTGATTTGAAATGGAGCAAACAAATTTATAGTGCTTTTTATAATTTATCTCCTTCATCATAATTTCTAATATACATCCTTTGAAGGTTATAATCCTCCATCAATAGATTATCTGAGTGGTTTTTTTCGATGTAAGGTGAAAATATTCCCGTAGATACCACCATCAAAGGTACTTTCCAATGAGCGTAGGCTTTTCTAATTTGATCAATATTTCCCTCTAATTCAGATTCATACCAATCAGTATTTAGTAATCCGTAAGGATCCTTCAGAATAGAATCGATCAGGACTTTGTAAAAAGCATTGGGAACTTCTTTTTTAAGGCGCTCAATATATGAAAGACCTTTATCTAAATATTTTTCTGATTGATAAACATTAAGCCAGTCCTCTGGATAATATTCTGGGTCTTTTTTATACTCTACATCACTATCTAGGATATTTTCTACAGAAGCTTCAGTTTTACCAATCAAATGATAAATCGTTAAAGTATTCATTCGTTTTAATTGCCATTCAATAAAGTCTCTTAAAGAAAATTTGTATAATTTTCCTTCTGACTCACCCATAACAACATCAAAATTATTAAGAAAAAGTTCTTGACAGCCAAGTTTAGTGTGACCGGACATTCTAAAAAGATCTACTTCTGAGCAAATCTCTTTCTCATGCTCATTGAATTTTGGCAAAGGACTAGGGAAAATTTCAATTAGATGGGAAACACTAAAAACAACTTTTTTTTCTTCAAATTTATTTAGTTGATTAGTGGTTTTTAAATCATCTTTAGTAGTTGTCATAAATATATATTACAATAGAGAGTTTAAAAAAAATCTTTAAATAATTTAACATAAAAATCAACAGCTATATCTAATTAATTTTGATTAAAATTAATCAAAGGTTTAACTTGATTTATAAAAACATCTTCTCACGGATTCATATTACGTCAATTGTGTTTTAAAATTTTTTATCTATGAACAGTCCAAATCCAAAACCATTCTTGCCATCCTGTCCTGCTATATTGTTTCTGTATTCAGTATTAACTCTAAAATTCCAATCTAATTCTTCATTTGCTTTATCGGTATAATATAGGCCGATATTCCTTTCAGGTGATGAGGTTTTTAATGATGCTTTAACATTGGAATATATTATTTCACCGTCTAATGTAGTCGCATAAGGCACGCTTAAATTGGCAGATCCTTTAGTAATGTAATTAGGTAGTGATAAAGTTGCTCCCCAACTCCTAGTTTCATCTAATGATTTTTCATATCCAAGTTTATAAGTTTGTGTTTGTATATTTGTAAAATTTTTAATTAGACTATTTGGTTCTGGGTTAACTTTTGTAAAGCCTTTACCAAAATCAATACTCCACTTGTCTTGTTTGTTAATGTAATCAAATCCAAATTGGCTGTAATTTGTTTGGTTATTTTTACCAATTGATAGGGCGCCTGAGCTTTCATTTCCAAGCCAGGTATTTATTTCATTAAGGGTTCCAACATTAGTTCTAATTTTAAATTCTTTAGTTACATCAAAAGATTTTGTTAAATAACTACTCCAATCTCCTTTTATGCTAGAAGTAGTTAAAATTCCTAATTTTGTATTATTATAAATATCGAACTCACCTCCACTTTCAAAATTTCCTAAATTTTGCTGAAAAGGAAGATAGCTATTTCCAAACTGTTGAGTTTTAACTTCGCTTACTTTTCTTTTGTCTTTAAATGTTACTCCTTTTGTTAAATTAACATAAAAATCCCTAGCAAATTCATCAACAATCATAACCTGAGATATTGCTCCAGTTTTTGCTATGGCACTTAAAGCAGAACCAGATCCTCCAGAACTTGAAATTGGAATTGTGCTTACAGATGAAGTTGTTCTTCCTATTGTTGGAATACCAACAGCGCCGTAAGGTTGTGTGGCTTTGTCTAAATCAAGAAGTCCCTGTCCGTTAACATTTACATCGTAGTTAGGTATATTTTTATTTGCAGTTTTTAAAACTAATTGCACAGTATTTTCTGCTTTCATATATGGCCACATTTGTTGCAAAAGTGCTAAACCTCCAGCAACCACTGGAGCTGCCATTGATGTTCCTTCCATATAACTAGTTCCATTATTTATATTTGTACTAATGGTGCCTCCTGGAGCCATGATATAAAAATCACTTACTTTATATCTATCGCTACATGCATTTGTTGATACTGAATAATTTTGACAAATATGTCCTGATTTGTTGCTGTACCAAGTAGTAGAGCCATCTTGATTAGCAGCTCCAACTATTAACATTTTTCCACCCAACAAAAGATTACCATTAGCATCGGTTGCGGTTGCAAAATAACCTGGGTTCGCTGGTACAGCAAGGCCTTGATTACCAGCAGAGTTAACTATGATCATTCCTTTACCCGTAGCTTCTTTCCAAGGAGTTGGAGATTGCATGTTATAAAATTGTCCTACACTGTAATTATATCTAGAGTCAGTACTTCTGTATGTGCCATCACTATTAGCAATAATATTCTTTTTAAAAGTTGGATCGTAGTTTGAATTAGCGCTAATATTACCTATGGTTGCTCCTTGATCAGCCGCCCATGAAAATCCTGCAGCAGCGGCATTAATATCAACGTATGGTCCAGGTCCAATTTTAATTACTATAGCTTTAGCATCGAAGGCCACTCCATGTATGCCTTCATCATTTTTTTTAGCAACAATTGTGCCAAGCACATGAGTTCCATGTCCGTTGGTATCGTCAATGGTAGTATTGGTATAATTTTTGCTTGCTATAACCTGACCTTGTAAATCAGTATTAGATAATGAGTATCCAGTATCAGCAACGGCGACTGTTGCTCCTTTTCCTGTCCATCCTCTAGCATAAGCCTTGTCTGCATTAATTTGTGAATTAGCTATATTTAATCTGAATTCGTCTGTTTGATAATAAGTAGGATCACTATTGTAACCTTGTGTACGACTTCCAAGATTAGGATCGTTGTTAGTGTATGTTAGTGATTGTGGTGATATATTTTCTGTACTAACTAACACTCCCGGAGAATTGCTGGATGTTATAGTTATATTTTCTGTAACAGAACTTATAGTAATTATTTCTGTTCTTGTTGTAGTGCCAACAATTCTAGTTTCTGTTAGAGTAGTTGTTATAGGAATTCCTGCTCGATCAATGTAGGTACTATCACTATAGTTGGTTCTTATATTGGATGTTGTGGTTGTATTTGTAGTAACGTCTTTTTTATTTACATCTGTATAAGTTCTGGTTTTTGTAACTGTGGTAGTTTTAGGAGTAACTGTTGTAATAGTAGTAATGTTATAAGTCTTTCTAGTGATGCTACTATCTCCATTTGTTGTGTCTACTACATTACTAGAATCACTATTTGTAACCACAGGAGTTCCATTAATTACGGAAGTATTTTCACTACTATCTACATAAGTTGTTGTAATATATTCAGCTCCTTCAGATGAAGATGTCTCTACCGTAGGAGATAATATCTGAGTACTGGATATTATTTTATTTGTAGTAATTACATTTACAACTTCACCTGGACTATTATTAGATGATGAAACAACATTTTCTACCACTCTATTTGTTTCTAATGTCTCTGTTCGAACAACATCTTTAACAAAAGTCTTAACTGGTGAACTGGTAATTGTTACAGGAGTTCCTAATGTAATTACTTCTCTAGCATCTCCATAAATTGTTTTTGTTTTTGCGGTTGTTGATGTGTTGGTTATTACGTTTTTATAAACTTTATCTGTAATATTTCTAAGAACGGTAGTAACTGTAGTTTTTGGAGTTGTTGTTGTTGTTGTTATAATTCTTTTAGTTGTTCTAGTAACTGTTCCATTATTATTATCAACGTCTGAGTATGTGTCTTGAGCTGAACTTGTTAAAACTGGAGTTCCATAAGTTATCACTGTATTTAAATTGCCATTAACAATTGAAATATTTGCTTCTGTATACTCGTTACTTTCACTAACAGAAATTTGTACTTCTGGTGTCATTTCAACTGTGGAATCAATAATATTTTTTAAGTTATTAGATTGATTGGTAATTAAATTATTTACAGTAGTTTGTTTTTCAGAAGCAATGATATTTGTTATTGAGCTTTGATCAGTAATTTTTTTAAATTCTGTAAGAGTAATATTTTGTCCTAAAGCAACTTTCTCAACCAAAGGTTTTAAATAATTAACTAAATATAAATAAGAAGCATAGGCTTCTTTGTAATCATTGCTGTTATAAATTTCATATTTTTTTTTTGCACTTTGTTGATTAATTAGTATCGTAGATTGAGCCCAAAGAGTTTCTGCGTTATTTACAATTTGTTTCAATACTTTGGCATTATCTATATCTTTAGAATTCGGATTAGTGAAAACTGATTGAATTGATCCTAGATTTGATAAAACAGAATTTAAATTTGAAATATTATTGTAATAACTACTTACTAATGAAGAACTACCATCCAGTTCGCTTACAATATTATCAACAAAATTCTGTACAGACGCACCACCCCCTCCTCCGCAATTAGATAATAAAGGTAATAAAATTAATAGTTTTAAATATTGTTTAAATGTAAAACGCATATTTACGATTAGATAATAAAAAAGTTAAGGTTAACAGTTTTTAATATTATTCAAACTTAAAGCCATAAAGTAATTGAATAATTAGGTTATAATCTCACGAATTGTTTGTCTGTCAATTAAATTTCATTAAAAAAACAATTGACGAAATAGGATTTCGTGAAAAGATATTTAAAATTTTTTTTATAATATTTTTCTAAATTAATTATAAATAATATTTATTACTTATAATCTTAATTTTAAGTGAAGAGATAAATTAAAAATTTCACTATAATATTTAAGAAAATAATATTCTAATAACTCAATGATAAGAATATTATTTATAATCTTAATTTTTTTAGCAATTTATCCTTTAATTGGTAATGGCGCTACTAAATTTATCAACGATTTTCACTTACAGAAATTAGTCTACGATTTTAAAGAATATTTTCTTGAAACGTTAATTAATATTTCTGCCGAATTTCAAAATATTTTAACAAAGATAAGAAAGGGATAAATAATGAAAAAAATAATCTTTATAATATTTTTATTAATATCAAATTGTTCAACTTATACTGTTAAGTCAGACAATGCTAAAAATGGTTTCGTTGAAAAAACTCCAGACTGGTATGTAGCTTACGACAGAGTGAGTTGGGGTTTTTATCAAGAGGCCGCTTCTTCAGTTAGTCCTGATATGGAGCTAGCTGTTAAAAAAAGTATTTTATTGGCTAAAGCGAAAATAGCCGATCGAATAAATGGAGAAATGAATAATAGGACTACGGTCAGTAAAAATGAAAATGGTATTAATGAAAATTTAAATTTACAAGCAGGAAGTCAGGATATTCTTGTAAATGTTATAAGTGACACATTAGTAAATCATTATGAAGTTATAAAAGAAGAAATTTATTCCACGGGAGATAAAAGTTATCGTGCTTATATTTTATTAAGA
>Ga0114981_10001795_pt1 | contig 13921 bp, 13 predicted proteins | sample S_140806_MF_Meta_FD_87028 | JGI IMG/M metagenome (GOLD analysis project Ga0114981, IMG submission 87028) | Freshwater microbial communities from Lake Simoncouche, Canada to study carbon cycling - S_140806_MF_MetaG | ecosystem: Environmental > Aquatic > Freshwater > Lake | place: Lake...
GTCTGCTCGCCCACCGAGAAGGCCGGGTTGAGCGAGCTCATGGGCTCCTGGAAAATCATGGCCAGCGCATTGCCGCGCAGGGCTTGCATCTCGGCCGGCGCCAGCCCGACCAGCTCGCGCCCGTCGAACCGGATCGAGCCCGCCGCCACCCGCCCAGCCGGCCCAACCAGCCCCATGATGGACAGCGAGGTGACGCTTTTGCCGCAACCCGACTCGCCCACAATGGCCAGGGTTTTGCCAGCCTCGATCGAAAAACTGATGCCATCGACCGCGGCGAACTCACCGCCGTCGGTGACGAAGCGGGTGCTCAGGTCGGTGACTTCAAGCAGCGCCACGCTCAGGCACGGGCACGCCAGGCCGCGTGGAATTGGTCAATATGGGCCTCGATGCGGCTGCGCTCCAGCTCGCCGGCGGGCCGTTCCCGCGTGGCCAAACAGGCAATGAAGGGCTGGAAGCGCTCCAGGCTCTTGTCGTGCAGCCGCTGCAACTCGTCCAGCGGCTCGGCGTGATCGTCCACCCGCAAGTCCAGCTCGGGGTAGTCCTGCAGGCCCTGGATGCGCAGCGCTGCCGACTGTTTGCCGCGCTTGTCGCCACCCGCAGCTTCCCCGGCTTGCATGGCGCTGATGAGGCGCAGGGCCAGCGGCTGCCCGGCACTGGCCGCAAAGGCCTCGGCCGTCGCCTCGATCACGCGGGGCCCGGCGAGCATGTTGCCGGCCACACTGAGGTCGTCCCGCTGCGTATGGCCGCACCAGTCGACACAGGCGCTGCCGGTGTGCGCCGCAGCTGGGCCGCGGGCCGGCAGGACGTGCAGCTGCCGTTGGGCCTGGCCAGCGTCGGCACTGGTCAAGGCATTGACCACCGCCTGGGCCGAGAGCCCCTGCGCCAGCAGCGCCAAGCCCTGGGGGCCATACAGCGGGTTCATCAAGGCTTGGGTCGCCAAGACCCCAACCCCGGCCTGGGTGTGCATGCAGAGCGAGCCGACCGAGAAAAACTTGCTGGCAATGGCGATACCGAAACGGCCTTCGGTGTCACGGGCCAGGATGGACCAAGTCATGCGGCAACGCCAAGTGGAGCTGGCTGGAGACAGTGTGGTGGCAAGCAGAGCATGGGAGCAGGGCTGAGGGAAAATCGGCGTTTTCCGAATGCTACCATCGTGTGACTATGACGAACTTTGATGCTACTCATTACCCGTACGCCTCCCGCCGTACGGTGGTTTATGCCAACCGCGGCATGGTCGCCACCTCTCAGCCGCTGGCGGCCCAGGCTGGGCTGGCGGCGCTGCAAGCAGGTGGCAACGCGGTTGATGCCGCCATCGCCACGGCCGCGGCGCTCGCCGTGGTCGAGCCCACCGCCAACGGCATCGGTGGCGATTCTTTCGCCTTGGTGTGGCACGGCGGCAAACTGCATGGGCTGAACGCCAGCGGTCCGTCGCCCCGCAGCCTCACGCTGGACCACCTGACCGGTCTGGGCCACACCAGCATGCCCAAGTACGGGCCCTTGCCGGTCACGGTGCCGGGCGCGCCGGCGGCCTGGGCGGCGCTGGCCAGCCGCTTTGGCAGGCTGCCCCTCACCACCTCGATGGCGCGCGCGGTCGAATTGGCGCGCGATGGTTTTCCGGTATCGCCCATGGTGGCTTTTGCCTGGCAGCAGGCCACGCGGCTGTTCCGCGAGGAGCTCAAGGCGCCCTACTTCAAGCCCTGGTTTGACACCTTTGCACCCGAGCGGGCGCCGCAGGCGGGTGAGGTCTGGCGCTCGGCCGGCCATGCCGACACGCTGCAAGACATTGCCCAAACTGGCGCTGCCAGTTTTTACCGCGGCGCGCTGGCCGAGAAGATCGCCGCCTGCGTGCAGGCGGCCGGCGGTCATTTGACGCTGGACGACCTGGCCGCTTACCAGGTCGACTGGTGCCAACCCATCAGCGTCAATTACCGCGGCTACGACGTCTGGGAAATCCCGCCCAACGGGCACGGCCTGGTGGCGCTGCTGGCGCTCAACATCCTCAAGGGTTTTGACTTTCAGGAGCGCGACACGCTGCTCACGCACCACCGCCAGATCGAGGCGATCAAGCTGGCGTTTGCCGATGGCCTGGCGCACATTGCCGACCCGGCACACATGCGGGTGTCGGTCGCCGATCTGCTGTCGGACGCCTACGCCGACGAACGCCGGGCCCTGATTGGCGCGCAGGCGGCCAGCCCCGCGCCAGGCGAGCCGCCACGCGGCGGCACGGTCTACCTGAGCACGGCCGACGCCGAGGGCAATATGGTGTCGCTGATCCAGAGCAATTACATGGGCTTTGGTTCCGGCCTGGTGGGGCCCGGCACCGGCATCGGCCTGCACAACCGTGGCAACAATTACTCGCTCGATGCCAACCACCCCAACTGCCTGGCGCCCGGCAAACGGCCTTACCACACCATCATCCCCGGCTTTTTGACCAAGGACGGTGCGGCGGTTGGGCCCTTTGGCGTGATGGGCGGCTTCATGCAGCCCCAGGGCCATGTGCAGATGGTCATGAACACAGTCGACTTCGGCCTGAACCCGCAGGCCTCGCTCGACGCCCCGCGGTGGGAGTGGGACAGCGGGCGGCGCGTCAACATCGAGCGCGCCACGCCCGAGCACCTGTTCCACGGGCTGGCCGCGCTGGGCCATGAGGTCAACTGGTCCGCCAACCGGCTGGCCTTCGGCCGTGGTCAGATCATCTGGCGCAACGCGCAGGGTGTGCTGTGCGGCGGCACCGAGCCGCGCACCGACGGCGCGATTGCCGCCTGGTAGGGCGGACCAGATCCGTCATGGACGCACAGCAGCTCAGCGACTACAGCCTGGCCCTCGGGGCCCGAGCCAAAGCGGCTGCAGCCCTGATGGCTAAAGCGGATGCCGCTACCAAAAACAGAGCGTTGAGGCGCCTCGCCGCCTTGTTGCGCGAAACCACCCCGGCGCTACAGACCGACAACGCCAAGGACCTGTCGCGCGCTGTCGCCGCCGGGCTTGCCGCGCCGCTGGTAGACCGGCTCAAGCTCGGGCCGCAGGTGCTGGAAACCTGTGCCCAGGGCTGCGAACAGCTCGCCGCCATGCCCGAGCTGATCGGCGAAATCACCGGTTTGCGCCAGCAGCCCAGCGGCATCCGGGTGGGGCAGATGCGGGTGCCGATTGGCGTGTTCGGCATGATTTTCGAAAGCCGACCCAATGTGACCATCGAGGCCGCCAGTCTGTCGATCAAGAGCGGCAATGCCTGCATCCTGCGCGGCGGCTCAGAGGCGATCGACTCCAACAAGGCGCTGGCCCTGCTGGTGCAGCAGGCTTTGACCGACAGCGGCCTGCCGGCCGATGCCGTGCAACTGGTGCAAACTACTGACCGCGCCGTGGTGGGCGAGCTGATCACCATGCCGCAGTTTGTCGATGTCATCATCCCGCGTGGCGGCAAGGGCCTGATCGAGCGCATCAGCCGCGATGCCAAGGTGCCGGTGATCAAGCACCTGGACGGCAATTGTCATATTTACATAGATGACCCCTGTGACCTGGCCATGGCGCTCAAAGTCACCGACAACGCCAAGACCCAAAAGTACAGCCCCTGCAACGCAGCCGAGAGCCTGTTGGTGGCGCGCGGCGTGGCGCAAGCGTTTCTGCCGCGCATCGCCGCCGTCTTTGCTGGCAAGGGCGTGGAGATGCGCGGCTGCCCCGAGACCCTGGCTCTTCTTGAGCCAAATCGGGCGCCAGCCCCTGACACGCTTGAGGGTACAGCTATCAATACCGCAGCAAAACTGGTGCCGGCGCAAGAGAGCGACTGGAGCGAAGAGTACTTGGCGCCCATCATCAGCATCAAGGTGGTGGCTGGGCTGGACGAGGCCATTGCCCACATCAACCGCTATTCCAGCCACCACACCGACGCCATCATCACCCGCGACCACATGCACGCCCAGGCCTTTTTGCGCGAGGTTGACTCGGCCAGCGTCATGGTGAACGCCAGCACCCGCTTTGCCGACGGCTTCGAGTACGGGCTGGGCGCCGAAATCGGCATCTCCACCGACAAGTTCCACGCCCGAGGCCCGGTTGGCCTTGAGGGCCTGACCTCGCTCAAGTACGTGGTGCTGGGTGAGGGCGAAGTGCGGGGCTGATATCGACTTGTTCATTGCTGGAGAAACCGTCATGCGTCAACTGTCCGCCGTGTTTCGCGCCAGCTTGCTGGCTTTGCTGGCTTGGGCTGCCCTGCTCGCTTTGCCAGGTCGGGCTGCGGTGAGCACCGAAGATGGCCAGGCGGTGCAGGCCACCGTACGGGCCCAACTGGCCGCGTTTGCCGGCGATGACGCAGAGCGCGCCTTTTCCTACGCTGCGCCCAATATTCGAGCCCTGTTTCAGACGCCGGAGAACTTCATGGCCATGGTGCGGCAGGCCTACCCGGTGGTGTACCGCCCGGCCGATCTCAGGTTCCTGACGCCCAAGTCGCTGGACGCGGCAGTGGTGCAACCCGTTCACATGCGTGACGCTGGCGGACTATCCTGGCTGGCCATGTACACCTTGCAACGCCAGGCAGATGGGGGCTGGCTGATCAGTAGCTGCGTGCTGGCGCCAGACCGCAGCGTCGGTGCCTAGCCTTGCGCCGCAGCGGCTACCAGTCCCATCGTGAGACCCCCGTTGCCCCAGCTTGATTCCGATCACTTCGACCCCAGTTAAGCTTGGTCTATAACGGCCACACCAAACTCCCGAGAAAGAACACGATGGTTCCGCACCTGGTTACTGCCCTGACCGGCCCCATCAACGAGCTTGAACAACGTGTGCTGGACTCGATGCCGGCCATTGAGCGCTGGTTCCGGCTGGAATGGATGGAGCACACCCCGCCGTTCTACAGCGCGGTGGACCTGCGCAACGCCGGTTTCAAGCTGGCGCCGGTCGATACCAACCTGTTTCCGGGCGGCTGGCACAACCTGACGCCCGAAATGCTACCGCTGGCGGTGCAGGCTGCCATGGCGGCGATCGAGAAGATTTGTCCGGAAGCCCGCAACCTGCTGGTGATTCCTGAAAACCAATTGCGTAGCAGCTTTTACCTGGCCAATCTGGCGCAACTGCAGCGCATTTTCCATATGGCGGGTCTGAACGTGCGCGTCGGCTCGATTGACCCGGACATCAAAAAAACCACCACCGTGGCCCTGCCCAACGGCGAATCCGTCACACTGGAGCCGGTGATCCGGGGCAAACGCCGTTTGGGCGTGAAGGATTTTGACCCCTGTACCATTTTGCTGAACAACGACCTCAGCGCCGGCGTGCCCGGCATCCTGGAGGACATCCACGAACAGTACCTGCTGCCGCCGCTGCACGCCGGCTGGTCGACGCGGCGGCGCAGCGCCCACGCCAAGTGCTATGAAGAGGTGGCCAAACGCTTGGGCAAGCTGCTCGGAGTGGACCCCTGGCTGATCCACCCGATCTTTGAGCGTTGCGCCGAGGTTGACCTGGGCAGCAAGGCCGGGTTGGACCACCTGGGTGCCCAGGTGGATGCCGTGCTGACCAAGGTAAGGCGCAAGTACAAGGAGTACGGCATCAAGGAAAAGCCGTTTGTGGTGGTCAAGTCTGACAGCGGCAACCGCAACATGGGCATCGTCACCTTGCGCGATGCCCGCAGCGTGGCCGAGCTGGGACAGACCCTGCAAAGCCGCACTGGCGTTACAAGCCCCCAGGACATTCTGGTGCAAGAGGGGGTGCTGACCCGTGAGCGCATCCACGATGCGGTGGCGGAGCCCGTGGTGTACATGATGGACCGCTACGTGGTGGGTGGCTTCTACCGCATCCATGCCGACCGGGGGGTGGACGAGGACCTGAGTGCACCGGGCGCCAGCTTTGTGCCGCTGGCCTTTGAGCCGAGCACCCACTTGCCCCAACCGGGTGTGAAACCCGGCGCGAGCGTCCCCAACCGCTTCTACATGTACGGCGTGGTGGCACGTTTGGCCATGCTGGCCGCCAGCTACGAGCTGGAAGCAACTGACCCCGAAGCCGAAAATTTCACCTGACCTGGGTGCTGGGCCGGTGGCCGGCGCCGCGCAGTTGCTGCATTGCAACAAATGGCGAGGCGGTACCGCCAAATCCTCTCAGAGCGCTTGCAGTTGCGGTCAGCGAGCGCACAATGGCGGCTTCCCATGGAACGGAACCCTGGCTGATTAGTGGGCCGGGTCAATGTGTGTCAGTATCCAGATCGTCTCTCACCGCGCTCACGCTGGGCGCCATCGGCGTGGTTTATGGCGACATCGGCACCAGTGTGCTGTACGCGGTCAAAGAGGTTTTTGGTTCCGGGCATGTGCCCTTCACCCCTGACAACGTTTACGGCATTCTGTCCATCTTCTTCTGGACGCTGACAGTCATCGTCTCGCTGAAATACGTGGTGTTGGTGCTGCGGGCCGACAACAACGGTGAGGGCGGGTTGGTGGCGATGCTGGCACTGGCCTCGCAATCGGTCAAGGACCAGCCCAAGTTGCGCCGGGTGCTGCTGGTGGTCGGCATTTTCGGCACCTGCCTGTTTTACGGTGACGGCGTCATCACCCCCGCCATCTCGGTGCTCTCGGCAGTCGAGGGCCTGGAGGTGGTCTCCCCCGCGTTCAAGAATTACGTGATTCCGCTCACGCTGGTGATTCTGTTCGGGCTGTTTGCGGTGCAAAAACGCGGTACCACGGGCATTGGCAAGTTCTTCGGGCCCATCACCCTGGTCTGGTTTGCCTGCATCGCGCTGCTGGGCTTGTTTCACATTCAGTCCAATCCCGCCATCCTCTGGGCCATCAGCCCGCACTACGCCCTGGGTTTCATGTGGCACCAGCCGGGCACGACCTTCATCATCCTGGGCGCGGTGGTGCTGTGCGTGACCGGCGGCGAGGCGCTGTACGCTGATCTGGGGCATTTTGGCAAGCGACCGATCCGGATCGCCTGGTTCGCGGTGGTCATGCCGGCGCTGACGCTGAATTATTTTGGCCAGGGCGCACTGCTGCTGCAGAACCCGGCAGCGGTCAAAAACCCGTTTTTCCTGATGGCGCCCGACTGGGCCCTGCTGCCCCTGGTGGTGCTGGCGACCATGGCCACGGTGATTGCCTCGCAGGCGCTGATCTCGGGGGCGTTCTCGGTGACCAAGCAGGTCATCCAGCTGGGCTACCTGCCGCGCCTGCAGGTGCAGCACACCAGCGTCAAGGACACGGGCCAGATTTACCTGCCCTTCGTCAACTGGGGCCTGTTCGTGGCCATTGTGCTGGCGGTGGTGCTGTTCAAGTCGTCCAGCAACCTGGCAGCGGCCTACGGCATTGCGGTTTGCACCGACATGCTGATCACCACGGTGTTGACCTTCTTTGTGATCCGCTATGGCTGGGGGTACCCGCTGGCCCTGTGCATTGCGGCCACCGGCTTCTTCTTTGTGGTCGATCTCGCATTCTGGGCCTCGAACATGCTCAAGCTGCTCGACGGCGGCTGGTTCCCGCTGCTGATTGGCGGCGCCATCTTCACCCTGATGATGACCTGGCACGATGGGCGACGCCTGCTCAATGCCAGCCTGCGCGACGATGCCATTGACCTGCCTGGCTTTCTCGAAGCCGTGTTTGTGAGCCCGCCGGCCCGGGTGGAGGGCACAGCCGTGTTCCTGACGGCCGAGCCGGGCACCGTGCCCAATGCGCTGCTGCACAACCTCAAGCACAACAAGGTGCTGCACCAGAACAACCTGTTTGTCACTGTGCGCAACCACGAGGTGCCTTGGATTGGGATGGACAAGCGGGTGGCCATCGAGGCGCTGGGCCATGACTGCTGGCAGGTGGTGGTGCACTACGGCTTCAAGAACGAACCCGACCTGCCCAAAGCCCTGCAGCAGCTCAAGGGGCGCGGCTGCGAACTCGACGACATGACCACCAGCTACTTTCTGTCGCGTGACACCATCATCCCGACCATCGGCAGTGGCATGGCACAGTGGCGTGAGAAGCTGTTCGCCCAGATGCACCGCAACGCCAGTGCTGCGGCCGACTTTCTCAAGCTGCCCAACAATTCGGTGGTCGAGCTCGGCTCCAAGATCGAAATCTGACGGCCGTCCATGCATTTTTTCCGGGATCTGAGCCCGTCCACATTCACCGCCGGCTTTGTGGCGGTGCTGGTCGGCTTCACCAGTTCGGTGGCGATCGTGTTTCAGGCGGCGTTGGCGTTCGGCGCCACACCGGCGCAGATCAGCTCCTGGCTGTGGGCGCTGGGGCTGGGCATGGGCTTGTGCACCTTGGTGCCCTCGCTGTGGCTGCGCAAGCCCGTCATGGTGGCCTGGAGCACGCCGGGCGCTGCCGTGCTGGCCACCGCCGGCCTGGCCGGCGGCTATTCCATGGCCGAGGCGGTCGGCGCCTTCCTGGTGTGCGCCGTGTTCATCACACTGGCGGGCCTGACGGGCTGGTTCGAGCGCGTCATGAACCGGCTTCCCTTGGCGCTGGCCTCGGCCCTGCTCGCCGGCGTGCTGGCCCGTTTCGGGATGCAGGCCTTTACCGCCGCGCAAACGGCCCTGCCCCTGGTGCTGCTGATGCTGGCCAGCTACGTGGTCGGGAAGCGGCTGGTGCCACGCTATGCAGTGCCGCTGACCTTGGCAATTGCTATTATTTTCGTAGATGTAAACCAAGGATTCACGGGGGCTAGCGTCGATTTTTCCTTGACAAGGCCGGTCTTCGTCGCGCCGGTTTTTACGCTCGGTGCGGCCGTCAGTCTGGCCCTGCCGCTGTTTGTGGTGACCATGGCCTCGCAAAACCTGCCCGGCGTGGCGGCGATCCGGGCCGCCGGCTTTGACCGCCAGCCCGGTGCGGCGCCGGGCAGCGGCATACCGATCTCACGGGTCATCACGCTGACCGGCGTCGCCACGCTGCTGCTGGCACCGTTTGGCGCCTTCGCCCTGAACCTGAGCGCCATCACCGCCGCCATCTGCATGGGGCGGGAGGCGCACAACGACCCGCAACGACGCTACACAGCAGCCGTGTGCTGCGGCGCCATTTATGTGCTGATCGGCCTGTTTGGTGCCACCATCGTCGCCGTACTCACCGCCTTCCCCCAGGAACTGATCGCGGCCATTGCCGGCCTGGCCCTGCTGGGCACCATCGGCAACGCGCTGCATGTGGCGCTGGCAGAGGAGCCACACCGCGAGGCCGCGCTGATCACCTTTCTGGTGACACTCAGCGGCGTCGTCATCGCCGGTGTGGGTGCCGCTTTCTGGGGCGTGCTGGCCGGCGCCCTGACGCTTTTTGTGCAACAGTATGGGCGTAACCGCGTCTGAGCCCTGATGAACCTTCTTTTTATTGCCGACCCCCTCGCGTCCTTCAAGATCTACAAGGACACCACCTTTGCCATGATGCGCGAGGCCCAGCGCTGCGGCCATGCCATCAGCGTGTGCGAGGTGCGTGACCTGATGTGGCAGCGCGGCGGCCCGGTCACCGCCTACGTGCGAGACATCACCTTGAGCGGCGACCCGGTGCACTGGTACAGCGCCGCGCAACAGCCGCCTGACGAGCGGCCACAGGCGCTCAAGGACTTTGACGCTGTGCTGATGCGCAAGGACCCGCCGTTTGACAGCGAGTACTTTTACGCCACCCACCTGCTGGAGCAGGCCGAGCGCGAGGGCGCACGGGTCTTCAACCAACCACGTGCCGTGCGTGACCACCCCGAGAAGCTGTCCATCCTTGAGTTTCCGCAATTCATCGGTCCAACCTTGGTCACGCGTGATGCAGCCGACATCCGGCGCTTTCATGCCGAGCACCGCGACATCATCCTCAAGCCGCTCGACGGTATGGGCGGCGCCGGCATCTTCCGTGTCAAAGACGACGGCCTGAACCTGGGCAGCATCACCGAAACCCTGAACCGCGAAGGTCAGCAGACGGTGATGGTGCAAAAGTTCTTGCCTGAGATTGCCCAGGGCGACAAGCGGGTGCTGGTGATTGGCGGGCAGCCGGTGCCGTTTTGCCTGGCGCGCATTCCTCAGGGTGGCGAGGTGCGCGGTAACCTGGCCGTAGGCGGCAAGGGCGTGGCGCAGCCACTGAGCGCGCGGGACCGCTTCATTGCCGAATCACTCGGCCCGGTACTGCACAGCCGTGGTCTGTTGCTGGTAGGTCTGGACATCATCGGCGACAGCCTGACCGAGATCAATGTCACCAGCCCGACCTGCTTCCAGGAAATCTTTGACCAAACCGGCTGCGACGTAGCGGCCCTGTTCATCCAAGCCTTGATGCGCGACCTGGGGCGCTGACCCGCCAGGCCAGAGCAGCGTGCTACCCGACGGCAGCCACGCCTTCGGTAAACACGCGCAGTTCGCCCGGCGCCATGGCCACCCAATCCTCATTGGTGGTGAGGGGTTCGGTCACCACGATCGCCAGCCGATCCTGCGGACCGTTGAGCTCGGACAGGTCAACATTGACGTCATCGTCTTTGAGGTGAACCTGCGTGAAGGGGTGCTGACGCAGCACATAGTGCAGCTTGGTGCTGGCGTGCGCCCACAGGGCCTGGCCGTTGCTGAGCAAAAAATTGAAGGTGCCGTGCCGCGCAATCTGCGGCACCAACTCGGCCAGCGTCAGTGTCAGCTCCTCGACGCTGGGCACGCCGGCGTGGGACTTGGCCAGTTCCTGCAGCAGCCAGCAAAACGCCAGTTCGCTGTCGGTGCTGCCGACCGGTCGGAACTGGCCATGCAAGGCCGGCGCATAGTCTTTGAGGTCTCCATTGTGGGCGAATACCCAGTACCGACCCCAGAGCTCACGCACAAAGGGGTGGCAATTCTCCAGGTTCACGGCGCCCACGGTGGCCTTGCGCACGTGGGCCACCACGTTGTGGCTCTTGATGGGGTAGCTGCGCAGCATTTGCGCGATGGGCGAGGTGGCCGCGCCTTCCTTGTCCACAAAATAACGCACGCCGCGCCCCGGGTCGGTGCCATCACTCTCAAAGAATGCGATGCCCCAGCCGTCGGCATGGTGGTCGGTGCAGCCGCCGCGCTGCGAAAAACCGGTGAAACTCAGAGTCAGACTGGCGGGCAGTCGACTGTTCATTCCAAGCAGTTGGCACATGGGGTGAGTGTACGCTCAGCCCTGGACGTCAACTTCGGGGTTCGGTCCAGAGCTTGCCGCCGGTGGCCCAGTTTTCGCGCTTGACATCCGTGATCAGGATATCAACCGACTCCGGCGAGCCGCCGAGCACTTCGACGGTGATGCGGGTGATTTCCTGCACCAAGCGCCTCTTTTGATCAATGGTACGGCCCTCCATCATCTCAATGTGGTAGGTTGGCATAATGGTCCTTAAAGAAGTTATCAGGGAAGCTCCGGCACCAAACCACGCTGCGACCAAGGGGTGCGGCCGCAAACATTTGGCGTGGCTGGTGAGGAGCCCGTTGTCACGGGAGAATCATAAATGACACGCACGCACCCAATGCGCCTCGCCGGCCTCATCTTGATGCTTCTGCTGGCCGCCGGCCCACCCGAGGCCCAGGCCCTGAGCCTGGGGCGGCTGCAGGGGACAGCCCAGATCGGGCGTCCACTGGCATTGACCGTTCAAATCCAGACCGATCCAGGCGAAGACTTGTCAGCGCTGTGTCTGGAAGCCGAGGTGTACCACGCCGAAACCCGCCAGGATCCGCGCGGCGTGCGCGTCCAGGCCGATGCGGCGCAACCGGCAACGGTACGCATCAGCTCGGCCAACGGCGTCGATGAGCCGGTGGTCACACTGCTGCTGCGGGCGGGCTGCGCGCAAAAAATCACCCGGCGTTATGTGTTGCTGGCCGACCCGCCCATTGACACGGTCGCGCCGCCCATCTTGGCAGCGTCGTCCGCTGCGCCTGCTGTGCCGGCTGCGCCACCCGCCCCAGATTCGAGCAGCAGCGCGACCGTCCCGGTGCAGACCGCCGCTGCCACGGTGCCCCACACCAAGGCATTGAAGCCGCAGCACCGCAAATCCAAGCGGAAGGTGACCAAACCCCGCCTGACCCTGGCGGCGACCGCTGCGCCACCCTTGGGGTCGGCATCAGCCGCCGAAACACCCACGGCAGCAGCGCAGGCTTTGAGCCAAGAAAAAATCATCCTCCTGGAGCGTGACATCAAGGCGGCCCAGGCGGCGGCCTTGCGCCAAGAAGCTGCGCTGGCGGGGCTACAGGCACGACTGAACAAGGCAGAGGCCGAGCGCTTTCCGGTAGAAGTCTTTTATGCCTTGGTCGGTTTGGTACTGGCCTGTCTAACGGCGATCGGTTGGCTGTGGAACCGACTGCGGCGCGTGCAGGCGGACAGCGGCGAATGGTGGCAGCCGCCGGGCCGAGCCGATGCTGGTCAGGCCGCCACAGGGGTTTTGCCCAGCACCACGGCCTCATAGGCATGCAGTGAGGGCAGGCCGCCAGTGTGCAGGAACAGCACGTTCTCACCCGGTTTGAAGAAGCCCTGGCGCACGAGCCCGATCAGGCCGGCCATGATCTTGCCGGTATAGACCGGGTCGAGCAGGATGGCTTCGGTGCGCGCCAAAAGCTGTACCGCTTCCACCATTTTTTCGTTGGGGATCGAGTACTTGGGCTGCCAGAAGCCGCCCACGCTGACCACCGCCTCACGCGGGATGGTGAGGCCCAGCCCCAGCAGGTCGGCCACGGCCTGCGCTTCCTTATATACCAGAGGCTCCTGGTCGGCCGGGTCGCGGCTGACGCCAATACCAACGATCGGGATCTTGATGTGGTTGCCGATAAAGCCGGCCACCAAGCCGCCGTGGGTGCCCGAGCTGCCCGAGCCGACCACAACCCGGTCGATGCGCACGTCCTGCTCGTAAAACTGCTGCTGCAGCTCCTGCGCGCAGGCCACATAACCCAAGCCGCCCAGCGCATTGGAGCCGCCACCGGCAATGATGTAGCCCTTGCGGCCCTGTGCCGACAGTTCATCGGCGACCTGCTGCATGGCCGCCCCCATGTTGCTGCCCGCCGGCACCACGGTCAGCGCCTCGACGCCCATCAGGCGGAACAGAAAGTGGTTGCCGCTGGCGTCCTCATGGAAGCTGCCTGGCACCCGTTCCTCGATCACAAAGCGGCATTTCAGCCCCTCTTTGACGGCGGCTGCCAGCGTGATGCGGCAGTGGTTGGACTGGGGCGCGCCGCAGGTGATCAGGGTGTCGGCGCCCTGCGCCAGGGCATCGGCCACCAAGAACTCGAGCTTTCGGGTCTTGTTGCCGCCGGGAAACAGGCCCAGCATGTCGTCACGCTTGATCCAGATGTTGGGGCCCTGCCCGTCCGGGCTCAGCGCCCGGGTGAAGTTAGGCAAAAACTCCAGCGGCGTAGCGCCTACCGTGTAGCGGCGGCGGGGAAAGCGGGACAGATCCATGGGTCAAGGGCTCCAAACGGTGTGGTCAAGCGGAGCAGTCTACTTTGATAATGCATCGGGATGGCGCCATGTGATCTACAGCGGCTCGGAAGTGGCCTTTGGCAGCAGCAGCAGCGCGCCATACGGGCACCACAGGAAGGTCATCATTAGCAATGATATTGGGCGTCGGGCCCTGTGGTTATTGATTCTTATGCTATTTAATAGATAGCATTAATAGCTGTTAACGACCCACCCCCGCGCTGCCGCAGCCGAAGTGCCCGACCAGCCTTTCATCCGCATGGCCAGTGGCGACTGGAGTTACGGCTGGGTAGACACCGGGTCTGACCGGGTGGCGGCCGGGCTGCACGCTTTAGGCGTGCGCCAGGGGGAGAGCGTGAGTCTGCTGCTGCCCAACTGCATTACTTTTGCCGTGCTGTGGTTTGCGCTGGCCAAGCTGAGTGCTGTGGCCGCGCCGGTCAACACGGCGCAACGAATTGCAGATTTTGCCGCTCGGCGGCTATGCGCTGGCGGTCACGACCCGCAAAGCCTGGACCAAGCGGTCCAGATCAGCCTCCGAGGTGTAGATGGCCGGTGACACCCGGATGCACTGGCCCTTGGCCACGCCGGCGCGGCGCACGGTAAAA
>Ga0114981_10001800_pt1 | contig 13897 bp, 18 predicted proteins | sample S_140806_MF_Meta_FD_87028 | JGI IMG/M metagenome (GOLD analysis project Ga0114981, IMG submission 87028) | Freshwater microbial communities from Lake Simoncouche, Canada to study carbon cycling - S_140806_MF_MetaG | ecosystem: Environmental > Aquatic > Freshwater > Lake | place: Lake...
CGCCGTATGCAGCTGGTCCCGTATCTTGGACTTGCTGCAGTACTTGGGGCTTTAGTTCCTCCATCGCGTGCTCTAAAAAATGCCAGGATGCTTTTATTTCAAGGTAAGCGCGGTGCGCTTCAATATCGCCGTCTTCAACCTGGTTAAAAAGGCGCTCTACATATGCATAGTCTACCATCTGCTTTCTATTTCTAGGGTGTTTAACTGGCTCAGTTCAAACCGTGCTTTTGCTACTCTTATGCTGGCTTCCTGTAAGATTAGCATATAGTAACGGTCCGCTGGTTGCTGGCTAACGCGTAGCCGTCCGTGAATTGCGTTAAGGGCTCTGTCTACGCGCTCCAGGTGCCCCTCAGCTGTTTCTAAACTATTCATTACGCAGGGTGTTTACAGTTGTATCTATTAGCTCGTTAATATCCTTGCGCTCCCGAATAAATAGGAGCACCTGGTAAATACGTGTGGGACTGTTGCCGGTTACCTGGGCAATAACCTGAGCCTGTGCCCGGAGGCTGTGAAAGCCCAGCGCGTGAAGCTGTGCCATCTTAGTATAGTAGTCTAGGGTCATGAGGCTAGCCAAAAACAAACCCACAGCCACGTAAAGCCGACCGCGATTAGCTTGATTGAGAAAAGTACGTTTTTCATAATAGTGAGGTTTTAGGATGCCACAATATTAGGACGTGTATTTGAATTGTGCAAATTATTTTTTAATAAAAATAAAAAAGGGGCACGAAGCCCCCGTAAAATAAAGCCTTTGAGCTTTTATTTTTTACGCATCAATCGCTCTAGGGCTGCCTGAATGATTGCGGGGCGCTTAAATACCAGGCCCACGATAAAGGCAATAGCCGTAACAATAATTTCTTCCTGTGTCATTTCCAATTAAGGTACTGCGTCTTGTTTTTAACCTGAACGGCGCGCAGCGTTTGCCGCTTCAGGTCTTCAATATCAAAAGAAACGTGCACCCAGTCGGGTCCGTCTTCTAGTGTTCCAAACTCAAAAATAAGCTGCGTGTATGATCCGTAAGCTTTGAGTAGATTAAATATACGCATATTTTCCGCGCTGTTGCCCTGGTCAATGTCAGCCGCCATACCAAAACAGTGGTGACTTGTTGCGCTGCCGCCTACGGCCTTGTTAAGAGCGCTAGAGCGGTAGCCTGAGCTTATGCGGATTGGTTTGCCGTACAGGGTGCGCAGTGGCTCCAAAACGTGCTCACAAAGTAGCTCTAAGTTTTGCACGTACTCAGTCGTGGGCATATTGTTTATACCCTTGCGCTGTGCCAGTTGGCTGCGCGTGAGTTCGGCCAGGCTAAAATGCTTACTTATTTGCATTGCGTTTATCGTTAACGTAGTCGCGGCGCCATTTCCAAATAGTATAGCCGATATTTACGGCCATTAAGGTAAGGCCAAGCGCTAACTGTAAATTGCTCACCAGGATGCTAAGCAAGCTTATGAGCCACAGCCTGGCTGTTTCGTGGATGCCTTCGTCGCTCATAACTCAATAGGTGCAGGAATTTGGCAGCAAGGTGCGCCTGGGTTTACCTGGCAAAATTCGGTTTGGTAGTCGCTTTCCCAGCCAGCAAAGGTATGCACCCCGCAAGGGTCAGGCCATACAACGTAAGCCGCAAAGCTAGTAGTAAGCGGTTCGCCTGCCCAAAGAATATCTACGCTCACCTTAGTGGACTGCTTAACGCAGACCTGCATACCTTCCGGGTCGGTGCCCCACTGGATGCATAGCTTGCCCAGCTCCACCACGGCGGTAACCAGTTCGCTGTCCCAAACCTTTTCAGTGCTACCGTCCGGGTTGGTAACGGTGTTTTGAATTTTAGCCTTTGCCGTCGCCCATTGGGTAGGCGTAAATTCGTATTTTAGGAATTTCATAACGTAGTGAGTTCTGCCAGTTGGGCGTTGGTTAGACGGGTCTTAAATAGAAGGGCTTTGTTGTAACTGTAAAAACCATTTTCAGTCCCACCGTTTGAATCTAAGTCAAAAGACCCCATACTGGGAGGTGTTGTATAAGTAGCAGAGCTTGTTCCTACTTGCGTTCCGTTAACATAAAATGCAAAATCTCCACTCTTGTAGGCAAATGCTACTTTTGCTGTTGAGGTAATAGCTCCAGAAGTTAGTACAGAATAAATTACAGCACCCCCACGGATTAAAATTGCGCCTAACTTATTAGTAGAATTTTGCCTATACATTAAAATTCTGTCACTGCCTGAAGCATTAACTTGGGCTAAATACTCATTAGTTGCTCCAGTTGAATGCGTTAAAAAAGAATCTACAAACAAAGTTCCCTCCGTCTGCCCAATTAGTGAGCTGATGCCCGTCTTTGAGGCAATCTCTGCTAAACGTGTAACAGCTGCGCTGGTTGTGGGGATGTAAGAGGTGGCGTTGCTTCCGACCTCATACTGTGCGCCCCATACCTCAACATAATCACCGGCTGTCAATATACTGTTATTTGAAAAGCCGCAACGTCCAGCCCCTAATAGTGTTGCGCCTACGGCTCCAGTAAGTACAAACCGCTGCCACGAAGTTGTTACCGTAACGACTGCCGTTGAAGCAATGTCGTTAATAAATAAAGTAACATTTTTTGTACCACTATTTGTACGCAAATAAACGCTAACTGTTGCGGTTGTATTTATAGTTGCTACGTTTTGACGTACTTGGGAATTTGTATTCGCAGCGGTCCACTTAGATGCAGTTTGAGCTCCACTGGGGGAGGTGGCAAAGTTATCAGTAAATACTGAAACGCCTCCGCCACCACTTAACCAAGATGCGGAGGTAAAAGTTTCGCTCCGTATAAATAAATTTGTCCGCTGACCTTCCAGCAACAAACGAGGGCAGGTACTACCTAGGTAGTCCAGGCGGGGTACGTTGCTAGCCACGGCTTCAATTAGCCCCGCAGAATTTACACGCGTAGCTGTACTGGCACGGGTGAAGGTCAAGTCCCCGGTTCCGTCGGTGGGCTTAACGCAATATACTTTGGAGGTCTTTTGCGCGCTGGGAATTAGCACCAGGCTGGCATCATCGTAAAAACTCATTTGTTCAGTTTTACTAGTTCGTTAGCTACACACTGGTAAGCCTCAAAGGTTCCACCGTCTGCAATAACGCGCGCCTGGTAGGCGTCGGTTTGGTTGTAGGCTATGGAGCGGCCGCTCGCAATAATCGTAATAAAAAGATCGGGCCTCATTGTGTAAATTTATTAAATACTTTGCGACTGACGGCCAGCACTTTGCGGGGTGCCGCTGTGCATTTCCAATAAGGTAATATTAGCCCCGTCGTGTGTGTAGGTTAAATTGATTGGGCGGTAGTATTTCGCACCCCAAAAAAAGCGGTGAAAATACTGCGTAGGGTCGTCAAGGCTTACCTCGTAATACTCCAGCGGGCGTGTTTGCTTTTCCATTAAGTAGTACGCTATCAAATAGTTAAGCGGCAGCTCTTCAGCACTCCACTTACCCAGCGATTGAGCGTAAGTAGTGCGCCCTACGTTTGTAAAAATTCGGATGCCTGGGGACAAAAGCAAAGATGCGTAACTATCACCGTGGTAGGTTTGTACGTTTTGATTAAATCCCTGGACGCTTTTACTGTTGTCTATTTCGTAGGTGAGGCCACTGGCTCCAGTGGTGCCGTGGTATTTGTAACTCCACTTTAATGCCTCCAGCGGTTGCGGACCGCCAAACGGGTTAGCTGGCAAACTGCTCCCTCCAGTTTGTATAAAGTCAAATTTATGGTATAAAAGTCCAATACCTAGCGGCAAAGGTGTGGGGGGAAGGTGTACGTTATTATCATTAAAATCGTAGGCAGCCTGCACGGGTACGCCGCTCAGGTTTGTAATATGGTAGTTATTGTAATTCCAGGACTTATAAGTTATTGAAGTTAGCCAGGCGTTGGACCCGTTCCAATAGTAAGTACCAAACGGCGTCTGAAATTCAACGTAATAACGCAGCTGAAAATCAATAATTCCAGCGTACCCAGCCGGCAAGCCAAAAACTAAACGCTTTGTAAGATTGTAATCTAAATGGTTGCTGCCGTCGCTCAAATAGGTAGCGGCATAAATGTAGCTGCTAGCGGCCTTGAATAAATCGCCACTGCCTCCGGCTTCGTAACCGTCCACAATTACACTGTTCAGGTCGGTAACGCTGTAATACTTAGCGGCTGGCTTAAAAGTAAGTAAGCCGTCTGCTATTACCATATCTAGGCTAGGCGTAGTAAGTGAGGTAAGGCGGCTTTGATACGTGCCGCTTGCATTGTAAAGGTCCCAGTATGCCGGCTCATCAATCCATACAGCACGGAACCAAAGGTACCCGTCCTTTTGATACATTTGCATTCCAAAAGCGGCAAGCAAACTGTCCAGCCATTCGCGCGTAGTACGCCACTCAAAAGTATTTTGATTGTATAAATAGTGGTACTGCGTCGTGCCGGAATAGTGCAAAATAGTGCGGTCCGTTGGCGCGCTTTTGTGGGTTATGTTTTCGGAAAGGTAAAAGCCAGTAAACAAGTTCCAAAGGCCAGCGCTGCCTAGCTGCCCGGCAATTTGATCCGTAAACGGTAGTATAGTATTATTCCAAACGTAACCATTGGTTAACTGGTCTAAGGCACCAAAGCCGTCAGCAGCCGCTAGCGTGGTAACGCGCAGGCCGTTTACTACCTCACGCGCGCCGAGGTCGCCAATGAAGGCCCCCGCCCAGTTCAGTGCTGGCCCCATACCGGGCTCCATAGTGCCTCCGTCAGCGCTTACGCGCGCGGCAAAGGCATTATACTTATTTGTATAGTCGGGCTCACCTAACGCCTTTATTTTGCTTCCTAGGCAGTTCTTTCCTTTGGTGTAGACCTTGCAATAGTAAAAGCTGGAGCTGTCGTAGTTAATGGTCAGCAAAGCAATAAACGGGCTGGGGCTGTCCAATACCTGGAGGTCTAGCTGTGAGGGAACAATACCAGGCTGGAATTTGTCTAGCCCTTCGTACCGTATGGCCCAGTCTACTACGGTAAACTCTTCAGGCTCAAAGGTTGGGCTGGGTGTAAACGGTGGATTTATGCACCATATTTCAAAGTAGTGCTCAGCCGTTTCGGCGTAGTGTGTAAGTAAATCAGCCACCTATGCGGGAAATATCAAAGTTTGTGCGCGAGTTGCTTACAAATATATCATTTCCACGTAGCACAGTACGGCCACCGCCTAAGCCAGCGCCGCCTATCATTCCAGCTCCAGCTCCCACCATGCTAGGCACTGAGCTGCCCATATCTAAAAACTGGCCACCTACGCCGCCCATTGCTTTGTAAAGGCCGCTAAAGGTTTGGCCAAAGTTTAAGCCCTTAACGCCTGGTATTCCCAAAGCCATTAGCGCAATAGCTAAGGCAGCGGCTGCGGCTGCGGTTGCCATTATTTGCGCAACCATTTGTTTAAGGCCGTGTATAAACGTCTTAAAAAAGCTTTCACCGTTTACCAGGGCAGCATTAAAGCTTTCGCTAAGGATGCGGCCCATAGTACCGCCCAGCTCGTTAAATATAGCTTGTTGGCGGTTAATATCAACGTAAGCGGTATTAAGGTCATTTATTGAAGGTATGGCCTTTTTTACCTGAATTTGCATACCGGCCACGGAAGTACCTACCTCATTAAGACCTTTAGAAACCAAGTTAATAGTTTCAGTTTTGGGCATCATTCCCGCCACTGGATTGGTAAGCGCTTTAATCCGAGTTTCTAGCCTTTCAATTTCTAGCCTCAGCTCTTTAAAGCGTGCGGTTGTAACGTCTACCTCTTGGAATTCTTTTTGAAGTTCGGTAAGTTTCTCACGCAAGCCGCCCAAAGTAGTAATGCTTTTTTGCACTGGTCCACCTATGTTAAAGGTTTCCCAAACGCCGCGCATAGCGCTGCCCATATTAAGCGTTTCTCTTACTGCTTCCGCTGTGTTATCTTTTACTTTTTGCAGCACCTGCCCATACATTCCAAAGGTGCCGTTTGCAAGTTTGGCAGCCTCAGCTGTGTAATTCATTGCAGCGCCGCCGGTCATAATGGCGTTGCCTAGCGTCAAAAATCCGTTAGCAATAGGGCTAAGGGTTTGCCCTACGTTTGCCTTAAAGTTCTCCCAATTAGCAGTAAATTGTTTACTTTTAGTAGTGGCGTCGTCAATAGTGCCGCCCATTTTGCTCAGCTCTTCGCTTGCAATTTGGCCTACCGCTTTGGTTACCTCGGCAATACTAGCCGCCTCAGCGCTTACGCCGCCGAGCTTTTCGCGTAACTGTACAGCCGAAATACCTAAGTTGTCAAGGATTAGCGGGCTTTTACGGCCAATACCAGTAACAATTGATTGCGTTAAGTAGTCAACCTCTTGCCCGGTTTCCTTTGCTCGTTGCTGTGCGAAGGCAAATAAGTTGCCTAGCTCTTCAATCGGTATTCCAAAGTTTCCCGCCTGAATTGCTTGCTGCATAAGCTTCAGGTCTGAAACCATACCGCCGGTAGCTGCGCGCAGCTTTTCCATATCGGCAGCCTCGCCAAAGCGTTTAAAACCTTGTTCGGCAGCTGTAAGCTGGTCGCCGAGCTTTACAGCTTCCATCGTAAAATCAGCAATAACGCCAACCGCAAAAGCGGCGCCTAGCATATCGCCTATCTTACCTATTCCTTTGCTCCAGTCCTTTAGCTCGCGGTCAGCTTGCCGGATGCCGTTGCGGAACTCCTTTGTATCTAAGGTTAGCAGTAAACGCGAAATAATAGTATCAGCCATCTTTTGCTATCTTAAATAGTTTCTCAATTCCGGAGCTCCGTTTTTCATCTTCAAACCTTAGCAAATCGGTAGGCTGGAGGCCGCCCTTCTTTGCATTACCGCTAAAGTTAGCCACTATTGTAGCTAGCCACCTGGTGCGGGCCCAGGCATCTTTTTGCACTGCGTAGTAAGCCGTTAGCGTCGCTTCAATCTCCGCGCCCGTTAAACTGAGCGCGTCGGCTTTACTTAGCCCTATTCTCCCGATTAGGAGGCCCAGTAAAGTTACTGGACCTCCTTCGGGGAAAAAGGGGCGTTTAAAAGCGCCGGGAGGGCCTCTACGGAATTAGCGCTCAATTCGTCAATAAACTGGTCAAGCGTCGGCTTTTCTTCAGTGTTCCAAAAGCGCTGGCAATAAACCAGCACTATGGTGTCCCTTAATCCTAAACCGTCACCGACCTCAGCCATACGCTTGCCAGTTAACTCTTCAAATAGTAACGCTGCCCCCAGCGCGAATTTTTGCCCCTTTTCCATTTTTATGCGTTTGTAGTTTTAGTGAACGCAGTTGCGCCTTGCAATTGGAAGGTAAATGTACCATTGTCTTTATCGGGCTGTGAGCTAGAAAAAGACGTAAATACAGCCTGCCCGCTTAAGCTACTTTCACCAACGGTAGGGGTTACTGAGCCAGCGGCGCAAGGAGTTAATTTAACAGTTACCAAAGTGCCTACCAAGTCGTACAATTCGTCAGGGTTCCACTTTGTAGCGTCGTCATCGCCAAAGATTGCAGTACCTGAAGCGGTCCATGATTTTGCACTAGCAACGAAGGTGCGCCAAATGGCGGCGTCTTTGCTGGTGGTTTCGCGGGTATCGCTGGTAATATCAAAAGAACACTCTGTTTCATTGGCTAAGCCTTTGAAAGTGGTGCCGTCGGTGCTCAAAAGCAACCGGAACTCAGTACCGGAATTTGTTGCCATTAGTAGGTAGTTTTAATTGTGAAGGTGAAGTCAGCTATCAAAAGGACGTTTTCAGCGTCTTGATTGTAAAGGGTTTGGGCGTTTGTCATCCACGCGGAAAGGTACGCAGCATTTCCGTTGGCCGCAAGGTACGTGCGTATAGTTTGTAGTGTGGTTTGCGCGTTGTCAGCGCTGGCCTGGTATATGTACAGTTCAGCGTTTACGTTCTGCATTCGGTAGCCGTCTTTGGTTTCGGTTACCTCCAGGCTGTCCATTTGTAGTACTATATGGTCTGCTGTGCTGCCCTGGGGGGAAGCCATAGCGTAAACCGGTAGCGCCTGTGCAGCGATTAAAGCGTCGCGTATAACTTTAAGGTAGTTCATTTTAGAGCGTTCCTAAGTTGTTGCTGCCACTTGCTTTTACCTACGCGGTCTATGCGGGCGCGCGTTGAAGCGCCCAGCGCATCCCAGGCCTGGCCCATATAATCCTTAGCCTGGTATCCCTTATTGGTGCCAGTTGCACGGCGTCCGTACAGTTGCATAAAGGGGTAGCTTTGCGCGTCGCCCTTAGCCTTTGTAACGCGCGTAGGGCCTATCCAAACGCCTATTTCGTCACGCCACGCCTTAACCCTTGCGCGGGTAATTTTAATAGCTTTAAAAAGCTGATTAGTGCCTGGCTTGCTTACATCCTCGTAAGCCGCAGCACGCGCTGAATTTCGCAGCGGTGTGGCTTCCTGGCGCAAAGCACCGTACAGCTCCTGGAGGCGTAGCTTTTCCGGTGCGTTCTGGAGCTTTTTGCGCAGCTCATCAAGGCCAACAATTCCCTTTTGTTTAGGCATTGTCCTTGAGTTTACACTTGATAAGGGTATAGCGCTTGCGGCCTTCCGGCAGCGCGCTTATTACCTCATAGCGCTGGCTAGCAAAGTCTAGCTCCCAGCTGCCGAGCACGTCGGTGCGGTATCGCACGCGCCACGTTATTACGGCACTGCTTTGCATCTGATCGCTTACAAAAGCTTCGGTACCTGCTCCCTCGTTTATTACTAGCATAGCATAGCAAGTGCCAGCGCTAGCAAAGCTGCGCAGCACCTGCCCGCTGTTATTTGTAGTAACGGTGGGGCTGTAAAGAGTTATACGGCGGTCTAGGGTCAAAGCGTGTTTTTGTAACGGAAAAGAACCCGGTCAAAAAAGCGCGGAGTAGGTTGCGGCAAATCATCGCCATAGTCAAACCCGTACTTTACGCGCTGGTAAATTGCGTGCATTACGTCTTTGGGGCTGCTAGTGTTCCAGCCAGCGGCGTAAACAATTTCCAATTTATCGCCCTCCACGGAAGGCGTAAGGTACCCGTTTAAAAGCGTGTACTCAGTGTCGGCCACGCCGTCCACTTTCACGTATGTAACCGCACCAATGGGCCAAAAGGGTAGAGTCATTGACTCTACCCAATTGGTAACCACGGTAACAGTTGCGACTCCCACCACTACCTGGGCGTAGCTTAAAGCTTCGTCACAGGCTGCACTGTATAGGAAAGTTAGCAAACTGTCGTCTGCGCTTCCGTCTACTCTGCAAAAAGCCTTTACCTCAGTGAGGTTAATGGCTGCGGGTGTAAAGTCAATTGTAGTCATTAGATTGTAACGTCGTCAGCAATTACAAAGCTCTTAGGACGCAAAATAGCGATGTCCATAAAGCGCTCCACGTAGATACGTACAGTTGAACTCAGCATTTCGGTGTAAGGGTCAATAAGCAAAGTTGCACCGCCCCAAAATCCGATTTGTACGTCCTCAAAGTTACCGAAAAGGATGCCGTAAGTGTCAGGCGTTCCGGTGGTCTTTTTGCTCAAAGTCGTAGAGTAGATATTGTAACCGTTTGCAGTTTGGACGGGGTCCAACATACCCTCCACCAGGAAGCGCCCGCTACCAGCGTCTACTTTTGTCTTTTTCAATTTAGCCACTACGTTAGGATGCGTAACGTAACCCAGGCGTCCACCCAAAGCGTCGTTAGCTGCCAACAAAGCCTCCATGTCTACCAAATCATCGTAAGTCAAAGCGCCGAGCGCCAAGTCCTGAGCCGTACCGTTCAAAGCGGTGTAAATACCAGTAGGCTGGTTAGATGCTCCGGTGCCGGTCAAAACTGCCTTTTCTAAGCCTTTGTTAAAGCTTTGGTTTAATTGGTTAATCATGCGCGCCTGGATGCCCTGGCTGTATTCCTGAGCCAAAAGCTGGTTAGATACGGCGGCTGCAATCACTGAACGCTTTGGCGTCATAGTGATAGTGCTGAACGTCAAGTCCTGAGCGGAAGCGGCACCGGTTTCAGTGTTCCAGTTGAGCGTGTAGTCAGAATCCTGAACGGGAAACTGTACGTTTCCAGTCAAGCCCTCAGCTACTGAGCACAAAGAAAGCATTGGGGTATTGGGGTACAAAAAGTCCACGTACTTACCTGGGTCCGTGTAAACCAAATCACCGCCCAAGTTGCCACCAGTTCCACCAGTAACGGTGTTGGTACGCAATTCGCGGTTTAAAAACTCAGGCATGTGGATTGCCGGCTGGCCTTCACCGCGGTGCTCTACGCCCAGCTTATTGCGCTCGGCAATACCTTCCTGGTTCATTTCCGCTTCAATACCGGTCAATTTGCCGTTGCGAGCTTCGCGGATGGCCTTTACGATATTGAAAGAGCGGATGTCTTTCTTTTGTGAAGCGGAGAAACCTCCAGCAAAAGCTGAGGCGTCTACTCCAGCTGCCGAATTTTCGGCAGGGTCTTGGATGTTTTCCATTTTATTAGGGGTTAAATTAATTTCATTTTCTATCACCTGTGCCGCGCGGGCGCTCTCCAGGCTTCGCATCGCCACGGCAGTGGATGGGTTCGCACCGCGCGGGGTCAGGCTTATGTCGTAAATTTCAGCTACTTTACTAATAACACGCGTGGGCTTTTCGCCTTTCACGTTTTCCCAGCGTTCCTCAGCGACCGTAAAGGCCCAGCTTGCCTGGTCTAAATCGCCACGCTCTACTAAGGTGCGGGCTTCCTTGCCAGTGGAGGTTTCGGGTGCGGTAAACTCAAAGTACAGCCCCTGGTCATCCGCTCGCAGCTCTAGAGTGCCCTTGCCCTTATTGCGGCGTGCCAGGACGTAGTCATAGTTATGGTTCAGCAAAGCGTGGATGTCGTAGGCGTCTACCTCGGCAAACGCGCTGCGCTCTATGCGCTCGTTAAAAGCGCCCATGTCGTAAGCTTCATAGTTGGCCGCATAGCCAAAAATAAGCCCTTCCTGAGCCCCGCCGTTAAGCGGTAGCGTCCGGACTTCCCTCTTCTCGGTTGATTGTTCCATTTTGTATGTCGCCAGTTACGCTCATATGAGCGGGTTTGTTAAATTCGTCGCCGCCTTCAATAGGCGCCATGCCTTCGCTTTTGCGGATTTCGTTTGCGCTAATTGCGCCGATATTCCAGTAACTTACGTTTCGCTGAACCTGGGCCATCATGTCGCCGCGCATAAGGCTTTTAAGGTCAAGTTCAAACTCCAGCGCTCCGGTTACTAGTTTATTGGTAAACTCCATTTCAATCTGTTCGCAAAGCGGACGGATGCAGTCGCTTACAAATTGTGCGTTCTGCGCTTCAATGGATGCGTTTTGGCTTGAGCCCTGCATGTGGCCCACCTTGTGAGGCGGCACCTTAAAAATGCGGCAAATTTCTTCAACACTGAATTGCATGGACTCAATATACTGAGCTTCCTGCATTGAGATGCTTACCGGTTTGTACTCCGCTCCAGCTGTCAGTACGGCGGTCTTACCGCTGTTCGCTCCGCTGTACCGCTGGTCAAACTGGCGGCCGAGGTCTTTAAGGCGCTCTACGTCCCGGATGCTGCCATCCAGTTGCAGTATGCCCTTTGGCATTGCACCGTTGCCGTAGAAACCGCCCAGGTGTTTATTAGCGGCCATAGCCGTGCCAATAGTTTCCTTTGCGTAAATAATAGGACTGAGGCCGTTAATGCCGTCTATGGTCCACGCCTTCAGGTGAATTATTTGCGACGGCTCTAGGCGCATTGTAACGCCGCCCGGTAGGTATAAGCTGTAAATAAGGCGGCCGCTGGTAGTATCAATAGTAACCAGGTCGGTGTCTATCATTTCCAGCGCCGTAATGCGTCCGCGGTTGCGCACTGGCAACACGTAGGCATTGCCGCGAAGCAATAAGCTATTGACAAGCGCCTGCCGCCAATAGTAGCTATTGTATGCCTCGGACGGCTTACGGCTTACCAATTGATCCAGCTGCCCCTCAATTCGGACTTTACCCTGCTCCGTTTCCGCAAAAAGATGGAACGGCAAAGAAGCAATTGTATCTGAAATTAAAGATACGCAAGCGTAAACAGTGGGTACCGTTGGCGCGTTATTGCTGTTTACCGTTTCGCCGGCGTTGGTTTGGCCTCCACCGATAAGCTGAAAAAGCCAAGGCTTCGGGTTAATAATGCCCGAAATACTCCGGGTTACTCGTTGTAAGAATGAGGCCATTATGCAAAGGTTACGAAATACATTTTAACTAAACAAAAACAATATCTTCCTTTTCGTAAATACTGGTATTAGCCTGGGCATTGTGGACGTACCCGGCCAGCGCTGTAATGAGCGCGGCGGTGCCGTCTATCTTATCCGGTGCCTTGGACTTGTTAAAGGTCCAATTATCATTTTTATCTATTTGTAGGTTTGTGTTGCTGATATGCCAGGCAGTCACCGGGTTGCCGTCGTGCCCTATGCGTTTCTGCTGGACTAGTCGGTACAGTAGCTTCATTGGTTCGTTTATCATTAGCACGCCCTGACGAACCTCAAAACAAAACTTTGCACCGTAGCGCTGCCGTACCTGGTCTATGGTTTCGGCCGCGTTCCACGGGTCAAAAAAGATAGCCTCCACCGGGTAAGCTTCACAAACCTCAAATATCTTACGGACCCGATCAGGTGTGGTATTTACCTCGCCCTCTATTACCTCCACGTGCCCGCCCTTCATCCAGTTGCGGACCAGGTTAGGGTATCGGTTTTTTCGTTTGTCCATGCTGTGCTGGGTAATTTGGTAGAATTGCTTTGTATAAAAGCGCTCCCCCCCGTCCCAAAACAAAAGCACGTAAGCTGTCCAGTCATTTACAGCCGCAAGGTCTACGCCCATATAACAACGCCAGGTACCTAGCCCTGCCGGTTCCTTTTGAATGCAGCGGTTCCAGCTGCCTAGTTCAATATAAGGCTGCGCGCTTCCGGCCCATTGGTTAAGGTGGAGCTTGCGTAAAGATAAAAGCGTAGGTTCGTCAAACTTAGCCGTATTACTCAGTTCCTGTAAGTATTCCAGGCTTACGGTCACGCCCAGGCTAGGGTTTGCCTTAGCCCATACAGCCGGATCGTGCGGGTCCTCCGTGTCCTTTGCTCCGTAAATAATGGGCAAAAAGCTGGGATCATCTACATCACCATTTAAAACTTTGGTTGCATATTCGTGCCATTTGTGTGCAAAGGTAAAAGCACCGCCTGCCGTGGTAATTGCTATCATTTGGCTAGGACGTGCCGCCATGGAAGTGCGAAGCGCCTCCCATAGCTCCGGTCCTTTGTGCTCGTTCCATGCGTGAATTTCGTCGCACAGTATTAGCGACGGGTTAGCGCCGTGGTTACTTAGGCCGTCGCTGGTAATAGTTTTAAGAAACCCCGGCTTATTGAGTAGGTGTATTTCTTTCCGGTAAGGTATCAGCGCCTGCTTTAGCACTGGATTCATTAGAATGGTATTGCGGACGTAGCCGAATAAGATGCCCGCCTGCTCCCTGGTGGCTGCCGCAATAATAACCTGGGGGTTCGTACCGTCTTTCCAGCCTTTGAGTAGGTGGGCGATGGCTAGCATAGCAATGAATGCACTCTTTCCGTTCTTACGTGGTATTTCCAGCCATACCATCCGCTTACCTTCGCTCCGTCGTATAAGGTCGCGCTGCCATTCCATTAACTTAACCGGTGTACCGGCGGCGGCGTCCTCAGTGAGGACACAATACCGCTCTATTGTTTCCTCAGTCCAGGTCATAGCTCTAGGGTAGTTTGGTTGCTCTGCTCTTTGCGCAGTTTTTCAATCATGCGCTTAGCCTGAGCCAGTGAAGCTATGGCCGGGTTACTACGTATAACCAGTTGGCCGCGGTCGGTTTGGGCTTCAATGATTGCACCGTGCTTTTGGATGCTCGCTTCGCAGTCATCTTTGACGCGTAGCCATATTTCTAGTTCCTGGTTCATAAAAAGGGGAGTTTGAGGTCGTCTTGATGGAGTAAAGACGAG
>Ga0114981_10001805_pt1 | contig 13880 bp, 12 predicted proteins | sample S_140806_MF_Meta_FD_87028 | JGI IMG/M metagenome (GOLD analysis project Ga0114981, IMG submission 87028) | Freshwater microbial communities from Lake Simoncouche, Canada to study carbon cycling - S_140806_MF_MetaG | ecosystem: Environmental > Aquatic > Freshwater > Lake | place: Lake...
AGGCGCTCGATTTCGCCCGCCTTGCCGGTGGAGACCTCCAAAACGGTTTCCTCACCCACCGGTTCGCACTCCTGCGGCAGGAAGCCGACCGTGGTCCACTCGTCACGCGTCACCTCACCCGCATCGGCGGTGTCATTCTTCAAAATGAGCGAGAACAGCGTCGATTTGCCTGCTCCGTTCGGCCCGACGAGGGCGACGCGGTCTCCGTGGTTGATCGTCATGTTCGCACCGCTGAAGAGCGTGCGGGCGTTGAAGGTCTTGGTGACGTTGCGGAGGGTAAGCATGGGGGCGGAGGAGGTAGTGCATCCGCAGCGCTGTGCAATGGCGGAGGCGTCTCCGCGGCCCCTTACGCCTGCTTTTTCGAGACCAAAACCCGCGGCTGATGCTCGGTGAGCAGCTTCGAGGCCGGGACCTCGACCGCGTTTTCACGGCCGAGGAACTCCAGCAGCACGCGGACGCGGTCCGCCCCGCTCAGTTTGGCATTCACGATGCCTTTGAGGCCGCGCATCGGCCCCTCGGTGAGCTCGACGATGTCTCCCACCTCGATGCCCACCTCCACCACGCACACGTCCGCATCGGCCATCTCCGCTTGGATCTGCTCGATCACCCCATCATCCACGCGGGCGAGGCTTTCACCAAAGCCGACGACGCGGATGACACTCTGCGAGTGCTTCACGGCGCGTAGCATCTCCGTGGGATTGAAGCGGGCGAAAAAGTAGCTCGGGAACAGCGCCTCCACGAACCACACCTTGCCTCGCCGCGTGCTCCTTTGAAAACGGATGCGCGGGCAGTAAGTCTGCACGCCTTCAAGTCCCGCCATCAGGCCAGCCGCGATGTGCTCGCACTTCGGACGCGAGTGAACAACATACCAAGCTGGTTCGGATGGGTGGGACATCAGTGGGGACGGTAGCTAGCCGCAGCGTGATCCATCAGCAACCGCAATCCCTCAAACCCGGCGGCTTTTCAGCCACCACAGGCACCCACCGATCACGGTGAGGGCGGCCGCGAGCAGGCTCCGCGAGTTCGATTTGGCTTCCGATGGTGCGGCGGAAATCGTCGCCGTCTGCGGCAGCAAATCGGCCATGTCGCTCAGTTCAGGCAGTTTTTGGCCCGGCGTGGCCTGATCCTTCACCAGCTGCCGCCATTCGACCGCCATCGCGATGTCCATGCCGGGGTTTTGCTGCTTCACCTGACACGAGCACGAGCCGATCAAAAACTGCGCCGCTTCCTCAATCGTCTCCGCGCGGATCCCCTTCCCCACCAGCGCATACAAAGCCCGGCCTTGGCCAAACATCGGAAACGCCATCGGCTCCGCAAAGCCGCGTAGGTCTTCCTCGCTCGCCAGCAGCATCGCCACAAAGGCCGCCTCAGCGGGATCATCGCGTTTCACCTTCACGATGGAGAAAGCGAGCCGCAAACCATCGCCAGGGATCGAAACGAGGCCGTTCTTGATGTCCTGGTCGTCGAGCTTCGGCAGGTTCATCACGCCACCAAGGTAGTCGATGCGCTCTTCGAGCATCTTCAGCGCCGCAGCGTCCTTCGCGGCAGCGCCGCTCTCCAAAAACACCCACACCGCGCTTTCGCCATTCGCCAACCGCTCCGCGATCTGCTTCCGCGCTGGCGAATCCACCAGCACCGCCACATTCGCCTCCGAAAACGGCACCGACCAGATCACCGCGTCATTTCGCGACGACTTCGGCTGCCGCAGCTCGATCTTCGGCTCCGTGCCGGTCGTGACGAGGTAGTGCTCCGGCAGCTTCGCGTCCGTTGGAGCATTCACGCGATACGCATCCGCCTCCCAATGCTCCAGCGCATACCGAAACACCGGCACCGAGCAGGCGAACGCGGAAGTGGCGGCGAGGAGCAGAATCAAAAGCGGTCGAATCATGTGAGCCCGCACAATACGCCCTCCACGCACGTTTTGATCCGTCCGATCAGACCGATCCTCTATCTTGCGCTTGCTCATCCTTGCCATCTCCACGGACGCTCATGCCTAATGGCCCTCTTATCCCCGCCCTCGAAGGCGATCTGGCTCGGTAAAAGGGGTGCTCCCGCCCGGATTTGAACCGAGGACCAAGGAATTATGAGTTCCCTGCTCTAACCGCTGAGCTACAGGAGCCTGTGCTGTGCGCGGCGCGGAGTATGCACGTGAGCTTTGCAACGGCAAGAGAGGCTTTCACCGCTACCACCTGAGTGCGCTGGCGGGCAGGCGAGTTTCATTGCGCCGCTCCTTCACGATATGACCATCGCTGAGGTAGAGCACGCGGTCGGCCATCTCCGCCATGGCGGCGTTGTGCGTGATGACGACGGTGAGGGTGCCGAGCTCGCGGTTGATGCGCTCCACGGCTTCGAGAACGGTGATGCCGGTGGTGACATCAAGAGCACCGGTGGGTTCATCGCAAAGCAGCACCTCGGGCTTCTTCGCGATGGCACGGGCGATGGCCACGCGCTGCTGCTCACCGCCGCTGAGCTGGCTGGGGAAATGATCCAGACGATGACTGAGGCCGAGGATATCGAGCGCGTCCTCTGGCTTCATCGGGTCAGGCGCGATCTCGGTGATCAGCGCCACATTCTCGCGAGCGGTGAGACTGGGGATGAGATTGTAGAACTGAAAGACGAAGCCCACGCAATTCCGGCGGAAGAGCGTCAGCGTGCGCTCATCGCCATCGGTGAGATTCCAGCCTTTGTAGCGCAGCTCGCCCTCGGTGGGCGTATCGAGTCCGCCGAGGATATTTAACAGCGTGGATTTCCCACTGCCGGAGGCACCGAGCAGCACGGTTAGCTCGCCGGCATGCAGACTCAGGTCCACACCAGCCAGCGCCACCACATCCAGCTCGCCCGTGTGATATACCTTTCTCAAGCCACGTGCTTCAAACACAGGCTCGGAGGATTCAGAAACTCGGGCGGACATGAGAGCGCATCTCTGGCGCGGAAAATTCATCCCGGCAAGATTTGCCGCGTGCAATCCCGGCCGCCGAAGCCAGCATCGGCGCCGTGTCTTACCTGAAACAGTCCCTCACTCGCTACGCCCGCCAGCGTGACGAAGGCATGGGCTGCGGCAGCAGTTGCCTGATCCACCTTGTCATGCTGGTCCTGCTGTTGGTGGCCGTCATCATCTGGTGCATCCGAAACCGCGCCTGGGAGCTGGTGATCACGATCATCTTCCCAGAGTGAGAGGGCAGCTCAAATCCCGCTGATCTCGCCGCTCTCGCTCACCTGGATGCGCTCGGCGGAGGGCACCTTGGGCAAGGCGGGCATGCGCATCATCGTGCCGGTGAGGGCCACGAGGAAGCCGGCACCGTTGCTGATCTCGAAATCACGCACGGTGATGGTGAAGCCGCTCGGACGGCCGCGCTTCTTCGCATCATCGGAGAGAGAGTCCTGCGTCTTCGCCATGCACAGCGGCAGCTTGTCGAAGCCGCTGCGAGCAAACAAGGCCAGCTTGGCTTTCGCTTCGTCGGTGAGCTGCACGCCATCGGCACCGTAGATCTGCGTGGCGATCGCGGTGAGCTTCTTTTCCACCGGCTCGGCGGCATCGTAGAGCATGGGCAAAGGTTTCGATTCTTTTGGCAAGGCCGCGAGCACAGTCTCGGCAAGCTTCACGGCCCCGTCGCCGCCTTCGCCGAACACATTCGCGGTGGCGCAAGACACGCCACGGGCCTGGCAGAACTCATGCACGAGGGCGAGTTCGTCTTCGTGGTCGTTGGTGAAGCGATTGATCGCCACGATGACCGGACGCTGGAACTTTGCGGCACTATCGAGATGCGCGGCGAGGTTGTCGAGACCTCGCGAAAGCGCGGCGGTGTCGGTTTGCGTAAGCTGGTCCAAAGCGGCTCCACCATGCATTTTCAGCGCCCGCACGGTGGCGACGATCACGATGGCCTCCGGCGCGAGACCACTCTGGCGGCATTTGATGTGCATGAATTTCTCGCCGCCGAGATCGAAGGCAAATCCGGCCTCCGTGACGGCGAAATCGGCATGCGCCAGCGCCATGCGAGTAGCGAGCACGCTGTTGCAGCCGTGCGCGATGTTCGCAAACGGGCCACCGTGCAGGAAGGCGGGCACGCCTTCCACGCTTTGCACGAGATTCGGGCTCAAGGCATCCCGCAGCAGCGCCAGCAGCGCTCCGGTGACGCGGAATTCTTTGGCGAAGACCGGCTCGCCCTCCGGCGTGAAGCCGACAACGATGCGCTCCAGCCTGGCACGCAGATCCGCGAGCGATTCACTGAGGCAGAGGATCGCCATCACTTCGGATGCGGCGGTGATGTCAAAGCCCGTCGCACGTTCGGTGGGCTTGCCAGCGCTGGTGCGCATCTGGCGCAGGGCGCGGTCGTTCATGTCCATGACGCGCTTCCACAGCACGCCTTCCGGCTTCAGGCGGCAGGTGCCGTTGAAGAGTTCGTTGTCGATCACGGCGGAGAGCAGGTTGTTCGCGCTCGTGATGGCGTGGAAGTCCCCCGTGAAGTGCAGGTTGATGGACTGCGCCGGCTGCACGGTGCTTTTGCCACCGCCCGTCGCGCCGCCTTTGCGACCAAACACCGGTCCCATCGAGGGCTGGCGCAACGCGAGCGCCACGCTCTGGCCGATTTTCTTCAAACCTTGTGAGAGACCGATGGAGACGGTGGTCTTGCCCTCGCCTGCCGGTGTCGGCGTGATGGCGGAGACGAGGATAAGCTTGCCCTTCTTCTGGCCGGTCTTCAGCGCATCGAGACTGATCTTTGCCTTGTCGCGACCGTAAAAGCTGAGGTGATCCGGCGAGATGCCGAGAGAGTTGGCGACGGAGGCGATGTCTGAGGTCATGGGAAAGAAAGCGCCCATGATGGCAAGGCATGGCGCGAAGCAAACGAGTTTTCGTTCACGAAGCTTGAGTTGTTCTCCCGCCTCATGGTATCTCATGCCGCCACCATGAAACCGCTTCTCCTCGCCCTTCTCGTTTCGTCCTTCGCCATTCCTCATTCGTCATTCGCCGAAGTGCGGCTGCCGTCCATCTTCACCGATCACCTCGTGCTCCAGCGGGACAAAGCGGTGCCGGTTTGGGGGAAGGCCACGCCGGGGGAAGAGGTCAGCGTCGAGTTCGCCGGGCAAAAGAAGACCGCGAAGGCCGATGCGACCGGCCGATGGATGGTAAAGCTCGATCCCATGCCCGCAAATGCGAAGCCGCAGGTGCTCAAGGCAGGCAAGGTGAGCGTGCAGGACGTTTTGATCGGCGAGGTGTGGCTCGCCTCCGGCCAATCCAACATGGAGTGGGAAATGCAGATGAAGCCCGACTCGAAGGCTGACATCCCGAACACCACCCATCCGAATCTGCGCCTCATTGAGGTGCCCAAGACCACCGCGTTCACGCCGCAGGACGATGTGCCCGCCAAATGGGCTCGCAGCTCACCGGAGAGCGCCGCCAGCTTTTCGGCGGTCGGTTATTACTTCGGCCTGAAGCTGCATGAGGAGCTCAAAGTGCCCGTCGGCATCATCCAGAGCGCCTGGGGCGGCACACGCATCGAGCCATGGACGAGCATCGAGGGCTTTGATGCCGTGCCGGAGCTGAAAAGCTTCGTCGCCGATGTCCGCTCGAAACTTCCCGGCAGTGACGCCTACCGCACCGCGCATGAAAAACACCTCGCCGCCGTCACGCAGTGGCAGCAGGCCGTGAAGACCGCGCTGGAGAAAAAACAGCCCGTGCCCGCCATCCCTGGCCAGCCTGCCACGCTCAACGCCGGTGCTGGCGCGCCCACCGCGCTCTACCATGCCATGATCCATCCGCTCGTGCCCTTCGCCATGCGCGGAGCCATCTGGTATCAGGGCGAATCGAACCACAACGAAGGTTTTGTTTATACCGACAAGAAAAAGGCCCTGCTCGCCTCCTGGCGCAGCGTGTTTCAGCAGCCGGAGCTGCCGTTTTACTTCGTGCAGATCGCCCCCTTCCAATACGGCACCGAGGAGCCGGAGATCCTCGCGCAGTTCTGGCAGGCGCAGACAAAGTGCCTCGACATCCCGCACACCGGCATGGCCGTCATCACTGACATCGGCGAGGTGCCGGACATCCATCCCGCGAAGAAAAAAGAAGTCGCCCGCCGCCTCTCCCTCTGGGCTTTGAGCCAAACCTATGGCCGCAGTGAGATCGACCCGAATGGCCCGCTCTACGCCAGCCATGCCATCGAAGGTTCCGCCATCCGCATGAAGTTCGCCCACGCCGCCAGCGGCCTCGCCTCACGCGATGGCAAAGCGCTCACGCATTTCGAGATCGCCGGTCGCGATGGCCTGTTCCAGCCCGCCGAGGCTCAAATCGATGGCGACAGCATCGTTTTGACCTCCGCCAAGGTCCCGCAGCCGCGTCGTGCTCGCTTCGCCTGGAGCAAGCTCGCCATCCCGAACCTCATGGACAAGGACGGCCTGCCCGCCACCGCCTTCCACACCCACTGGCCCGTCGATCCCGACCTCGGCGACAACTTCGCCAAAGGCTGCGCCTGGACCAGCAGCGACAAAAACACCTACGGCTGGGACACCGGCCTCACCGACGGCTCCTGGGCCAGCTTCAATCCCAACAGCTACGCCACCGGCAACAGCGATCAGTTCCCCAAACACGTCACCATCGACCTCCAGCAGCCGCGCACGCTGAACCTCATCGTCCTCGGCACCCCCGAGATCGGCTCCACCAAAACCGTCGCCATCTCCGTCAGCACCGATGGCCAAACCTTCCGCGAAGTCGGCCAACACGTCTTCCCCCTCGCCAAAGCCACCCGCGCCTCCATCCCCTTCCCCGACACCGAAGCCCAACACATCCGCCTCACCTACCTCGACCACCACGCCCAACAAGCCGGTAACTTCCCCAACACGTTTGCCTTCACGACGGAGGTGGAGGCGTATCGGGTGAGGTAAACCTCGTTCGCTTTAGACAGTTAGTTCATAATCGTCAGTAATTGATGACGCGTATTTGAGCGCAAGCACACAGTTCTGTTGGATATGACGCATGTACGCGTCAATCTCGGCAACCATGAAGTAAAATCCCGTTGGCGCTCGACAAATCTGGGGCAGATAACGCTGTTGTCGCACTCGGCAGAATTATTTGCCATCCAGTAGTTCAGCAAAAAGATATGCACGAATCACACCACAGGGCCGCTGCGGCGAAATGGATGAGAAAGCGTTGGCCCAAAGATATCTTCATCGAAGAGACGTACACTCCATACGGCACCAATAGTTTGAACGACAGAAGGGGGTATCCGGACATTCTGAGAGTCGCACAAAACGGGGATATCAGCGTAGTTGAAGTAAAGAAATGGGGCCATCCCGACTTTCAAAAATGGAAAATCCTTGGTGAACTGCAGTTCTACACCTTTCTAATTGAGACGCGGTATAAGCAGGACAACGAAGACTACGTTTGGATGGCGAATCTCATCATGAAGGGAATGCTCGATCAAGAGCATGTTGATGCGATCGAGCAGAGAATAAGAGAAGAAAAAGAAATCGTAGTTGATTGGATTGTCCTAATCGTCGGCGGGAACAGGGAAGAGATAGAACATGATGAATGCCTATGGCATATGCATGACTACATCAACTTTGGAGAAGCGACGAACTCTTGGTTTCGACCGCTGAACTACATCCATTTAATCGAAGAGAATGGCGAGTTTATATGCGATAACCTCGAGTGCTGGTTCAGAAAAGATGAAGAAGCAGAACCAGACAGTGCTGGATAATGTCGCGAATGCGCTGTGCCAGACCTCGGCAGGAGAATGGGGGCAGAAGAATTCAGAGATCCATTCTTTTGCCCCCATTCTCCTGCCTATTGATCCGGGCCATTTTCACCAAATGTGCTGCTTTGCAGTCTAGACAACCAAAAGCTGCCCAGAGGTGAGCGCAGCATATCCAGTCAGCGGTCGACTGAATCTTCGGAAACCGGAATGACCTCACGCAAAGCCGCCAAGGCGCAAAGTTCAGAGGTTTGGGAACCTTGGCGGCTTCGCGCCTTGGCGTGAGACTTCTCCGAGATCAGCATCAGACAGCCATTCCATCAAGCCGCCCAAAATGGGAGGGAGTTCCAGGCAGGAGGAAAGCCCATCGCGGCGGGGTCGATCTCAGGGAAGGATTGGAGCAGGTTCTTGAAGCCCTGTTTCCAGCCAGAGCCGGGGGCGGTGACCTGGAGCACATCCACCAACACCACAAGCAGGCCCTCCAGTCGCGAAGGTGAATGCACGAGGCCCTGATGCTTTCTGGCGACCGTAGGACTGATGGAAAACACCCGGTTCCAGAGACGGCCGTGATGGGCGCAAATGTTCCGAAGGTGGGAGAGGGCATGAAGCCAGCTCTCCAGGATTTTGGCGGGCACTGCGAATGGAGCAGCGATGCTGGCCTTCAACGCCGGATCACCGAGCCCTTTGTAAACCCGGGAGAGTGCCCCAAGCGTCAGAATCTCCGCCGTCATCCAGAACGGCGGCAGGTAGGGATCGCCATACTTGGTATAGTAGTGCTGGATGAAGGTTTCGGCATGGGAGGATGGCAGCAGGCGCTGGTGTGCGGGCGGCGGGTAGGTGATGCCGAGCTCGCGCTCCAACTGCTCAATGAAGTAGCCGTGATTGAATCTCGGGTGGAAGTGCCTCGCATCCAGGAACCAGTGCGGGTCATTCCAGTGTGCGCAGGTGGCGGAGATCAGGCGTGCGCGCACGGCGACCTCGATTCGCTCGATGGCATCAATGATGAGCACGCGGAGTTCACGGTCGAATTCATAGAGGCGGGAAATCTGCGTCCATGTCGTGGCAGGTTTGAAGACTTTCCGCTGTGGGAGCTCCAGAAACGGATAGGCATATCCTGCCAGACGGTAGTAACCGATGTTTTCCAGTGCCGCCAAGACCTCGGCATCATCAGTGACCACCAACCCGCGGGATTTGAGCTTTTGAAGCTGGGCCTGATGATCAAAAACAGGTTTGGTGAACTTCATGGTTGTAGATCCCGCGTCAGAAGGGCAAAAAAATACCCGCCAAGTTGCGCATCGTGGAGAGGCGTGGCGGGTTTGTTACTCAAAGTATTGAACGAAGACGGCCATTTGGCAATAGCCGAGTTCTCCCGGATTTGAGCACCGCAGGATTGTCGCACGCGATCTGCCTTCCCAGCCCTCAAGCCTTCTTCGCCCGAAAACGTACCCAAAGCGGCTGCAGCACGTGATTCACCAGCGGATCGACCACGGCACCGACGATCACACCGAGCACCGCAGCAATGCCAGCTTGGCCGAGCCACACGAGCAGGCCATGCAGCGAGGGCAGCAGCGCCGCGAAGGCCTCCGCAGCGTGATGCACCGCCTTTTCCGGTCCATGCGCGCCGAGCTCATGCAATCCATGGATGAGGATGCCGCCGCCGACCCACAGCATGGCGATCATGCCGACGAAGCTGAGCACCTTCAAAAACACCGGCATCCCACGCACGAGAGCCCGGCCCAGCGTGCTCACGAGGCCCGCACCGGATCGTGCGAGCGCCACACCGGCATCATCCGCTTTCACGATGAGCGCGACGGCTCCGTAAACGAGCAACGTCATGCCGAGGCCGACCACCGCGAGCACAAAGGCCTGCATCCACAGCGGCGAGGTGGACACCGCCGCGAGCGTGATGGCCATGATTTCGGCCGAAAGGATGAAATCCGTGCGGATGGCGCTCGCAACGCGCTCCTGCTCCAATTCAGCCGTACTGGTGGCCGTGGAGGCATCGCCCTTGTCCTCATGATGACCGGGACGGACGAGGTGCATGACCTTGTGATAGCCCTCCAGGCACAAAAACGCTCCACCAGCCATGAGCAGCGGCGTAATGCTCCACGGCGCGACGAGGCTGAGTCCCAGCGCACCCGGCAGCAGGATGAGCAGCTTGTTCTTGAGCGAGCCTTTGGCGATCTTCCCGATGATGGGCAACTCCCGCTCCGCGCTCAAACCGACCACGTAGCGCGGTGTAACCGCCGCATCGTCAATCACGATGCCCGCAGCCTTGCTGCCTGCTTTCGCGGCCATCGCACCGGCATCATCCAGCGAGGTGGCGGCCACCTTGGCCAGCGCGGCAATGTCATCGAGCAAAGCGATGAGTCCGGAACTCATGAGAAGCCTCCTTGGCGGCAAAGAATGTAACGAGAAGTCATGCGAGGTGGCTAGGCATGGGCGCAGAGCCGCCGCAGGTCAACTCAGGCAACGGCTGAGTCTTCTGCCCCGCCAAGTTCGCCCATCTTCCGAGGCTTTCTTGAGGGACAAAAAAACGCGGAGCCTGGACGACCGGCTCCGCGTGTAGAGAACTGAAATGGCTGCGACGAGGGATTACTTCGTCTTGTTGGCCTTGTCGTATTTCACTTTGCACTTCGGGCAGCAGAAATAGACCGTCTTGCCATCAGCGGTCTTGCTCTTGACGTTTTCGTCCACGGGCTTGCCGCTGATGGGGCAGGCATCAGCCGCAAAGGTGGCGGAGGCAAAGGCGAGGGTGGCGAGGGTGAGGAGGGTTTTCATGTGAATGAAGGAGTTGAGAGGTGAGTTGAAGGTCGCCCGTCTGGGCGTGGGCTTAAACGTGGCGAGACTGAAAAATCTTCAAGCGGCCGTTTCGACGTATCGCTCACGCGTTTTGACTCGACCGGATCATCCACACGATGAGCACCGAGACGATGCAGAGGCTGGTGAAGATGCCGAAGCCCACGTGGAGAGATGTCCTTCAGGTGGTTCAGCGTGCTAAAGCCCCAGAGGGCACAATAGCATTCCTAGCTCTTCTGAGGCCAAACTACTGGGCTCCCGAGTCTGTTGGAGACGAATCCGGTTTTCACCAAACATGATGATGCAAGGCAAAGACCGCTTCTCAAAAAGCCGCCAAGGCGCAAAGGTTCTCAGAAACTGTCCGGACTGGGCGGCTTAGCGTGAGATTTCTTTCGGTCTGCCGCCTCAGGCACCAATGGCTAGCCAGTTGAACTCCACGGCGAAGACACGCGTGGCGGCCCAGGTGGAGATCACGGCCAGGAAGCCGCCAGCGGTGATGTTCTCGGCCTTCAGCGTGATGCGGGCGCTATCCCGCTGATCGAGGTCAAAGCCGGTGAGGCCAAGCTGCACCACGGGTATGGAGTCAAAGGGCGTGGCGAACGCGATCTCCGTGATGAAGCTGCGTGTGTCACCGGTCTCGGCGCACACCGTATCAAGCGTCCAGCCCTCGGTGAGGATACCGACGCCGGCATGAGAGGACAAAACTTTCCAAGGAAGGGTAGCAGAATGCATGGAGAATCTTTCCAAGCAGCATTCAGGCCGTCTTTCGTCATGAATTCAGCGTGCCAAAGAACCGGGGAACTCACCTCTTCGATGTCATTGCACGCCAGCAGCGGTCACCGCCATCGACAGAGAGGCATCCAAGGAGCGGGACTTGCCAAGTGCCTCGCTTCGGGACTTGGCAAGTCCCGCTCCTTGAAAGCAGCTCACTTCGTCCCAAACTCCCGGCTGTGGACCAGCGCCTGAATGAACTCCCTCATCGCGAGGTCTTTCTTGCTAGCTTTTGCGATCATCTCATCCACCAGCGGCTCATCGCGGAAGCCGAGCGGCCTTCCCAGTGCGAACTCGATCAAGGCTTCGCTGAAGCTGCGGGCGAAGGCGTCAGACTTGCTGGCGATGAGGTTGCGCAGCTCGAAATAGTCTTTGAACCCGGGGCCTTTGTGGAAGGCGGCGGCGGAGTCGATGGTCCAGGTTTTCTTGCTCTTGGGGTCGGGTTTGCCGTTGGCGTCGAGGGCAGTGTAGCTGTCTTCGGTGCGCCATTGGCCGGCGGCGTCGAAGTTTTCCAAACCGAAGCCGATGGGGTCGATCTTGCGATGGCAACTGGCGCATTGCGGGTCCTCCTGATGCGCGAGCAAGCGCTCGTGGGTGGTGAGCACCTTGCCCGCGAGTCGCGTGATGGCGGGGACGTTCGCGGGAGCGGGCGGCGGCGGATCGTGCAGGAGCTTGCGCAGCACCCAGGCACCGCGCTCGACGGGGCTGGTGCGCTCGCCATTGCCGCCCATGAAATGAATGGCTGCCATGCCGAGCAATCCGCCGCGTGGCGAGTCCTTTGGCAGCGACACTTTTTCATAGCCTTCGCCCTTCACACCGGGGAGGCCGTAGTAGTGGGCGAGCACGCGATTGATGACGACGTAGTCGGCTTTGAGCAGATCACGAAGGCTCGCGTTGTGCTTCAAGATGTGCGCGATGGTCTCGTGAATCTCGCCTTTGGCCGCGACCTTCGTTCCGGAGTCAAAACGCGGATACAGGGCGCGATTCACCTCAAAGAAGTCGATGCGATCCAAGCCAAGCCATTGATGCACAAAAGCCGTCAAAAAGCCCTCCGAGCGCGGATCATTGAGCAGGCGCTCGGTTTGAGCGGCGAGCACTTCGGTCTTCGACAGATCGCTTTTTCGCAACTCCGCATCCGGCGGAGCGCTCCAGAGGAAGTAGGAGAGCCGTGTGGCAAGTTCGGGCGCGGTGAGTGACCTGCGTTTGTCATCGGGTGAAGGCTCCGCGAGATAAAGAAACATCGGCGAGGCCAAAACGACCGCGAGCGTCTCCTTCAGCGCGGCCACGGGCTTATCGCCGGCTTTGCGGCGCACGTCGTAGAGGCTCATCAAGCGGTCCACATAGTCCGCCGGCGGCGGGGTGCCGCGAAAGGCCTCGGTGGCGAAGCGCTCGAAGGCGGCACGCAGTTCGGCGGCGGCGGGTGCGGGCGATTTGTCATCGAGCGGCAACTTCAACGCGGCAAAACCGGGCGGCACGGGCTTGGCGGCATTCGGCACGCGTTCGACCTCGATCCAATCCACCCACAGCGCCAGCTCGGGGCCGATGCCGTTGCGTTTCACGGCCTCGGCACGCTTGCGCCCGCCTTCTTCGTTGGTGTCCCAGCTCCCTTTCTCGCGGAAGAATAGCGAGCGATTCTCACGCGTCAGGTTCGCTCGCGTCAGCGTGAGCGGGATCTCGATGATCTGCGGATGCTCCATCGTGCCGGTGATCTCGTGCGTGGCCATGACCTTGCCTGTGCGGGCATGAATGCCGAAATCGAGGAAGCGACGCTCCGCTGGCGCATCCTTCACCGCCGCTGCTCGCACGCGAACGATATAATCACCCACCGGCCAATCAAAAGGCACGAGCAGCTCGATGTAGTTCACGTTCAGCTCCGCCGGATGCCGTGTCTGCGTGCCGAGATACGCCCCGCGATCCACGTCCGGCATCTGCGTGTAATACTCGTGATACTTCAACCAGCCCGCGCCGAGCGAATCGTTCGCCAGATCGGCATCGTTCTCGCCTTTCTTATCAAAGCCAAACGTGCGCGGATTCGGCGCCCCGGGGATGCGGGCCCACTCGCGGCGGAGGCGTGATTCACTGTTCTTCACCTCCTCGCGGATCTTGGCGACGATCTCCTTGTTCTCCGGCTTCGCCATGGCCTCATCGACGGCCTTCACCCACTTCTGTGCACGCTCGCGGGCATCGATTTGATACTTCACAAAGTCCTTCACCTTCGGCGTCGTCGTCTCGCCTTCGTAATGCAGCTTCTTCGTGACGCTCGCCGCCGTTTGCCATGCAAACGCCTCCTCCAGCGCCTCTCGACCGAGCGCCTGATACTGCTCGATCTGGTTCGCTGACATGAAGAGGTTCGAGCCCACGGTATCAAACGCCCCCGAGCCACCATCCGGCGGCAACTCCGCCACATTGATCTCCACCCCGAGCAGTTCCCGCAGCGTGTTTCGGTATTCGCGACGATTCAGCCGCCGCATCGTGATCACACCCTTTTGATCGCCCAGACTGCGTCGAGCCGCCACCATCACATTCGCCAGATCATCGAGAAAATCCGCCTTCGCGGCACTCGCTGGCTGCTTTTCATCCTCCGGTGGCATGTCGCCCGAGTTCATCGCATTCAGCACCTTCTGCCAC
>Ga0114981_10001814_pt1 | contig 13856 bp, 29 predicted proteins | sample S_140806_MF_Meta_FD_87028 | JGI IMG/M metagenome (GOLD analysis project Ga0114981, IMG submission 87028) | Freshwater microbial communities from Lake Simoncouche, Canada to study carbon cycling - S_140806_MF_MetaG | ecosystem: Environmental > Aquatic > Freshwater > Lake | place: Lake...
CAAGTGATATATTTATCACGCAGAGAAGTTAGGGTGGTGAGGGGTAGCCCAATAAAATCACCCTTCGCCATTCTCAACCTCCTCTGTCAAACTTGCGGGTGAGACTTTCAATCGTCCATATAAAGCCGCACCTACGATGTTCATACACTCGCAATCCATTAAGTGATTATGCTTCCCGACTTGCTTCCATACAAGCCTTTCCCTTCCAGTCATAGGGTTTTTCACTCGCACCTTCACCTCTGCCTCAATATGAACTCTCCAAACATCGGGGGTGTCGAGAGCGATGTAGCCGGGTTCTTTGATTAGGTTGGATAGGATGTCTTTGATGGATGGATTAGACCACCTCCATACTGGGCAGAATTTCCACTTCCACCCTGCCTTCGATTGAACCGCCTTACCGCTAAAGGGGTCTCCATTGGCAATTCGAGCGTAGGGGCGTTGTAGTTTTTGCTCCCCCACAATTTCGGAGAAGCTAGTGCGGTCTGAACCAACCAACGCCATCCATCCGTTCTTACAACAATTATAATAAACATCTCTGGTTTGATCGCCCGAATCGCAGAAAACGCACTTCGATTCCACTCCAAACTCCTCGGCCTTGGCTTGGATGTCTCCCCAAGTCTCTAGCCTCCCAGCCCATACTAGCCGTGATCTGCCCTCAATATCCCAAGCCCTAACAACGCACCAAGCGTGAAAGCCACCCGCCTCTTGAATATCGCAAGCCATAATCAGCTTCTCATTAACTCTGACCTCGCCCATCTTGTAGTCGCCAGCCACAATCTCCATCTTCTCGCTTTCGTGTTCCATCCAAGGCTCTGCTAGAACTCGGTTCACAAAGTCTTGTAGGCCGATGATTCCATTGTGCTTATCTTGCAAGAACTTCACCGCCAAACTTCCGAAGGATACCCAAGGGGCATATAGGCCGTTGAGATGATAAGAACGCCTAGCTGGTTCGCCCTTTAGATTGGTTGCCCTCCATTCACCCTCTCTCAACATCTTGGTTTTCTGTCCGTCTGTAATCTTTTCTTTGCACTCCTCGCACTCGTAGTAGGTGCTGGATTTCACCAGCTTAAAATCATAAACTCCATCCTCAATCTTGGCGGCCTCGTCCCACTTTACTTGCCCCCAAACTAGCTTTTGCTTATGCCCACAATGAGGACAAGGGACGAAGTAGAAACGCATATCTCCTTTTTGCCACTCGCTCCAAATGATTGAGTCGGCAGTTGTCGGGGTGCTGGTTGCTATGATGAGATGGTTTGGGTAGGTGCTGACTCGTGCCTCTGCTAATTGAACTGGGTTCGCCTCTCGTCCCGACCCCGCTTGCTCTGGAAACTTGTCCACCTCATCCATACAGAGCAACGCAATCGAGCGACTTGAAAGAGCCGATGGGCTAGTGCCAGCCCACCACACCGAGCATCGCTTGAAGTGTTGCTCTAGGATTTTGATCTTGTCGGTATTGTCTGGCTTTTCTTTTGCTAGGGCTGGGCAATCGTCAATCATTGGCAACCACCTAGTTTCTGTGAATGATCTAGCCAAATGCTCGCTAGGCATCACCCACAACGCGGGGCAAGGTCTCTCCGCTATTCGATACGCTAGGCCAGCCAGAATCGTTGTGGTCTTGCTTGTTTGTGCCCCCCATACCAACACGACCCTGCGAATCGAATCATCGCCAAAAGCCTCTAGGGGTTCACGAACATAGGGCGTGAGGTTTGTTGAGTACGCACCGGGTATGTTCGTTACTCTTGCGGAAAGCGTGAGGTTTTTCTCTGCCCATTCTGGAATTGAGAGTTGTTCCCTTGGCTCAAACAAAAGACGAGCGAAGTTCTTGGCCTCATCAATCTGGTTCATCTCTTAACTAGATAATCTTTCGCATATGCCCAAGCTGGGTTCATATGGATTTGATGATGGCACTCGAAGCACACCGCCAAGAAGAACTCCACCTCGTTGAGCCTATCCCCAAACCTTCCTCGTCTATGGTGAACTTGGCTTGCCATTTTGCAACGGCATACTTGGCAGACTGGATTGTTGGTTAGAAACTTCTCTCGCACATCTTTATAGACTTCGTTCTGGCCTTTTCTCTTTGCAGATACTCGGCGTAGTTTCCCGCCTCGTTTGAGCGGGGTTTTGCGTTTAAGTGGAGAGCGTTTCATCGGTCAAAGAATGGAAGCACTATGCCAAGGATTGCGATTGCTACTAGCAAAACAATGAAGCATTCGTTCATTTGAACGCTCCTTCTGCTTTCTGAATCGTTACAAAGATTTGATCGATGCCCTCTTGGATAGCCCTTTTAGCACATTCTGGGTCGCTAGGGTTTGCTCGTGCGGCCAAGCTCGAAGGCATAGCATCCATTAGGTTTCTAATTGCTCCCAGCCATTTGCCGAACACTTCTCGCACCTCGTCCATTCTCACTAGCACTCTGGTTACTTCCTCGAATCGGGCGTGTTCCATTTCGGCTTCTGCAACTCGCTTTTTTGCTTCGCCCCATCCTTGAACTGCTGACCGCATAGCTATTGGGTTTTTGTTTTTGGACGCTGTGGCTACCAATGAGTAAGCAACTACCTCGGCTTGCTTCGCTCGATTCAATCGTCCAAGCGAGCTTGTCGATTTGTATGACTCTGCATCCAATTCCTTCGATGGCTCGGAGGAGGTCGGAGATGGTGCTTGGATTAGAAGTTGCTTTCTGCCTACTCGCTTTTGGTTTGCGATCTTCCAGCTTTGAGCCTCTGCCTCGCTGGTTAGGGGCATACCCGCCTTTACTAGCTTGTTTATCGCCGCCCCAGATATTCCCCATAGTTTCGCTAGTTCTGATTGTCGCATTTCTCACAAGGGCTTTCCGCACGCTAAACATTTCTCGCCCCCTCCACCTTCTTCATCTTCTGGGCTTGTTGCCTCCATCATCTTTCCTATCTCATCCAAGCTGAACCCGGTAATATCAATATCAATCTCCCCTGCATCCAGTTCTTCTAGTATGTCTTTGAGTTGGGGCATATCAAATTCTCCACTTAACTTGTTCAAGGCAAGGTTTGCCGCCTTCTCTTGCGTCTCATCTAACCACACCGCCCACACATCGACCTCATCTTTGCCAAGAGCCTCATAGCATTTCAACCTCTGATGGCCTCCAACGATGTTCCCAGTTTTGGCATTCCAAGTTATCGGTTGAAGATTCCCAAGTTCGCTCAAAGATTTTGTGAGCCTACCCAAAGCCTCGGAAGTAATTTTTCTGGGATTGTATTTTGCTGGTGAAAGCTCGCTGATTTTCTTTGTTACTAAAGAGGGATATTTCATAGGGTCTAAAAAGTTACGCAAGATTGTTTAACAATGTTTAACACAAAAAAATACTAGGTTAATTCGTACAAAAAAGTCGCGGTCGGAACCTGTTTTGGGTGCATTTTGCGTCATAGGAGTCTCCTAACTTGTTGATACTACGCACTATTGACCCTATCTTGCGTAAGTACCCTATAATCAACGACCCTGCTTGCGTAAGTCGCACTTGTGCCTTGTGTAAAAACTTGCGTAAGTCGGATATGCCTTTTGTCATAGCTCGCCCCCTGCCTCCTTGTAAGCCTCTACTATTGGCCTTGCCTCCTCAACGAACTGGCTACGCTGGGCTGGTGTCCATTGGGTAGGAGTCTTGCGGGCGAGCCATTGGCGAGCCTTGATTATGTAGCTATGCCACGCCTGCTCTGCCTTTGGGTTCGAGGTCTCGATTGGGTCGGGTAGCAAGCCAGTCCATAGGGCTAGTTGCTTGAGACCACTCGGGCTAGGGGCTTGTAGGCTTGGCCTTGCCTTTGCCACACGCTCATACCGCCTCGCTTGCTCACCGTTTATTCCCGCTACCTCTTGGATGGTGTCGAGGTCTAGCCCCTCCACCCTTGCCGATAGGAGGATGTCGCCGGCGTCTGCCGCCAGTCCGATGGCTTCCCCCATCTGCTCGATTGCGTTTTGCTTGGCCTTGTCTAAAAGCCTCACCGTTTTTTGTAGCTCCATTCCGATCTGCTTTTCGCTCATTTTAGGATGTCCTTTTGGTTATGCGTAAGCCTCGGCCAACTCCTCGGCCTCGACCTCTGCGGGTGGTTGTATCTCACGAAATCTATGCTGTGCAAAGCCTCTCTCTGGGTAGGGCGGGACGGTTGAGCAGGGGTTCTCTAGCCCCTCCAAATACACGACCACCTCCCCTGCCTCTCCGTTCAATGCTACCCCTATGCCTATTCCCCTAACCACATACTGCCTATCCTTTATGGGTAGGGCGTTGTAAAAGGCTAGGATTTCGGGCGGGAATCTATCGTCCACGCACACTACTTTTGACCCAGTTGTCACCGTTTTTTCCCTCGCTTCTTAATGCCCTTAACCCACGCTTCCTTGTTCCATTTTGGGCATTCTTCCCGCCTCTTTTTGTGTACCCTCAAGGCTCGTTCCTTGTAGATTTGGCGTACCCTTTCGCTCCGTTGGATGCGTAAAACTAGGCCAGTCCGTTGGCTTAACTCCGTAAGGCGAGCCGAAATGGCGGCTCTGGTATATGGCTTCCCAGTTGAGGGGTTGATGTAACGCTTGGCTATGGCCGTAAGGCTGTCTGGGCTTCGGTTGCTCGCTAGGGCTAATAGTGCCTCGTCCAAGGTGTCGTCCCGCCGATGCCTCAACATCTGGCTATCCCCCTCGTGCTTGATGGTCTGCTCCACCACCTCTGCCGTGAGCTTTGCCAGTTGGTCTAGGTCGATGGCTGGGTTCATCGCCTTCATTTGGGCTAGTCGCTCCTTGACCCGATCTTCTAGGGTGTCGATATGGTCTGCCATATTTGGCGTGTAGCTTGCCAAGATGCTGTCGGCTGGGTCTTGGCCTTGGTGGTGGTTCATTGGATTTCTACAAGTGCCGTCCGTCCCACCCTTGCCAATTCCCTCTTTGCTTGCCGTTCCGTGGCATAAAAAAGGTCTACAACTGGGAGCTTGGTTTTGCCCGATGCCTTGCGTGAGATTACCGCCGTTCCAGTATCGTGAGCGTGGTAGGTCTTGCCCTCAATTAGTAGGGTAGTTCCGTAGGGGATAATTTTGGGGTCAACCGCACAAGATTTGCCAGAAACCAACCGTTTTCCAGTAGAGCTTTTCCACCCAAACTCGTCCTCGCCCAACCAGTACGCCGTGATGCGAGCCTTGATTGTTTTCTTGGCTGGTGGCTTTGGCGTTTCAATCATTATGTTGGCCGCTTGGCTTGAACATAAGAGCGTGATGGCTAGGATGATGATGGCTTTTTTCATCGTTAAGAAGTGGAGTCGCTCGCACAAATGGCGGTAGCGTCTCGATGGGGATTCGTCTCCCTTGGTTCTTTTGCCTTCTGCGTTGTCAATCGGGGTCTTGAGCTTGTCGATCTGTGCCTCGATTGCCTTGGCTTCCATCTTGTTAATCTTCACGATTTACCTCCGTCCAATGGCATCGCTTGTTTGGCCTTTTAATCTTGCCCCTGCCCTCCAAATATCGGAGGTGGTACTGGATTGCTCCGTGGGTTTTCTTTAGCACTTCCGCAATCGTGCAAGTCGGAATCTCGTTAGTAATCAAAGTGAGTACGGCATCTCGAAGCATATCGATTGTCGCTTGGTTGCGAGTCTTTGCGTAAAGCTTTTCCAGTTCTTTTCCGGGGTAGCGATCAGCAAGGATGCCGTTGGCCTTTGCCTCTGCGGTTACATAAGATTCGTTCATTGAGTTTTTAAGATAGTTTGAGTTTAGGTTGATGCAAGGGATGGTTTTGGGTTATTCTTTTTATGCTTTTCGTCTAATATCATCGGGGTGGTATTCTGCCATCTTATAGAATGATGTATTCTAGGATTGCTCGATCTCATCATAGAGATTTTAACGCTTGATGGTTGCATCATTACGGTTGTAAATGCCTTGCAATATGTTCCATAGCGTAAATACATATCAGTAATTCCACTTTTTTGACTTTGAGTAGCGGTTTGCGTTAAAGATACGAACGGTATGGTTAAAAATATACCCCCTCTACTGCCGAGTGTAGTGTAAGTATTAACATCCTCGTTCATAGCCCCTACAAATTGAAACGGCCGACTCGTTGAACACATAAATGAGTTCATACACTTTCGTTTGCTAAATCTGTATATGTCTTTGCCATTGAATAGGCCGCCTATAAAATCCCCGCCCTGCGAAAAGGCTATGCTTCTGAAGTCGCAAGACTTGTAATATGTAAGCATATTTTGCAAATACTTGTTTAGGTTTTTTATATATCCCGGCATAACTCTTTCATTTATGAAAAGCCTATAATCAAAAGAGGTGTAATCATCGTCTAGTTGCACAAAGTATTCTATACCGATCTCTTTTGCTATTTGAAAGCAAGCGTTCCTAGCGTGTGTTATTGTTCTTCGTTCATCAAAGTTGTTGCCCTCGTCTACGCTATCTGCAATTTCCTTTTTATTAAAAACCTTAACATTCTCTTTTCCGTATCGAATGATATATTTTTCAAGGGTCTTGTCCTCATTATCTACGATGAAATATATTTTACCGGTATATCCGCACTTCTTCAGCGTTGCCAATGTCTTTATGTTGTCTGGTCTGCCGTGAGTTAGTATAAAAATAGCAAAATCAGCTTCCATCTGTGTATTCTTCCATATATTGAGCCTTAATCTCTTCACATAGTTTCACATATCCGCTCTCTATGGCTTTCTTGAAATCTATAATCACAAGTGCAGACTTCTCCATAAGCCCCTGCATTGTTTCTGATGAGTGAGCGTAGTAGTCAGCTATCTTTTCGTAGTTAAATACATTGTGTCTTTTTGCGGCCTCAATCAAAAATGCTTTTTCTTCTTCTGTTACTTCTGAATCGCTAATCTCCCTAATAAGTTGCTTTGTTTTCGTGTTCTCCAATAGCTCCATAATGTGAGGCTTTTTATTTTTAGGCTCATATATCGGGGCTTCAATCTTTGATGAGTATTTGTTGTCCTCTTCAACATCGCTCCCGAACATATTGGCTTGCTTCAGTATGCTTTCACTCATACCCCGAACTCCTCAATCACTTCCCACCCCCTATCTGATCTCTTAACTATCCTTGCTCTTGCTGTATTGTACGCTTTGTCCCTTGCAAGCTCAAAACTTGCGTAGATTTTTGGCAATTCCTTCCAGCAATTCATTGAGTATTCTTGAATCTTATAGAATACCTTTTCTTTTCTTTTTGTTGGTAGGTCTTGAAGATTCATAAATAGTATTGGGCTATGCTTTTTCCGCTATTGGTTTTGATTGTTCTCTTTTGTATCTGATTCCCTGCTTTACGCAAGTCACAAATTCGGCTCGCCAATCGGAAGCACTTGAACCATTCCAACGCTTCCAGAGCCGTGAGTGTGCGACCCGATTGCAAGTGAGCTAGGATGCGAGCATTCTGGTCGTGGCCTTCCGTCTTTACTGGGTGCGTTGTCCTCATAAAAGGCAACTCAAACTGCTCTGCCTCTACAATAGCAATCATCGTGAACCTCCTTTGGCTTTCCTAACAACGAAGTTACGGCTCTTAGCAAATAAAATAGTTGTTGGGTGAACGCCCCAAGCTCTTGCAAGCTCGCTCATCGACATTCCGCTATCGAGTTGGTGCTTCCAGAGCGTCCATCGCTTCTTAACAGTCGAATACTCACGATTTCGCCTTGCCCCAGCCTTCCCATAGGTCGGAACAAGCTCTTTTGGGATGTCTAGGGGGGTAGTTACCCCTATTACGAACTTTTCAAGCCCTTTAGAGGCCAATTCCGCTCGATTTTGAGCCATTGTAGAGGTTAGTGTGGTCACCATTTGCTCAAACTCCCTTAATTTGTCCTCGCACATCTTCACTCGGTGAATTGTGGCGGCTAAAACCATATCTTGAGGGTAGTTCACGGACACCCCGCTTCTACCCAGTCGATATGGGTGTTAAAGCCAGCTAATTTATAGGTTGGTGGAGATTCGCACCCAGATTTTATTGGTTTCTTCATTGGTTGGTTGTTTCCTTTCATTGGTTGTTGGTTGCTCCGTCTCTGACAATTTCTGGCACAAGCTCTCCAATCCTTAACCGATGCCTTGCCTCCGACCTTCCATCCGTTGCTTTGGTAGTATTCAAAAGCCGACTCTGCATCCGTCTGCCTCCATCCGATCTCATTTGCAAAGGCAATCCATTCAGAGTGCGTGGGGCGTAAGCCCTCTCTCTCTATTCTAGCTTCTAGCCTCTTGCTTCTAGCTTCTAGCTTCTGCCTCGGACTTTCGGTAGGACATTTGCTGGACATTTGCTGGACATCGGCGTGACGCATTCGCATCTTCCTACTAGCGTCAGACTTACGCAACTGCTCATCCTTCACCATTCTGCGTGAAATGATTGTCTCTTTGTCGAAGCTGAACACTCCGGATGCGTGTAGCTCGTCCATCAACTCCGATGTCCTTTGCGGTGTTAGGCCACATATTCTAGCAAGTTGTTCGCTTCGGGCTGGATTGCCGCCTATAAGCAAATATCCGTGTCGATCTGACTTTGCCATCAAGCAAATCATATCAGCCCAAAGACCCCTAGCCTCAACCGAGCAAGACCGCAGAGCCTCATCGGAAAGCCAGTCAGCCACAAAGAATTTAATCCAAGGCAACTTCACTTCTTGGCCTTTTCCATATCTATCTTTTGATATTTCTTGGCTCGTTCCAATAGCTCTTTAGTGATACGATGCGAATAATCTAGGTGGCTGATGATGTCCTTGTAGTTCTCCCGCTTTGCGTGGTCGAAGTCCTTGAACAATTCCTTCAGCCTTTTCGATACGATTGCGTGGAACTCGTCCACAAGTTTCAGTCTTTTAACGCTCATTTATATTTTCTCCCCTAAATAATTTAAAACAGATTCATAACCATCTCTATTTAATGTGTATTCATAAATGCACATAGACTTTGGATTTTGAACTCTGATTTCAATGTGTCTTTTTGCATCTTCTATTGTTTCAAAGATGCCCTCTGGACATCCCTCTGGATAAGATTCGCCTTCCAAAACACAATATACTTTCATTTCTTTTTAATCCTTTCCAGAATATCTTTTCCCAAATCCCACAATACGCCGCTCACAAACAGAATGGTTAGATAGAGAGACAAACATCCCAAACCGATGACGAACAAGTCCCACAAAACTTTCCCGATAGACGAAAGGAAAGTTACCATTTGGGTGCTTTCGGCCAACTTGCCCAAAGCCGAACATCATTTTCAGAATGCCCCCAGCTTCGAGACACAAACGAGCCATCGACATAACGACCGACACAAACCTCACCGCCAATATCCATAAGCACTTTTTCATCGTTCTTGGGTTTCTCCTCTATTGTTTTCCATTGAATCATTGACCATTTGAGCTTTGGAACATCGACATCAATGCTCATCCTAGTCTCCGCAGGGCTACGACAACCTCATTGAGAATGTCTTGGATGACCTGATCTTCCGTTCCATCTGCTAGTCGTTGGACGAGTTCGGCACACCGCTCCCTTTCAAGGGTGGCGGCCTTGCTCATCGCATCATTGATTATATCTTGTAGTTGGTCAGAATGGGATTTCATCGTTGGGATTTCCTTTGGCTATTGCATCTGCTTCGGAGAGAATCTCTGCTATGATTTCGTTTCTGATGATGTCGTTCTTATAAGGCTTGCCATCTGCTCCGGGCTTGAGGTCTTGCTTGCTCAACCACTCCAAATAATCCAAGCCCTTGTTTCCGAAGGCGGCGATCTCCCGAAGGGTCGAGCCTTTGTGCTTTCCAAACTTCAACTCCATATCTCTAGGCTCACCACCATTCGTCTTGACTGCAACTCCATTCAGCTTGGCCGTGATGTCGGCTAGGTCTGCTTTACTGATTGAGTCTGACTTAACTGTATCTAGCTTAATTGGCTTGGGTGCTGGCTCGTACTTGTCCGTGTTGATGTCCTCGAACCCGCCGTGTGGAACTTCCTCGGCTGGGGTGGTTGAGAGGCTCTTATCAATCAATACTACGATATGAGCGAAGGCAGAGCGACAAGCCCTACTGATTGCTCTTGTCTGGCACATCGCTCGCTTGGCATAGGTCGGGCGGCTTGCCCACATAGGCTCATCGTCACCCAAGAACCCCTCGGCACTTGAGATTACTTGGCCGTTGTCCATTCGCTTCACCTCACCGATGCACCGATAGCCATCTTCGAGACGCTCGACATCTCTTGCAGAGGCCACGCATCCGTGAGCTACTGCGATTGCTTGCCAGCCCTCAACTCGAACATAGTCCTTCTGGCCTATGCGTTGGCAAGTTTCTTTTACGATGGCTCGACAAGCCCCAGCCACATCAGTCGCTTGGCGAATGTGGGTCGAGACTCCGTTGCCGTTGGTTACTGCTAGTTCATTCATTGGTTGTTTCTCCTATTTTTTATTGTTTATCTTGTCCGTAATCGAATATGCCAAAACCTTCGGCATTTTCTTTTGCGGTTGTGGGTAAGTTCAAACACCTAAAATCATTCCGCTGGTCGAACTCAGTATCTGGGAAAGCTCCGAACACTCTTACTACCCATTCATCCGTGGTTTCATTTGGCAGCTTTTTATTGGCTGGTTCTTCATACCAGAATGTAGGCAGTTCTTCACTCATTTTGTAATCCTTTCATTTATGGTTTTTATTATCGGGGAAAGCCACTTGGTGCTGATGTCGTGGGAGGGAACACGAAAAACCAGAATGCCCATTGAGGCGGCAAGATTGTATTTTTCCATATCATTCAAGAACCCGGTTGGCCTCGTGTGTCTGCCCCTGCTCCACACCCCGCCCTCTAGCTCAATGGCTATGCCCTCGATGTGGTAATAGTCAAATCTAAATCTTCTGCCATCAGCAAACTTGTATTCCCTTAAAAGCCCCCAACCGCCAAGACTCTTCCAAAGAATCTCAAACTTGGCCGATGGTGTGAGCTTCATTTTAGTTACGCCCCACCCAGTTCTTGCTAGGCAAAGTTAGCTCTGGCTGTTTGGGCTGGTTGCCATCGGCCACGATCTTGTCCAAGCGGTCTAGGTCGGCGGCCACGGACAAATAGAATCTCCTTCTCTCGTAGTTCTGCTGGTCGATGTGCTGGGCAATTAAATAAAGCCCTCGGACAATCACAAGCCCCACAAAAATGATGAGGCCAAAGATCACCAGCGTATCCTTTGTTTCTGCCAAGCGGGTGAGCAGTAGTTAGGGTTGGTGATGAATGGATACTTGCCATCGTCCATAGCCTTCATCACAAAGCCTTCCCAGATCACTTCACCCGCCTTGTTATTCTGGAAGTTCATCTCTTCCCAGATTGCGTTGATCTTGTGGTGGGCGAGCTGAACAAAGCGGAGGAGCTTGTTCTGTGGAACATCAAAGGTCACGGCCTCCAAGTGTTCAATCTCCTTCATCCGTTCTGCGTAAGGCTTGGGGTTGGCGGGGTCGAAGGCATCCATCACTATGATTGTTCCTTTGCCAGTCTTAGTTCGCATCCCCATAATCTCGCAATCAATGTAGGGGGCTTTGATGCCAGCATTGGCGAGACGCTCAACCATTAGGTTATGGTTGGATGCAATCTTTCCGTGGCGGTTGTATCCGATGCCAGTCTTTTGATGAAATAAACCTCGCCAGCCATTAGCCTTGCCTTCGATAGCTGTATATTTTTTGAACTCAATGTGGGATGCTGGAACTGCGGAGGCTTGTGGCCTTGCTGGGAGTGGGAAGGATGTCATTGTTTTTTTGTAGGGATTTCGCTGGGTTATGGCAAGACTTATTTTAGGAGTTGCTCAACTATGAAAAGGGTTGAGCCAGCACCTACGATTAGTCCGACTATGTATGCGATTAGGATTTTGTTCATACGACAACCCTAACACACTCCCCCAAGTTGTCTAGTCTTTTCTTATCTTATCTTAACGATTGTTTATAAGTACCTATAAATACGCTACTTACGAGGTGGCTTTGTGGGTATAATCTTAAACATTTTTAGCTTTCGTAGCAACTTATCTCCATCCTTTGAGGTGATGACGGACATCTGCCGAATCATCTCCACCTTCTTTTGTCTATAAAGCGTGTCGAGGTGGCGAGTCGCTGTGTTCATTTTCATTCCCCACTCTTTTGCAATCTCTTCTCTCGTATAAAATCCCTCTGGTCGTGGCGGTGCTACCTTCGTTCTGATTGCTGTTTCTAAAAGTAGTTGCCAAGGATTTTTAGGTTTCATATCAAAACGATTTTATGTTTGTGGGTAGATGAAACTTGTTGCCTCTCTGCCTAGCTTGGAAAACATCGTGGGTCTTGTCGGGGTAGATCATGCCGAAAGCCCAGCCGTGTTGCCATCGTAGCCTTCGCAACTGGCCTCGGTTATATTCTGGCGTTTTGTTGCAGAGGCATCCGATATTAAACCCGGTGCGAGGGTCAATGGAGACGCTACGGAAGTAATCAATAGCGTGGGTATGCCCGAAGATAACATCTCCGTAAGCGTCTGCGTGTTGCTTCCCGCTGTGCATAGCGTGGCCGTAGCCGTGAACGAAGGAGAGATTGCCACACTTGTAAATGCCGCCGACTGAATCATAGGGGAACATCCTCGCCTTCGTCTCCTTCATTATGAGTTCGATATTCTCAATCCCATCGTTGGCGTAATCACGAGCCACGCCACTTCGACTATTCCTAGCCATATCATAGATGCGTTCATCGTGGTTTCCCCGCAAAAAGATTCTCTCATCCCCGAACTTAAAGAACTCTCGAATAAAATCTTCCCCTGCATCCCAATCTTTCTGAAGGCTCGACGCTTGCTCCTCATCCCCTGCCCCTTTTCTTATCGCCCTAAAATCCCAGAGATCACCAATGCAAACCACCAAGTCGGGCTGATATTCTTTCGTAAAGGCGAGTAGAGCCTTTACCGAAGGGGCATCTTGTTCATCGCCGTGAATGTCTCCACAAGCAACGAACTTAATTGGCTTCATAAGGGGGGTTTAGATTGACCAGTCAATGTTGTGTAAATAAGGTGACAACACTCTCTTGCTCTGGGGTTTGTCAATGTCTCGTCTGTGCATCCGTCCCTAGCCAATTCCATAACAATGTGCATTTGGGAGCGAAGCGTGAGCAGATAGGTTAGCTGGTCTGTTGCTTCTTCGATTGCGTTCTCAACAAGTTTTACCGCCGGCATCTCCCAAAGTTTTGTCCCAAAGTTTTCCTCAACCCCACGCTTGTATTTTTTCTCCATCGACTCAACCGCCGCAACTTGCAAAGTCGTTAAATGAAGTTCGTGCTTTTTAGTAAAATGCTTTTGGGTTTTCTCCACGCCTTGCTCTAATGTCATCCATTAACGACTAGACCACGGACGCTTGCTTACTAGAGAAACTTTTTGATTATTCACTTCTTGTTTTTGTGGGGCAATTAACTCTCTCCACCCAGAAATTGTTGCGTCCTCTAAATGGGGTTGCTCCCAATCGAGATGCCGTAGCTGGTGTTTCTGTGCGATCTTTTGGCAAATCGAATAGGTCTGGTCATCGTCCCAAGAGGCCAATAGATTGCCAGTTGGGGTGCGGGATAGGGGAACATAGTCTATTGCGTGTGCCCCCTTGCCTTGGTCAATGTGGAGCGATTGTGGTGGTATCCCGCGAGCGTTTGTGACCTTTCTCCCTGCCTTGGTGCGTCCTTGGGCATATAGTTCCTCTTGCTCTTGGGGGGTACGCACCGAGCAGTAGATTAAAACTGGAATCTTTTTGGACATTAACTCCGAGTACCAAGCCGCCACCCTCTTGCCGAAACTAGGCTCACACTTTTCGATGTGGCCTCTTGACCTTTCTACCGCCTCCCGAATCGTCATTGCTGGTCAAGCCTCGACTTGCATCGTTCTGTTTCTTCCATTGATCGAGATAACGCCTTGAGCGTTTGTGCATACAACTCTCGGTATTCTTGTGG
>Ga0114981_10001815_pt1 | contig 13855 bp, 36 predicted proteins | sample S_140806_MF_Meta_FD_87028 | JGI IMG/M metagenome (GOLD analysis project Ga0114981, IMG submission 87028) | Freshwater microbial communities from Lake Simoncouche, Canada to study carbon cycling - S_140806_MF_MetaG | ecosystem: Environmental > Aquatic > Freshwater > Lake | place: Lake...
CAGTCAGCGAGATTATCGTTCCAGTCCATGTTGCAAGAATAGCAGACATGTGGTATTGTCATTGCACACCTGTCGGGAGACAGCAAACTAGCAAGTCCCACCCTAGATGAATAGGATTGGGCAACCAAGGGTTGTGCACCGTTTGCGTGGTGTGGGGCTTATCCACGGGAACGTGGTTCGACCTCCATGCTTGATGTGGGGGAGCAGCGTAAACAACGTCATATGTTTATATTTTGGTGTCGGCTAAATAACTTGGCTACGGCGACCTGTCCTTTTAGGGCGAACTGTGGGGGGAGCATTACTGTGTTTTGTCTTTTGTTACTTTTAGTTTTACTTATCTGCCGCGTCGCATACGCGACTTGCCCTCAACTGACACGGTGCAGCCAGTCTGAACATTTTTATCCTCTGCGGAAAGATTTAAACAATGCACATAAATGAGGTGGGTCGAACTTGAACTGTATGACAGCCCAACCTGCTCCTTCCAAGGCATGGGTCAAACTCGAAACGTATCACGCCAAAGACGACAGGCTGCAACCAAACAAAAGAGTGAAAACATCCCGCGGTGATATATTATACGCCCCTACCCTTAACCCTCGGCAGACCCCCAGTTGCGACCCTTAATTAACTGACCGATTAGTTAATAAGCGTTACTGTGAACGGTCATCTAACCACAAAAAAATATGTTACCGACCAGTAACCTACCCACAAGTAACAAAACAAATTGCATGACCACTGCAAATAGTTTGTAAGGCGCAAGGTCGCCTACTGTGTATCTGTGGTGGTGATGGTTCACCTCTTGTTATCTGTATTAGTGATGGGGATATTGTTTGGTGATATATCAAAAGTATATTGAGAAAAGACTTGACAAGTGTATTACGCTCCGATATAGTTGTATTTGTAAGGGATAACAACAACCACAACGAATAGGGGCAAAGAATGACAAGAAAAGATTATCAACTAATCGCCGACACTTTCAAGCGTCACCTACAAACTAAAGACATGAAAGTATTCAAGAGTGAGACAGTCGAGGAGAGCACCCGCCGTTTAATTATCTCAATGGCACTCGACTTGCAAGAAGAGAACCCACGATTCAATCGGGAGACATTCTTCACGGCTTGCGGACTACTTTAGACAATTCCCCTAGCGTCTAGGGCGTGCCCGTTCAATCGGGACTAGGGACAATGCGAAAGCAGACAGACAATATCCAACAACAAAAGGGAGAAAAAATGTTACAAGACTGGCAAATAATGAAACTACAAAGTAAAGCAAAATGCCCAGAATGTGGGCGAGTGTTCAACCTAATGGACGAAGAGGACGCAAGCGAGTTTTATTACGGGCACGATTGCGAGGGGGAGTAGTGGCTTACTATCAGACAAACACTGACCACGAGGGCATAATCTGTGACAGTTGCGGTGATGACCGTTGGACTACTCACCCGAAATACGGCACGAATGTAGATGCGAGACTAGAAGAAGCCGAAGCAACGGGGGTGCGCTGGTCATGGACGCCACGATACTCAAGTGACAAGGTTACTTGCGAGGGGTGCGGAACTCTCACCCACTAAGCGAGGTTATCCCTAGACCGATACAGTCGGCAGAGTGTCACGCACTCACTAGGGAACGATGCAAAAGCAGAATAAGAAACAGAACGGAAATTATATGGGTGAAATAGTAATCATGGGCATAGGTTTTGACCGTCCAACGGTGACACTACCAATGACCGCAACAAAAGAAGAAATTGTCGGGGCGATAGTTGCCACAACACAAGAAGAAGAAACGGAAACGGGGAAATAATGGAAGAACTAACTTTAGAGAAGATACATTGCTACATTTTAGTTGGAAGAGCCAACAACAGATTGAACATTGAAGAGACATTGACAGCCGAAGGATTGCAAAATCTTTTGACCTTGAATTGGGACGCTGTGAATCCGATAAAAGAAACGGGGAAATAATGGAAAATATCATCTACTTTATTCGAGACAATTCAGCCGAAGTCTCGGTGCTATGCACAATGGCTATCGGGTTCATATGTTTTCACATGGGCAGAGCGCTAGGAAGACAAGAGGGGGGCAACTAATGAGTACGCCAACACAAAAAGATTTAGGTAAGTGCAAAAAATGCAAGCAGTCAGGTTACTTGGTCATGCAAATAACCGTATGCGATGAGGTATGCGAATACTGTGGGACTTGGCAAAACGACACCTACAACGATGTTTATGAGAAAGTGGGCAACTAATGAGATACCCAAGAAACCTAACAGACGAACAGCAAAAGAAACGACTACAAAGAAACGAACGCGCCCGTCTCAAGCGATTAGGCGTACCGCTACAAGCGATAAAGAAAGCAGGCAACTAATGGCTACCGCACAAGAACTAGCACAGAACATTGGCAAGACAGCACTACTACAGGTGGCAGGGTCGGCACTGTCTTTCGAGGTGGAGATAGTGGACGCTCGCCAGCGTTACGGTAATCTCGATTACAAGGTGAAGCCCGTGTCAGGTAGTGGCGAAGCGTGGCATCAGGCGGACGGTATGAAAGTGAGGGAACAAGTTACCGTTGGGTAAGTTACCAACAAGTAACCGAACATATGTTTGTTTATGATATGGGGTAAGGGTTTGAGAGTGTGACACAGTTCACAAAGATAATCCTTGACAAGCACCCTTATCTGTGATACACTTAGTTACAAGCAACACGAAAGGGAAAACATGAAAGCAAAAGATAAAGCGACAGTCATCAGTCCGTTTCACCCATACAAAGGACGGAGTGGTGTTATCGCACACATTACAAAGGACAGCGAGGGCACATTGGTCTTCATGGATTTTGGTGACGGGCAAGAGGTCATGCTTGAGCCAAGCGACATCACGGTAAAGAAGTAAGACAACACGAAAGGGAGAAGGGAATATGACACAAGAAAAGAAATTAGGTTACGCACTACAGCAACTACAAGATGATTTGCTGATGTGGGGAATAGACAATCATCTAGGGGATAAGTCACCTCTAGGAACATATATACGCTTATCAGAGAAAGGGGCTACCAATTTGGTGGCACTTGTGAATACCTTGAAGAGCGAGATTAGAAGGCTTAGCCTTACAGCAGGCGAGTTGTATGTAGAGGGGAGTAAGTAATGAAGCGAATGAAAATGCCATCATCAGTGATGTCTGACCATATGAGCAGACTGTATCTTGATGAGAAGCATATAGACAAAGAGGGTGCAGTGATAACGATAGTCAGAGTCCTAAAGAGCAGTGTCGAAATTGACATTACCGATGAGGCAATAGCAGACTTCTTATCCGATATGGATTATCAGATTGAGTTCAGTGAAGGCTCGTACAAAAGTGCTTGCCGATATGGATACCAAAAGATGAAACATAACCTGTCATAAGTAGGTCGGGTGACTGGCAGACATCGAGGTTCAAGTCCTTGACACCCACGATGAAAAGTAATCCTTGACATCTATGTTTATTCGTACTACGGTTAGACATATCAACATCAACGAAGGGAAAAAAATGATTACCAAGAAGACGCAGTTAGCACTAGACAGAGAAATTGCAAGAATGAGGTTGCGTGAGATATTCGCAGGACAGACAGACCCAAAGGTTTATACCATCTTGCGTCATGTCTCTTCTTCGGGGCTATCTAAAGACATCTCATTGAAGACAGTCGAAGACGGGCAACTCATTGACATCACTTGGACTAGCGCACTTGCGTTGGGTGACAAGGTGAATGACCGCAACGGACAGCGAGCAATCAGGGTGAGCGGTGGCGGAATGGACTTGGGCTACCACTTGGTGCACAACCTCTCAATGACATTGTACGGTGTCGAAAATCGTGGGGGCTACACACTCTCACACGACTGGGCGTAACTCATGGCACGCACAAAGCAACTGAACATCAACGCGATATTGAAAGCGTATGAAGCAGAAGCGAAACGAGCAGAGCGCAACGCGAAAGCGACACGGGGAGACCTATTAGAGCAGTACTGGCTCGCACACGCTTGTCAGGTCAGACAATACAAACAACAAGCAGAAAGGGTACAAGCATGAAGCAAGAAACAGACCCAAGCCAACGCTCCTACAGTTGGGGCGAAATGGCTGACCTAACACACAAAACACAGGTTGAGATATTCAACTGGTGTGGGTGTGAAGACAACGAAGGTAATGAGAACCCATATTCAGACTGTCCAACAGGAGATGGGGTAATCGGTATCGCATTAGACGCAGGTGGTTTAGTTTGTTTGCAATGCGCTAACGAACCAAGAAACAAAGGAGCATCATCACAGCCATCATACGAAGAGGGATACCCCGATGGCTATACCTGTGCTGAATGTGGTGACGAATGGTATCCCGAAGGCTACATCAAGGGAGAAGAAGAATGAAGGTTAGCAAAGCAATAGAAATGTTGTCGGAACTAAACGCCGATGGTGACATCGCACTCTCATGGTGGGGGCGTGAGTTATTTACAGAAGACGATGACCAGCCCGTATCAGAAGAGAAGTGGGCTTATGCGGTTGATGAGTTCGACAACGCAGGTGGGTACGACTCTATAAACGAGCAGGTATGGACTTACCTATGGGAAGCAACACAAGAAGCAACCAACAACAACAAAGGAGAACAGCAATGACAACAGAAACTATTAGAACAGAAATCATCCGCCAGTTTGAGGACTTGAGGTTCTTACTATCGGAAGGTATCAGGACAGGCGAGTTACAACCTATGCAAACTATCGCAATGCTTGAGCAACTTAATCAGGCGCAGTGGTTGATTGAGCAGGGCATGAAACAGGCGGTAGCCCAATGACCACCAAAGAATACTTGGTCAATGTTGTAGAAGAAACTCTTACCACCTACTTCATAGACGCAGAAACACCCGAAGAAGCAGAAGAAAAGTGGAGAGCAGGAGAGTACGACCTAGCCAAAGAACGAGGTGGCGAGGTTATAGATATTCAAGTAGAAGAGAACGAACCTAACGATAGAACAGGAGAAACGAAATGAACTACGCATTAGTAATCATATGGTTTGTTGCAGGGTACACAGTAGCAACCAAGCAGTATCTAAAAAAGATTGAGCGTGAGCAAGCAATCCGTAACCGTTACAAATGGCAACTAGGAAAGGGAATCAAATGAGCGCACAACAACAAGCAAAAGAGAACGCAAAACTACATCACTTCATCATCACCTTTGACACAGAGTTGGGCGAGTGGTTTCACGACACCGACCAAGAAGAACAACATTATCCTATGGGGACAATCTTCAACTGGATTACGGGCGAGTGGTTGAATGGGTACACGGGCGACAGCCACTTCATTGAAGGCGAAGAAGAGAACTGCAAGAAACTTGCCGAAGGTTTAGCACACATGAACAAGGACGCTCATGGAAACTAGCAACGATATTATAGATGACTTCATCAACACATGGATAACAAACGAACCCACAGCACGAGAGGTAGTCGAGGTGCTACGTAAGCGTTGGGGTTGGACTGTCCTCATCCATGAACTCAACGAATACGAAAACAGTTGAGAACACCAGCCAGTCGTTACCGCTACTGGAACTGGCAACGACAAGACACCAAAAAACAACAGGCATTACAAGACACCCCCCGATACCTGTACGTTGTAGTCCGACTAGTAGTAGGCAAAGAGTACGGGTGGTGGCGTGGCACAGAACGCAAACACGCTTTTACCCGTGACATCAACAAAGCCTGCAAGTTCCGTACCGCCGAGTGCGCCCAAGCAACAGCCGACAACAGCCTGCTCTACAAACTGGCAGATTACAAGGTGAGCAAAATAAACAAAACCATGTTAGACTAAGACCTGAACTGCCCCATTCCGCAAAGGTTTCCCCTTCCCTAGCGTTGAGTGGGGCTTTTCAATATCCCGAACGCAACACCGAACGCTCGGCAGGGGTTTTGCCACCCCACACACCGTACCTACGTTGCTCAAACTCTTCTGCTTCCATTGCGAACGCAAGACACTGCTTCTTCACAGAGCAACCTTTACACACTGCTTGTGCATCAACAAAGATACCTTTGGTCGAGATACCTGTGGGTGTGTCAGGGAAAAAGATGTTGCCATCCATACCTTTGCACACTGCATCATCAAACCATGCTAAATACTTTAATGCTGTCATCGGTTCAGTTCCCTTTCAATAGAAGCCATGTCACCCTTCAACTGGCTTATCAACTCTTGCAACTGCCGCACTTGCTTTCTTAAGTCAGCAATAATTTCTTCAGTCGTCTTCATCTTCCTCATATTTTCCACACCGTATCTCCCTTGTTATCCGTTCACCAACACACGGACACGGAGAAGGTTTCCCAGTGTCACGCATGGGTTTCCATCACATCATAGTTCGCGTCAGACATTTTTAATAATCGTCCAGTCTTCTCCAACGCAATCCACGAGGAAGCGTCAGGGTCACAGCCACAGCCGACCAGTCTTTGCTTATCTAGTTTCACTGTGAACCCACATTTGTTGCAACGCAACTTGGTTATTTGTTCCACAGTTTTTCTTTCACCATAGCCAAACACCCAACATACCCAGCCACATCAACAACAGTGTCATGTGACCACCTGCCTGCTTCCAATGCTGTCCTAAGACGCGACAACTTAACACTCACCATAAACAAGATGGCTTGCTCAACAGTTAAAGACACACCAGTCAGCCCCTCAAAAATGTCGCGGGTCTGCGTATAGTCCTCTAATGGGTGAGCGTACTCGTCATGGCGGTCACCTGTAATCAAATCGTATGCTTCGGTGAGTACCTCTGCACCATCAGTCGAATTGTCCACGAAACGGATTCCTCATTTCTATCATCAAAAAACTGTTTGCTTCCACTGCTTCTTTCATCTCTTTAGATTCATAGCATCGCATCACATGCAGACAAGGGTCTTGCCCTTCCATAAAATCTGCTTCCTCTGTAATAGACATAGGTACACCGTCATGTGTATGGCATACAGGTGGGGAAACAAACCCTGCTCGCATACCAATCTCTAACCACTGCTCAAAATCAAGCATCATAATGTCCATTAGAATGAATCATTCCCAAGAAACGGCACCGCACCAAACTTTTCTGTAACCATCGCAAGGTTGCGTTCAGTCTTGTCAGCGAACACAGCGTTGAATCGCATCGTCAAACCGATTTCGTCTGCCAAGATTTTGGTTGTCCAAACTTTGTTGCCATCCTTTTCATACGATGAGATGTCTAGTTTCCCTACCACAATTACACGGGAACCCTTCTCAATAGAAGACGCTGCAGTTTCTGCCATGTCACCAAAAACTGTGACGTTATGCCATGTTGTTTGCTTCTTGTCATCTTTACCTGATGTGGTGGCAACAGTGAAGTTGCCGATTGCTTTACCGTTCGCACCGTATTTCAGTTCGATTGGTTTACCGCAGTTCCCTACGATGGTGATGTTATTCATTTACCTACCTTCTCTTTCATTGGTTGTATTCTGGATGATGTTCTGTTATCTTCTGCACTAATACACACATGTGTCGGGGGTTCAGATACACGGACATAGGTGTTTAGGGTCATGCCACAACGGTCACAAAACCATCGTGTTGCTGTACGTCCCTTCATAATGTCATGCTATCAGGGTGCTGGTATCGCCCAAGGATTCCAACCCCACCCGTACCTGTCCATTCCATACTGATGGATGGCAAGCCCTGCCGTAAGGCAGACTGTTGGGTTGAATAGGTCTGCTGGTCGTTGAAGGATGTCTTGTGCGCGTAGCCATTTTGTCCAACTGCCGTTGATTTGTAGCAAGCAACGACTTCCACCGAACGGGTCTTGTTTGTTCCATGCTGTGTTATCCCCTCTGCTCTCTCTGTTAATAACGAAATCTAATATCGGTAAATCTTTTTCAGCCCAACCAACCTGCCGTGCTAACTCCCACCACTTACCTTGCAAGGCTGTCGGTGGAACTGGTGGTGTGGCTTCCCTTACATTACGAATCTGTACCGTCGATGATGGTGTCCCTTCGGCAGATGGTGCTTCTGCTACTGCTACCGTTGCCCCTAAAGCAATCAAACTTATAAAACTTGTGATGATACGTTTCAACAATTTATTCTCCTAATCGTAAGCGGATAGTGACATCAACTCCTTCACTTGCTCTGGGTATATAAGAAAACCTTTCGCTGGGTTGTCGGATGTTTGCGCTGCGATGCGCTCGGGCAGATGTTGTATGTTCGCCTTGATGTAACGGCGTAACCTGCTGGTTTCTATTATAACAAACGCCGATGGCGAAAACAAATACACCCACCACCTTGCCTTAGTCACAGCAATACCTGACGGTTTCCATCCAGTATTGTGCGGGTTCTGTTCAAACTCAACAAAGATACGACCATTACGATACCTGTCGTACTTTACTTCAAACGAACCGTTACTTAAGTCAGCAAGAAATGTTTTAACAATCTCTTCGCCTTCATGTCCGAACGCTAAATCTTTTGTGAAGTCATGCGGATTGATGTCATGTGACGGTGCATACCCTTCGGTGCGTTCAATCACTCGATGCCATCTACAGTGCGTTCAACAATAGGTTTCTGTGATTCATACCCACGGTTGATGTAAGCGTCCATTGCGTCACGTTCACGCGGTGTTGCACCCATCCAATCAACTGGACGTTTCGTACCGTAGATGCGTTCCATTAAACATTCGTATAGTTCACGGGTGATGTCATCCATTGCGTACTGCTTCCTCGTATGCTTCCACCGCACGGTTCATCTGTTGTGCGTCTTGTTCATAGTTCGCTTCAACTAATGCTGTAGCAATTTCTTTCCAATCAATGTCCATTAGTAGCCTGCTTTCTTTAATAGTTTTAATAGTTCATCCAACCTTAAGACCGCATACTGGTCGGCAGGATTACCGTAACTGCGACGCTTCGCAACCACAATCCCAATCTCAGCACCAGCGTTAATACGTTCAACCTCAGCCTCATGTAACCAGCCAGAAAAGTTCAACGTCTTATGGTTCTTACATTCCCAAACTAAACGAGGGTCAGTACCTGTGATGTCGCCCTTATCTAAAGCACCATTCAACGAACGACGCTCAACAAACGGATACATGTCTTTCAGATAGTTCACTATGAACGTCTCGAAGTTCGTGCCTTTAGCACGTTCTTTAGACACGGGACATTTCCTCGGCAAGTAACTGTCGAAACAAAAGACTGCGTGACACACCACGCTTCTCACAAAGTTTCACAATGTGTTCCATCTGAATGGTGGTCAATCTAAGAGACACCATCTTTGTCGAACGATAGATACCAGCAGGGTCTACGGTGCGTGTCGCTGCCATTATGCGCCTTCCTTAAATGATTTCAAATCGTTGAACGCTGAACGCAACAACGGAAGATGGCTGTTCAATATGATTGCACCTTTGCCCCAGTTCACTTTGGCATTGTCAGCAACTACTTCAGGTGTGAACCCTGCCTTCTCACAAGCGGCAATGAACTGTTCAATCTGTTCTTGTGATAGCGGTGCATCACCAACGGGTTCTGCTTTCACTACTTTGGGTGCTGGTGTTGCCACTGGTTGTGAGTGGTCATCCCATTCTTGTTTCGTCCACAACGATAGACAGATACCGAAACGCATAGCAGAGTTACGGATGAAGTCTGATACCAACTCTTTGAGTAGGTCAGGTTTGTTGTGCATGACTGAGCCGATACCGAGACGGCGTACACCTTGCACTGTAAGCCAACCTGCCATGTGTGCCATGCCGTTCTCAACACGGTACGCAGGTAAACCGTTCACATCAAACGCAACAGGTTCCCAAGTCCATTCGCTATCAACTTCGATAAGCATTTTTGTTATATCTGCGTGCCCAACAAAGGACAAAGACTGCCCTCCCTTGGGTAGTTTGCCTACAATTTTTGGGTCTGGCACACCGTATGCGCCAAGGATTTCTTCTAGTTTCATTATCTTTCCCCTTTCAAGAGAAGTGTTCTGTTGGTTACTTGCTTACTATATTTTTCTGTAAGAGCAGGCTCATTCATCTTCAACGATTTAATATCCAACGAAGCCCATGACTTACCCTTCCATGTTGCAATGATTGTTCCATCGACAGTAGCAACTTCGTTCGGTCCAATCAAATCGCACAGTTCTGCTTTCAACCTGTCCTCAATTTCACCGTACGATTTCAACTCCGACTTCACATGCTTCAGTTGTGTAACCAACTCTTTAGCCGTATGCGGAAGTTCAATAGACGTAGGTGCAGGCTTCTGGTAACGAGCGGTAATAGTTTCATAAGACCAATGGACTCCTTCTGGGGTCATACCCAAATCAATTGCGGTCAACCATTTGGCAACCTTCTCACAGTGTTCTTTAATCTCACCATCGCTGATGGTTTGCTCATAAATATGGAATGTCATGGACGCATCAAAGATTCCCCATGTCACATGACTTACGTCAGCACAGATGGCTTGTTGAATACCTTGGATACGCCAGTAGTCGGGCATTTCGCCTGACCATTCACGGTTCATAGTTTTGATTTCAAGTATCTTGCGGTCATCACCGTTCTCATAGAAACCGTCGAGGGTGGCAATCATGCGTGCACCCTCGTCTGTTTCACAAGCAAACATTTCTTCAGGTGTAATCCATTGGATGCCTGTGCGTTGAATAGCCCAGTTGATGCACAGTGGTTCAAGGTCATTGCCACGGGTCATTGCCCATGTGGGTGGGATAGGTGCGGGGGGTATGTCACCTAACATTTCTGCGGCGTACTTGTCCATTGGAACAAACGGGTGTAGCCCGTAGATTGCGGCTACTGCTGATGCTGATAACCGTTTACGTTTCTGCTTATCCCAGAAGCGTGTGTCTAGCCAGTCTTGTTCGCCGTGGGTTGGTTTGGTAATGCGGTAACGTGTGATTTGCATGTGTTCCCTTTCGTAGTGGTTCCTTCATGTATCACCATACACGGGTGTGATACCTATGTCAAGGACTATCCCAAGATTTTTATTGAACGAACCATCCCAGCAGGAATATGTATAGCGTGGATACCCTCGCCCTTACATAACGTCTGCCACAAATTCACGTGGTCTTTCTTCGAACCTGCATCACCAACAGCAACCAAAAAACCTACGCTCGCAACAATACATTCACCATCATCCTCATACTCATCCATGTCTTGCCATCCACCTTCGGAGAGATGTGTGTCAGCCCAGTGGACCAACACCATTGGTGGTTCAGTCTTCGTAATTGGGTTCGGTGTCATGTTCCCCTCGTTCTTTACAAATCGCACAGTACTTACCTTCGGCATACAACCAACTGATATTGCAGTCAGGGCAGGTCAGCCAGTCTTGTTGGGACATGGGTTTAGTCTAGTGAACTTCCAGCCATCTGGAGAGTTTTAGCATCCTCAACTATCAGACGGTCTAAGGCTCTAAGAACGGTAAAGAACTCGTCTTCTTCAGGGCGGGAAACCCTTGCTGTTACAAGGAATTTGCGGATTGTGTATAACGTTTCGCGTGTCATGGGACCAGCAAATATAGCCGAACTTGCAACTGTTATTCGGTTACTTTTTGTGGTTTTCTACATGCTCCGAAAGTTTGTTTGCAACAACATCTATCTTGTCTTCGGTACGGTAAATAGTTTTGTGCATACCCCTCAAAATGCTTTGCACTACAGCATGGTCGTCACGGTTTTCTTTAGCGAACCTAGCAACAAGGACTGTTAGCAGACCGAAAGTACCAGCAACAGCAGCAGCGAGAACAGTAGCCCAACCAGCATCCATGTCATACTGCTTTCGCAGCGAGAAAGGCTGCAACCGCAGGCGGAACATGGTTTCCTTGGGTGTAGCGGATGTGCCACGGCTCTGACTGAACCTCATGCGAGAAGCCAAACAGATGTTCATTGGCAAGCATCCAAGCAAGTCTAGGTCCTGATGCTGAAGCCACATCGACCGCAATAGCGAGGTTATGCTGCGATTTTCCTGGTGTCGCCAAACAGGCTTGACCTTTTTTGAGATACCATTTCTTGCCCTCAAAGGTGCGTGTGTCTGGGTTGCCCGTGTCTTCTAGTTGGTACCTTAAAAAAAATGCTTTGGTTTGTAATTCGAGTGTTCGATATGTGTCACCGCTACTCGTCGGAGTCAGTTTGATACCAGCCTTATCAGCCGCATCAACCATTGCTTCCCAAGCATCAGCAGCACAATGATGCAACGTACCACCAACAGTTTTGCGTAGTTTATCTGGGCTTAATTTTCCAGGCACAGCACCCTTAAGATGGTCACAAAGTTTTACTGGTACAACAGGGTAAGTCACTAGCAATCCCACTTTCGTAACGCCAATGCTTTACGTGTCGGTCTACCTTGAGAATCTTTCATAGGTCCAGGCATACCACCCATTCTTGCACAAAAAGATTTACGACGAGCAGCATCTTTAGGTGACTTCGCTGCCTGCTTCGCTGACACAGGTGGTTTCAGATTCATACCTTGTGCTTTAGCAGACGCACGACCTTTAGCGTTCAAACCGCCAGTAGGATTCTTACCTTCTTTGCGTTGCCACGCAGCAGTCTTAGCCATTACTTTTTCTTTGGTTTGGTGTGCTTCAAAACTTTGCTTGACGCAGTGTGCTTTGCACCAGTATGGATTTGACCATCCATCTTATGTGTCGCGCCCATATATTCTTTGCCATTAGGCAAATAGTGTTTAGATGATTTGCTCATTACTTTTTCTTCTTAGCAGCGTTCATATTGTCAACCAAATTCGGGTACGGGCGACCAGCCGCTTTAGCCGAAGCCTTCGCAGCAACCTTCTTCTTAGGAGAAAGTTTCTCAGATTTTTTGGCAGGGTTTTTTGTTTCCCAAACAGGCTTACGCATTACTTCTCAGATTTTGCGCCGAACGCGCTGTTGATTTCTTCCATTGTAAGTTTGCCATCAAGCGAAGCCTGAGCAAGTTTCTGTACCACTGTTGCACAAGCAGCAAAACCAGCAAGCACAGCCGACTTCCAAATCTCTAGTTCAGGGGCAATCACAGCACTACCACCAACGATAGCCAATGCTGAGGAGAGGAATACTGCCACGATACGACCAACAATGTCTTGTGCTTTTTTCATTCTGATTCCTTTGTGCTGAGAGTTAATGCTGCGTGTAACACTAATGATACACCAACCACCCAGATAGCCTGTCTTAAGGTAGGACCCGACAGGGTGATAAGGACTAAGCCTGTGCCTGCGTATGTCCAGGCATTGTCTTTGATGAGGTCAGTGAGGCGTTTCATTTCCGTTTTATCTTACTACCTGCTGCTGTGAGGGTTGTCCCTGCTGCGATGGCGATGAGGGTTCGTCGTTCTCCCACAGGGATATTGGAGCCTGTTGGCACATAGTCGTCGAACCCACCAAAGATGTCTATGGTTTGTTCAAAGGCTTTTTGGACAGCCAAAGGTGCGTTTTGGATTGCTGCTGTGAGTTCGGCTATTTGTGTCTCGTCTAGTGCCGCGACTTCGATGGTTTCAAAGATTTCTGTGGCTTGTTCTTCGGTGATGACAGCCAACACTTCGGGGTTGGTGGCGAGGGCTTCGGCTTGGTCTGGTGTTACTGCGGTGGCAAGGATTTGGGTGATGAGTGCTACTGCTTCTTCGGGGGCTAGGTCTGCGATTGTGTCTACAACGGTATCGAACTGTTCTTCGGTAAGGGGGATGTCTGTGTTGCCAGCGTCTAGGAGGGCTTCTACGAGTTCGGGTGGTAATTCGGCTATAAGTTCTGTTGGGAGCGTGTCAAGCGTTTCTGGTGCGTCTGAGGGCATGTCTAGTGGCAAAGGCATGGTGTCGGGTGGGTCTTCGACAAACGGTAGCGTATCGGGTGGACCAATAGTAGGGTATGTGACCACAAGTTCAGGTAATGTGTCCACAATTTCGGGTGGTAGTTCTAAAG
>Ga0114981_10001817_pt1 | contig 13853 bp, 10 predicted proteins | sample S_140806_MF_Meta_FD_87028 | JGI IMG/M metagenome (GOLD analysis project Ga0114981, IMG submission 87028) | Freshwater microbial communities from Lake Simoncouche, Canada to study carbon cycling - S_140806_MF_MetaG | ecosystem: Environmental > Aquatic > Freshwater > Lake | place: Lake...
AGTTAGACATATTCCACGATTCGAAATCTCCATTTAGCAAAGTAGGTTGAGAAGCAGCACCTGTGAAAACGAGGTTATCAAGCTGTACTACACTGCCCGGAATTCCTAAAGAAACAAACGCGTTACTGGATACTGCAGCAACAATTACGGAATCAGGCACCACGATAATTGGCAAATTAATATTCAACGTGAAAGCAGTGTACGAAGCTGCAGTGCCATATAGCGGATAAACATCAGTGCTTATAATATTACCACCGAGCTTGAACATTACAATTACAAAGCCCGTATCTCCTGTCATCACGTTCCCTTTCCAATAGCCGGTAAGCGCGCTAGGACGCGCAGCATAAGGAATTCCACCCTGACCGTTTCCAGGATCACCATTAGCAAAATAGCCGAAAAGCGTATCAGTGCCATTGGATTGCGTTTCCAGTCGTACAGCGTAATTGTTTAGTTGTGCGTCAGTAGTTCGCTGACATGGCCAAGCCGCATATTGACCGAAAATCACCTGACTGTTTGCAGTGAAATAGTAGTTGGGCTCAGCCAAAGCGGTTGTCGTCCATGATTCCAATCCACCATTGGGAACGGTTGTTTGTGCTGGTAGGATACTTAATGCGCAAAAAGCAACGATTGCGAGTAAAATACTCTTCATAGTTATTGAGTTGTTACATTACGAAGTTAGTGAATACATAGCACTACTCCATAAGCATCATCACCCGTTAAAGATTGTTAACCCAAAAACTCAACCTGCCCTGCTGCGTACCTTTGTAGTGATGAAAATTGTATCGCCGAAACTCATTAGCTTCCTTGCTGGCGTGGCCCTCATAGGGTTATGCATCATCCAGTATTACTGGATAAGCAATGCTGTGAATGAAAAACGTGATCACTTTTTCCAAGACGTGCGCGAAGCATTGTTGCAAGTTTCAAGGAGATATAACCGTCAGATTGCGGCCGACCGTTTGCAACAACAACTCAGCTACCACCGTCAGAGTTTTTTACCAGGAAACACTTCAGACGGAGTTCGCGTATTTGAAGAATTCACGAATGACTCTGCAGGAGTTGTTCAACATACTTCGCGACAGTCCTTTTATCCATGGAACAACATGAGCGTTGACATGAGCTCTTCCATGACCCAAGAGAGTTCTCTCACTTCTGCCTCACCGTTCATGCAACCGCCTAAAACGGAAGTCGGAAAGTTCAACAATAGCAATCACGTTGCAGGACTATTTGATCAAATAATCCGCATCAACGTCTATGACGAACTGAAGCAGACATTAGATACAACATTGGTTGATTCACTCATTAAAAGTGAAATGCTGAGTAGAGGAATTTCTACACGCTACATTTGGACCATTCTCGATTCCCCGATCTGCATCTACTCTTCTGACAATGGAAGTTACGAACGTTGGCAGGACAGTTTGCTCAACAGTAAATACAGGGTCCGTCTAACTGGCGACAATATGTTCTCGCAACCGAAAGTGTTGGCTATATACTTCCCGAATGAGCGCGCGTATGTTTTCCGTTCAATGTGGACGATGCTTATTCTGTCAGTGCTATTCATCATATTCATTCTTGTGCTGTTTTACTATTCCATATCCACCATTTATCGTCAGAAAAAACTATCTGAAATCAAGAACGATTTCATAAGTAATATGACTCACGAGCTTAAGACTCCAATTTCCACCATATCCCTCGCTTGCGAAGTATTGGGTGATGACACAATTGAGAAAACGCGAGATCGCCGAGATCGCTATCTTGGTATGATTCGCGAAGAGAACAAACGTTTGGGTGTTTTGGTTGAGAATGTGCTTCAGACTGCAATCTTGGACAAAGGAAATTTCAAATTAAAACCTTCTCCTATTGACATTCACGAAATGATCAGGAATGTGATCGCGAACATTGATTTGTCGATCATGAAGCGAGAAGGAGAAATCAATGCAGATTTACGTGCATTATATTATGTTATTGAAGCAGATCGTACGCACGTTCAGAATGTGATTTACAATCTAGTCGACAACGCCACGAAGTACTCGCCAGAAAATCCAAATATCAAGATCTTCACGCGTGACATGGGAGATTTATTAGAGATTTGCGTGCAGGATAATGGAATCGGGATTGCCCGCGATAATCAGAAGAAAATATTTGAGAAACTCTACCGCGTTCCAACCGGAAACATTCACGATGTAAAAGGATTCGGACTCGGACTGAGCTACGTGAAAGCTATTATTGAAAAGCATGGCGGATCTGTTTGGGTAGAAAGTGAACCTGGAAAAGGCAGCAGGTTTTATGTAAGAATGCCTATTAAAATGTCAACATTAGAATCATAATATGACTGAAATCAAACCAAGAGTATTGCTAGCGGAAGATGATCCGAATCTGGGTCACTTGCTTCAGGAATATCTCGATGCCAAAGGATTTGTAACCGAACTTGCAACTAACGGTAAGGAAGGATTTGATAAGTTCCGCAAAGGAACATGGGATATTTGTCTGCTGGATGTGATGATGCCAGTGAAAGACGGTTACGCGCTTGCCAAAGAAATTCGCGAAATCAGCAAGGAAGTTCCTATTGTTTTTCTTACTGCAAAATCGATGAAGGAAGATACAATTGAAGGCTTCAATGCGGGTGCAGACGATTATATCACAAAACCATTCAGCATGGAAGAATTGCTTTTGAGATTGAAAGCAATTCTTCGCCGTACAAAAGGTAGTGTAGCTAACGCAGACCAAACAAACTTCACGGTGGGTGAATACACTTTCGATAGCCAACGTCAAATGTTGGAGTATGGAACGAAAGCACAGAAACTCACCTCGAAAGAATCCGATTTATTGCGATTGCTCGCCCTGCACAAGAATGATGTTTTGGATCGTTCGCTCGCGCTGAATTCGATTTGGGGTGACGACAGTTACTTCAATTCGCGCAGCATGGATGTTTACATTGCCAAACTGCGGAAATATTTGAAAGAAGACCCAACCGTGGAAATCATGAACATTCACGGAAAAGGATTCCGCTTGATTGCGAAGTAAACACGCCAAGTCAAAAACAGAAAAGGGCAGGAATTAACTCCTGCCCTTTTTCATATACGATATGCTCAAAACGCTTTCTAGAATTTTGCTGCAAATCCGATCCCGAGAACCTGACGGAATTGCAAGCGCGGACCAACACCATCAATAACGCCATCGTTGTTCTTATCAACAGCAACATTTACATCGTTATCGTAAATTGCCTGTAAGTTAACGTTAGCAGAAATGTACTTGTTGACTTTCATCGTCAAAAGAATTTCTGCGTTTACGTCAATGTTTTGCGGGCGATCGAGATAGTTGGAGAACAATTCCAACTTCGTATTCAGGTTCACATTCTTCATCACATCAGCGCGGTATTGAGCGCGGAAATACCCACCATACTCCATGCGTAAGTTCTTTCCAGGTGTTATTACATTGCCTGATGCATCATACACGGCCTTGTCCACACCGAATGCACCGACATCCGCGAGGTCCTGGTTCATCACAAAAAGATAACGCGCAGTTAAAGGAGCGGTGAACACTGTAAATTTGTCATTGGGCTTGTAATCAAGCCCGATTGCCAGCATCGCATAGGCAGGTGACATCAAATCAGAAATCAGCGTACGTGTTGTATCATTGATATAATTGTATCCTGGCTGAAATTGCGTTTTGAAACTGAGCAATGCAGAATAGTACCATACTTTCTTGAATGCATAACGACCATACTTCGAAGTAATTTCAAAACGATCGTCTGTTTTGCGCATCATTGCACTCTTCCCTTGCTGCAACAATCCGTATGTCATATCGAGGGTATTATCAAGAGTCGTGTGATCATGTTTGTAGTTCAAAAATGCATTGAAGTACGCCTGACCGGAAACCGAGTTAACGCCACCTGCAGCCCAATTGGTGAAAGTGGCCTGAGTAAAATTAAATCCAACTACACCACCATGCTTCCAATAAGAAGTATCCTTTGCAGTCGTATCGGCTTGCATCGCACTAAGGTGAATACTGCAGCATGCTGCTAATACAAAAATGAACTTTTTCATGATTATTATTTTTTATCCTTAAGGAGATCGCGAATTTCAGTGAGCAAAACTTCTTCTTTCGAAGGAGCAGCGGGCACCGCAGGATTCTCTTCTTCCTTCTTCTTCATGCGGTTCACACCTTTGATCACCATGAAGAGAACGAAAGCAACAATGACAAAATTAATTGCCGCAGCCAAGAAGTTACCATACTTCACAGAACCCATGATTGTAAGTTCATTTAAGTTGGTGAGGTGAGCAGCTTCCAACGCAGGTTGCAAGACCAATGGAGTAATTACATCTTCAATCAAGGATGTAACGATTTTACCAAATGCAGCACCGATTACAACACCGATTGCCAAATCAATAACATTGCCTTTAACAGCGAAATCTCTGAACTCTTTAATAAATCCCATAGCGATTTAAGGTTAAGTGAATGATGATACAATATTTCGCAAAGATATACGGGAATTGTTAACTGAACGTACAGCTGTGTGCAAAGACATGAATTCTATCGAATATCTATAGATTTCCGGTTCTTCCACCATCAACAGGAACATTGATCCCGTTAATGTAAGCTGCAGCAGGAGCAGCTAAGAATGCAATTGCAGCAGCAACTTCCTCGGGTAAGGCAAATCTGCCAGCGGGAATTTCATGCAACATTTCTTGTTCGAGATCTGCTTTGCTCGCACCTGTACGTGCTGACTTTGCAGAGATAATTCCTTCTAAACGTTGCGTTGCAGTTGCGCCGGGAAGAACATTGTTCACCGTAATTCCAAAGGGAGCCACTTCCAATGATAACGTTTTTGCCCAGTTGCCTACTGCTGCACGAATTGTATTTGAAACGCCAAGACCTTTCAGTGGTTGCTTTACAGAAGTGGAAATGACATTGATGATTCGCCCATACTTCGCTGCCATCATGCCCGGAATAACTGCCTGCGCAAGAATGTGATTGCAGAGCAAGTGTGCAGAAAACGCATCGATAAACTCCTGTGATTTTGCATTCACTATCGGTCCTGCTGGCGGTCCACCGGTATTATTGACAAGAATATGAATTGCATTACCGACAGCAAGATAATTCTCAATTACATCTTTCACTTGGTCCGGCGAAGCAAAATCCGCTACGAGATAACCAAAACGACCGCTGCCATGTAGATCTTGGACAGCCAATTTTAGCTTTTCTTCGTTACGCGCCACCAATGTTACATCTGCTCCTAGAAGAGCAAGTTCCATTGCGGCTGCTTTGCCAATTCCTTGTGTACTTCCGCAAACGAGTGCGTGTTTTCCGGTGAGGTTGAGATTCATGGTGGTAAATTTAGCAAATACCCCCTATAGCTGGTGCAGATTCAATAAACGAAAACATCGGAGTTTTCCTATCTTCGTTCAACACAATTAATCACCATGATCACTCGCCCTTTCAATTTCACAAAATGGATAGATGAAAACCGTCATCTCCTGAAACCGCCTGTATCCAACAAAGTTGTTTACAAAGACGCCGAGTTTATTATTATGGTTGTTGGCGGACCGAATTCACGGAAAGACTATCACTTCAATGAAAGTGAAGAATTCTTCTATCAATTGGAAGGCGATATCAACGTCACTATACAAGAAGATGGGAATGCTGTTACTCTGCCAATCAAAGAAGGCGAAATTTTCCTACTCCCACCTTCTGTTCCTCATAGTCCTAGCCGAGGACCCAATACTGTAGGGTTGGTCATCGAGAGAAAAAGGCGTAATGGAGAAAAAGATGGATTACTTTGGTTCTGCGAGAAATGCAACAATAAATTGTATGAAGAGTATTTTGAGTTGACTGATATTGCCACTCAATTTCAATCAGTATTCTCTCGCTACTACGGAAACAAAGATTTGCGCACATGCAAAAAGTGCGGACACGAAATGGAACCACCGGCAAATCCGGTTTAACAGTCATTACGCTGTATGGCCTCCAAACCAACAAGAAAAGAAAAGACCGCAGAACGTCATCAGCAGCACAAACAGGCATCTGCCCCAGCTGCAAAAAAGAAAGTTGCTTCAGCTTCTACATCAGGATCCCTCATTCGCGGATTGAATACTGTTCTCATTCTAATTGTACTTGCTTTCTATGGCAATACGTTAACGAATCAGTATGCATTGGATGATTATGGAGTCATTCTAGAAAATGACTATACCAAACAAGGTTTCTCTGGTGTGAGTACCATCATGACAACGGGTTACCGTACGAGTTTTACCTCTGCTGATAACCAGTTGTACCGACCGCTTTCCAAAGCGATGTTTGCAATGGAATGGGGATTATCTGCAGAAAATCCAGGATTGAACCACTTCGTGAATATTGCACTATTCGCCCTAACGATAGTTCTACTTTTCAAAACCCTCAGGCTCTACATTTCGAATTCAATTCTCATTCCTTTTATTACCGCGGTACTCTTCGCAATTCATCCAATTCACACGGAAGTAGTTGCAAATATTAAAGGACGCGATGATATACTCTGTATGTTGTTTTTTGTACTCACGGCTTTGTATGTCTTCCGCTACAAACAGTCGGGCTTAAACAAACAGCTTGCGTGGGCTGGTGCGTCTTACTTTCTGTGTTACTTGTCGAAGGAATCTGCAATCACATTCCTTGCAGTGATTCCGCTCATGCTCTACTTCTTTACGGATGCCGACAAGAAAGTGTACTTGCGCACTTCGGGCGTAATGTTAGGCGTAACGATCTTATTCTTGTTCATTCGCGCTGCGGTATTGAAAGGACCTGCCGGACCTGTTCCTGTCATTGATAATTACATTGCAGGAATTCATGGTTTTGTTGGACAACGCACCACGGCAATAGCCATCGCTGGAATTTACCTATGGAAATTATTCCTTCCCTATCCACTCGTCTGCGATGCGTCTATACATCAAATTCCTGAATATGGATTTGGTGATTGGCAATTTCTAGTTCCGTTTGTGCTTTTCCTCGCAGCAGCTGGATTTGCATTGATGAAATTCAAAGAGAAAAATATCATTGCTTTCGGAATTCTCTATTTCTTCATCACATTCTCGATCGTATCTAATATTCCTTTTTTACTTGGAACGAATTACGGTGAGCGATTGGTGTACGCACCTTCATTGGGCATTGCTATAGCACTTGCTTACTTGTTGGCACGGTTTATTCAGAAAGAAGAAGTACGCGCAGGAGCCGCTTTAGATTTTCTAAAAGCCAATTCGAAAGCCATTGGAATTGTTGCCGTTGTAACAGTAATATATGGTTTTCTCACTGTTACACGCAATGCAGAATGGGAAAACAATGATGTGTTGTATGGAACGGATCTGCAGAAATCGACAAATAGTGCCAAGCTGCATTACTATTACGCCAATCACATCACACAATCAACAAACCTTGCCCGCTTCCCGAAAGGAAGTCCGGAAAGAAAACAATTGATTGATACTGCTACTGCAGAATTTGAAATGGCATTGAAGCTCTATCCAACTTACACTGATGCCACCCAGAAGTTGGCAGAAATGTATTATGAGCAAGGGAAAAAAGATTCAGCCGATGCTTACTACAACAAAGCCATTCGCTTGAATCCAACCAATGCAACGTACAGAAACAATTACGGAAGAATGCTCTTCGAATCAGGTCGACTCGACGAAGCGCAATATCAATTTGAATCTGCATTGCGATACAGTCCCGCCTATTCTCATGCCCTGAACAACCTTGCAAGCGTGCATGGAACACGTGGCGCGAATTATGTGAATCAAATACAAAAGGATTCTATACGGCGTGAAGAACTGATAGCAAAAGCAACAGCATGCTATAACACCTCGTTGGAGTTTTCATTGAAAGCAATTCAGTACGATCCTAATTACTCCACAGCCTACGAAACCTGCGCGATTACCTATGCAAGTTTAGGCGACCAAGCAAATTATCAGAAATACCACGCACTAGGACAGCAAGTCCTTCAGAGAACCGGAAAATAAATGCTGACGATCGATATTCACACTCATATTTTACCGGAGAACATTCCGAATTGGAAAGAGAAATTCGGCTATGGAGGATTCATCCAACTAGAACATCACAAACCTTGTTGCGCAAAAATGCTTCGCGACGACGGGAAGTTCTTTCGTGAAATTGAAGACAATTGTTGGAGTGCAGAGAAGCGCACAGAAGAATGCGACACTCAAGATGTGCAAGTACAAGTACTTTCTACCGTTCCAGTGATGTTCAGCTATTGGGCACAACCAAAAGATTGTCTCGAAGTTTCTGTTTTTCTCAACGACCATATCGCCGATATCGTAAAGCGCTTTCCAAAACGTTTTATTGGATTAGGAACTATTCCTATGCAAGACGCTCAACTTGCTATCCAAGAATTAAAACGTTGCAAGGAAATCGGATTGAAAGGCGTACAAATTGGCACGAACGTCAACCAAAAGAATCTAGATGAGCCGCAGTTCTTCGAGATATTCAAAGCATGTGAAGAGTTGGACATGGCCGTATTTATTCATCCGTGGGAAATGATGGGTGAAGCAGATATGCAGAAGTACTGGTTACCTTGGCTTGTAGGTATGCCAGCAGAAACATCCCGCGCAATCTGTTCAATGATATTCGGAGGTATATTCGAACGTTTACCAAAATTGCGTGTTGCATTTGCACATGGCGGAGGATCATTTCCTTCTACGGTTGGTCGTGTACAGCATGGTTTTGATTGCCGACCAGATCTCGTTGCTATCAACAACAAAGTGCCACCAAATAATTACATCTCGAAATTCTGGATTGACTCACTTGTTCATGATAAAAACATGCTCAATTTCGTAATTGACCAATTCGGACCTGATCGAGTTGCCCTCGGGAGCGATTATCCGTTCCCGCTTGGGGAAAATATTCCGGGAGCGCTGATAAAGTCGATGGACTGGGCTGACGAGAAGAAAGAGAAAGTGCTGAGCGGCGCTGCATTGGAATGGTTGAGAATGGAGAAAAGTGCCTTCGAATAGTTTTTAGCCGGAATCCCCACCTTTTAACACTTTTCCTGTAACCAATACGCTTTTTGTCCGTCTCATACCCGAAGCGCAATAAACGTACCTTTGCGAAGCTTCAGAGCAGACATGCACATAATCCGTCAACCATTCTCTCTAAGGAGTTCTCTCCTGATTCTGCTACTTCTGATTTGTTCAGGAGTAAGTGCTATTGCAGGCGTGGTAAAAGGAACTGTACGCGACACTTCAGGGCAACCAATACCCTATGTAGTTGTAATGGTTAAGAATACTTCTTACGGAGTTAATACCACACTTGACGGAACTTATTTTCTTCAATTGAACCCGGGAACGCACACGTTGGTTTTTTCTCAACTCGGACTGGAAACTCAAGAGCACTTGATTACAGTCGTAGCCGGAAAACCGGTGGTATTGGATATCACCATGAAATCTTCATCGAAAGTCCTGAATGCCGTTGAAATTGTTGCTAAAGGCGACCGCGACAAAGGAAAAGAGATCATGAAGAAAGTAATTGCGAAAAGAAACGATTACTGGAATAAAGTAGATAATTATTCGTGCAGGTCATACCAGAAGTCATCGCTTGAAAAATTCAAAATAGAACGCCCCGGCGGTGATTCTATTTACGCTCCTGATACAACGGAGAAAAAAGAAGAACCGATTGACACCACAACTCGTCGCGGAAAAAAGAAAGCGAAGAAATTAGCTGAGCAAAAGAAAGAACAAGCCAGTCTCCAGAAAGTATTCGCAGATAAGCCACTGAACTTAATTGAATGTATTTCGGAAACTTACTTTTCGTCACCGAACAAATATAAAGAAAACGTACTGGCTTATCATGATTATGCCCCACGTAAACGATATGAAGGAGGAGAAATATCCGGACAAGTAGGCTACGGAGAGTATGAAATTGCTCCGGTGCAATGGGACGATGACAATCCCTACATGCTCATGAATGATGCGCAGAGTATTGATTTCAATTTTTACAAAAACTTCATTGATGCACCTGCCCTTGCCACTCGTCCAATCCTATCTCCTGCAGCAGCAACTGCATTTCTGAGTTATCGTTTCGAATACCTGAATTCATTCATTGAAAATGGAAAGACGTATTATAAAATCAGTGTCATTCCGCTTTTCAAAGAAGATGCTTTATTCTCAGGTTTTCTCTTTATTGAAGACAGTACTTGGGCCATCAAATCAGTCAACCTCGCTATTAATCCGGGCGTGTTGTTGTACTGCAAAGAGTTTTTTGTCATCCAAGATTATTCCGAAGTAGAACCAGGAATATTCTTGCCGATTCGCAGAGAATTTGTGTACACCATTCGCGAGGGGCGCTACAATATCATTGGTAATACGCGTGTTGATCACTCCGACTACAAAGTGAACATTGAACTTCCCAAAAAACTCTTCAACGATGAAGTGCGCCATTACGATGATGCTGCATTTGATCGTGACAGCATGTACTGGGTAGAGCACCGTGCAATACAACTAAAAGACAAAGAGATCTCTTATATCCACGCGGTAGATAGCCTCACCTCATACTACGAAAGTGAAGCCTATCTGAACAAAGCAGACAGCGCGTACAATCATTTGAATGTTTGGAGCTTTCTTCTGAATGGAGTGGCTCATCGAAATCGTTTCACCGGGAACGATTGGTACATCAATCCACTGATCTCACAAGTTCAGCCGTTCGGTGTAGGAGGATATCGCCATCGCTTGGGTGGAAGTTATAATCATGATTTTGAAAATGGATTTAAACTGGAAACAGACGGCCAAGTTGATTATGGCTTTCTCAACAAAGACATCCGCGGCAAAGTTGGTGTAGGACTCACCTATTATCCTTTGAAATTTGTCAGAACATTCGTTCGATTCGGAGACTTCTATGATATGGTAAATTCGTTTGCCTCGCTGGAATCGGTGTTCAGCCGAAGCAACTATGTACGATGTAAAGAGTTCAGCATTGCACAGCGAATGGAAGTTGTGAACGGGCTTTTCGCAGAAGTAACATTTGAATACAGCGACCAGTTTCCTATTACTGGCATTCGACTCGAACAATGGTCTACACAACTATTCGGTTCGCTTAACACGCCGTTGGATTTCCAGCGTTACGTAAAAACAGAAATCAGATTAGAACTGAAATACCGCATAAAGCAGAAGTATGTCATCAAGAAGGACAGAAAAATTATTGTTGGCTCGAAGTACCCTGAAATACGCGCATATTATCGCAAAGGCCTGAAAGGTGTACTTGGCAGTGAAGTTGACTTTGACTATTTTGAAATCGGTTCAACAGATGAAATGAAACTCGGTCGTTTCGGCACAAGCAGCTGGAATGTGTTGTATGGCGTATTTCTGAATAAAGGAAACTTGCGTGAACTGGAACACAAATTTTTCAGAGGATCTGATTCATTTATCTTCTCTGATCCGATGCGCTCGTTTCAATTGCTTGGAACAACTTTGGAAACAGAGGAAAGTTTCTTCCGACTGAATTACATTCACCATTTCGAAGGCGCTTTCGGAACAAAAATTCCGTTGTTCAATAAATTGAAAATTACTTCTGCTGCAGGAGGTGGTGTTCTACTTATACCGCATAACAACTTCAATCACGTAGAATTCTTCTTTGGATTTGAGCGCATCATTCGCATTCGGCAACAGCTATTCCGTGTAGGTGTATTTGCCGCAACCGCAGATAACAATCTGGAGAAAGCTAAATTCACGTGGAAAATCGGAATCGGCTTCTACAATACATTCACGAAGAAGTGGAGTTATTAAAAACTCGAGCGTAAGGTCAATTCTCCATCTTAACCTACTAGTTGACACAAAAGGTCAATTCCTCCAATTTCGTCGAATTTCATCCCTTCCCAACGCGTCTATTTCCGTACCTTTGCGGTCCCACGACGGATAATAGTTGAACTACGGTTTTAGCGACTGCTTTAATCGAGTTGGAAGAAAAATGGTCGCGGGATCTTATTATGAGCGAAGCCATCAAGCACGAGTGCGGGATTGCACTTATTCGTCTGCGTAAACCTCTACAGTATTATATCGACAAATACGGCACGCCCATGTACGGGCTCAATAAACTGTATTTGCTCATGGAGAAACAGCATAACCGCGGGCAAGACGGAGCCGGAGTAGCAACAATCAAATTCGATGTTCCTCCGGGAACCAGATACATCAGCCGATACCGTTCTACTTCTCCGACTGCGATAAAAGAAATCTTCGGAAAGATCAATGATAAATTCACCAGCGTTCACAATAAACATCCTGAACGTTTACAGGATGCTGATTGGCTGAAGAAGCACGTTGCGTTCACTGGAGAATTACTTTTGGGTCATTTACGTTATGGAACGTATGGTGGAAACAGTATTGAAAATTGTCATCCATTTCTGCGACAAAACAACTGGATCACACGCAACCTCGTTGTTGCGGGAAATTTCAATCTCACTAACGTAGATGAACTATTTCATCATCTCGTTGAATTAGGACAGCATCCGAAAGAAAAGGCTGACACTGTAACGGTGATGGAAAAAATCGGACACTTCCTCGATCGTGAAGTAGAAAATATTTTTCATCGTTATAAAGATCTTGGTCATACGAATGAAGAAATCACACACCTCATTGCGAAGGATATCGACATTCAAAAAATTCTGAAAGACGCCTCAAAGAAATGGGATGGCGGATATTCAATGGCCGGAATGTTTGGTCATGGTGACGCGTTTGTTCTACGCGATCCGAACGGAATTCGCCCTGCACATTGGTATCAGGATGATGAAGTGGTTGTGGTGACTTCCGAGCGTCCACAAATCATGACAGCGTTCAATGTTCCTGCGGAAAGCATCAAAGAAGTTTCTCCCGGACATGCGCTGATCATTCGTAAGAACGGAGAGGTATATGAAAAGCAAGTACGTACACCGAAGCCAAGAAAGTCGTGCTCGTTCGAACGCATTTATTTTTCACGCGGAAACGATCAGGATATTTATCAGGAACGCAAAAATTTGGGTCGACAATTAACACCTTCTGTATTGAAGGCTATCGACTACGATCTGAAGAATTCCGTTTTTTCATTTATTCCGAATACTGCCGAGTTAGCGTTCAACGGATTAGTAGAAGGATTGCATCATTATCTCAATACCATCAAGCGACACAAGATACTGACGATGGACAATGTTGCAGATCCTGAATTGTCTGACATTCTGAATATGCAGCCACGCGTCGAAAAAATTGCATTGAAAGATGCAAAGCTTCGCACGTTCATCACTAACGATAACAAGCGAGATGATATGGTGGCACACGTCTACGATACAACATATGGCGTTGTGAAACCAGGAGATAATCTTGTGGTGCTTGATGATTCCATTGTACGCGGAACAACGTTGAAACAAAGTATCATCAAAATTCTCGATCGTCTTGGTCCGAAGAAAATTGTGATTGTTTCATCGGCGCCGCAAATTCGTTACCTCGATTGCTACGGAATTGACATGGCACGCATGGGCGACTTCATTGCGTTTCAAGCAGCCATTGAATTGATTCGTGAGAATAATATGGACGAACTTCTTAATGAAGTTTACGCCAAAGCCAAAGCACAAGAAGGTTTGCCGGCAGATAAAATCGTGAATGCTGTAAAAGACATTTATCAGCCATTTACTGCCGATGAAATTTCGAAAAAGATTTCGCAGCTGCTTACTCCACAAGGAACAAAAGCAGAAGTTGAAATTCTCTTCCAATCCATCGAAGGTTTGCACAACGCAGTTCCGGAACATACTGGCGATTGGTATTTCTCAGGTAATTATCCAACATGGGGCGGAAACAAAGTAGTGAACCGTGCGTTCATTTACTACATGGAAGGTAAAAACGTGAGGGCGTATTAAATGAAAA
>Ga0114981_10001821_pt1 | contig 13841 bp, 13 predicted proteins | sample S_140806_MF_Meta_FD_87028 | JGI IMG/M metagenome (GOLD analysis project Ga0114981, IMG submission 87028) | Freshwater microbial communities from Lake Simoncouche, Canada to study carbon cycling - S_140806_MF_MetaG | ecosystem: Environmental > Aquatic > Freshwater > Lake | place: Lake...
ACCTTAAAGACTTTCAAGGCTTGGTGGCCTGTGGCGGTTTCAGTTACGGCGACACCTTGGGCGCGGGTGTGGGCTGGGCTCGCAGCATCACTTTTAACGAAGCTTTGAACCATCAGTTTCAAGCTTTTTTCCAACGCCAAGCCACCTTTGGCTTGGGCGTGTGCAATGGTTGCCAGATGTTTGCCGAACTGGCCAGCATCATCCCCGGCACTGAACACTGGCCTCGTTTCACGCACAACCAAAGCGAGCGCTTTGAAGCCCGGTTGTCCATGGTGGAAGTCTTGGATTCCCCCAGCTTATTCTTCAAAGGCATGGCCGGATTGAGAGCGCCGGTTGCAGTGGCGCACGGCGAAGGATTTGCTAATTTTTCTAAGCAAGGTGACGCGTCCAAGGTACTTTCAGCCATGCGTTTTGTTGACAACCATGGCCAGCCTACCGAGACCTACCCTCTGAACCCCAACGGCAGCCCCGCTGGGTTGACCGCGGTCACCACCGCAGATGGACGCTTCACTGCCATGATGCCGCACCCCGAACGGGTGTTCAGGACATTGCAGTTCAGCCACTACCCCACAGCCCCAAATGAAACATCTTCTGAATTCAGCCCATGGATGCGTTTATGGCGGAATGCTCGAGTTTGGATAAATTGATATTCAACAAATTTAATGTAGGATCAATAAATATATGAGTATTACCCGCGATCGAGAATTAGCTGACACTTTATACGCCTTGGTGGATTTGGCAGAACTCCTCAGGCTCGACTTGAATTTACTGATCCACGGCCTTCAAGAAATGCAACACACGTCAACAGGTTTAACCGTGGTGGGCGGCAAATCCAGCCAAGAAGTAGCGCATGACCAAACCGACCCCGCGCACGCAAAGCGCATGGCCGACCATTCCGCCCACACAGAGCATGCCAACAAGGCCTTGGCCAAGACCACACTGGTTCAACAGAAAATTGAGTCGGTGATCAAGTTATTGCTGCTCAACCATACCGACGCCACCAGCATTTTGAACGAATTTGAAAAAATTCGAACCACCAAGTTGCTGACCAGCGAAACCTTTAGCTTGGCGCATATTCTGAAAGACAAGCTGAACTAAAAAAACCCTCGCAAGAGGGTTTTTTCTTTGGGGGTTCGAAACAAGGGTTATTCGATTTTGGCTTTCTCGCGCAAGCCTTGTTGGTACTCAGCCAATTTGCCTTGTTGCAATTGTTGCGCGATTTGGGCTTTGACTTCATCAAACTTGGGCACAGGTGATTCACGTGTATCGTCTAAGCGGATGATGTGAAAACCAAACTGGGTTTTCACGGGCTTGTCGGTCACTTGGCCTTTTTTCAGCTCCACCATGGCTTGTGAAAATTCTTTGACAAAGCTGTTGGGGTTGGCCCAATCGAGGTCGCCGCCATTGGCGCCAGAGCCTGGGTCTTTGGATTGCTTTTTGGCGATATCTTCAAACTTACCGCCTTTTTTCAAGCTGGCGATGATGGCCTTAGCTTGCTCTTCCTTTTCCACCAAGATGTGGCGAGCGCGGTATTCTTTTCCACTGTTGCCAGCCACAAATTTGTCGTATTCAGCCTTGATGTCGGCGTCGCTGACAGGGTTGGTTTTTTGGTATTGGGTAAACAGTTCACGAATCAAAATACTTTGCTTGGCGATTTCGAGTTGGATCTTGTAATCGTCTGAAGCCTCTAAACCTTGTTTTTCGGCTTCTTGCATGAAGATTTCGCGCATGATGACTTCTTCACGCAGTTGCTGCTCCATGTCAGGGGTGACGGAGCGGCCAGAGCGCTCGACCTGAGCGGCCAACATATTCAAACGGGTTTTGGGCACCGCTTTGCCGTTGACGATAGCCACGTTTTGCGCATGTAAAGCCATGCTTGAAAAACTTAAAGCCGCCGCAGTGATAACGGTGGGAATAAAAGAAAATCTCATGAAAGGTCTTTCGAAGTATTAAATAGTGGGGTCAACAATTTCAATGGCCAGAGCGTGAAGACCCTGAGCAATAAATGCTTGCAGCGCATCATACACAAGCCGATGTTTGGCCACTCTGGTGAGGCCATTGAAGGCGGCGCAGCCAATGCGCACCCGAAAATGTGTGCCTTGCCCTGAGCCGTCTGAGCCGCTGTGCCCAGCATGGTCAGCACTTTCATCCACGATGTCTAGCGCAAAGGGCTTGAGTTTGTCTTGTAAGGCAAGCTCTAATTGATCGGCGCTGATGTTCATGGGGTTTCTTCCGGTGCAGCGTCATCGGTCTTGATGAAGCGACTGAGGTAGAGGGCTTGCGCAACTACAAACACCAGCATCAAACCCATGCCGCCAAACAGTTTGTAGCTGACCCAAGTATCAAGGTCAAAGTTATAAGCGACCCACAGGTTGATCACACCCATGAAGACAAAAAAACCGCTCCAAGCCCACAACAAACGCAGCCACACCGCCTCTGGCAACTGCAACTGCGAGCCCATCAAGCTTTGCAAAAAATTACGCTTTAACACCAGATGCCCCAAAGCCAAAGCACCACCCATCAGCCAGTACAGCACGGTAGGCTTCCATTTGATGAAGGTGTCATCGTGAAACACCAAGGTGGCGCCGCCAAACAAAACAATGATGACCAAGCTGACCCATTGCATAGCTTCGACCTTGCCATTGCGAAAGTACAACCAGCCAATTTGCAGCAATGTGGCCGCAATCGCCACGCCTGTGGCCACATAAATACCGGCCAACTTGAAAGTGATGAAAAACAAGGCGATGGGTAAAAAATCGGTCAACAACTTCATATCAGCCCTTGTCTTGGGGGTCAAACTGCAAAGCCGCCGAGTTCATGCAGTAGCGCAAACCGGTGGGTGCTGGGCCGTCAGGGAAGACGTGTCCTAAGTGGGCACCACATTGAGCGCAAACTGTCTCGGTGCGTACCATGCCGTGCGCTCGGTCCACCCGCTCTTCGATGGCACCTGCCACCGCGCTTTGGTAAAAGCTTGGCCAACCGCAGCCCGAGTCAAATTTGGTGCTGTCATCAAACAGCAGGGCATCACAGCAGATGCAGTGGTACTGGCCTTTTGTCCAATGGTCTTCATAGCGACCAGTGAAAGCACGTTCTGTGGCGGCTTGGCGTGTGACTTCATAGGCCATAGGTTCGGCGCCTTTGCTGGCCAGCAAGGCTCGCCATTGTTCAGGGGTTTTGGGAAGGTCTGTCATGAAGAACAACTGATGGAGATGGTTGAAGCCCAATCGGGCGGGAAGGCGGCATGCTTCTCAAAGCCTGGGTGCTCGTCAAACGGCGCACTCAGCAACTTCAACAAGGTTGCCACCTCAGAAAAATCGCCTATTTTCGCTTGGCGAATAGCTTGCTCGCCCAAATGGTTACGCAAAACAAATTTGGGGTTGCAAGCCAGCATAGCTTGGGCGCTGCGGGGCAAGTCCTCCTCTGCCAAGCGTGAAAGGTACTGTCCCAACCAAGCTTGCCAAGCGGTTGGCTCGATGAACATATCGCCCACGCCATCAAACGCAGAGCTTTGCCTGTATTGCGCGTAGCCAGCCATAGCTTGACTCAATCGTCGCCAAAAAATCGTGTAATCGGTGCGTTCTGTGCTCAACAGACGAAACACCGCATCAATCAGTTCGTGGTCGCCAACTTTGACTTGTTGCAGCCCCAGTTTGGCGGTCATGCGAAGGTCCAGTTGTGCGGGGTAGATGGTTTTGTAAACGTCCAGTGCTTTAACTGTGGCATCTTGGTCTTGGATCAGGGGCAGCAAAGCTTGGCCCAAGCAATACAAGTTCCAAAACGCGATCTGCGGTTGCCGAGCGTAGGCATAGCGCCCTTGGTGATCGGAGTGGTTGCAAATGTGGGCAGGGTCAAAGCCGTCTAAAAATTGGAAGGGACCGTAGTCGATGGTCAGGCCCAACAAACTCATATTGTCGGTGTTCATCACACCATGGCAAAACCCCACCGATTGCCAGTGGGCCAAAAGCGCGGCAGTGCGATAAACCACCGTTTCCAACATTCCCAAATACTGTTCAGCTCCTTGGGGAAGCGACAGAAGTTCAGGAAAGTGGTTCGCAATGGCATGGTCGGCGAGTTGCTTCAACTCTTCATGACGCCCAAGAGCCGCGAAATGCTCGAAATGGCCAAAGCGCAAAAAACTGGGCGCCACACGCGTGACCACCGCAGCGGTTTCCACCTCTTCACGCAGCACCTTGTCGGGAGAACCGACGATGGCCAAGGCGCGGGTGGTGGGAATGCCTAAGCCATGCATGGCTTCGCTGCATAAAAACTCGCGAATACTCGAGCGCAACACCGCCCGTCCGTCGCCCATTCGTGAGTAAGGCGTCAATCCCGCGCCTTTAAGTTGAACTTCTTGTGAACCTGCGGGTGTATCGATTTCTCCCAGCCACAAAGCCCGTCCGTCACCCAACTGACCCGCCCACACACCAAACTGATGACCGCTGTAGACGCTGGCCAAGGGCTGGCTACCTGAAAGTACTTCGTTACCTGCCAAGGCTTGCAAGCTGGTATGGGATTGCCACCAATCGTCAGGCAGGCCCAAACTGTGTGCCAAAGCATCGCTGCGACTTACCCAATGCACATCGCGCAGTGGAGCAGCATTCACCAGCGTGAAAAAAGCATTACCTAAAGTGGCAAATCGGTTGCGCCAAACGAGGGTAGATAAGGGGTCAGCCAAAGATTGCATGGTGAGATTGTGCACAATAGCCCCCAACCTTAAACCATGCGGGGCGATGACCCTAGGAGACTGTCCATGCTCGGACTGATGCAACAACAAGCTTTGTCTGTCGGCTCTTTGATTGATTTTGCAGAAAAACACCATGGCGATGTTGAAATCGTGTCACGCCGTTTGGAAGGCGATATCCACCGCAGCACTTGGGTAACCATTGCCAGTCGCTCGCGTCAAGTCGCCAATGCCTTAGACCAATGGAAGATTGGCCAAGGCGCGAGAGTCGCAACCTTGGCTTGGAACGGCTACAGGCATTTGGAGTTGTACTTTGGGGTGAGTAGCAGTGGGCGTGTCATTCACACCCTTAACCCTCGTTTGCATCCTGACCAAATTGTGTGGATTGCCAACCATGCCGAGGACGAGGTGATGTGCTTTGACATGACGTTTTTACCCATAGCACAGCAAATCCATGACCGATGCACCACGGTGAAGCATTGGGTGGCGCTGTGTGACGCCGACAAACTGCCTGCTGACAGCGGTATCCCAGGTTTGGTCAGCTATGAAAGTTGGATGAGCCGCCAGTCGACCGACTATGCATGGCCCCTACTGGACGAAAACGCTGCCTCTTGCATGTGCTACACCAGCGGCACCACCGGCAACCCCAAAGCGGCGTTGTACAGCCATCGCTCTACCGTTCTACACGCTTATGCCTGCGCCCTGCCCGACGTGATGTGCTTGTCCGCGCGGGACACCATTCTTCCCGTGGTGCCCATGTTCCACGTCAGTGCTTGGGGCCTGCCTTACAGCGCAGCCATGGTTGGCGCAAAACTGGTATTTCCAGGTGCGGCTCTCGATGGCAAATCCATTTATGAGTTGCTGGAAACCGAGAAAGTCAGCTTGGCTGCAGGCGTGCCCACGGTGTGGCAAATGCTCTTGGGCCACTTGGGGGCCAATAACTTGCGCTTCAATTATTTGAAACGCACAGTCATTGGCGGCTCGGCCTGTCCACCCGCCATGATCCATGCTTTCAACGATCAATACGGTGTTGAAGTTCTGCACGCTTGGGGCATGACCGAACTCAGTCCACTTGGTACCTTGTGTACCTTGAAAAACAAACACCTTGATTTGCCTGAAGACGAGAAGATGAAAATTCGCCTCAAGCAAGGGCGAGCGATTTTTGGCATCGACTTCAAAATTGTCGACGATAACGGCAAAGAACAAGCCCATGACGGTAAAGCCTATGGCGATTTATTGGTCAAAGGACCATGGGTCATCAAAGAATATTTCAAGCAAGAGGGCGCATCCCCTTTGGTAGACGGTTGGTTTCCCACGGGGGACGTGGCAACTGTCGACGCCGATGGCTATATGCAAATCACCGATCGCAGCAAAGACGTCATCAAATCCGGCGGTGAATGGATCAGCTCCATCGATGTGGAAAACATCGCCATGGCCCACCCTGATGTATTGATGGCTGCTTGTATTGGTATGGCCCACCCCAAATGGGACGAACGCCCCATTGTGGTGGTGGTGCCCAAGCCGGGTAAGACATTGGCACGTGAGGAGTTGCTGAAGTTTTACGAAGGAAAAATTGCTAAATGGCAAATTCCCGATGATGCGGTGTTTGTCGAGGCTATACCGATAGGCGCCACAGGAAAAATGCTCAAGACCAAATTGCGAGAAATGTTGAGCACTTATCAGTTGCCAGCCTAGGATATTCCCTAGCCGTGTAAACCCCTGTTTGCGATTACGCTAGTGGGTATTGAACTAGGAGACTTGAATGGCATCGAAAAAAACTTGGCTGGCGTTGACATTGACCAGTATTTTGTCCTTGAACGCTTATGCGCAAAAGGGCGAAACCGTCAAGATCGCTTGGATTGACCCCTTGTCTGGCTTGATGGCACCTGTGGGCTCCAACCAGTTGAAAACTCTGCAATACCTTGCCGAGGAAACCAACAAAAGCAACCCTGCTGGTGTGAAGTTTGAAATCATCGGCATGGACAACAAACTCAGCCCTGCGGAAAGTTTGAACCAACTCAAGTCCGCCATGGACCAAGGCGTTCGCTACATCACCCAAGGCAATGGATCGTCAGTTGCAGGAGCCCTGCTTGACGCTGTCAACAAACACAATGAACGCAACCCTGGCAAGGAAATCATTTTCCTCAACCACTCTGCGGTGGACCCCGATTTCACCAACAGCAAATGCAGCTACTGGCATTTCCGCTTCGACGCGGACACCTCCATGAAGATGGAAGCCATGACCACCTTCATCAAGGACATGCCCGAGGTCAAGAAGGTCTTTTTGCTCAACCAAAACTACTCGCATGGTCAGCAAGTGGTCAAGTACGCCAAGGAAAACCTGGCCCGCAAGCGTCCTGATATTCAAATTGTCGGGGAAGACCTGCACCCTTTGGCGCAAGTGCGTGACTTCGCCCCCTACATCGCCAAAATCAAAGCCTCTGGCGCTGATGCTGTCATCACTGGCAACTGGGGTTCTGACCTTGCCTTGCTGGTCAAAGCTGCCAACGAAGGTGGCTACAACGGACGCTTCTTCACCTATTACACCGGCGTGACTGGCACACCTACGGCCTTAGGCCAAGGTGCTGCGGGCCGTGTCTACCAAGTCAGCTACGCCCACTACAACATGGGTGGTCGCATGAGCCAGTACATGGCGGGCTTCAAAGCCAAGTACAACGACGATTTGTACACCGGTTCCATGATCGGTATTTTCGATTTACTTACCCAAGCCATGGCTAAAGCCGGTTCCACCGACCCTGTCAAAGTCGCCGCAGCGATGCATGGTCATAAATTCAAGGGCTACAACGGCGACATGGAAATGCGCAAGCTAGACCATCAAATGCAGCAAACCCTGTTCATGACCGTGTGGCAAAAAGCGGATAAAAAATTCCCTTACAGCGCCGAAAACACAGGCATGACCTTGGCACCGGTGAAAACTTTTGAGCCTTATGTCTCAAGCACACCGACCAGCTGCCAAATGAAGATGCCCTCCTGATAGCGCAATAGGCGCTGTTGGCGCTGTCATAGCTTGATGCTGAGACAGCGCTAAGTGCCATGATTTGATATGGAATTTTTCCTTATCTCCTCGCTCAATGGGCTGAGCTATGGCCTGTTGCTGTTCATGCTCAGTTCAGGACTGACGCTGATTTTCAGCATGATGGGGGTGCTCAACTTTGCACACGCCAGTTTTTACATGCTCGGCGCTTACTTTGGCTACACCTTAGAAAGCCGCATAGGGTTTTGGCCAGCTTTGTTTTTGGCACCCATCTTGACGGGAGCCGCAGGCGCTTTGTTTGAGAGCAAAGTGCTGCGCAAAGTTCACAAAATGGGCCACGTGTCTGAACTGCTGGTGACGTTTGGCTTGTCTTATATCGTGCTGGAGTTGGTGCAACTCTTGTGGGGACGCGTTGCCGTGGAGTTCACCCCGCCTGCGTTTTTGCAAGGGCCGGTCTTCACCCTCATCAACCATGGGCAACTGGGCTTGTCGCTGGTTGCCGGTGTTGGCGGTGAGATCTGCCAAAGCGCAGACACTGCGGTGCGCATTGTTTGCACGCCTTTTCCTGCCACCCGCGCTTTCATCATGGTCACAGCCATCGCCATGGTCATCAGCCTGTGGTGGGTGCTGACCCGCACCCGTGCGGGTCTCATCATTCAAGCGGCCTTGACGCATCCCGAAACGGTTGAAACCTTGGGCCATAACGTGCCCCGCGTGTTCATGCTGGTGTTTGCCATGGGTACCGGCTTGGCAGGCTTGGCAGGTGTGATTGGTGGTTTTACTTTCATCACCGAACCGGCCATGGCCGCCACCGTGGGATCCGTCATTTTTGTGGTGGTGGTGGTGGGTGGCATGGGGTCGCTCAGCGGTGCATTCTTGGCTTCGCTGGTCATAGGCATCGTGCAAACCTTTGCCGTGGCGATCGACTACTCGCTGTTGCAACTGTTTAAAGACTTGGGCGTCGGTTTGTCTGCCGACTGGAGCAACAACAGCTTCATCAAACTCACCGTGTCGCAAATCGCACCCATCTTGCCCTACCTGATGTTGGTGCTGATTTTGATTTTCCGCCCACGCGGCTTACTTGGCAAACGGGACACATGAGCATGTCAAACCTTTTGTCTCGCTATGGTGTTTGGTTGGGTTTTGCTTTGGTGCTGTTGGTCGCACCTTGGATGTTCACCAGCAACTTGTCACAAACCATGTTGTCGCAAATGGGCATCGCCATCATTGCGTGCCTGTCCTACAACTTGCTGCTGGGGCAGGGAGGAATGCTCAGCTTTGGCCATGCGGTCTACAGTGGCATGGGAAGCTATTTCGCCATCCATGCGCTCAATGCCATTGGGCAGGGCTCTTTACACCTGCCGGTGGTGGTGCTGCCTTTGGTGGGTGGCTTGGCAGGCATGGGATTCGCCATTTTGCTGGGCTATGTGACCACCAAAAAATCGGGCACCACGTTTTCCATGATCACGCTGGGCATGGCTGAGTTGGTGTTTGCCATGTCGCTGATGTTCTCCGAATTTTTCGGTGGCGAGGCGGGCGTATCTGCCAACCGTGTGGTGGGTGAGGCTTTCATGGGCATCACCTTTGGTCCGCAGCGGCAGGTCTATTACCTGATCGCTTTTTACACCTTTGTGTCGGTGGCACTGTTGTATGCCTTAACCCAAACTCCTTTGGGGCGCATCTTGAATGCGGTGCGTGACAACCCTGAACGCGTGGAATTTGTAGGCTACAACACCCAGCAAGTGCGCTACCGCGCTTTCATCATCGCCGGTTTTTTTGCGGGTATTGCAGGCGGCTTGGGCGCTATCAATTTTGAAATTGTCACCGCCGAAGTGGTGGGCCCTGCTCGCTCGGGGTCATATTTGTTGTTCACCTTTTTAGGTGGCGCAACGTTTTTCTTCGGCCCTATTTTGGGCGGCATCTTGATGGTGTTGGCATTTGTGCTGCTGTCTGAAATCACCAAAGCTTGGTTGCTCTACCTTGGCTTGGTGTTTTTGTTCATGGTGGTGTACGCCCCTGGCGGTTTGGCAGGCTTGATCATGATGAACCTCAGGATTGCCAAAACCGGCGCATTGAAGCGCTTGCTGCCGTCTTATATAGGCTTGGCTATCGCCATGGGTTTGATGTTGGCCGGTGCAGGCGCTTTGGTAGAGATGATTTACCACTTGCAACTGGAATCCGGCAACGGTTCACAGCTCCACTTTGCGGGTTGGATGCTTAATACCGACAGCGCTACAACATGGGGCATCTCAGTGGCCTTGCTCGCCATAGGTTTGCTGGCGTTTGAAATGGTGCGTCGCCGCTTTGCCCTGATCTGGGGAGAGATTCAAACAGACTTGGCCGCGGCTCAACAAACCAAGGAGGCGTCATGAGCGCGTACTCGCTGGAGCTTCAAGGCTTGACCAAACAATTTGGCAAGACCGAAATCATCCGTGGTGTCGATTTACAAGTGAGGGCTGGTGAACGCGTGGCCATCATTGGACCTAACGGCGCGGGTAAGTCAACGTTGTTCAACCTCATCAGCGGACGATTTGCGCCAAGCGCAGGTAGCATCTGCCTGAAAGGGCAGCGCATTGACGGCCTCAAGCCCTTTGAGATCAACCGCTTGGGTTTGTCGCGCAGTTTTCAAATCACCAATATTTTCCCCAAACTCAGTGTGTTTGAAAATCTGCGCTGCGCGGTGCTGTGGAGCTTGGGACACCGCTACAGCTTTTGGTCGTTCTTAGGTAATTTGAAAGACGCCAACCTGTTAGCTGATAACTGGATGCAGCGCATTCGCTTGAGCGCCAAACGCGACACGCTCGCCATGAACCTCACCTACGCAGAGCAACGCGCACTGGAAATCGGCATCACCATGGCCGGTGGCGCCGAGGTGGTGTTGCTCGATGAGCCAACAGCCGGCATGAATAACAGCGAAACCGAGCGCTTTATTGGCCTGATCAAAGAAGTCACCCAAGGCAAAACCTTGCTGGCGGTGGAACACGACATGGGCGTGGTGTTTGGCTTGGCCGACAAAATCGCGGTGCTGGTGTATGGCGAGATCATCGCGTTTGACACCCCCGACAAAGTCCGCGCCAACGCCTTGGTGCAAGAGGCCTATTTGGGCAGTTTGCAAGAGGACCACTGAATGTTGCATGTCAAAGACCTCCACGCCTACTACGGCAAAAGCCATGTGTTGCATGGCGTGAGTTTTTCGGTAGGCAAAGGCGAAATCGTGGCGCTGTTGGGCCGCAATGGCTCGGGCCGTTCCACCACGGCCAAGGCCATCATGGGACTGGTGGATGCCCAGGGCAGTGTCGATTGGCTGGGCCAGCAAATCGTAGGGCGCAAGCCTTTCGAAATTGCCCATTTGGGTTTGGGCTATGTGCCTGAAAACCGCGACATCTTCCCCAAGCTCACGGTGCACCAAAACCTGTTGCTGGGTTTGAAGGGCGATAAACCCCAAGGCCGCTGGGATTTTGAAGACATGTACAACTTGTTTCCGCGTTTGCGCGAGCGCCAGCACACCGAAGCTGGTGTGCTTTCAGGGGGCGAGCAGCAAATGCTGACCCTGTGCCGCAGCCTCATGGGCGACCCCGAACTCATCATCATCGACGAACCCACCGAGGGTTTGGCCCCCAAAATCGTTGAACTGGTGGGCCAGTTTTTGCGCGAATTGCGCAACCGCGGTGTGTCGGTATTGCTAATTGAACAAAAGCTCACTATTGCCATGCAAATCTCCGACCGCGCCTTGGTGATGGGCCACGGCAGCATGGTGTTTGACGGTACCCCGGACGCCTTGCGGGCAAACGCCGCTATTCGCAAGGAATGGTTAGAGGTATAAAATAGTACGATCGTTCTTTTTTACCTCTTCACCCGCTTCTGACAAGGAATTCCTATGAGTGCTGACTATGCAGTCCACGGCGACGTTGCCGTGATTACCTTGAACAACCCACCTGTCAATGGACTGGGTTTGGCCACCCGCCAAGCGTTCATGCAAGGGCTTGATAAAGCCATGGCAGACGAGGCGGTGAAAGCTGTGGTGGTCACGGGTGCAGGCAAGGCTTTCTCTGGCGGCGCTGACATCAAAGAATTCGGTTCGCCCAAAGCCATTCAAGAACCGCATTTGCTCACCCTCATCAGTGCGATTGAAAACGCCAGCAAACCGGTGGTGGCTGCGATTCACTCGGTGGTCATGGGCGGCGGCTTGGAGTTGGCATTGGGTTGCCATTACCGCATTGCCGCACCTGGTACCGATGTAGCCTTGCCAGAAGTCAAGCTCGGCCTCATCCCAGGCGCAGGTGGTACCCAGCGCTTGCCCCGCGTTTTGGGGGTGGAGCCTGCTTTGAACATGATTGTCAGCGGAGAGCCCATCAAGAGCGAGATGCTGGCCATGTTGCCCAGCCAAAAACTGTTCGATCAAATGGCCACCAGCGCCGCCACCTTGATGGACGAGGCCATGGTGTTTGCGCGAAGCGTGGTGGGTACCTCGCCCTTGCCAAGGGTGCGCGATCTGCCTTGCAAGCACCCCAACGCCGATGCTTTCTTCAAATTCACCACCAATATGGTCAACGGTATGACCAAGGGCAAATATCCCGCGCCCTTGAAATGCATCGAGGCGGTGCAAAACGCCACCAAGATGAAGTTCGATCAAGGCATGGAAGCCGAGCGTGAAATCTTCACCAACCTGATGTGGACCCCCGAAAGCCGCGCCTTGCGCCATTTGTTTGTGGCACAACGTGCCGCCTCCAAAATCGCTGATGTACCCGCAGACACGCTGGTTCGCGACATCAAAAGCGTGGCCGTCATTGGTGCGGGCACCATGGGTGGCGGCATCAGCATGAACTTCCTCAACGCTGGCATTCCTGTCAAGATTTTGGAGATGAAGCAAGATGCCCTAGACCGTGGGCTGGCCATCATCGAGAAAAACTACCAAGCCCAAGTGAAAAAAGGCAAGTTGAAGGAAGATAAATTGGCCGAGCGTTTGGCTTTGCTGACCAGCACCTTGGACTACAACGACTTGAAAGACGCCGACTTGGTGATTGAAGCTGTGTTCGAGGAAATGGGCGTCAAAGAAGCCGTGTTCAAAAAGCTCGATGAGGTGATGAAGCCCGGCGCGATTTTGGCGTCCAACACCTCTACCTTGGATGTCAACGCCATAGCCAGCTTTACCCAACGCCCGCAAGACGTGGTTGGGTTGCACTTTTTCAGCCCCGCCAACGTCATGAAGTTGCTGGAAGTGGTGCGTGGCGCGGCGACTGGCAAGGACGTCATGGCCACCGTGATGGGTGTGGCCAAAAAAATCAAGAAAACCGCGGTGGTGTCTGGCGTGTGCGATGGCTTCATCGGCAACCGCATGATCGAGCAGTACAGCCGCCAAGCCGGTTTCCTTATCGAAGAAGGCTGCACGCCGCAGCAGGTTGACAAGGCAGTTGAAAAGTTTGGTTTCGCCATGGGCCCTTTCCGCATGGGCGACTTGGCCGGCAACGACATTGGTTGGGCGATTCGCAAGCGCCGCTATGTGGAAAAACCCGACCTGAAGTACAGCAAAACCGCCGACCTGTTGTGCGAACTGGGTCGTTTTGGCCAAAAAGTGGGGATGGGTTGGTACGACTACCTGCCGGGCAAACGCGACGCCATTCCCAACAAAGCCGTCGAGGACATGATCGCCAAGCACCGCACCAGCTTGGGCATCACGGCGCGCAAAATCAGCGACGACGAAATCGTTCAGCGCTTGGTGTTCTCATTGGTCAACGAAGCCGCTTTCATCTTGGAAGAGGGCATTGCTGCCCGTGCCAGCGACATCGACATGGTCTACATCACCGGCTACGGCTTCCCCATTTACCGTGGCGGCCCCATGAATTACGCCGACCAGTTTGGGCTGTTCAACGTGGTGCAAGCCATGCACCGCTTTGCGCAAAACCCGCATGACGATGCCAAGTTCTGGCAACCCGCCCCCTTGCTGGCCCGTTTGGTCGCAGACGGCAAATCATTCAATTAAGGACTCACCATGACCCACGCTGTCATTGTTTCAACTGCTCGCACACCCTTGGCCAAAAGCTGGCGCGGTGCTTTCAACATGACCCATGGCGCCACTTTGGGCGGCCACGCGGTCAAACACGCTATCGCACGCGCAGGCATTGACGCTGCTGAAGTAGAAGACGTCATCATGGGTTGCGCCAACCC
>Ga0114981_10001827_pt1 | contig 13821 bp, 13 predicted proteins | sample S_140806_MF_Meta_FD_87028 | JGI IMG/M metagenome (GOLD analysis project Ga0114981, IMG submission 87028) | Freshwater microbial communities from Lake Simoncouche, Canada to study carbon cycling - S_140806_MF_MetaG | ecosystem: Environmental > Aquatic > Freshwater > Lake | place: Lake...
ATGCCGGTAAATCTCCGCCGGATGTTCCTCGCGCACATTACCGCAATCGAACGGCAGAAAGCCGCTCAGCGAAACCACACCCGTGTGCGAAATGAACATCACCTCGCGTCCATCGCGAATCCCCAACGGCGAGCGCATGCCCGGGCGATGCTTGCCTGCTCTCGCGCCGAGCGATTGCACCAGCAGAAACACGCTCCAGATCGCCGGTTTCAGCTCAAACATCAGCTTCTTGAAGGCTTCATACTCGCTCAGGTTGCCCCGTGTCAGCGTCGTATTGATCTGCACACTCAAATCCGCCGCATGCGCCCGGTGAACCGCCGCGATGGTGCGGTCAAACGTGCCGCTCACCCCGCGAAACGCATCATGCGTGGCCCGCGTGGCACCATCCAGGCTCAGCGAAATTCGCTCCACCCCTGCCGCCTTGATCTCCGCAAAGTCCGCATGAATCAGCCGCGCCGTCGCCGAAGGACTCAGCCCCACATGCAGCCCTGCCGCCGCCGCCTCCCGCACCAGATCGAGCGCATCCGTCCGCATCAGCGGATCACCGCCCGTCAGGATCAGCATCGGCGGCCTCAACTCCGCCAGTTGCCCGATGAGCCGGCTCGACTCCTCCCGATTCAACTCCTGCGGATGCCGATGCGACTGCGTCTCCGCCCGGCAATGCTTGCAGGCCAGCGCACAAGCCCGCGTGACCTCCCAGAAGACGAGAAATAGGCGCTCCTCAAAACCATCGTAGGCCATCGCGGGCACCCTCGAGACTTCCAAATCCAAAACGGGCATTTTGATGGCCATACCAAACGCCCAAACGCCGACTACGCTCCGCCAACCGACGCCGAAGGTTGCGCCGATTTTGTGCGATGCCGTTTGTGACGAGATCGTCATACCCTTTTGCCTGACAGGACCGCCAGGATTCCGAAAGGGAACGGGTGAGAACCCATCCTTTGCTGCTCAATGAAGAACGATGCCGCCGGCTCGGCCTGTGGATCCTGCTGGCAGTGGCCGCGCTGCTCTACCTGCCTGGAACAAGTGTGATCCCGCTGATGGACCGGGATGAGCCGCGCTTTGGTCAGGCGACGGTGGAAATGATGGAGCGCAGCACTTGGACGGTGCCCTATTTCAATGGTGAGTACCGTTTCGACAAGCCGCCGCTGACATACTGGTGGATGCGTCTTCACTATGAACTGCTCGGTATGAACGAACTGGCCGCGAGGATGCATGGCCTCGTGGCCGCCTGGCTGACGGCGCTGGTCATCGCGGGACTCGCGCGTCGCGTGGCCGGCACACACCGGGCGGGGGTGATCGGCGGGCTGCTGTGGCTGACCACTCTCCAGGTACTGATCCACGGACGCCTATGCGTGGCGGACATGCCGATGGTGCTGTGTGTGACGCTCGCATGCCGAGCGCTCATGGAGCTCCTGATGCTGGAGGATGCGCAGGCGCGTTCGCCTCGCTGGTTCTGGGTGCTGTGGCTGTCGCTGGGTCTGGGCTTTTTGGCCAAAGGGCCGGTGGCCTGGATAGTCCCTGCGCTAGGACTGGTTTTGTGGCGGTTTGTGTTCTGGAGGAAAGCCGTGGCGTGGCGCCGCCTACGGGTGCTGCCCGGCATGCTGGTGATGCTGGCACCGGTGGTGGCGTGGGGTGTGCCCGCGCTGATCGAAACGCAGGGATTGTTCTGGCAGGTCGGAATGGGGCGCCATGTGATGCAGCGAGGTGTGGAGGTACTCAACGGACGAAAATTCATTCCCGGCTACTACCTGCTCACGACCTGGGTGAGCCTGTTTCCGTGGTCATTCTTTGTGCTGCCGGCTTGGCAGCTGATGAAGTCATCGTGGCGGCCGGAGACCGCCTTTCTCGCCGCCTGTTTTGTGGCACCGCAAATCGTGTTCTTTTTCTATGCCACGCAACTGCCGCATTACGTCATGCCGGGCTATCCCGCCTTTGTGGTGCTGCTGGCCACCGCCTGGGCGAAGGAGGGCACTGAAGAGGGGCGGGCTTTCCCGGGACTTTCGGTTTACGGCACCTACGCTCTCGGCGGGCTGGCGCTGGCGGCCGTCGTGATTGCCTTCACCATTCCCATCGAGCATGTGGCCCTGCGCTCGCTCGCTCGCTCGGCGGCTTGCTTGCTGGCCGTGATCCTGCTGGGAGGCGGTGCTGCCGCGGCCTACGCTTGGACACGGCGCGGCTCCTGGGCCCTGCTTCTGCCGGGGATGGTTCTGGTGGTCCTGGGAACGGCGCTGCTGCCTTTCGCGGACAGCCTTCGCACCACCTCGGTGACAATTCAGGCTGCACACACGGTCAAGGCTCTGCCGGCGGAGACTCGCTGTCTCGGATGTGGTTACGACGAGCCGAGCCTCGTCTATTACACCGGTCGTCGCTGGCAGATGGGAGGCGATCTTGCCACCGCACGGCAGCACCTCGAGCAGCCCGGCCCTTGCGCGGTCATCCTGCTGCGCCGGGAATGGACGCTGGATCACTGGCTGAAGACCCTCACGGGTTCGCGCACACCAGGAACGCCCTCGAAGGACTTTTCTGCGGACGTCGATGCGCTGTGTGGCTCCTTTCCCAACACGGAGGTTCAGTCCGTTGCCGGATTCAATGCCGCAAGATCGAGCTGGACGGAGGTCGTTTTGCTCGCCCGGCGACGCTGAAGCTGAACGGTGCGCATCCGCCGGACTACAACGCCGAGAGGCACGCCCGCCATCAACGAGAGGCAGACGGACACAAACACATCACTGGGGTGATGGCGGTTGTTCTGCATGCGTGACCACGACACGCCGGCGGAGATCAGCACCAGCGGCACGCCTACCGGCGGCAGCGCGATCGCCACCGGCACGCTCGCGCCAAAGGCAGTCGCCGTGTGGGCGCTGGGAAAGGATTGCAGCCGGGAGCGAAACGTCGGCCCGTAGAAGCCCGGCTCGCCCTCATACGAGGGACGTGCCCTGCCTGTGAGAAAGCGCCCTACATTGGCAAGGCCACCGCAGATCACGGTACCCGCCATCGCAATGATCACAAGCCTGCGAAAAAAAACCGACTTTCGGAATACGGCCGCCACGCCTAGAAAAACGAACACCGCCATGTTGAAACCGAGAAAGTCACCCCAGTAACTCAATGCCTGCGCCAGTTGATGCACCGTCAGCATGCCCACCCCGGTCTCCTCGTGACGGATCTCGCGCAGAAGGGGGATGTCCACGAGCATCAGCGCCAGCGCGGTCGTCAGCATGGTCAAAATCGCCAGCGCATAGGCCTGCCTTCGCCGCGACGCCCAGTCCCATGCATCTCGAACCACCTGCACGGCATCATTTCTCCAAAGTGTCGCCGCCTGAACAAAACCTGGCACATTCGTCGGCCATGGCCCGTCTGCATGACGTTTTGAGGTGAATCGAGAATGGGGGCGGGGTGGGGCGGTAAGAAGGCGGGAGTCCATCTGGCTCCAACTTAACGCCCGGTCTAACACGGGCGAGAATCCGCATGCGACGCTTTGGTCACGCTAGGCATCCGATTTGTCACGCATCACCAATGGACGTCGATGCCACAGCAGCCAGAGCAAATCTCACTAGGCCCCGCGCACACGCGGCGTAGATGTGGCGGAAACGGTCGTGGAGGCCACCCAGGCGGGGGTGGCGCGGGTGGTGGCGGTCAGGATGCCGAGGAAGATCAAAAAGCGCACCCACTTTGATTGGGCGAAGAAACCTTCCAAATCGCCGCTGTGGCCGAAAAGCACGCGGGAGCCGACGATGAGCATCAACAGGCCAAAACCGCCGATGTAGAGCAGGCGCTCGATGGAGACATGCTGCCCATAGTGAAACGGCGAGAGCACGAGACCGAGCCAGCCAAGGGCTAGCGCCCAAAACAGACCCGTGGTGAGTGATCCGGCTGCTGCGGCCTCCAGCGCACTTCGATGAGCAGATCACCCGCCGCGACGACTGCTCGCAAAGCATAGCCGACGGCCACGAGGCCATGCGCTTCGAGAAAAAAGCTGCTCACGAGCAAAACGGCTGCTGCGATGGCTCGCCGCAGTTTTGCGTGGCTTTGCGCCGCTGATTTGGGATCGCCAAAATCACCGCCGAGCATGCGCGGAAACACAAACGATCCGATGCCGAGCACCGGCGGCAGCAGGAGCCCTTGGTAAAGCAGCAGCCCTGCGAGCCAACACCTCGCCACATCCATCTCCGCATGCATCATCGCCGCGCCGGCGATGCCGCAGCTCTCGCGTGAAGCCGCGAACGATCGAATTCTGGCAGGGCGGCCCGCATCGCCTGCACGACCGCTTCCAGTATGAACGCACGGAAAACGGCGCGTGGAGGCTGGAGCGGCTGGCACCGTGAGGGAGCTCACTTCTTGTCGAGTTCCTTCTCGGCGAAGGTGAGGATGCGGCCGACGGCTTCGGCATCCTGCGCGGCTTTGGCGGTTTCAAAGGCTTCCTTGGCCTTCAACATGCGGCGCATCACGGGGATGGAGATGATCTCCTGCGCCCGCTCTTTGACGGTTTCAAAGCGGGATTGCAGCGCGTCGAGATTCGTATCGCCCGGCTCAAAGGTGGAAAAATCAGGCGCGGCGCCGGCTTCCTCGGGTTCGTTGATGCCGGAGTCTTGGATGAGCACATCCAGCGCGGCATCGGCGGAGGCCCATTCGCCGTTTTTGATCATCGTCTCGATTTCCTCACCTCGATAGGCCATGGCCTCGGTGGGTTTTTCCGCGATGGCATCCACGGCGGCGCGGAGTTTGTTCGCCTTGGCTTTGACGCGGGCTTCGAGATCGGTGGATTGGGCCACGGCTTTGGAGAGGCTGAGCTTGGCGGCCTTTTTCTGCTGCTCGGGTGTGAGCACATCACGCAGGGTGATGAGCGTGCGGAGCTGGAGCTGCTTCACCTCCCCCTCGGAGGCCAGCACCTTGGTGAGCACGGCACTGGCGGCATCGGCGGTGGTGGAGGGATCGCGAAGCATTTGATGCAGCGTCTTTTGCTGCTCTTTGAGGGCGGATTCGACGGATGAACCCTTCTCGCGAGCCTCGCTGACGATGGCGGTCATCTTGGATTCCTGCTCGGCGGTGAGTTCGAGCTCGGGTTTGATTTTCTGAATGATCTCCGGGGAGAGCAGGCCTGCCTTGAGCAGGTCTTCTGGAGCGGCAAAGGCCGTGGCGGCGGTCAGGAGGAGAGTAAGGACGAGGTGTTTCATGGCAGGTGGATGGTCAGATGGGTTGGCAAGAGAAAATCGGTCGAAGGGGTATCGAGGCTGGCGAATAGCTCGCGCGGCTCCGAATCAAGCAGCGGTGGAAAATCGGCCAAACTCGGCTCCGCAGGCCGCAGCAGCCAAAAAGCGGCTCCGCAGGCCAAAACGGCCGCGAAGGCGATTCGCGGTGCCCAGCGAGGTTCGGGGGCTGGCGCACGCAAAAAGCGCGCATGCCAGGCGGGCGTGGCGGCGTGCTCAGATTCGCGAAGATGCTCGAAGAGCGGTTTCAGATCGTCATTCATGGCCGGGGGAGGTTTGCAGCAGCTCGCGGAGGCGTGCTTTGCCGCGTTCGTAATGCTGGCGCACGGAGCCGAGGCTTACCCGCATGACCTGCGAGGCCTCGTTGAGCGTCAAATCCTGGTAAAAAACGAGGTGCAGCGTCTCCGCCTGCCTCGCGGGCAGTTTTTCGAGCGCGGCCCGGAGCTGCGCGGCCTGCTCGTCCCGCTCGAGCTGCCGGGAGAGGGAGGGATGATGCTCCTCGGTGAAGCTGGCGAGCAGTTTCCCGAGCAGCGACTCGCGAAACCGCGCCCGCCGGTGCTCCTCCAGCGCCGTGAGCCGGATCACGCCGAACCACCAGGTCTTGAAGGCCGAGCGCCCGTCGAAGCGCACCCGCTCCGCCGCCACCTTCAGGTAGGCGTTTTGCAGCACGTCCTCCGCCCGGCCCGCATCCCCGCCACAACAATGGAGCGACCACCCAAAGGCGTCCGGGTGCAGAGATTCGAGGCTGGCGGCGGTGGCACTGTCCATTCATTTGCCCTTTGGGTGACACGGGCGGCCGAATTGTATGACAGGGGGCGTTTTTACCTTGTGAAAAGATTCACAATCTGATTGCCGCCCTCCGGCGCGGAGCGTAATCCTCGCCGCCCCCTTAACCCCCGCCATCGCCCCCATGGTCGCCCCTGCCGAAAACACGCTCGCCGCCTACGATTCGAAGATCGAAGGCAATGTCATTTTCACCAAGCTCGATGCCGCCATCAACTGGATGCGAGCCAACTCCATGTGGCCGATGCCGATGGGCCTCGCCTGCTGCGCCATCGAAATGATGGCCGCCGCGTGCAGCCGCTACGATTTGAGCCGCTTCGGCATGGAAGTGATGCGCTTTTCCCCCCGCCAGGCGGATGTGATGATCGTGGCCGGCACCGTGACCTACAAAATGGCCCTCGCCGTGAAACGCGTCTGGGATCAAATGCCCGAGCCGAAGTGGTGCATCGCCATGGGTGCCTGCGCCAGCAGCGGCGGCATGTATCGCAGCTACGCCGTGCTTCAGGGCGTGGATCAGATCATCCCGGTGGATGTGTACATCTCCGGCTGCCCTCCGCGCCCCGAGGCGCTCCTTGAAGGCCTCATGCGCCTCCAGCGCAAAATCGAAACCGAGCATTCTTTTGTGGAGCAGAAGAAGGAGCTGATCGCTGAACTCACCGCCTGACCGGCTGCGCCGGAATGACGAAACCCGAATGGCGAATGACGAACTAAGCCCGAAATCCGAAGCCCCAACCGTCTCCGCCCTTTTCGTCATTCACCTCTTCGACATTCATTCGTCATTCGGAATTCTACATTCGTCATTTCACCCTCTTTAGCATCATGAACGCCCTTCAAATGACCGAGGCTCTCAAACAGAAATTCGGCTCCGCCGTGCTCGAAACAAAGGAGTTTCGCGGCGAGCACACGCTCATCGTCACGCTCGAAAGCGCGAAGCCGCTGCTGAAATACTGCCACGACGAGCTGGCCTTCGATTACCTCGTCGATGTCTCCAGCCTCGACTACATGGGCAAAGACCCGCGTTTTGAGATGGTGTATGAGATCTACGGTTATGGACACCACCAGCATCTCCGCGTGCGGTCCGCCGTGGCCGAGGATGTGGAAGTCCCCACCGTCAGCGACATCTGGCCGACCGCCAATTGGCACGAGCGTGAGGTTTACGACATGATGGGCATTGTCTTCACCGGCCACCCAGACCTGCGCCGCATCCTCATGTGGGAAGGCTATCCCTTCTTCCCCCTGCGGAAGGATTTCCCCCTCGAAGGCAAGCCCAGCGACATGCCCGATGTCGGCTTCACCAAGACCGCCCCGATGGCCGACGGCCCCTTCGTCACCAACGCAGGCATCGGCGATACCGTGACCCGCGAGCCGCGCTCCCGCCGTCCGGTGGAGTGAGCCTCATTCGAAGCCGTCCGTCTTATCTGACCGATTAGTCCGATCCGACGGATCATTCTGCGGACGGAAAGAGCCCATCACGCTCCGCGTTCCCCTTTTCTCATCCACATCATGACACGCACCCACCTCACCACCGCGCTCGGCTTGGCCTTTGCCACGGCTGCTTTCTCCGCTGATTCCACCGACTGGGCCAAGTTCCGCGGCCCCGCGGGCAATGGAGCCGTCCCCGCCCTCGCCGGGGCCAAATGGAGCCTCAACCAAGTCTGGAAATCGCCCACGAACCTCGGCTTCAGCAGCTTCGCCGTCGCAGGCGGCAAGGCCTACACCCTCGTCACCGGCGAAACGGATGGCAACACCGGCGAAATGCTCGCCTGCCTCGACGCCGCCAGCGGCAAGGAAGTCTGGAGCAAGCCCCTCAGCGTCATCCCGAAGTATGACGGCGGCGGCGACGCCGGCGCGGGCGACAACAAAGGCGGCGACGGCTCCCGCTCCTCGCCCGTGATCGATGGCGACAAAGTCTATGTCATCGACAGCCTCCTGCACGTCTTCGCCTTCGACGCCGCCACCGGCAAAGCCGTGTGGGACCACGATGTGATGAAGGAAAACAGCGGCGAGATGATCAAGTGGCAAAACGCCGCCTCCCCGCTCATCGATGGCGATGTGCTCATGCTCGCCGGCGGCGGCAAAGGCCAGGCGCTCATCGGTTTGAACAAAAACACCGGCAAAGTCCTGTGGAAGGGCGAAGACGACAAGATGACCCACGCCACCCCGATCCTCGCCGACATCCACGGCGTGCATCAGGCCATCTTCTTCACCCAGACCGGCCTCGTCGGCGTCGAGCCGAAGAAAGGCGACGTGCTCTGGCGTGCCGAGTTCCCCTATAAAGTCAGCACCGCCGCCTCCCCGGTCGTGTTTGAAGACATCGTGTATTGCTCCGCCGGTTACGGCGTCGGTGCCGGTGCCTTTAAGCTCAGCAAAAAAGGCAGCAAGCTCTCCGCCGAGCAGATCTGGCGTCGTGAAAACGAATGCTTCAACCACTGGAGCACGCCCGTCGTGAAGGACGGTTACCTCTACGGCATGTTCAGCTTCAAGGAATACGGTGCTGGCCCCCTCGCCTGCGTGGACATCCGCACCGGCAAGGACATGTGGAAGGAGGGCGGCTTCGGCCCCGGCCAGGTCATCCTCGTCGGTGACAAGGTCGTCGCCACCAGCGACAAAGGTGAAGTCGTCGTCGCCACCGCCAACCCCGAGAAATACAGCGAGGTCGCCCGCAAAGACGTCCTCGAAGGCAAGGTCTGGAGCTACCCCGTCCTCGCTGGCGGCAAAATCTTTGCCCGCAGCACCACCGAAGCCGTCTGCCTCGATCTGAACTGATTCACATCCGAACTGTTCTTCAGGCCCATGAGTCTCATCCGGCTCATGGGCCTTTGTTTTATCCGCAAAAGACAGCTTCGCGCCCCAGCAGCGTTTTTTGAGCCTCCCGCCATGCAAACCACCCTCAAAACCAAGCTCTCCGTCTTCATGTTTCTCCAGTATTTCATCTGGAGCACTTGGTACATGACCCTCGGTGCCTACCTGGGCACGCTAAACTTCAGCGGGCAGGAGATCGGCCTCGCGTATGGCGCTTTTGCTTGGGGTGCCATCCTTTCGCCCTTCATCGTCGGGCTCATCGCGGACCGCTACTTTGCCTCGGAGAAAATCATCGCGGTGCTCGGGGTAGTGGGTGGTTTAGTGATGCTCTGCATGCCGCAGTTCAGAACCTTCAGCACGGTGTATCCCGCGCTCATCCTCTACTGCACGCTTTACGCGCCCACCCTCGCTCTTGGCAACTCCGTCTCCATGACGCACCTCGCCGATGCGAAGAAGGATTTCCCCTTCGTGAAAATTTTCTCCGCCGTGGGCTGGATCGCTGGTGGCGTGGTGCTCAGCCAGCTCAAAGCGGAGCAGTCATCCATACAGTACTACCTCGCAGGCGGCACCTCGATCGTTTTTGGCCTCTTTGCCCTCACGCTGCCAGCCACGCCGCCGCAGAAGAAAGGCCAAGATGTGTCGCTGGGTGAGGTGCTCGGCCTTGATGCCCTGGCGCTGCTGAAAAAGCCCGCCTTCGCTATCTTCATCCTGTGCATGTTCCTCATCTGCATCCCGCTGTACTTTTACTTTGTGAACCTCGGCACCTACCTCACGCAGCTCAAGTGGGAGGACATGGCGCAGAAAATGACGCTGGCGCAGATCTCCGATGTCATCTTTCTCATCTTGCTGCCGCTCATGCTCAAAAAGCTCGGCTACAAGAAAACCATCTTCCTCGGCATCGCCGCATGGGTCACCCGCTACTTCATGCTCAGCGCCAGTGCCTCCAGCACCGGCACGCTCCTCATTTTCGGTGCCATCGTGCTCCACGGCGTCTGCTACGACTTCCTCTTCATCGCCGGACAGCTTTACGTCGATGCGGAGGCGAACGAGCGCATCCGCGGCGCGGCTCAAGGACTCATCGCCATCATCCTGTGGGGCTTTGGCTCCCTCGTCGGCACCTACCTCGCGGGCCGCGTGATGGATGCCCACAAGCTCACCACGCCTCGCGGAGACATCACCCACGACTGGGCCGCCATCTGGAGCACGCCCGCCTGGATCGCCGTCGGCGTGCTGGTGCTCTTCCTCATCTTCTTCCGCGATCCACCAGCGAAGTCAGCGAGCTCTTCCTAAAGAGCTGCACTCACGGTCAAAACAGCGCCTTCACCGCAGGCTTCGTCACTTTGCCCATCGCATTGCGCGGCAACTCGCTCACCACTTTGAGACGCTGCGGGATTTTATAAACGGAGAGGCGGCCTTTGCACCAGTCACGCAGCGAGGCGAGCTCCAGCGTGCCGCTATTCAAAACAACCGCCGCCGTGACAGCCTCACCCCAAGTGTCATCGGGTAATCCGATCACGGCGCACTCGGCGATGAGAGGATGATCGAGCAGCGCGGCTTCGATTTCGAGGGCGCTGAGTTTGTAGCCACCGCTCTTGATGATGTCCACGCTCAGGCGGCCCATGATGCGGTAGTAGCCAAGCTCCAGCACGGCCATGTCGCCCGTGCGGAACCAGCCATCCTCAAATGTCTCCGCCGTGGCCTCGGGACGGTTCCAATACGCCTGAAACACCGTCGGGCCCCGCACCTGGATTTCTCCCGGCTCATCCTCGGCAGTGATGATGGGGCCGTTCTCGGCCTTCAAACGCACTTCCACGCCCGGAAGCGGCGCACCGACGGCTCCGGGGCGGCGTTCGCCATGATACAAATTGGAAATCGCCATGCCGATCTCCGTCATGCCGTAGCGTTCGAGCAATTTTTGGCCGGTGAGGGCGGTCCACTGCTCATGCACGCTCGCGGGCAAGGCAGCACTGCCGCTCACCATGAGGCGCATGCGTTTGAAACCAGCCACGATGGCCTCACGATCCGCTTCGCTGGCGGCTTCGAGTGCCTGGATGAGTTTCACATAGATCGTCGGCACGGCCATGAAGAGCGTGTAGGCATCGCCACGCACGCGGTCGAGGATGGCAGCCAAATCAAAGCGCGGAAAGACCTCCACGCTCGCTCCGCTCCACAAGGCGCAGCCGATGATGTTGATGATGCCGTGGATGTGATGCAGGGGCAGAAACATCGGGATGCGGTCCTCCGCGCTCCATTCCCAGGCCGTCACGAGGCTCTCGATCTGTGCCTGAATGTTCGCATGCGTCGTCACGACACCCTTTGGTTTGCTCGTCGTGCCGCTGGTGTAGAGGATCATCGCCCGGCGGTTCACATCAATCTCCGGCAGCGGCTTCAAATCACCCCTGACCTCCTCCACGACCATCAACCGAACTCCGAGCCTTTCGCAAAGCGTCGCAATCTTGGCCGCGTTCGCTGCATCGGCCAAAACGAGGCCCGCCTGCGAATCCGTGAGGGCGTACTCCCACTCCGGCTCGGTAGCGGAGAGGCAGATCGGCACTTTGATCCCGCCTGCTCGCCAAATGCCCCACTGCGCCGCCACATACTCCGCACCGGGCGTCACAAGCAAAGCGACACGGGCTTCCTTGAGGTCTTCCGCATCCCCGAGTAACGCAGACGCAATGGCAGCCGAGCCATCAAGGAGCTGCTGATAAGTGTGCGTGCTCGTAGCCGAGCGAAAGGCGACGTGGCTGCTGTGCGAACGAGCGCGGGCGATGATGAGTAGTTCAGTCATAAGATTCAAACCAAAGCACGGACGATAAAAAACAACACGGAAGGACCCATCAGGCAGCCGAGCCCAGTGTGAAAAGTCGCCACCAGCGCACCATAGGGCACCAGTTTTCGATCCGTGGCCGCGAGACCGGCGCTCACGCCGCTGACGGTGCCAGCGAGGCCACCGAAGACCATCGCTGAACGTGGCGTCTTGAGGCGCAGAAACTTGGCAGCGACTGGCGTGGAGACCATCACGAGGATCGCTTTGATCACACCCGTGGCGATGCTCAGCGCCATCACATCGGAGGTCGCGCCAATCGCTCCACCCGTCACGGGGCCGACGATGTAAGTGATCGCACCAGCGCCGATAGTGGTCATGCTGACCGCATCGCGATAGCCAAAAGCCCAGGCCACCGCCACGCCAACGATGAACGGCAGCACCGTGCCCAGCAGCAGCGCGATGGCACCGATCCAGCCCGCTTTCTTCGCCTCCTCCGCATGGACTTCAAACGCCGTCGCCACGATGGCGAAGTCACGCAGCATGTTCCCGCCCATGAGGCCAACGCCGCTGAACAAGGCGAGATCAGCCAGCCCTTTCGAGCCGCCCGAGATCTTCCCGCCGACATACGCCAGCGCCAGGCCGATCAAGATGGCAATCGCCGATCCCTGCACACGACCACAGGTCATCTTCCGCGAGATCACGCCCGAAACGAGCATCACCAAACCCACCACGGCGAACGCGGTGACGAGTCCATTCTCCTTCGCGGCCTTCTCAAGAATTTCCCACATCATGTGCCGTCCTCCCCAACTTCCGTTTCCGGTTCCATGCGATTGATGAAGGACACAAATAGCCCGCATAGCACCACGCTACCCACCGCCGCGATCAACGCCACTGGCCCGCCTTTCAAAGCTGCCACCACATTCTGCTGCATCGCCATCGCCACGACGACCGGTATGTAAATGGCACCCCAGTAATGCACACCGCTCTCCGAAATGGCGGAGAGCCGGCCACTCTTGTGCAGATAGATGCGAACGAAGATCAGTATCAGCATCGCGATGCCTACACCGCCCACATTCGTCTGCATCCCGAGCGCTCGACCAAGAAGATCGCCAATGATGACGCCCAGCAGATGGCACACGGCGAGGAGGGCGGTTCCGTAAATAATCATGGCCTATTTCTTGGCAGAAACTGCCTAAATTGTCTCCATAAACTTTAAAGACGGTGTAACCTCCACTTCATGGAGCGATGGAGATAGCTATAACCTCGACATCGTCCCCGTGCTGCTGCTAAACTTGTCCGCCTCGATACCAAGCCCTTCCAGCATGGACACGAAGAGATTCGCCACTGGCGTGTTGTTTTGGGTGTCGAAAGCAAGATGCTTCCCGTGTTTGAAGCCGCCACCAGCAAGGATGAGCGGGAGGTTTTGGTTGCTGTGGGAGTTGGCGTTGCCGAGGCAGCTTCCGTAGAGGATCTGGGTGCGTTCGAGCAAGGTGCCGCCAGTTTCGTTGACGGATTGAAAGGCTTTGAGGAGGTCGCCAAAGGCGGTCATCTGGGCTTCTTCGATCTTCTTCAACTCAGCGATCTTGTCGGGTTCGTTGCCGTGATGGGTGAGGCCGTGGGTTTCGCTTTTCACGCCGGGCACATGCGGCACGACGCTGAAGGTGCTAAGCGAGAGCGTGACGACGCGCGTGCTGTCCGTTTGCAAGGCGAGGCGGATGAGATCGAACATAAGCTTCGACCTTGCAATGACCTCATTGGCATCGGCGATGTCTTTGGGCTGCGGGTAGTCCACCTTCGGCTTCGGGCGGTTTTCCCACTCGATGTTGCGCTGGAGGCGGCCTTCGAGTTCGCGCACGCTTTGGAAGTATTGCTCAAGTCGCGCCCGATCCTCCGCGGCGGTGCTTTTTTCGAGTCGCTTGGCTTTGTCGAGGATCAGATCGAGCACGCTGCCACCGGCTTCGATGCGGCGCATGGTCACCGCTTTTTCCTCGGATGTTCCGGCGACGAACAAGCGGCGATAAAGCCTCTCGGCGCTCGTTTCGGAGGGCAAAACAACGCCGGAGCGCGAGACGGCGATGGAGTCGGCATAGTGCTCGCCCTTGCGCACCGAAACGGCGAGCGAGGGGAAGCGCGTGTCGAGCCCGATCTGCTCCGCGACGAACTGATCGAGCGAGAGGCTGTTGCGAAACGTAGGCTGCCCCGGATGCGGCGCACCCGTGAGGAAGCACTGGCCCGCGTGATGATTTCCATCCACACCCGGATGCG
>Ga0114981_10001828_pt1 | contig 13814 bp, 16 predicted proteins | sample S_140806_MF_Meta_FD_87028 | JGI IMG/M metagenome (GOLD analysis project Ga0114981, IMG submission 87028) | Freshwater microbial communities from Lake Simoncouche, Canada to study carbon cycling - S_140806_MF_MetaG | ecosystem: Environmental > Aquatic > Freshwater > Lake | place: Lake...
AAGCACTTTGTGGTGGAGGAGGCTGGATTCGAACCAGCGTAGGCGTAAGCCAACAGATTTACAGTCTGCCCCCTTTAGCCACTCGGGCACCCCTCCAGCGAGCCAAAGACTATAGCATATTTCGCCCGAGAAAACGGATGACGCCCCCAGAAAAATACCAATTCCTACAAGCATTTGCCGTATTTAGCTCTCTAAGCGCCAGTCCATGGACGTTCCTTTTGATTGCAACCACTGACTGGCCTTTGAAAAATGTCCGCACCCGATGAAAGGTTGATGCCCGCGTAAAGCAGACAAAGGTGAGGGGTGGTTGGCTTGTAAAACCAAGCAAGTGCTGGGTTTGTGGCTTGCGGCTTGGGCAATCAACGCCGTCTTTGATTGGGCATGTGCACCCCAAAGCATGAAAACACAAGCTTCAGTTGATTCAGCAATGGCAAAAATAATTGCGTCAGTGAGCGCCTCCCAACCTTGCTTGGCGTGGCTGGCGGGCAAACCATCCTCCACTGTCAAACAGGTGTTGAGCAACAACACCCCATTTGTGGCCCAAGGACTCAGGCTGGCCTCAAAAGGGGGGGCTTGACCAAGGTCTCGCTGCAATTCTTTGAAGATATTGCGCAGCGAAGGTGGCGCAGCAATGCCTGTAGGCACAGAAAAGGCCAAACCCTCGGCCTGACCTATGCCGTGGTAAGGGTCTTGCCCCAATATCACCACCTTGACCTCGGACAAAGGGCTTAAGCACAAGGCCCGAAGAGGCTCGGGGGGGTAAATTTGCGCGCCTGCTAGTAAGCGCTGATGCAAAAACGCCAACAAAGCTTGTCCTTGCTGGTTGAGCCAAAACCTGTTAACAAAGTCTTGCCAAGAAGGGTGCACCGGCCAAGCCAGCGGGTCGACCGTTTGCAAGCGAAAGGGCTTAGTCACCGAACAAAGCGGCCAAGGCCTCGCCTGGCTCGGGTGCGCGCATAAAGGCCTCACCGACCAAAAACGCATGTATGCCTGCAGCACGCAAACGAGAAACGTCTTCGCGGGTAGCGATGCCGCTTTCGGTGACCATCAATTTATTGGCTGGGAAATCGGCCATGAGCGTCAAGGTGGTGTCCAAAGACACCTCAAAAGTGCGAAGGTTGCGGTTATTCACACCCACCAGCGGGGTTTTGAGCTTCAAGGCGCGGTCAAGTTCTGCGCGGTCATGCACCTCGACCAAGACCGCCATGTCCAGGCTGCGGGCAGCAGCTTCAAAATCGGCCATTTGCGCATCATCCAAACAAGCGGCAATAAGCAACACGCAGTCTGCGCCCATGGCGCGTGACTCGTAGATTTGGTAGATATCGACCATGAAGTCTTTGCGCAAGACCGGCAAATCGCAAGAAGCACGAGCTTGCTTGAGGTAATCGTTGCCGCCTTGGAAATACTGCTGGTCGGTCAGCACTGACAAACACGCGGCGCTGACTTTGCCGTCGCCCATGGCATAGCTTTGGGCAATATCTGCGGGGATGAAGTCTTCGCGCAACAAGCCTTTGGACGGGCTGGCTTTTTTCACTTCGGCAATAACAGCCGCTTGGCCAGCAGCGATTTTGCGTCGCAAAGCGCCTTCAAAGTCTCGGGTCAGCACACGGCTTTGCGCATCAGCGCGCACCGCGTCCAAAGACACAGCACGTTTTCGAAGCGCGACTTCTTCGTGCTTGGTTTGGACGATTTTGTTCAGTATGTCGCTCACGGACAGGGCCTTTATGTGTGTGTCACGCCTTGGCGTGTTGGGCGGTGAATTCATTCAATTGTGCCAACTTGGCTTTGGCCAAACCTTGCGCCAGCGCTTGCTGAGCCAAGGCAATGCCAGCGGCCATGGTGGGCGCCACGTTGGCAGCGTAAAGCGCCACACCTGCATTCAAAGCGACGATGTCAAGCGGCGCACCGGCTTGGTTATCCAATACGGATAACACCATGTCACGTGACTGCTCAGGGGTATCAACCTGCAATGCGCGGTGACTGGCCATGCTCAGGCCAAAGTCTTCAGGGTGAATTTCATACTCGGAAATTTCGCCGTTTTTCAGCTCGCCCACCAAGGTGGCGGCGCCCAAGCTGACCTCGTCCATGCCATCGCGCCCATAGACCACCAAGGCATGCTCAGCACCCAAGCGTTGCAAAGCGCGCACTTGAATACCGACCAAGTCGGGATGGAACACACCCATCAAGATATTGGGCGCAGAAGCTGGGTTGGTCAGCGGCCCCAAGATGTTGAAAATAGTTCGAACACCTAACTCTTTTCGCACCGGCGCCACGTTTTTCATGGCGGGGTGGTGGTTGGGCGCAAACATAAAACCAATGCCCACCTCGGCAATGCTTTGGGCAATAGCGCTGGGCTTGAGGTTGATGTGCACCCCTAGGCTTTCCAGCACATCGGCACTGCCACTTTTGCTGCTGACACTGCGCCCACCGTGCTTGCTGACCCGCGCACCAGCTGCAGCAGCGACAAACATGGCGCAAGTGGAGATATTGAAGGTGTTAGCGCCATCGCCCCCCGTGCCCACAATGTCCACCAAGTGGGTACGGTCTGTGACTTCAACCTTGGTGGAGAACTCCCGCATCACCTGCGCAGCGGCAGTGATTTCTCCAATGGTTTCCTTCTTGACACGCAAGCCGGTCAGGATGGCAGCCGTCATAAGGGGCGTGATCTCGCCGTTCATGATCATGCGCATCAGGTGCAGCATTTCATCGTGAAAAATTTCACGGTGCTCGATGGTGCGCTGCAAGGCTTCGGTGGGCGTGATGATGGTCATGGCTGCTGCATTTTCAAAAAATTGTTCAACAAAGCGTGGCCGTTTTCGGTGAGTATGGACTCGGGGTGGAATTGAACGCCTTCAATAGACAAACTACGGTGCCGCACGCCCATGATCTCCCCATCATCGGTCCAGGCTGTGACTTCAAGTTCAGCAGGGCAACTGCTTCGCTCAATGGAGAGCGAGTGGTAGCGGTTGACGGTGAAGTCTTTGGGCAGATTAGCAAACACGCCTTGCTGGGTAGTGTGGATGACACTGGTCTTGCCGTGCATGAGTTGCTGGGCACGGATGATGCGACCACCAAACGCCGCTCCTATGCTTTGGTGTCCCAAGCACACACCCAAAATAGGTAACTTGCCAGCGAAATGCTGGATGGCCGTCACCGATATACCCGCCTCTGCAGGAGAGCAAGGTCCGGGCGACACCACCAAATGGCTGGGATTCAAACCTTCAATGTCAGCCAACGTGATTTCATAGTTACGGTACACCAGCACCTCGGCACCGAGTTCACCAAAGTACTGCACGAGGTTGTAGGTGAAGCTGTCATAGTTATCGATCATGAGGAGTTTCATTCCAAACCTCCTTCGACCAACTCGCTGGCACGTAAGAGTGCGCGAGCCTTGTGCTCGGTTTCCAGCCACTCCATTTCGGGCACCGAATCGGCGACCACGCCAGCTGCCGCTTGCACATAAAGCGTGTCGTCTTTGACGATACCGGTTCGGATGGCAATAGCCACATCCATGTCACCCGCGAAACTCAGGTAGCCACAAGCGCCGCCGTAAATGCCGCGCTTGACTGGCTCCAACTGGTCGATGAGCTCCATGGCGTGCACCTTGGGTGCGCCGGTCAGGGTGCCTGCGGGAAAGGTGGCTCGCAACACGTCCATGCTGCTCATGCCATCTTTCAACATGCCCTCGACATTGCTGACGATATGCATCACATGGCTGTAACGCTCGACCGCAAACGCCTCTGTGACTTTCACCGTACCGGTTTTGGCAATACGCCCTATGTCGTTGCGGGCCAAGTCAATCAACATCACGTGTTCGGCACGTTCTTTGGGGTCGTTGATCAACTCTTGCTCGGTCGCCAAGTCTGCCTCTGGGGTGGCGGCCCGCGGTCGGGTGCCCGCCAGTGGGCGAATGGTGACCTTGTTACCTTCGGGCGTGGTTTCTTGGCGTACCAAAATTTCAGGCGAGGCCCCCACCACATGGAAGTCGCCCATGTTGTAGTAATACATATAGGGGCTGGGGTTCAAAGAGCGCAATGCACGGTAGAGCGACAAGGGGCTTTGGGTGAAGCGCTTTTGGATACGCTGACCCACTTGCACCTGCATGAAGTCACCCGCCTCGATCAACCCCTTAGCCCGCACAACCGCAGCCAAGTAATCGGCTTTGGCAAATTGCCGCTCTGCTGTGTGTGCCGCCGAGGTCTTGAGTTCAGGCGCTTGCACCGAGTGCTTGAGCCTGTCTTTGAGTTGCTGCAAACGTTGCTGCCCGTGTTCATACGCATGGTCTTGGGCGGGGTCCACATACACCAGCAAGGTCAACTTGCCAGAAAGGTTGTCTATCACGGCCAACTCTTCAGTTTGCAACAGCAAGATATCGGGGCAACCCAAAGTGTCTGGTGGACAACTGTGCGCCAATTTCTTTTCAATATGGCGCACCGTGTCGTAACCAAAATAGCCAGCCAAGCCGCCACAAAAACGCGGCATCCCAGGGCGCAGTGCCACCTTGAAACGCAGCTGGTAGCTGGCTATGAAGTCCAAAGGGTTGCCATGGTCGGTTTCCACCACCACGCCGTCGGTCACCACCTCGGTGTGTGCGTTCGCGCCAAAACCATTGGCACGCAGCAGGGTGCGAGCAGGCAAGCCAATGAAACTGTAGCGGCCAAAGCGCTCGCCGCCCACCACCGATTCGAGCAAAAAGCTGTGTTTGCCCCCATCTTGGTGAAAAGCCAGCTTAAGGTAGAGCGAAAGCGGGGTTTCAAGGTCTGCAAACGCTTCGAGCATCAAGGGAATGCGGTTAAAGCCTTGCTTTGAAAGTTGAGTGAATTCGGTTTCTGTCATGACACTAGAGCCTCCACAGCTCGACCCATTCAGGGTTTTCAAAATTGAAAGAGGGGCGCCAAGCAAGGGCCCAAGAGAAGGAGGCAGTAAAGGGTTTAAGCCAACACCAACACTGCCGAGCAGGGCTGGCGACGCCAAAGCCAAGCTCCTCGGTCGTTGCAACCTGTAAGGGTGTTGAGATGGATAAACATGTTGAAAAGTGTAACAAATGCGCCCAAAGGCGCTCAAAGCCGCAGTTCGGTGAAGCTGTCGATGAAGCCGTCGCAGTCCACGCCGCGAATGGGCTCGCCATGGTTATAGCCATAGGTGACCAAGACCACAGGGCAAGCAGCTGCCCGCGCGGCTTGGGCGTCGTTTTGTGAGTCGCCCAGCATCAAAGTGTTTGAAGGTGCGGTACCCAAAGCTTTGCAGGTTTCCAGCAATGGCATGGGATCTGGCTTTTTACGGGGGAAAGCGTCGCCACCATACACATGGCCAAAAAACCCATCTAGGCCTTTCCTCGCCAGCAAATCTTTGGCAAACGCGGTAGGTTTGTTGGTCAAGCAGGCCATGGGCAAGCCTTGTGCCTGAAAAGCTTGCAGACCCTGTAATACACCTTCATAGACCTGTGCATATTGGCCGTTCACGCGGCCATAGTGGTGCTGGTAGCGCAAAAAGGCTGCCTCGTACATGGAGTCCACGGTGGTGTTGTCGCACACCAAACCACTGGCTTGCACCTCGGGCAAAGTGAGTTGGTGCTTCAAGACCGTGCGCACCAAATGCTCCGAGCCTTTGCCCACAGCGACATTGACCACGCTTTTGTCAACCTTAGGCAGGTCGATGTCGGCCAAGGCCAAATTGAGCGCGGCCTCGAAGTCGGCCATGGTGTCGACCATGGTGCCATCAAGGTCGATCATCAGGGCTTGCAAAGTTGGGATAGTCATGGCTATTTAAAGTTAGTGAAGTTAGCGCACCCAGCGCACATAGAGGGGAAGCTTTTTGATGAAGTTGGCGATTAAACCCGATTCGGTGTTGACCACCACAGAGCCATCCGGACTGCCCATGTCGGTCGCTGTCCAGACCCAGCCCATGGGACCAGAGCCAAACCAATTGCTGTTCAAAGCAGGCTTGCTGCAGCTTTTCTCAATCAAGCCTTCCAACTCGGCTTGGGTGGGCAAACGCCAAGGCTTTGCGCCAGCAACGGTCTTGCTGGCGGTAGGCCAGTCTTGAGGCGTTACGTTGCCCGAACAAGCAGCGCCATCCCACTGCAGGCCATGCATACAGCGCTGCCAGACCAAACCTGTTTGCGTGTCTTTGACTTCCGCGCCGTTGCTGCCGTCCATTGCTTGGTAACGGTCATCGGGGCGGGTCAAGGGCGAATCGGCAAAACAAGCAGCTTGGGCGAAGTTGTGGACAAGCGCCAAAGAAGTGGCGATCGCCATGCAATTAGATCGAATAGACATGAAAACTTTCAAGAAAAAAATTAAGCCAAGGCGACGCGCATCTGATCGATGACGCCCTTGTAATCGGTTTTGCCAAAGATGGCGCTGCCCGCGACAAAAGTGTCTGCGCCAGCGTTCGCCACTTGACGGATGTTGTCAGGCTTAATGCCGCCGTCTACCTCTAGGCGGATGTCGCGGCCGCTGGCATCGATGCGTTTGCGGGCATGTTCGACCTTACGCAGCGCCGAGTCGATGAAGCTTTGGCCGCCAAAACCGGGGTTGACGCTCATGATGAGTATGAGGTCGATGTCGTCGATCAGCCAATCGAGCACATCCAGCGGCTCAGCGGGGTTGAACACCACACCCGCTTGGGAACCTGCCGCCTTGATAGCTTGCACGCTGCGGTGGGCATGAGCGGAGGCATCGGGATGGAAACTGATGAGGTCGGCACCGGCTTGGGCAAACAAAGCCGCTAATGCGTCGACAGGCTGCACCATCAGGTGCACATCGATGGGCACGGCAGCACCTGCAGCGGTTTTGGCATGGGGTTTCAAGGCCTGACAGACCATGGGGCCGAAAGTGAGGTTGGGGACATAGTGGTTATCCATCACATCAAAGTGAATCCAGTCGGCGCCAGCGGCGATGACGTTTTTCACCTCGTCGCCTAAACGGGCAAAGTCGGCGGACAAGATGGACGGCGCGATGCGGTAAGTGGTGTTCATGGGCTCAATTATGGTGTCAGAATGCAAGTTCAGCTGATTTTCTGTCAAACCTATTTCTTATGCCAGCCTACCAACTCCGCGTCGAAGTGACACCGCACTACCTGCCCGAGCAATCGGCGCCTGAAAATGGTCTGTACGCCTTCGCCTATTCCGTGCTAATTCGCAACACTGGCGACATTGGTGCCCAAGTGATTTCCCGCACCTGGCATATCAACGACGCCGAGGGCTTGCATGAAAAGGTCAAAGGCTTGGGCGTAGTGGGCTACCAACCCTTGCTGCAACCCGGCGAGGTGTTTGAGTACACCAGCGGCACGCGGCTTCGCACCCCCACCGGCACCATGCATGGCAGCTATTTTTGCGTGGCCGAGGATGGCGAAAGATTTGACGTCGACATCCCTATGTTCGTGCTCGATGCTGTAAGCGACAGCGGCAAACGCCAAATGCACTAAGCCTATGGGCGAGTTTGACCTGATTGCCCGTTATTTCAGCCGCCCTGTTCGTCACGCAGTGCTGGGTGTGGGAGACGACTGCGCCTTGCTACAACTCCAAACAGGTATGCAACTGGCCGTCTCCTCTGACATGTTGGTAGAGGGTAGACATTTCTTATCCACCACCCCTGCTGCCGGTTTGGGCCATAAAGCGCTGGCCGTCAACTTGAGCGACTTGGCGGCCTGCGGCGCCAAACCTTTGGCATTCACCTTGGCCTTGGCTTTGCCCCTGATTGACGACAACTGGTTAGCAGGGTTTTCCAAAGGTTTATGGGATTTGGCGGATGCGCATGGCTGCGAATTGATTGGCGGCGACACCACCCAAGGACCGTTGAACATTTGCATCACCGTGTTGGGTGAAGTCCCACCTGGCGACGCCTTGCTGCGCCAGCACGCCCAAGTGGGTGACGATATTTACATCAGCGGCACGGTGGGCGATGCGCGTTTGGCCTTGGAAGTATTCAAAGGCTCTGTCTCTTTAGAAGCGGCGTATTTCGAAGCGGCTCGGCTTCGCATGGAAAGACCCACGCCCCGCGTCGAACTCGGCCTTGCCTTGCGAGGTGTGGCCAATGCGGCCATCGATGTGAGTGACGGTTTATTAGGCGACCTAGGCCACATCTTGCGGCGCTCTAAAGTGGGCGCGGTGATAGAAACCACTTGGGTGCAAGACAGCGCCGCCATCAGTGACGCGCTGCAGTCGGTGGCGTTCAACAAGCGCTTAGATTTCGCCTTGGCCGGCGGCGACGACTACGAACTGCTGTTTACCGCACCACCCGATCAAGCTGATGCGGTGCTGGAAGCGGGCGAGCAATCTGGGGTCAGCATCACTTGTATTGGTCGCATCACCCCCGTGGCTGGGGTGCAAGTGCTGGACCTGCAAGGCCTTGCCATGTCGCGCCGCTTTGCCAGCTTTGACCATTTTGCCCATTAAGATGGCTTTCATGTCTTACGCTGCCAGCTCCCAAGCCGCCCGTTTCATGCTCTCGCATCCGGCGCATTGGGTAGCCATGGGTTTTGGCTCGGGTTTAAGCCCGTGGGCGCCGGGTACGGCGGGCACTTTATGGGCATGGGCATCTTTTTTATTGATGACTTATTGGTTGGATACAACCCAGATAGCTTGGGTATTGATTGCCGCCTTGCCCTTAGGTTGGTGGGTCTGCACCATCACCGCCAACCATATGCAAGTCAACGACCCCAGCTCCATTGTGTGGGATGAAATTGCCGCATTTTGGTGGGTGCTTTTCATCTGGATGCCCGCCGGTTTCGGCGGGCAATTCGCCGCTTTTATTTTGTTTCGCTTGTTTGACGCCATCAAGCCTGGCCCCGTGGGCTGGGCCGATCAAGCGTTTCATGGGCAAGGTTGGCGTGGCGGTTTTGGCATCATGTTTGACGATGTGGTGGCCGCGTTTTGTACACTTTTGACTTTGGCTTTATGGCAAGCCACCCAATGAGCCCACATCCCGACCTCGCCTCCTTGGCCGCGAGCCTGCTGCGCCGCGGCTGGATGCTGAGCACTGCAGAAAGTTGCACCGGCGGCATGATCGCTGCGGCTTGCACCGACCTTGCTGGTTCCAGCCAGTGGTTCGAGCGTGGCTTTGTCAGTTACAGCAACGAAGCCAAGCAAGAGATGTTGGGCGTTCCCCATGCGCTGATTGAACAACACGGTGCGGTCAGTCAGGCCGTGGCGCAAGCCATGGTGTTGGGTGCGTTGAAAAAATCCCAGGCCCAAGTGGCACTGGCCGTCACTGGCATTGCTGGACCCACAGGTGGCAGTCAAGCCAAGCCCGTGGGCACGGTTTGTTTTGCTTGGGGACTCCCCACCGACGGCGGTCCCACGATTGGCGCTGAAACCGCTTGGGTGAAAGTACAGACTTGCCACTTTGAGGGCGACCGCGCTGCTGTTCGCCAAGCAACGATGGCGCATGCGCTGGGGCAATTGCTGGAGCTGCTGCAGCAGCGCAAAACCTGATTTCAATCCTCCATCAGCACCCTTAAAGTTTTAACTTTGAGAAGTGGTGATTGCCAAGGTGTCCATGGCTTGCGCCAAATCAAAGTCCAAATGGGTGAGTCCACCCGCGTCATGGGTGGTCAAGCGCACAGTGACGCGGTTGTACACATTGGTCCACTCGGGGTGATGGTTCATGCGCTCTGCCACATCGGCCACCGAATTCATGAAAGACATGGCGTGGCCAAAATCTTCAAAAACCCACTGGGCGTGCAAACTGTCTTCTTCCATGCGCCAGTTACTGCGGGCCTGGGCTTGCAAAGCTATGAATGCGGTTTGACTACAAAAATTTGAATTCATGATCTTAATTATTACTTAAGAAGCACAGAAGGCCAATTTTGTATCACAGCCACGCCCAATTTGGCTAAGCGGTTGGTCAATCTGAGCACCTGTTTGTCTTTGCTCAGCAGCACAGCTTGGTGGGCGACGGCCAAATCGATGAACTTTTGATCGTCCTCATCCTTGCACACATAAGGTGCTTTAGGCGCAATGGCTTGTAAATGCGCCAAGCGGTCAAAGTGCGCCAGCACCGCTTGTGCGGTCACGCCATCTCGATCTCGGCGCTGGGCAATGTGCGGATAGTCCAGCACCCGCAACAGTTCTTCGCGCATGGGCGACGTGGCCAACCATTGCACCGCACCTTCTTGCAAGGCCTGCAAAAGAGGGGGCGTGACAGGGTCTTGGTAAACCCAGATATCGAGCACGATATTGGTGTCTATCACCACGGGTGAAGACGCTAAATCCTTGATCATCCAACGGCAGGTGGCTGGTCGACACCCGCTGCAGGTTTGCGTGCCGAGCCGGACATCAAATCGAAGCGAAACATGCGGCACTCGATGGGGCCGTTCCACATCGGGACACGGCGCGATTCTTTCAGCCGCATGCGCCCTGGCAACTTCAGGTCAGGGGTCAGCACCCAAGCACGCCAGCCCGCATAGTTTTTCTTCCAATGGCTGGCGAGTTGACTGAAAAACTCGCCCCCGTCTTCCACCTGCCCCACCTCGCGTCCACTGCGCGCCATACTGGCCGCACCCGCCACACCACCGGCTTCAATGCGTTCGCCGTAAGGCGGATTGACCAGCATCACTGCAGGCGCTTCACAGGGCGGCAGGCGCTGCAAGGCGTCTCCTCCGCGCAAATTCACTGCCTTGGCCACACCCGCCCGCTCAGCGTTGCGTTGTGCAAAGTCGACCATGCGAAATGCCAAGTCGCTGCCGAACACTTGGGCGCGTGGATCGCATTGTTGGGCGCGGGCCTCGTCTTGCAACTGTCGCCACACATGGGCGTCGAACATGCGCAATTTTTCAAACCCAAACCGCCGCTGCAAACCCGCCGCCATGCGGCAGGCGATTTGCGCAGCTTCGATGACGATGGTGCCGCTGCCGCAACACGGGTCGTACAGTGGCAGGCCTTGCTCAACCCCCGCCACAGAGGGCACAGTCGGTGGAGTCTCACCAGGCGCTGTGAGGATGGGCATGCTCCAACCACTGGCGGCCAGCATGGCGGCGGCCAAGGTTTCTTTCAAAGGCGCGTCACCCTTGTCTTCGCGCCAGCCGCGTTTGAACAAGGGCTCGCCCGTGGTGTCTAAGTACAGGGTGAGCATTTTGTCGGTCAGATGGGCATGCACCCGTACATCGGGGCGCTGGGTGTCCACGTCCGGACGTACACCTGACTTCTCGCGAAAACGGTCGGCCACTGCGTCTTTGACCCTCAAGGTGGCGAAGTTCAAACTTTTCAAAGGGCTGTGTTGCGCGGTAATTTCGACACGAAAGCTTTGTTTGGGCGTGAACCACATTTCCCAAGCTACGGCGCTGGCGGCGTTGTAAATATCGTCCTCGCTGGCATAGGGTTGATGAGCCAATTGAATCAGCACTCGCATCCCTAAGCGGCTGTGCAAATTGAGTTGCAAGGCGGCACGCCAAGAGGCCTCGAGCTGTACACCGCCACGCAGGGTTTGAATCTCACTCGCCGCCAGACCCGTGATTTGCGCCACCTCGTAAGCCAAAAAACTTTCCACCCCTGCTGCGCAGGGGACAAACAATAGCAAGGCGTTCACAGGGCTTTACGCAGGTTGGTGGGCGCTATGCGCAGGGCTTCACGGTACTTGGCCACGGTGCGGCGAGCGCAGTCGATGCCTTGCTCTTTCAGCATGTCCGAAAGTTGGTTGTCCGACAAGGGTTTCTTGGGGTTCTCGCTGGCAATCAACTGCTTGATGAGCGCTCGTACCGCAGTACTGGACGCATTGTTGCCGCTATCGGTGCCAAGGCCTGAGCCGAAGAAAAATTTCAGCTCGAAGGTACCGTAGGGCGTGTGCATGTACTTGGCGGTAGTGACACGGCTGATGGTGGATTCGTGCAACCCTAACTCTTCGGCGATCTCTCGTAGCACCATGGGTTTCATAGCCAACTCGCCATGAATAAAGAAGCTTTTTTGCCGCTGCGTGATGGCGTTGCTCACCCGCAAGATGGTGTCAAAGCGCTGTTGAATATTTTTGATCATCCAGCGCGCCTCTTGCAAACGCTGCTGCAGCCCTGCGTGGCCATCGCCCTTGCCCCCTTTTAATGCGTTGGCATAAATATCATTCACCTTGAGGCGTGGCATTACCTCAGGGTTGAGCATGGCACGAAATTGCGGTAGGCCCTGTTTGTCTGTGCCGTGCGGCAATATCAGCACATCGGGGATGATGACGTTACGCTCGACATCGATGAAGCGCCTGCCCGGCTTGGGCTCCAAGCGTGCAATCAGCGCCATGGCTAACTTCACCTGCACTTCCGTGTCATTCACGGCCAAGGCCAAGCGCTTGAAATCGCGCTTGGCCAGCAACTCCAGCGGTTGTTTGCAAATCGTCAGCGCACAAGCACGTACCTCGGCACGCTCTGGTGTATCGGCACGGATGACTTGCAATTGCAAACGCAAACATTCGCCCAAATCTCTTGCGCCCACGCCGGTGGGCTCCAAGCTTTGCAACAGACTCAGCGCCACCTGAAAACGGTGGACCAGTTCTTCGCATTGCTCCAAGTCGTCGCCCGCCAGACTTTCCGCCAAAGTTTGGAAGCTGTCTTCCAAATAGCCATCGTCGTTCAGGGACTCGATAAGGAAGCGCAGAGCGGCGCGGTCGGTGTCGTCCAGTCGCAGCGACAAGGCTTGTCGATGCAAGAACGCGGTGAGCGATTCTTGGTTTCGTGCCAATTCGGTGGCTTGCGCTTTTTCATCATCGTCATTGCTGCTGTTGTTGCGTGCAGGTGCATCGCCGCCCCACTCGCTGTCGTCGGGTGAAAACTCCACGCTGCCGTCGCCGTCCCAGCTTTCAGCCACACCATCGGCATCCACAGGCGCCGTTGTCTCGCTGGCTGTTTCCACCCGCACTTCGCTGACACGGTCCATGGGGCCGTCCCAGCTTTCGGGCTCTGCTTCGGAGCTGGCTGCTTGGGTGTTCTCTTGGTCTAGGCCAAAGTCCTCACGCGGGGCCAAGTCTTCCATTTCTTTTTCAAGAAACGGGTTGTCGTCGAGCATTTGGTCGATCTCTTGGCTCAGCTCCAAGGTGGAGAGTTGCAACAAGCGGATGGACTGCTGCAGCTGCGGCGTGAGCGCCAGATGCTGTGATACGCGAAGAGACAGGCCTTGCTTCATAAGCTGTGCCTTGGCCTCACATGCGGAAGTTTTCGCCCAGGTACACCCGCCGTACCTCAGGGTTGTTGACGATTTCTTCTGGCGAGCCCTCGGCCAGCACACGGCCTTCGCTGATGATGCTGGCATGGTCACAAATGCCCAAGGTTTCGCGCACATTGTGGTCGGTGATGAGCACCCCAATGCCCTTGGCTTTCAAAAAACCAATAATGCGCTGGATCTCCAGCACCGCAATCGGGTCAATACCCGCGAAAGGTTCGTCCAACAAAATAAAGCGCGGTTGGGTCGCCAATGCGCGGGCAATTTCCACGCGGCGACGCTCACCACCTGACAAAGAAGGTGCTGGCGAATCACGCAAATGCTCGATACGCAACTCTTGCAACAAATCATTTAAACGGGTTTGAATGGTGGTTTTGTCCAAGGGCTTGCCAAGGCTATCGACTTGCAATTCCAACACCGCACGCACGTTGTCGGCCACATTGAGCTTGCGAAAAATCGAGGCTTCTTGGGGTAAATAACTCAAACCCATGCGGGCACGGCGGTGAATCGGTAAATCCTCAACCGACTCGCCATCAATGGTGATGGTTCCCGCATCAGCGCGCAACAAGCCCACAATCATGTAAAAAGAGGTGGTTTTGCCAGCGCCATTGGGACCTAGCAAACCAACCACTTCACCCTTGGCCACCGAAATAGACACATCGTGCACCACGGTGCG
>Ga0114981_10001833_pt1 | contig 13789 bp, 11 predicted proteins | sample S_140806_MF_Meta_FD_87028 | JGI IMG/M metagenome (GOLD analysis project Ga0114981, IMG submission 87028) | Freshwater microbial communities from Lake Simoncouche, Canada to study carbon cycling - S_140806_MF_MetaG | ecosystem: Environmental > Aquatic > Freshwater > Lake | place: Lake...
CACGCTGATGTCGGTGCTCTATGGTATGTACCCCCCGGATAGTGGCCGCATCGAGGTCTTTGGCGAGCCGGTGCAAATTCGCAATGCCCAAGACGCTATCGCCTGCGGTATTGGCATGGTGCACCAGCACTTCATGCTGGTCGAAACCCTGAGCGCGCTGGAAAACGTGATGCTGGGCGCCGAGCCGCACTGGCAACTCGGCCCCGCACGCGCCCAGGCCCGCGCCCGGCTCGAGGCGCTGATACGCGACACGGGGCTCCAGGTGGACCTGGACGCCCCGGTGTCCCGCCTGCCCGTGGGCGAGCGCCAGCGCCTGGAGATCCTCAAGGCGCTGTTTCGCGGCGCGCGCATCCTGATCCTAGACGAGCCAACGGCCGTGCTCACGCCACAGGAGACGCAGGCCCTCTTTGGCACCCTGCGCCAACTGCGGGCGCAGGGCACCACCGTGCTGCTGATCACGCACAAGCTCAAGGAGGTGCTGGCGCTGTGCGACGCGGTGACGGTGATGCGCGCCGGGCAGGTGGTGCTGGAGCAGCCCATCGCCGAGGTCACACTGGACTCACTGGCGCAAGCCATGGTGGGCCGGCCCGTGCAACTCGGGCGCACAGCGTCCAGCCGGTCTGCGGGCGCGCCCTTGCTGCGGGCCGAAGGCCTCACCCTGCACGACGGCCTGGGCGTGCCCCGGCTGAGCGAGGTGTCGCTGAGCCTGCGCGCCGGCGAGATCGTGGGGGTGGCGGGGGTGTCCGGCAACGGTCAGAGCGAGTTGCTGGACGTCATGGCCGGCCTGGCCGTACCGCAGGCCGGCACCTTGGAACTGGGCGGACGGCACTTTGAGCCCACGCACTGGCTGGAGCCGACCACCGCCCGCGCGCTGCGCCTGGCCCATGTGCCGGAGGATCGCCACCGCCGCGGCCTGGTGCTGCCCTTCGCCGCCTGGGAGTCTGCGGTGCTGGGCTACCAGGGCCTGCGCCGCTACGGCCCCCGCGGCTGGCTGCGCCAGCGCGTGATGAAGGACGACTGTGCGCAGGCCATGGACCGCTACGACGTGCGGCCGCGGGCACCCTTGCTGCGTACTTCCAAGTTCAGTGGCGGCAATCAGCAAAAGCTCGTGCTGGCGCGCGAGGCCGCGCAGGCTCCGAAGGTCTTGCTGGTGGGCCAGCCCACGCGTGGGGTGGACATCGGCGCCATCGAGTTCATCCACGCCCGCCTGCGCGAACTGCGCGACGCCGGCGGCGCGGTGCTGCTGGTGTCGTCGGAGCTGGACGAGATCCTGGCGCTGTCAGACCGCGTGCTGGTGATGAACGCCGGCCGCATCAGCGGTGAACTGCCCATCGAGCAATGCAGCGAGGCGGCGCTGGGGCGCCTGATGGGAGGCGTGGCGGGGAGCGCGTCGGGCGAGCAGGCCACTGGCGTCACGGGCGGCGCAGCCTTCGATGCTTCACGCGAGGTGACCGCATGACCCGTCCCCAGGAGTTGCCGCGCTGGGTGGACCTGCTGGTCGTGCCGCTGCTGAACCTGGCGCTGGCGCTGCTGGTAGCGGGCCTGGTGGTGCTGGCTGCAGGCTTCCAGCCGGGGCAGGTGCTGGCCCTGCTGGTCAAGGGTGCCTTCGGTTCGCAGGCCGGGATCGCCTACACGCTGTACTACACCACCACCTTCGTCTTCACCGGCCTGGCCGTGGCCGTGGCCTTCCACGGCGGGCTTTTCAACATTGGCGGGGAGGGGCAGGCCATGGTGGGCGGCCTGGGCGTGGGCCTGGCGGCGCTGGCCTGGTCAGCCCATCTGCCGGGATGGGCCATGGTGCCGGTGATGGTGGCCGCAGCCACCTTGTTTGGCATGGCCTGGGCAGCGGTGCCCGCGGCGCTGCAGGCTTGGCGCGGCAGCCACGTGGTCATCACCACCATCATGTTCAACTTCATCGCCTCGGCGCTGTTGTCTTACCTGCTGGTGCACGTGCTCAAGGACCCCGGCAACATGACGCCCGAAAGCCGGGCGTTTGCCGAGTCCGCCCGCGTGCCGGGCATGCATGAACTGCTGGGTGCGCTGGGTATCGCATGGCCGCGCACGCCCTTGAACGCAACCGTGGGGCTGGCAGCGATGGCAGCCGTGGGCGTGCACCTGCTGCTGCGCCACACGCGCGCCGGTTATGCCCTGCGCGCGGTGGGCTTCTCGCCCGAGGCTGCGCGCTATGCCGGCATGGCGCCGCGGCGCGTGGTGCTGAGCTCCATGGCGTTGTCGGGCGCGCTGGCCGGTCTGGTGGGAGTCAACGAGATCGCCGGTGTACACGGCCGGCTGCTGCTGGACTTCGTGGCCGGAGCTGGCTTTGCCGGCATCGCCGTCAGCCTGATCGGGCGCAACCACCCGGTGGGCATCGTGCTGGCCTCGCTGCTGTTTGGCGCGCTGTACCAGGGCGGCGCGGAGCTGGCGTTCGAGATCCCCGGCTTCTCGCGCGATATGGTGTTCATGCTCCAGGGGCTGATCGTGCTGTTTGCCGGCGCCATGGCGCAGGTCAGCGCAGCCTGGCTGGCGCGCGGCTGGTGGCACTGGCAGCGGCGCCACCGTGTCAGCGCCACCGACGGAGCGCCCGCATGATGGAGCTGATGGACGCCACGCTGCTGGGCTCCCTGGTGGCGAGCACGCTGCGGGTGGCCACGCCACTGATCCTGTGCGCGCTGGCTGGCGTGATGTGCGAGCGCGCCGGTGTGGTGGACCTGGGCCTGGAAGGCAAGATGCTGATGACGGCGTTTATCGCTGCCGGCGTGGGAGCCACAACGGGCTCGGCCGCCCTGGCGCTGGCTGCAGCCCTGGCTGTGGGGGTGGCGCTGTCCATGCTGCACGGCTACGCCTGCGTGAGCCACACGGGGGACCAGGTGGTCATGGGCATGGCCATCACCATGACGGCTGCGGGTTTGACCGTGGTGCTGGCCATCGCCTGGTTCTCGCTCGGCGGGCAGACCCCGGCGCTGCCCGAGACCGTTCGCTTCGCGCGTCTGTTCGATGGCTGGGCAGACGATGCCGGGGCGGTGCCGGTCATCGGCGGGGTGCTGCGCTTTGCCGCGCTGGCGCTGCTGGGCCACACCGCCTTCGTCTACGGCGCTTTCGCGCTGGTGGTGGGAACCTGGTGGCTGCTGTACCGCACCCGCTTCGGCCTGCGGCTGCGCGCTGCCGGAGAGAACCCGGCCATGCTGGATGCAGCAGGCGTGTCGGTCAGCCGCCTGCGCTATCAGGCCCTGGCGCTGAACGGCGTGCTCGCTGCCCTGGCCGGCGCCTACCTGGTGCTGGCGCAGAACCCGGGCTTCATCCCTCACATGACCGCCGGGCGCGGCTACATGGCGCTGGCTGCGCTGATCTTCGGCAAATGGCACCCCGTGGGCGCCCTGTGGGCCTGCCTGCTGTTCGGGTTTCTGGATGCCGTGGCCATGCGCCTGCAGGGCGTGTCACTGCCGCCAGCCCTGGGCGGCGGCGAAGTCCCGGTGCAGGCCATCCAGGCCCTGCCCTACGTGATGACCGTGGTGCTGCTGGCCGGCTTCATCGGCAGCGCCAGGGCGCCGCGGGCGCTGGGGGTGCCGTACGTGAAGGAGCGGTGAGCGGCGGGTCGCGTCATCTGGCGGCGCCACCCACCCGGTCAGCAGCCCAAGGTTGACAATACGTATCACACGCTTATCATCAACTTGTGAACGCGATCAACTGGCAGCCCAAGGCCCTGCGGCAACTGCGCAAGATCGACGCTCACTCTGGCAGGCAGATCCGGGCGGCAGTGAACACCGAACTGCTTGATTTGTCGAAGGCCAGGAACGTCAAGGCCCTTACCAACCACGAGCACGGGTATCGCCTTCGCGTCGGCAACTATCGGGTCTTGTTCGACTTCGATGGTGCGGTTCAGATCGTCAGCATTGAAGATGTGAGGAAGCGCGATGAACGCACGTACTGAGTTCCAAGTCATCGTCGGCCAGGACGGCAAGCCGGCCTTTGTCGTCGTGCCCTATGACCAGTTCCGCCGCATGAAGGGCGGGTTCACACACGGCACGGTCCCCAACGAGGTCGTGAACCTGTCCTTCGAGCGTGGCGTATCGGCCATGGCTGCATGGCGTGAACACTTTGGTCTGACACAGGCCGAAGTCGCGGGCCGCATCGGCATCACGCAGGCGGCATACGCACAGATGGAACGCGTCAAGCAGCCCCGCAAGGCAACGCTCGAGAAGGTGGCCACCGCTCTGGGCCTAGAGGTCGAACAACTCCGTTGGTGAGCTGACACCGAGCGCCGCCTCACCCCTCTTGAGTCTCAGATGGCATCCTCAATACGCCCCGCCTTCGCGACAGATGCTCAGGCTGTCGCCAGCGTACTGATCCAGTCGCGCCAGCGCTTCCTGCCCTTCGCTCCCTTGCGCCACGCCGACAGGGAGGTTCAGGTCTGGATCCGTGACGTATTGATCCCCGCCGGAAGGGTCGTGGTCTATGAGCGGCAGCGCCAGGTTGTCGGCTTTCTCAGCACGTCTGAGACCAAGGCATGCGCATGGGTCGATCACCTCTACGTACTGCCTGGCTTCACCGGCGAGGAGGTGGGCACACAATTGCTCAGACATGCCCATGGTCTCCTACCGCGTCCCATCAGGCTTTACACCTTCCAACGGAACACGGGGGCGAGGCGCTTCTACGGGCGTCACGGATACGTGGAGATCGCATTCACAGACGGCGAAGATAACGAGGAAGCATGCCCCGATGTCCTGTTTGAGCTCGCGGCCACCGCGCCCGGTACGACCTGTTTCGGCGGGCCTGGCGGCACCGAGCCCATGAGCGGGTCATGAGGTTAACGCCCGAAGCGCAGCCCGGGCAAGCCGCCGAGCCTGCGTGGCTGGCCGCGCTGTGGGATGCCGCCCGAAAGGTGCGGGTTCACGCCCATGCCCCTTACTCGCGCTTTGCGGTGGGCGCGGCGGTGCTGGATGAGCAGGGACGTGTGCATGCGGGCTGCAATGTGGAGAACGCCGCCTACCCGCAAGGCTGGTGCGCCGAGACCTCGGCCCTGGCCGCGATGGTGGCCGCAGGCGGGCGGCGCGTGCAGGCGGTGCTGGTGGTGGGCGAGGCCGCGGACCCGGTGACGCCCTGCGGCGGCTGCCGCCAGAAGCTGCGCGAATTCGCCGCGGACGACTGCCCCATCATCGTGGCCGACAGCCGCCAGCTGCGGGGCCGTTTCACCTTGGGGCAATTGCTGCCGGTCAGCTTCGGGCCGCAACATCTGGGGCAGACCCCAGGCGATACCCACCACAGCGGGGCGCTCGAAGCCCAGCCTGGCGCGGCGTCTGCCTCCTCTCCTGCGCCGGCTGCTGACGCCACCACCACGCTCCACACTGGTCCTGAAGCCCCGCCATGACGACGCCTGTTCCCGATCTTGCCGACCCCATCGCCGCCTCGGCCACCCGGCTGCGCGCCACCGGGTGCGCGCCACGTATCGCCGTGGTGCTGGGCAGTGGCTGGGGTGGGCTCACCCAGCGCGTGGAAGGCGCCGTGGAGGTGCCCTACGCGGAGTTGCCGGCCTTTCCCCGACCCAGCGTGGGCGGGCACGCGGCGCGCGTGGTGCTGGGGCGCATCGGGCCGCACGAGGTGGCCTTGCTGGCCGGACGCCAGCACCCGTATGAAGGCGGCCGTGCAGACGGCATGAACGGCGCCCTCCGCACCCTGGCCGCCCTGGGTGTGCAGACCCTGGTGCTGACCAACGCCGCCGGCAGCCTGGACCCGGCACTGCCGCCGGGCGGCCTGATGCTCATCAGCGATCACCTCAACCTGCCCCAACTGTCGCCCCTGTGGGAGGAGCGTGATGACCGCCGCTTCGTCGACATGACCGATGCCTACGACCCGGCGCTGCGCGCACGGGCACGGGCGGCCGCGTCTAGGGTGGGCGTGGAGTTGCATGAAGGCGTGTACGCCTGGATGATCGGCCCGCAGTTCGAAACCCCGGCGGAGATCAGCATGCTGCGCACCCTGGGGGCGGACGCGGTGGGCATGAGCACCGTGCCCGAGACCATCGTGGCTCGACATGCGGGGCTGCACGTTCTGGGCCTGTCGATGGTGACGAACATGGCCGCCGGGCTGGGGGTGGAAAAGCTCAGCCACGCCCAGACGCTGCGCCAGGCGCAAGCCGCCAGCGAGCGCGCTTGCGCGGCGCTGGCGGCCATCGTGCAGTACCTGCCGACCAAGAATGCATCTTCTTGAAGGTCCGTTCGGGCTGAGCCTGTCGAAGCCCTTCGACAGGCTCAGGGCGAACGGTTGAAATGGACCAGCACCTCCGTCGACCCGTGCACCTGCCCTGCAGACCCCGCCTTCACGCCATGACACCGACCCCCAGCTCAGCCGTCATCGATCTCAACGACCCCGCCGCCAGTGCGCGCGCAGCCTTGGCCTGCCTGGACCTGACCAGCCTGAACGAGGGCGACAACGAGGCCGACATCGCCCGGCTGTGCCGGCGCGCCACCGGGCCCTTCGGCTTCACGGCGGCCGTGTGCGTGTGGCCGCGGCTGGCGGCGTTTGCGCGGCGCGAACTGCCGGCCGCGGTGGCCGTGGCGGCGGTGGCCAACTTTCCTGATGGCAGCGCCGATCTGGAGCGGGCCGTGGCTGATGCCCGCGCCATCGTCGATGCAGGCGCACAAGAGGTGGACGTGGTCATACCCTACAGGCAGCTCGACGCCGCGCCGGCCCTCCTGGCCGCCGTGCGCCGAGCTTGCGATGGACTGGTCCTCAAGGTCATCCTGGAGACAGGCGAACTGGCCAATGCGCAGCAGATGGCGCTGGCTTGCCGCATCGCCCTGGAGGCAGGAGCGGACTTCCTCAAGACCAGCACAGGCAAGGTGCGCGTCAACGCAACGCCGCAGGCCGGGCGTGCCTTGCTGCACGCCGTCGCGACCGACCCCGCGGCACGTGAACGTGTGGGCTTCAAGCCCGCCGGGGGCATCCGCACCGTGGCCGATGCGCAGGGCTATCTGGCGCTGGTGCGCGAGATCCTGGGCGACACGGCTCTGTCATCGACGCGTTTCAGAATCGGAGCCAGCGGCTTGTTGGATGACATCGAAACCGTCTTGAGCGGCAGGGCAGGCACCACAGCTGCAGTTTCCGTCCGACCTTCGGCTTACTGAGGGGACGCGCGGCGCCGCCAAGCAGTTCACTGCGCTCCGTCCCACACACCAGGCGTCGGCTCATCAACGCCCACTGCCATCGAAGAGATCACACCCATGCGCACAACACCCATCCGCCGCGTGGCTCCCATGTGGAGCGCCCTGCTGAGCTTGGCCGTGCTTGCAGGCTGCGCCACCGCACCGGTGCCCTCCTCAGCCCCAGCCGAGCCCGTCACCGTCCGTCTGATCGCCTTCAACGACCTGCACGGCCACCTGGAGGGAACGGGGCTGACCCTGCCCTGGCCGGACCCGTCCGACAAGACCAAGGTGCAGCGCCTGAGTGCGGGTGGTGCCGCCCACTTGGCTGGGTTGATGCAAAGCCTTCGCGCGGGCGCCAGGCACCACATCACCCTCAGCGGCGGCGACATGATCGGTGCGACGCCTCTGGTGTCGGCGCTGTTCTTCCACGAGTCCACCGTGGAGGTGGCCAACCGCATGGGCGTGGACATTGGTGTCCTGGGCAACCACGAGTTCGACGCCGGCAAGGACGAGCTGCTGCGCATACAGAACGGCGGCTGCGCTGAGAACAAGCCGGAGTCGCCCTTCGTGTCCTGCGCGCTCGGCCGCTACGAGGGCGCGAAGTTCCAGATGTTTGCCGCCAACGTGCGCAAAGCCGACGACAGCACCCTGCTTCCGGCCTCCGTGGTGCGCGAGTTCGGTGGCATCCGCGTGGGCTTCATTGGCGCAGTCACCAAGACCACACCCGGCATCGTGGTGCCCTCTGGTGTGGCCGGGTTGAAGTTCCTGGACGAGGCCGCTTCCATCAACGCCGAGGCCGCCCGTCTGAAGGCCCAGGGCGTGCAGGCGCTGGTGGCTGTGATCCACGAGGGCGGTGATACCGGCACGCCCGGCCTGCCCATGGAGTGGAACGACGTGGGCTGCCCCAAGCCGCGGGGCGAGATCTTCGACATCGTGCGCAAGCTGACGCAGGACGTGGACCTCGTGTTCTCGGGCCACACCCATCAGGGCTACCGCTGCCTGGTGGACGGCCGCCCGGTGCTGCAGGCCACCTCTTTCGGCCGCGGCGTGAGCGTGGCCGACATCGTGCTCGACCCAAACACACGCGACATCGACCGCGCCCGCACCACGCACCGCAACCTGCCCGTGTTCAACGAGCGCAGCGACCCCGCGCTGCGCGAGGCCATCATCGCCGCCGAGCCCGCACCCTGGGCCCAAGCCCTGCGCGAGGCCAAGCCATTGGCGGCAGTGGCGACACGGGTCGCCGATTACGTGCAGGCGGCCAAGCCCCGGGCAGAGCGCCCGGTGGGGCGGATTGGCGGCAGTTTTGAGCGCACAGCGCGCACCGACGCCAGCGCCGGGCGGCTGGTGGCCGATGCACAGTGGATGGCCACACGGGCGCCACAGTTAGGCGGCGCGGAGCTGGCCCTGATGAACCCGGGCGGCGTGCGCACCGATTTGCGCTGCGCGACCACCCCGCCTTGCACCGTCACCTATGGCGATGTCTTCGCCATGCAGCCCTTCGGCAACAACCTGGTGGTGATGACGCTGACGGGCGCCGAACTGCGACAACTGCTGGAGGACCAGCAGCGGCCGGGACGGGCATCGCCCCACTTTCTCATTCCCTCGTCGTCCATGACCTACGCCTGGAACGCGAATGCGGCCTACGGCGATCGGGTACGAGACCTGCGGGTGGGTGGCGTGCCGGTCGAACCCGCGCGTGAGGTCCGCATCACGGTGAACAGCTTCCTTGCAGAGGGCGGAGACGGCGTGAGCTTGCTGCGCCAGGGGCGCCAGCGCATTGGCGGCGTGCTGGACCTGGACGCTCTGGTGGCCCACCTGCTGGCCACCAACCCCTCGCCGGACCCCTCGCCGCGGATCCGGTGGGTCCAGTAACGCCGCCGCCAGAGACGTTCACCCCGCAACCTGCGATACAGATCAACACCACACATGGGCTCCGCGCCCCGCCCGCTCATGACCCTACCCGCGCCCCGCCGAAGAGGCCGCCTGCAGTCCCTTCTGCCCTGGGTGGCGGTGATCGTCAGCACCTTGGCACCCTTGCCCTCGGGCGCGGTGGACGTCCCCAACCGCAACTCGCCCCTGGAGGACCGCGCCATGCGGGAGGGCCGCGAAGCGGTGAAGAAGCAACAATGGGAGCGGGCCATCACCCTGCTGAAGCCCTACCTGCAGGCTCACCCCCAGGACGCCGATGGGCACAACCTGCTGGCCTTCAGCCTGCGTAAGCTGGGCCGGCATGAGGAATCCGAGACGGCTTACGACCGCGCCCTCGCCCTCGACCCCAACCACTTGGGCGCCCACGAGTACCGCGGCGAGCTGATGCTGCTGCTGGGCCGCAGAGAGCAGGCACTCGTTCACCTGCAAGCGCTAGAGCGCCTGTGCGGTCTGCAGTGCGAGGAGTACCAGGAGCTGCGTCGCGCCATTGACGCCAAGCCGCAGGCCCGGCCCAAGCCCCGCTGGTGATGGCCTTGCAGCCCGCACCTGATGCGGGCCTGTCAACACATCGAATGGCCATCAGCGACAAGTGCGAAGCTGCCGGAGCCGAAGAACTTGATGGCGAGCTTCTCGATGCCGATGCCACATCACTCCCTGCCGCGCTGCGGCCGCAGCGAGTGACCCACCGCCCGATACGATTTAGACAAGATCATCTCGACTGACAGGTATGCAAAGCCGCAATCAGCGGGGGATGCCCAGCTCGTCGAAGTCGAGTTCGATGCGCCGCACCGGCTCTCCGCTCATTCCGCGCACAGAAAGAGCGACCCGTCTGGCCCACCAGTCGATATCGACGGTACCGAAATTCTCCATGCCATAGACCGCGCCGACCCGGTTCGGGCCGGGCTCCCGATTGCCCGAAAACGGGCGGTTCAGGGGGCTTGCCGTGAGCTCCACCAGTGGTCTGCTCAGCCCGGCTTCCTGACGGTATAGCGCTCCAATATGCCTGTCACCTGACAGCGCCATTACTCCGCTGGCGCCAGTCCGGGCAAGCAGTTCCAGGAAGCGCTGGCGCTCATGCGGAAAGTTTCCCCAGCGCTCGAAGCCGTGCCCTTCGGCCAATAGCTGTATCGAGGACACGACGAGCCGGATCTCTGCCGGTTGCCGCAACTGCTCTGCAAGCCACTGCCACTGTGCATCGCCCAGGACGGTCTTGCCCTTGTCTGTGGTGGGTACATAGGGGCCGAACGATTGTGTCGTGGTCCCCCGCTCGAGCGTCGAGCGAAACCAACGCGTGTCCAGCAGGATGACCTGCACGCGCTGACCCGTCGGGCCGATCGTCTCCGCGTGGTACAGCCCCTCCCGTGTGCGTCGCGGGTCATCGGCCGGGACGCGGTGGAAGTCGAGGAAGAGTTCCTTCGCGCGGTCCCGAAACGGCATGTCGGCGCCACCGTCGTTTAGCCCGAAATCATGGTCGTCCCAGATGGCCAACACACGGGCCTCACGGCGCATGCGCTGGGCCTCTTCGCGTTGAGCCGCCACTCGGTAAGCCTGCGTCAACACCTTCAACTCCGGCTCGAGCGAGCCTGCCGGCACCGAACCGTAGACGTTGTCGCCAGCGTAGATGAAGAGCTCCGGCCGGTAGGTAAAGATGGCTGACCAGATCGGCTGATCCATGCGCTGGTCGATGCAGGACGCCACGGCGATGCGCGTGAGCGGGAAGGCGTCGCGGGCTTGAGCGCCCGAGCCTGCGACTTCAAGGGTCAAGACGAGAAGGAACAGAACGAGCTTGCGAAACCGACTCATGGGACACCACGCGAAACGAACACCGATTGAATGTAGCCGCGCACTTCCGACGGCAGTGTGTCATTTGGTCGAATGCCTGCGTTGAAGCCATGGCCGACCCCAGTGAGAGGTTTGTCCAGGGTGCCCAAGTCACTTGTTTCGGCACCGGACCTGCGACACCTTCTCGCTCCGGCCTCCGTGATGTCCTTGCCGACGAAGTGCCGGGTGTCCTTAGCGACCTGCTACGACACGGTATCCCAACCGTCGCCCGCCTGCCATTTGAGGCGCACCTGGTTTCGTAACGAGGGCCTCTTGAGGCGATGGGCAGCGAGCCAGTAGGCAGCACTGGGTGCGGCGCTCATGGTCACTTCGCGACTGCGCTTGCCACGACCCTGGGCGGGCTGGGGTGTTCACGTCGTTGTAATGGTCAAACCTTACCTTACCGCGTGTTGGAGCTGTCGTGCACGCCAACTTGTTGTTTGACCTCAGCCGTGAGATACCGTCCCATGAAGAGTACTGCCCGGACACGCGTGTTGTCGCTTTCTTGTCTGGCTGCTGCCACGCTAGTGGCCTTTCCGGCCGCAGCGCAGACACCCGCCGCATCTGCCACCTCGGTCATCGTGATCGGACAGAAGGCTGCGGCTCGCAAGGCGCAGGAGGCACAGGGCGCCGCGAACAATGTGCTCAGCGTGGTCAGCGCCGACGACATCGGAGTACTGCCGGACAAGAACGCGGCTGAAGCGCTGGCGCGCATGCCGGGTGTCTCCATCCAACGCGACCAGGGCGAGGGCCGCTATGTCGTCATTCGCGGGCTTGGCCCCGACCTGAATTCGGTCACCATCAACGGCTCGCTCGTGCCTGCGCCCGAGGCGGGCCGCCGTGGTGTTGCGCTTGACACGCTGCCTGCGGGCATGGTGCGCGCTCTGGAGGTGAGCAAGACGCTCACCCCCGATCGCGATGCCAACTCGATCGGCGGGACGATCGAGGTGAAGACACTCTCGGCCTTCGACGTCCCGGTGGCCCTGTCCAGCTTCGGCCTTGGCCTGAGCCACGATGAGGTGACCGGCCGGGTGAGCCCGAATGCCAGCATGCTGATCACCAGGCGCTTCGATGCCGGGCGCATCGGTGTTGCCTTAGGCCTGAGTTCGGAGCGCCGCGAGTTCGGCAGCGACAACGTCGAGACGGGCGGCGCTTGGACGGGCAACCGTCTGACTGGCATCGAACTGCGCGATTACCTCCCAAACCGTGAGCGCCACGCGCTGTCGGCAAGCCTGGACTGGCGCCCCGATGCGACCCGTCAGCTCTACCTGCGCGCCTTCGCCAGCCAGTTCAGCGACAGCGAGGTGCGCGACCGACTGACCGTCGGCAGCGTGGGCAACACAGCGGCCACCCCTGGCGGTGCCTTCGCCGAGGGGCAGAGCGTGACAGCACGAGCCGAGCGACGCCTGCGTCAGCGGAAGTACACACAGGAGATTCAGTCCCTGGTTCTCGGAGGGGAGGCGGCGCTGGCGGGTTGGGGGCTGAGTGCCTCCCTTGGTCTGGGGCAGGCGAACGAAGACACGCCGGAGTCGATCAACGACGCCCGGTTTCGCCAGAACAACGTGGCGGGCGTGAGCTTCACGAACTCCCGCGTGCCGCTGCTCTCCGGGCCGGCTTCGCTGCAGCAGCCTGGCTCCTACGCCCTCAACAGCTTCACGCTGCAGCAGCGCTACAGCGAGGACGGCGAACAGAACTTCCGCCTGGACGTGAAGCGCGCCTGGGGTGATGACTTCGAATGGAAGATGGGCTTGAAGGCCAGCCGCCGCGAAAAGACCAACGACACGAACCAGTGGGCCTACAACAGCAGCAGCGCCTCCAGCCCCAACTTCTGGGGTGCGGGTCCCACCACGATGGCGGCCTTCGTGGGGCCTGATGTGGTCTTTCCGCTCGGGTCGATCGGCCCGGGACTCGACGAGACCGCTGTGCGCACACGCTTGGCCAACCTGCCCCGCGACCCCGCCCGTCTCGCGCGCGAGTCCACCTTCAACGACTTCCGAATGAACGAGGATATTGGCGCCTACTACCTGCAGGCCTCCTGGGATCCCCGGCCAGGGTTGAACGTATTGGCCGGTGCGCGCAACGAGCGTACAGACTTCACGGCCGTGGGCTCGCAGATCGGCCCCACCGGATCGGTCAGCTCGGTAACGATCGAGCGAAGTGACTCGCGCTGGCTTCCCGGCTTGCATGCACGCTGGGATATCGATCGGCAAACCACCGTTCGGGCGGCGTGGTGGAACGCCCTGGTACGTGCGAACTTCAGTCAACTTGCCCCGGGAGTGAGCCTCTCCAGCGCGACCGAGGCGACAATCGGCAACCCCGATCTGAAACCGCTGCGGGCTTCCAACCTGGACCTCGGTATGGAGCGCCTGCTCGGGCGCGATGGGCAGGTCAGTGTGTATGCGTTCAGCAAGGACATCCGGGACTTTACCTACACCACCAACCTCGCCGGTACCGGCCCCTGGGCTGCCTACACCTCGGCTGTCAGCTTTGCCAATGGCGGCCCGGCGCGGGTGAGCGGCGTGGAGCTGTCCTACCAGCAGGCCCTCCGCACCCTTCCGGGCTGGGCCTCGGGGCTGATCGCTGGGGTCAACGCGACCTTCACGTCCAGCCGCGCCGAGGTGTCGCGCTTCGACCGCACTGTGGGCGCCGTGGTCAAGCGCAGTATCCGCTTACCGGGTCAGTCCGACCAGGTATTCAACTTGGTCCTTGGTTATGAACAAGGGCCCGTCAGTGCACGCCTGGCGCTGAACCACAAGTCGGACTACTTGCTGGAACTTGGTGACATCCTGAACCCGACGCAGGACCGGATGGTCGATCGCCAGCGGCAGGTGGACTTCTCACTCTCCTGGCAATTCAACCGCCGAGTGCAGATGGTGTTCGAGGCGTTGAACCTCAAC
>Ga0114981_10001839_pt1 | contig 13758 bp, 11 predicted proteins | sample S_140806_MF_Meta_FD_87028 | JGI IMG/M metagenome (GOLD analysis project Ga0114981, IMG submission 87028) | Freshwater microbial communities from Lake Simoncouche, Canada to study carbon cycling - S_140806_MF_MetaG | ecosystem: Environmental > Aquatic > Freshwater > Lake | place: Lake...
CGGTATAGTGAATGGCCGCTGTATAATGCTGATATGAATCGATGGGCCGCGTCACTTCAACAAACCTCGGAATCATCGAATGCAGCAAGTAATTAAAGCTTCCTCCATACGTGAAGGGAACATCATAATAAACTGCTCCGTACATCGACATGTGTCCTGCAAACATTTCATTGCTGGCCATAAGACTCAACACGGATGCAGAAAAGGACATTTTCTGAACGACCTGTTCCGTTGGAATGCCTGGTCCGGTGGACAAACCCAAATAGTCGAGTATCGGCAACGCACGTGTCATTTCAATCAACACGATGATGCTTGCCAATCCTCCGAGTAAGATTCCGATTCGATAGAGGCTGATTTTCTTTGCATTGGTGACATAAAATGCAATCGCAAAAAGAAACGCAAACAACAAATCATTTCTGCTTCCTATCAATGCCGAATAGGTGAGTAAAACAAACAAAACGAATGCGTATGCAATGATTAACACTATCGAATAATTGCCGCGAAATCGTTTTCCCTCTTGCTGGCTCATCATCAATGAAATTCCGAAGAGCACCAAAAACAGTGACGCAGACTTGCTAATCTGATAGAGCGAATAATAACTGCCTGCATGATGACTCAAATAGATATAAAGCGACTCATGGTTCGAGATAGCCTCTCCAATTTGAGCCCTGATAAAAAAATAGCTTATGACAGCCATAATGCATGCAAGTCCTATCAGTATCCAATGGTTGAGCACAGGGATTGTGCGCGCGGGCTGTGAAGCATCAGGAGAAACCCGTCGCACCATAAGCCAAACGCTTGCTTGAAAAACGAGCAGGAACAACGAGAACATGCACAAGCTGAAGAAATAGCTACTGTTCAACTGAATGGCAAACAGCTTATCGAAATAGGAATAATAATGAAATCCAACATGCTCCAGAGCATTGCCCGTCAGCAAATCGATGGTGACTGCCCAGCCTCCCATCATCGACCAATAATAGATTACGAGTGTTGGCAGAAGCAGCACGATGCTTTTGGTTTTCTGCCAGATTCTATACTGCAGAAATACAGCAACTACGGTTGTTAGAGAAAGTAGGATTAAATTAATCATGTATGACGGGCATTCATTATTTCACTGTAAACCATCATCAAACGTTCTGCAATTCTATCTGAATTCAATTCTTTTGCAATAATCACTTCGCGACCATTGCTTCTCCCTTTTTCCATCAACACTTTTCGCAAGGCATTAGCAAGGGCTTCCGATTGCTGATCAGCCACAGCCATGGGTTGCGAACCACCGATAACGGACGCCACGTCGCCAACGTCCGTTGCAACTACCGGCAGATTGCAGGCCATCGCTTCCTTAACCATAACCGGGCTGCCTTCGCTGTCGCTGCAAATAAGCAAGCAGTTGCACGCATTCAGCAGCAATAGCATTCGCTCGTATGTCACACCGCCTGAAAGAGCAACCAACTCGATAGGTCTGCCCTCCTCCTTTAGCACTTGAACAGCAGCTTGAGCAATGTCAAATCGCTTCACCGCTGCACTATTGTTAAACAGAATGAATTCTACTTCCTGAGAAAACCCCACACGCTCGCGAGCTTCCTCTTGCGCAATTGGATAGTAATTATTCGTATCGACTCCGAATGGCAGCACCCTTGCAATTCCCTTTCTCCACCACAACTTCTCAAGCAATCTATTGCTTACACAAAGCACTGCTGAGGCACGCAGCACAGATAGCTGCGACAATAACTTGGCAAAAAGCTCTTTCAGGAAAAATTCACTCTTGACAAAGTTTAAATCGCTTCCATGAAACGTGACAACAAGGTGCTTCGCTCCTGCCCAAGATGCGAGAAACGAAGTAACCGTTCCGTAGTGAGCATGCACCACATCTGGCTTCATCGACTTTACCAATGCACGCAATCGAAACAACTCCTTGAAAAGATAGATTGGATTTGTGCGAGAACTGAGATAGTGCACATGCACATCGGCTCCTTGCGCGGTCAATTCGCCAGCCTGACGCTTGGAAAATATCATGGAGTTTCCTTCAGGAGATCCCGGAATAATGAATAGCACTTTTGGTTTACCAAGCCTGTTTGTCATCTATAGCCGTGAAGAAATTGCATGAAAATCATAGGGTGTTTTCGCTCTTTGCCAATCGATAATACCACGCAAGATATACCAAACAGAAAATGGACCCCGCCACTGAAAAAAGGGTGATGGCTAGTTGCGCACTTCCGAAACAATATCCAATGTAAAACGCCAAGCAACGTGTCAACAAATCAATTGCTGAAATCATCAATTGCTGTTTGTGCTTTCCCTTAATCAGTGCTACATAGTTGAACGGTGCAATTGCGAAATTCAAACCGAAAAACAGAATCAACACCGAGGCGAATTGTCCGGCCTGCGCCCATTCGGCACCAAACACAAACACGAACAAATCTTGTCCGAAAAAAAACAGCAACAGGATGAACGGCAGCGCCATTCCGAACAGCAGCAAGAAGGTGGACATGATCATTTTATGAAACGACTGACCACTTCTATGAAGATCTGAGGCCTTCGAATACTGCGCAAGAAATATGGTGCTGCTGATCAATGCCGCCGGGGCCTGCAAAATTCTCCAGCACAAATAGAACGCGCCTGTAACCAGCGCTCCAAATGCACCCTCTAGAAAAAAAACAATCAAGCTCAACTGTAGCACTTCGAGCAAACCATTCGGCGTGTTATAGAAAATATACTTGCTGAATTTCGCGAGCCCATGAGGTGCAATGCTCACCTCACGCTGAAGGTAACTGCTGGGCTTTTGCTTCACAAAAACGGAAAAGACAACGAGCGAAATAAACTGGCCCGCAATAAACCCGACCACCAATCCTTGTGAGTGATAAAAGTAAAAGCCTATCAAGAGCGAAAAGCCGCTTATAGCGAGATTACCTAGAATCCTGACCCAACTATTGAGCGCATACTCTTCGGTGCGGCTGGTGTAGAAATTATAGACTTGAACCCATGCGGTGCACAGAACGCCGATGGGCAACATCCACACAATGCTATTTCGTGCTACACCGGTGAAATACAAAACCGCACCTACCAACAACACAAGCGCGCTAAACACAAGAGACACTTTCATAGCGACATTGCGGCGAAAAGTGGCCTCTTCGACGTTTTCAGAATCAGGAATACTAAACTCTATTCGCAGTGTCGACAACACAACGAGCGGGAGCATCCAGGAAAAAAACAGTGCAAGAATTGAATAATCATCCACACTGAAAATCCTACTCAGCACGGGCATTGCTGCATAGCTCACTACTTGCGCTGCAGCGGTGGCGCTCGTCAATTTGAGAGCGCGATCCAACTGAAACGTTTTCGATTTTGCAAGTAGTTTTTTCATGTGTTAGATGCAATAATTGCCTTTCCGATTAATGCAGCGATTTGGATATTTTTATAAAGGTCAACGCCAAAAGTATCGCAATCAGATAGGATAATACTTGGGCTGCAGTAACCCCCCACAGTGCCGACAATGCATCACCTCCCATGGCTTTTCCAATATGAAACCCGGAGTAGACAATAACAACGTGTGCTGCGTCGAATAGGAGCATTTCACGCTGACGTTGCAATCGCAAGTAGATAAAGGAAAGCGACGATGAAACAAACCAGACGCCTAGCCATACACTGATGACGCGACAATACACAATCAAGTCGTTCCACTCGGGACCAAGCACTCCTACCACCCATGATGCGGGCATAAGCCAAACCATGGCCGTCATGCCGGCCGACATCAAAGTGAGCCGGCCCAAAAATTTTCCATAGAGCGAGAGCATGGTTTTCCGATCGTGAATGGAAGCTATTGTGCCGTAATAAACTTGAGAGATCGATGCGGCTACCATGCCCAATCCGGCGCCCACGTAGGTCATGGCTACACTCACCATACCCGCGCTAACAGCACCGAAATTCTGCACAAACAGTTCTATGTACATGAAGTTGATGAATGCGCCAACAAACACGCTCGGCGTGGTATACAGCACATAGGACTTGTGCTGCTTGAGCAATTCCAATTTCGAAAAAATCCGTCGCTCAACAACAGCAGCCTCCTTGTTGTACTTCCAAAATTGAATCAATGCCGCCAACCCATAACCACCCGTTCTACCAACAATAAGTCCTGAGAAATTGAGTCCTGCAAAACCAGCAGCCATCTTCACTCCTTCACCGGTGGCGGTCTGTACGAATTTGCCTTGTGCAATGCGCTCATAGTCTTTGCGAGCATTGAACCAGTAGGATGTGAGCTGTACACACCCCATCGAAAGCACCACAAAGGGCATTAAAAAAATACTCACTCCCAGTTCATGCAAGCCGTGTATCCAATCGAACCAATAACAAAACGTGGCTATGACAAGCGACAGTAGCGACATAAGAACAACCACTCTGAAACCTGTTATGGCGACCTCGCGCGAATCGCGCAGTGAGGGCTTGCCCACAATAGCATACTCCAACTTCAAGGTGCTGACTATTCCCAGCATTTCACTAAAGAAAACAAACGACGCCAGCTTGGCGAAGTCCTCAGGACCATAGAAGTATTTCTGAAGAAGCGGTAGCGTCAAAAAAGGAATCAGCTGCGAAACGGCCGTGCCCGTGGCAAGCACCATTACATTTTGTATGAATGTCCTCTTTTTAACGCTCATCAAATCGTATCTAAACTCGATTCCAAATTTCCCAACTCTTCTCTGCCTGCTTTATCAGCATGGCATGTCCGTTCATGGTTTTCGCTCCCGCCAAACGGCCCAGATGTAGGAATGTTGTTTCTTCCGGATTGTAAATCAAATCATACAGGAAATGCCTTTCCGACAAACCCTCGTAAGGCAAATAAGGGCAAGCATCAATATCAGGATAGGTGCCCAGCGGTGTAGTATTGATGATTAACGGAAAATGATGAATCACCTCTGCCTTGAGGACGTCATACCCCATCTCTTGATCTCCTTGCGGTGTTCTGCTCACAAAATGAAAAGGGATGCCCCACTTGCGGAGCACATAGGCAACCGCTTTCGAAGCACCGCCAGTTCCCAGTATCAGCGCACGCTCATAATGGTTTTCTAAAAATGGCTTGATGCTCATTTCAAAACCATAAGCATCGGTATTGTAACCGGTAAGTTTTCCGTGCTGCACACGTATGCAATTAACAGCACCTATTGCGCGCGCCACTTCATCCAAATCGTTCAAGTAAGGCATGATAGATTCCTTGTAAGGAATCGTTACATTCAACCCTTCCAAATCTGGGTGCGCCGCTATTAATTCGGGAAACTGTGAAATATCCGGAATCGAAAAGTTGAGGTATCGGCAATCGGTCAAATGCAACTCTTCAAAACGCTGGGTGAAATATCCCTTCGAGAACGAATGCACCAGTGGGTAACCCACTAAGCCAAACAAGCGATTTTTTGCTGTGGCATCCAACGCAGCGCTTACGATTTCTTGAGTTTAGCCCTCAACACTCCTATAATTATCGGAAGTATTGAAATACCGATGATACCGAAAACAACAATCTCGAAATTGTTCTTTACGATATCAAATCCGCCGCAGGTATAACCCAACAGCGTGATGCCTACCACCCAAAGTACTGCTCCCAAGAAACTCACAGAAATGTACTTGCGATAGGGCATATTCCCTGCGCCAGCAACAAACGGCGCTATAGTGCGGACAATGGGAACAAAGCGCGCCATGATAATGGCCTGCCGACCGTACTTCTCATAAAAAGCTTCAGTCTGCGTGATATACTCACGCTTGAAAAACAGGATACGGTCTCGCTTCTTAATCTGCTCACTGAAATACTTACCTACGAAGTAATTGACATTGTCGCCGCACAGCGCAGCAAGTATGAGTAGCGGCATGATTACCCAAACGTTCAATCCCTCGTTGTTGTTGGCCGCTGCGATAGCTCCCGCTGCAAATAGCAACGAGTCGCCAGGCAATAAAGGCATAACGATCAAACCCGTTTCAACGAAAACAATCAAAAACAGGATTGCATAAATGTAAACACCATAATTGGCCACCATGGCCATTAGGTGTTCGTCGATGTGTAGCACAAAATCAATTAAAGTCGACATAGTGATGATTGGTTACGAACGTGATTAAAAACAAATGGCGATGCACCACAATGAACCATTGAAATGCACCGCCACTGCGATAGTTTACTAGTTATTATTCTTCCTCCGCATCGAAGAATTCTTTGATGCGACTTAAAAAACCTTGCGTTTCCTTCGTTTCGCGCGCTTTGTCGCTGAGTGTGGTTTTACCCTTCTTATCTGCAGCATCCTTTGCTGCTGCAGGCACTTCAACATTTGAAACACTCGAAACCGGATTGAATTTGTCGAGACCGTGAATCACAAGACCAACACCGGTGCTCATTGCAGGAATAAGCAAGTTCTCATTCTTTGCCTTCACAACGTGCTCATTGGGGTAACCGATGCGGCAATCCATACCGGTAATATACTCTACTAGCTGCTTCATGTGTTTCAGCTGAGAGCCGCCACCGGTAAGAACGATACCGCCTATGAGTTGCTTCTCGAAACCGCTGTTGCGAATTTCCCAATACACGTGCTCAATGATTTCGTCCATGCGCGCCTGAATAATCTGGGATAGATTCTTCAGTGAGATTTCCTTCGGGTCACGTCCCTTCAAGCCAGGTATACAAACGATTTCGTTGTCCTTGTTCTCAGTAGCCAACGCGCTTCCAAATTTCACCTTCAACATTTCTGCATGATTGCGCATGATGGTGCATCCTTGCTTGATGTCTTCAGTGATGATGTTACCACCAAACGGAATAACAGCTGTATGGCGGATGATGCCATCTTGGAAAATAGCAACGTCGGTTGTGCCGCCACCTATATCAACCAACACCACACCCGCTTCCTTTTCTTCCTGGCTGAGCACGGCTGCGGCGCTTCCAAGCGGCTCAAGGGTCAGGGCGTCTACATTCAGACCAGCCTTGGTTACGCACTTGTAGATGTTGCGAATAGCGGTAATCTGTCCGGTTATGATGTGGAAGTTGGCCTCCAATCGGGTGCCGCACATGCCAATCGGATCCTTGATGCCCGTTTCGCTGTCTACCGTAAACTCTTGTGGCAATGCGTGAATAATCTCTTCACCTGGAAGCATCACAAGCTTGTGCATATCGTCAATCAATGCATCAATATCGGCCTTCGAAATTTCCTCTTCCACATTGCGACGCGTGCGCATGCCACGATGCTGCAAGCTCTTAATGTGCTGACCGGCTATACCTACGTTCACCAATCGTATGTTGACACCGCTTTCACGCTCGGCCTCTTCCACTGCTAGGCGTATACTTTGCACGGTTTTCTCGATATTCGAAACAACGCCGCGCGTTACACCAATACTCTCGCTCTTACCGATACCGAGAATCTCGATTTTATTATTCTCCATTTTGCGGCCTACCAAACAAGCTATCTTGGTGGTTCCGATGTCTAAGCCAACTACGATCTCTGCATTCATAGGGTTTTTCGTTTTCTGTTATTCAATTGTTCAGTTATCCGTATCCTTTATCGCTTCACGCCCACCACCTGGCCATTGTATTGTGCTTGTAGGGTGCCGAAACGATCTAAATCATCTGCATGCACTACATGCTCGTAAAACGCACGTAGCTTTTTCAGCTTGTCATCGAGGTGGTAGATGTAGCCTACATTCACACGCTGGTTGCCCACGCGCGGTATAATCTCAAACTCTCCTCCCGTATTCACGAACACATGCTCTATTTGCGCGCGCCAAAACGTATCGCGCGCTACTATCTGCGTAAACTGATAGATCTCGTCCAAAGGTGTTTTCCGAGCGAGGCTGTCCGGAAAATTCGTCACCACGCTTTCCGAGCGAAGGCCATCAGGAATCTCTCCCGTAAACACCGGAAGCTTCACCGTAGTGAGTTCCGAAAGCTCCATGGTATAACCTTCTGCATCGAGGTAGTAGCTCTCACCGTTGCGATTGAAAATGCGAGCAATGGGTGTTCTTTGCTTCACTTGAATCACGCATCGTCCGTCGACCGTAGTGTACACATGCGCATCACGAACGGAAGAGTTGGCGGTTACTGCACGGTGGATAGCACCCAAGTCTACATCGTTCAAGGTCTTTCCTACAATCGCATCGGTTGCGCTGTCGGCTAGCGCTGCAACGATTTGCTCGTCGATGAACTTGCGACCATCCGCCGCCTCCACCTGCACTTCCAATTTCCAACACAGGGTATCGCTCTGTTTCTTACCCACAAAACCCAACGCCACAAACAGCCCCACTGCGCCTACAATAGCAAGCGAATACACCACAACAGCGCGCACACGTTTGCGTCGTTCGATGTTTTTAATAAAGCTATTTCCTTTCTCCTTCGTCATTTGGTTTGGCTGGTAACGGAAGGAAAAACCTCCCGGCTATTTCTCGGAAAACGCCGCCGATACTGGGGCTACAAGCGCATCAATATCGCCTGCACCAAGCATCACAATCACTTGTCGTGGACTTCCGGTCAACTCTGCTAATAAAAACTGCTTATCGACCAGTTTTTTGGTGGGTTTGGAAATGTTATCCAACAGCAATTGTGAATCAATTCCCGGCAGGGGCAATTCACGGGCAGGATAAATGGGAAGTAGTATGATATCGTCGAGCAGCTCCAGGCTGCGAGCGAATTCTTGCAAAAAATCGCGGGTTCGGGTAAACAAATGGGGCTGAAAAACACCGGTAATGTGCTTTTCGGGATACAACTGTCGCACAGAGCTAATGCAGGCGCGCAACTCCTCCGGATGGTGTGCGTAGTCATCAATTAGCACCATATCCTCCCGACGTATGCGGTATTCAAAACGCCTTTTGACTCCCATGAATGAGCTCAATCCATCCCGTATTTGCTGCTCTGTGAGTCCAACCGCCCGGCAAACGGCTATTGCAGCCACCGCATTTTCCACGTTGTGCATGCCGGGAAGACCAAGCTCAACACCAAGCCAATGCGCATCTGCCGCCTGGTAGTCGAAAAAGTAACGTCCTTCGCGAATCTCGATATTGGAGGCAAAATGCCCTGCCTCCTGCGTTCCACTATAATCGATATGCTGCACTCCCTCAGGCAACGCATCAACATCGATTGGCAGCTCGCTACGATGTATCAGCAGGCCTCCTGCCTTCAACTTGCATGCAAACAAATTGAACGACTCCTTCATATATTCATGCGAACCATAGATATCGAGATGATCGGCATCTGTGCTGGTTATAACCGAAATCTGCGGCGACAAGGTCAAAAAGGATCGATCATACTCATCTGCCTCCACCACCGTCCATTCTGCATGCTTATCGAGCAATAAATTGGTCCCGTAATTTGTCGCTATGCCGCCTAGAAAGGCGTTACACCCTTTCCCGCTATGCTTGAGCAAATGGGCTATCATCGAACTCGTAGTAGTCTTGCCATGCGTGCCGGCCACTGCAATGCTCTTGCTTTGTGCAGTGATAACTCCCAATGCCTGCGAACGCTTGATGAGTGTATAGCCTTGATCGTTCAACCAATTCAACTCCTGACTGTCCTTGGGGATTGCAGGTGTATAGATTACCAATACTTTCTCCTTAGGCGTATGACGCACCACTGGCGGTATCTCAAGCACGGTGTCGTCGAAATGCACTGCAATGCCTTCCATTTCCAACTCAGTCGTAAGTGGTGTCGACGTGCGATCGTAACCCATCACCAGCTTACCATTCGCATGGAAATAGCGAGCAATGGCCGACATACCAATGCCTCCGATGCCTAGAAAATAATAGACCTCTGTTTCCTCAAAATTCATGGATTACCGATTGATGGTGACTGTTGCACCAGTTTTTTCACTTCGTCTACAATGCGCTCTGCAGCGTTGTTCTGGGCCAAACGGCGTATAGCACCGGTTAACGTTTGACATTGCTCGCTGTTGCTAAGCAGAGCGCTCACCGCGTCGCCAAGCGCTGCAGTTGCGTCAGCATCATTAACCAGTACAGCCGCGTGTTTGCTTACCAATGCCATCGCGTTCTTCGTTTGATGATCTTCCGACACATTGGGCGACGGAATAAAAATGGATGGCTTGCCTACCAAACACAATTCTGAAATACTCATGGCTCCTGCTCTGGAAACCACCACGTCGGCCACAGCGTAGGCCAAATCCATCTCTCGAATGAACTCATGTGCCTGCACACGCTTCAACGTAGCCGTTCGCTTGCGCGATGCTTCAACATATCCCTTTCCTGTTTGCCAAATGACTTGAAAACCTTCCTGCTCCCATCGCTCCGCGTGTGCATCAACAGCCTGATTAATGGACCTTGCTCCCAGGCTTCCTCCTATCACAAGCAACGTTTTGCGTTGACCATCCAACTTAAAATGCTGCAAAGCCAACTCACGCTTGCCTTCCAGTTGCACCACCTCCGGCCGCACCGGATTACCGGTCATTACAATTTTCTGTGCAGGGAAATACGTGTCCAATCCCTCATAGGCCACACAAATGGTATTCACCTTTTTGGCAAGGATGCGATTGGTTATTCCCGGAAAAGAGTTTTGCTCTTGGATGAGTGTCTTCACACCTGCCCCTGCCGCCGCTCGCAAGAGTGGACCGCTGGCATAGCCGCCCACACCTATGGCAATGTCGGGCTTGAAATCACGCACGATTCGCCGTGCCTTGAACATGCTTGCCAGCAACTTAAATGGCACCAGCAAATTCTTCCATGTAATTCTGCGCTGTATGCCAACTATGGGCAGTCCAACTATTTCGAAACCTGCCGCCGGCACCTTTTCCATCTCCATCTTCCCCAAGGCACCTACAAACAAAATGACGGCATCGGGAAATTGCGCCTGAATGGTTTTCGCTATTGCGATTGCCGGGAAAATATGCCCCCCCGTGCCACCTCCGGAAATGATTACTCGCATGATCCTTCTTTATTAAGTGGTTGGAACCGGCTCTATGAACTTCGTTTGCGTGAGACTTAGATCTTCTTCAATTTCGTCTTTGCTGCGGCAAATACTGAGAATGATACCCAACGCCAAACAAGTAAACAAGGTGCTCGTTCCACCCATACTCACCAATGGCAGCGGCTGACCCGTGGTTGGGAATAAACTCACTGCAACTGCCATGTTGATGAAGGCTTGTATGACCAGCATAAAAGCAAGGCCAAGTGCGGTTAACTGCGCACCCATTTTCGGATTATTGATGGAAAGCTTTATGGTTCTGTAGAGCAAAATCAGGTAGAGCAGCACAAGAGTTATACCGCCGAAAATGGAACCATATTCTTCAATGATAAACGGATATATCATGTCGGAATAGGGATGGGGCAAAAAGTTGCGCGAGCTTCCTGTTCCGGGTCCTTTTGGAATTACACCGCCCTCGTGAATAGCATATTTGGCCAAATCCGTTTGATAGTTGCCCTCGCTGTCTTCGTCCATCGCGCTCACAATACGATTCTTCCAGGTACCATAACGCGCAGGGAATCCGGTAGTTTCGCCCACCACGATAATCAGAAAAATAAATCCGACGCCCGCGGCTACCAACTTACTCATGTGGCGAAAAGGCACACCCGCCAAAAACATCATCAAAAAACAGATGCTTGCCAGCATTGCCGCCGTTGAAAAGTTGGCCGGCAAAATGAGCCCGCAAATAAGGGCAATCGGCCAGATTACAGGCAACACTCCTTCTTTGAAATCATGGAGAATGTCTCGCTTAACAGCCAGTGTTCGACCTACGTAAATGATGAGTGCAATTTTCGCAAAGTCGCTAGGCTGAAAGGTCAGGCCGGTAAAGGGTATCACGATCCAGCGGTTCGCATCGTTCAGGTTATGACCAAACAACAACGCATAGGCAAGCAGCCCCGCTGCAACCAATAACAGAATCTTCGATAACCTAGAGAAATAGCGGAAAGCCATTCGGTGAACCGCATACATCATGATAAAACCTAGGATAATAAAACTAGTATGCTTGAGTAAAAACTTCAGACTGTTGCCGTGCGCCTTATAGGCTAGTGTCGAAATTGCGCTGTAAACAGCCAAGATGGAAATGAGCGACAAAAAGAGTGTCACCATCCAAATGGTGCGGTCGCCTTGCAGTTTATTGAGGAGATGCTTCATGTTTTTCAGGTCGTGTACGAAAATGCGACACGAAGCGCATGAACTCGTAGCTCCTGTGGCCGCGTTTTACACAACGGGCTGTGCAACATGAAAGGCAAAAAAAATCCCGCCACTAGGGCGGGATTTTATGAGGGTAGGCCTAATTACTGGACCAATACTTTTCGTGTCGATACTCGGGCGCCTTCTTGGAAGCGTACGAAGTAGATGCCACGCTGGAACGACGAAACATCCTGGCGAATCACAAAGTCGTCAGAAGCAATTACACCCTGGTGCAGGGTGGCAACTTCACGGCCCGTGATATCGAGCATAGTTACAGTCGCTTGGTCGCCTGAGGCGTTCATGACATGCACTGTCAAATTGCCGTTGGCAGAGGTGCGCACATTCATTTCAATCGCAGCACGTTGAACGTTCTGAACTGAATTGGGAGCAGCTTCCGCTGTAAACACCCCTTCCTGACCTGAGTGGAACGTGCACAGATAGAAATAACTACCTGCAACGGTCACTTCATAATCATACGTCTGATTCCCTGAGTTCAGCGGTGAGTTCCACAATGCAGCACCTGCCGGGATATCGATTGAAACGGTATTGTGTGAACCGTTGTTCCACTGGAAACGAACGGTATCGCCCACTACCACCGTAAAATCAGCTGGACTAAATGCGAGACCTTGTTGGTTTACAATATGAATTGTCGCATTCATGTGCAATGAAATTGCAATTACCATAACGACAAGTGAGAGTATAATTTTTTTCATGGGGCTAATTTGATTTCAAGATTAATTCTTTTATTCTTTGGATTTACGGTCATATAAAAATAATGCCACTATACACTTGTGAATAACGAATTACTTAAACGCATCGAAGCCCGTTACATCCATACCCGTTATGAGGAGGTGAATGTCGTGAGTGCCTTCATAGGTAATAACCGACTCCAGGTTCATCATGTGACGCATTACCGGATATTCGTTGGTGATACCCATACCTCCGAGCATTTGACGTGATTCACTTACGATTTCCTTGGCCATGGCGATGTTGTTGCGCTTTGCCATGCTGATTTGGCCTGTTGTTGCGCGACCTTCATTGCGCAATTGTCCCAAACGGAAGGTGAGCATTTGTGCCTTCGTAATCTCTGTAATCATTTCGGCCAGTTTTTTCTGCTGCAATTGGAAAGCTCCGATTGGCTTTCCAAACTGAATGCGCTCTTTTGAATAACGCAAGGCAACGTCATAGCAGTCTAGTGCAACACCAATGGCTCCCCAAGCAATGCCATAACGAGCTGAATCGAGGCAACCCAGTGGTGCTCCCAAACCACTCTTATTAGGAAGAAGGTTTTCTTTTGGAACCTTCACGTTATCGAAAATCAATTCGCCGGTATCGCTGGCGCGCAAACTCCACTTACCGTGCATTGTAGGCGTAGTAAATCCTTCCATACCGCGCTCCACTATAAGACCGTGAATGCGTCCGGCTTCATTTTTAGCCCAAACAACAGCGATCTGGGCAAAGGGAGCGTTGCTGATCCACATCTTGGCACCGTTGAGCAAATAGTGATCGCCCATGTCCTTGAAGTTGGTAGTCATGCCACCCGGGTTGCTACCATAGTCAGGCTCTGTCAACCCAAAACATCCCATCCATTCGCCTGTTGCCAACTTGGGCAAATACTTCGCACGCTGTTCTTCGTTTCCGTA
>Ga0114981_10001844_pt1 | contig 13750 bp, 11 predicted proteins | sample S_140806_MF_Meta_FD_87028 | JGI IMG/M metagenome (GOLD analysis project Ga0114981, IMG submission 87028) | Freshwater microbial communities from Lake Simoncouche, Canada to study carbon cycling - S_140806_MF_MetaG | ecosystem: Environmental > Aquatic > Freshwater > Lake | place: Lake...
AGCGAACATGGAAGTGGACTTGGCTTGGGAGTTCGCACCTGAAGAAGAATTTGGGTTTGCCGACTTGGCCCGTGACTATTTCTCTAAAGACGCCAGTCCCAGCGAACAACTGGGCACCCTTTTTTGCCTTTTTGAGGCCCCCCACTATTTCCGCAGAGCCGGTAAAGGTCGCTTTCGCAAGGCCTCAGCCGATATCGTGCAACAAGCCCTGATCGCTATTGAAAAGAAAAAGCAGCTTCAACTGCAAATTTCAGATTGGGCACAAGAACTCATGCTTGGTCGTTGCCCTCCTGCAGTGCAGGCACAGCTGTTCAAGATTCTCTTCAAGCCTGATAAAAATGCCCCCGAGTACAAAGCAGTGGTGGAGGCTTCTAAACAAAGCCAAACCGCACCGTTGGTGTTGCTGCAAAAAGCGGGCGCAATACGCTCAGCTTACGACTTTCACTGGCAGCGGTTTTTGTTTGAGCATTTCCCCAAGGGAACGGCGTTCCCTCCACTGCAAGCGCCAGCCATCGCCACTGACCTGCCTCTGGCCAATGTAAAAGCCTATTCCATTGATGACTCGCAAACCACCGAAATTGATGACGCTTTATCTGTTCAAGGTTTGGGTAGCGGTTGCATTACTTTGGGTATCCATATTGCTGCACCGGCTTTGGCGCTCAAGCCGGGGGACCCAATCGATCTGTGTGGTCGCGCCCGTTTATCGACGGTTTACATGCCAGGCCACAAAATCACCATGCTGCCCGACAGTGTGGTCCAAGCCTACACCTTGCAAGAAGGCCGCAACTGTCCTGCCTTGTCCTTGTATGTCAGCTTTGATGCACAAACTTTGGCTGTGCTCAATACCGAAACTCTTCTTGAGTTGGTGCCTATTCAAGCCAATATGCGCCACGACCAACTTGACACGGTGGTCACCGAAAGTTGGCTATGCAAAGAGGCCAATAGTTTGGAGTCAGCAACAGCGGTCGCCATGCCCCACGCAGAATTGGCCTTCTTGTTTCGTTTAGCAAAACATCTGAAAGCAGCCCGAGAAGTCGTTCGCGGTAAACCCGAAACATTCAACCGCCCCGATTACAACTTCCGCTTGGCAGAAGTAGCTGATTCCGGGCCGAACGGACATGAAAGCGTGGGCATTAGTGTCCGCACACGCGGGTCGCCGCTTGATCTGATCGTGGCTGAAGCCATGATTTTGGCTAACAGCACTTGGGGTCAATGGTTAGCCAGTTTGGGCGTGCCTGCCATTTACCGTAGCCAAGCCTCTTTGGCGCCAGGCATCAAAGTTCGCATGGGCACCAAAGCCTTGCCCCATGCGGGCATTGGCGTCCCCAGCTACGCTTGGAGTACCTCGCCGCTGCGTCGCTATACGGATTTGATCAACCAGTGGCAATTGATTGCGAGCGTGCGCCATGGCGCGACCGCTGCACTTGCGGCCCCCTTCAAGCCCAAGGACGCAGAGCTCTTTGGCATCATCACCGCTTTTGAATCAGCCTACAGCGCCTACAACACCCACCAAGCCAGTATGGAGCGGTTTTGGACTTTGCAGTATTTACGTCAAAACGCGCTTGCCGAACTCGACGCGACCGTGATCAAATCCTTCCCAGGTGAACCTGCGCTGGCGCGTGCTGACCATTTGCCGTTGGTTTTTTCGGTCATGGGTTCTCCTGCGCTTGAAAGAGGAAGTCGGGTGCGGGTTCGTTTAGGTGATATGGATTTGATTGCCTTGGATATCCATGCACAATTCATCGAATCCTTGCAGCAAACGCAAGAGCCCATGCACACAGAAGAAGATGAAGAGATGGCCGCTGGCCCCCTGGCCATTGCAGTTGACTTGGATGATGCGGATATTGCACCCGTTGCGTCTTCGGTCGCAACCGGCTAACTTTTTTGAACTACGCAGATGCTTGTTGCCTTTTTCCATGCTGACAGACTTTTGCCCTTGGCCGTGGGTATTTCACTGGCAGTTCACGCCGCCTTACTGGCTGTTCGACTGACCCCGCCAGCAGATATTGACCGCTTGTTGCGCGACACTGGTTTGGAAGTGATTTTGGTCAACACCGAGTCAGACGAAAAAGCCCCAGCTAAGCCTAAGGCTATTTCACAAACCAATTTGGCAGGGGGTGGCGAAACCACCAATGACAGATCATCCTCACCATTGATCAATTCACCGACGACCCGCTCCGGTCAAGCTGATAACCAAGTACAGCAAAAAATTGCAGAAAAGGAGCGTGAACAAGCCGAACTGCTCACCCGCACCAAGCAAGCATTGACCAAACTTAATGCCTCGCATAACACCAGCAAGGATCCTTCCATTGAGCGACAACGCCAGCAACTGATTAACTTGCTGGCCCAAATCGAAAAGCGTATACAAGAAGAGAATGCCCGCCCCCGTAAACGCTATGTCAGCCCCAGCACACAAGAGGCGTCCTACGCCCGGTACTACGACTTGCTAAGGCGCAAGATCGAGGCGAAGGGAACCTTAGACTTTCCCCAGTCGCAAGGCCAAAAGCTCTATGGCGCACTGATCATGGTCATCACCATTGATACACGCGGACAAGTGATCTCAGCTGAGGTTTCCCAAGGCTCGGGCAACCCTTTGCTTGACTTTCATGCCAAGCAAATTGCACGTAATGCCGGTCCCTACGGCGCCTTTAACGACGCTATGCGCCGTGAAATGGACCAACTCGCCTTAGTCACGCGGTTTAGTTTTGACCACAACAACACTTTGCAAACCACTTTGCAAGGCGAATGACTGTGCCTTCGCGTCGCCACCATCCAATCCTGCTTGCGGGTCTGCGATGGCTTGTGTTTTTCTTTTGGTGCGCTTTGGGTTTGCAGGTTTTTTTTATTGCTCGCATCGCAATGATGCGCTATGTAGACCCTGGCTCCACCGCTTTTCAACGGTCTGAGTTGGGGCGTATAAGTCATAAATACCCCGCTATTCGTTGGTCACAGAAGTGGGTGGATCGTGCGAAACTTCCAGCCCATATTCAACGCGCCGTCATTGCCTCTGAGGATGATATTTTTGCGTCTCACACGGGTGTTCAGTGGGAGGCCCTCGAGCGAGCTTGGAGCAAGAACGCACGTGCTGAGGCTAAGGCACAAGCCAAGAATCAAACCCCTAAAGTCGTGGGCGGCTCCACCATCACGCAGCAGTTAGCAAAAAATCTTTTTCTCAGTGGCGAGAGAACTTTCTTTCGCAAAGCTCAAGAACTGGTTTTGACTCTCGCCTTAGAGCAATGCTTAAGCAAGCAGCGTATCTTGGACATCTACCTCAACAACGTCGAATGGGGAGAAGGCGTTTTTGGTGTTGAAGCGGCGGCACGGCATTACTATGGCCGCTCGGTTTCTCAGTTAAGTTCAGTTGAGGCTGCACGTCTGTCGGTGATGTTGCCTCGCCCCAAGTACTATGAAAAATTTCCGCGTTCGCCTTATTTGAAAGAACGAGCCGCGACTATTTTGGCGCGTATGCCCATGGTGGCACTGCCATGACAGAGCTCGTGCGTATTTTGGGCATAGACCCAGGTTTGCAATGCGTCGGGTTTGGCGTGATTGACAGCACAGGCAGTCAATTAAGCTATGTTGCCAGCGGCACCATCACCACCACGCATTTGCCGCGCGACGATTTGCCTGCGCGTTTGAATGTGATTTTCAACGGCATTGCACAAGTGGTTGAGCGCTACGGCCCCCAGGAATCAGCGGTTGAAATTGTCTTTGTAAATATGAATCCGCAAGCCAGTCTTTTGCTTGGCCAAGCCAGAGGCGCGTGCTTAACCTCCTTGGTGCAACAAGATTTACCTGTCGCTGAATACACCGCATTACAAATGAAAAAAGCCATTGCGGGTCACGGCAAAGCTGCTAAAGCGCAGGTTCAGGAGATGGTCAAGCGTTTGCTGAAGTTGCCAGCTTTACCCGGTCCTGATGCAGCCGATGCTTTGGGCTTAGCGATCACACATGCACATGCCCGTCACAGTTCACACATGATGGAATTAGGGGCAAAAACTACCAAGCAGGCGCGAGTTGGGCAAGACCCCGTGGTGCGCGACGTTCGTCCTCGAAGCTGACGATTTCATACGCTTGGGGTTGGCTGAGCAATTCGCGCAGCAAGCGATTATTCATAGCATGACCTGAGCGAAACGCACTATAAGACGCCAGCAGTGGACGCCCTAAGAGATACAAGTCACCCATGGCGTCTAGTATTTTGTGTTTTACAAATTCGTCGTCGTAGCGCAATCCGTCGCTATTTAGCACTTTGTAATCATCCATGACGATAGCGTTGTCTAATCCGCCACCCAAAGCCAAGCCATTGGCGCGCATATGTTCTATGTCTTTTGAAAAGCCAAAGGTGCGGGCTCTGGAAATGTCTTTGATGTAACTGCCGGTTTCGGTATCAAACTCAACCCGCTGCCCAGTGGCATCTACTGCGGGGTGCTGAAAGTCAATTTCAAAACTAAGTTTGTAACCGTGGTATGGCGCGAGTTTGGCCCATTTGCGCTGCTCTGCCTCTCCCTCCATGACAGAGACTTCGCTCAACACACGGATAAAGCGCTTAGGCGCGTCTTGCAAGACGATGCCTGCACTTTGCAAAAGAAAAACAAATGAAGCGGATGAGCCGTCGAGGATGGGGACTTCTTCGGCTGTGATGTCCACAAACAAGTTATCAATTCCCAAGCCTGAGCAGGCCGACATCAAATGTTCTACCGTCAAGACTTTCACGCCTTGGGAAGAGATGGTGGAGGCTAACCGTGTATCGGTCACAGCAGTCGCGGTGACCGGTATTTCAACAGGATGACTCAAATCGATGCGCCTGAAAACCACCCCTGTGTCAGGGGGAGCGGGGCGCAGACACAACTCCACTCGTTGGCCGCTGTGCAGGCCAACACCGACGGCACGTGTAAGAGTTTGCAGGGTTCTTTGTTTGAGCACGCTGGTGATTTTAATCGGCTTGTTTACGCAAGAATGCTGGAATTTCGTAGTTATCCATGCCACCTGAGGACATGGCATCAACTTTGGCAGCTGCTTGTGTACGGTCACGTGTTCGCCATACGCTGGGCACATTGACATTGCCATAGTCAGTTGGCGTTATTGCACTTGGAATGCTGCTGGCCATATGACTGCTCTCTGTCAAGGCATTGCTTGGCATGATCGCTTGCGGTGCATAACCGACGTTGTCTGTGCCAGTGCGTTGAATGACGGTCAAGGGTGGAGCGATGCGCTTACCTGCATGGGCCAAACCTGTTGCCACCACTGTGACGCGAATTTGGTCACCCAGCGACTCATCATAAGCCGTGCCATAAATCACATGGGCTTCAGAAGACGCAAAAGCGCGAATGGTATTCATGGCTTCGCGGGACTCGGCCAGTTTCAAACCGCCTTTGGCTGCCGTGATAAGCACCAACACACCCTTGGCGCCGGTCATATCAACACCTTCAAGCAAAGGGCAAGCCACGGCTTGCTCAGCGGCAATACGGGCACGGTCTGGTCCGTTGGCTGTGGCTGTTCCCATCATGGCTTTGCCTTGCTCGCTCATGACGGTGCGAACATCTTCAAAGTCAACGTTCACCAAAGCTTCGACATTGATGATCTCGGCGATACCGCCTACAGAGTTGCGCAGCACGTCGTTGGCATACGCAAATGCTTGATCTTGGGTGACGTCGTCGCCCAACACATCCAGTAATTTTTCATTCAACACCACAATCAACGAGTCCACGTTTGCTTCTAGCTCAGCCAAACCAGCCTCAGCATTGGTCATGCGGCGACCGCCCTCCCAGTCGAATGGCTTGGTAACCACGCCCACAGTCAGAATGCCCATCTCACGCGCCACACGGGCAACAACGGGGGCTGCACCCGTGCCTGTTCCACCGCCCATACCAGCCGTGATGAAGACCATGTTGGCGCCTTCGAGTACCTCACGAATGGTTTCAGTAGCTGCCTCGGCTGCAGACTGGCCACGCTCTGGTTTACTGCCTGCTCCCAAGCCGTTGTCACCCAGTTGAATCACGCGGTGCGCAGAACTTACGCGCAAAGCCTGCGCGTCGGTATTGGCGCAAATGAATTCCACACCACGAACGCCGCTCTTGATCATGTGCTCCACTGCGTTACCGCCTCCACCACCCACACCAATGACACGGATTTGGGTGTCAGAGCTAAATTCGTTTTTTTCAATCATTTCTATGTTCATTTTTTTCTCCAATTTATGTGTTGTCTGTTTAACCGTTAATTTCAAGCAATGAGTCAGCAGTCTTCACTGATGGGGGCGCACCTCGAATACAAGGTTGCCATCGACGGTGGTCGCCAAACAGACAGGATTCGTGTTGATGTTGGAAGTGAAAATGTGTATTGATCATCAGAAGTTCCCCACAAACCAGTCCTTGACCCGTCCCATGGCTGTTTTCATGGAGCCATTTTTCTGAGCCACTCTGAATCCGCGCAAACGGGCCAAGCGGGCCTCTTCCAGCAAACCCATCACTGTGGCAGCGCGAGGGTGCGAAACCATGTCTGACAATGCACTGCTGTAGCGCGGAACGCCGCGTCTAACCGCTTTCAAAAAAATGTCTTCGCCCAGTTCGATCATGCCGGGCATCATGGCGCTTCCGCCCGTGAGCACAATGCCAGACGAGAGAACTTCTTCGTAGCCAGAGTCTCGCAACACCTGTTGCACCAAGGAAAATATTTCTTCTATCCGAGGCTCGATCACGCCAGCCAAGTTTTGTCGACTCAGCATTCTGGGTCCCCTGTCCCCCAGTCCAGGCACCTCGACTTGCACATTAGGATCGGCAAGCAGTTGCTTGGCAAAGCCAGATTCAACTTTGATGTCCTCTGCATCTTTAGTGGGCGTTCGCAGGGCCATGGCGATATCGCTGGTAATCAAGTCGCCCGCAATTGGAATCACAGCGGTGTGCCGAATAGCACCATTGGTGAAGATGGCGACATCGGTGGTACCCGCGCCAATATCGACCAATGCCACACCCAGTTCACGTTCGTCTGCGGTCAGCACTGAATGGCTGGAAGCCAAGGGGTTGAGCATGAGTTGCTCTACATCAAGTCCGCAACGACGCACGCACTTGATGATGTTCTCTGCCGCACTTTGAGCTCCGGTGACGATATGCACCTTTGCTTCCAAACGGATACCACTCATACCAATCGGTTCTTTGACATCATGTCCATCGATCACAAATTCTTGTGGCTCGACCAAAAGCAGTCGCTGATCAGTAGAAATATTGATGGCCTTGGCAGTTTCAACCACTCTGGCGACATCGGCCGCAGTGACCTCATGGTCTTTGACCGCCACCATGCCATGTGAATTCATACCGCGTATGTGGCTACCCGTGATTCCTGTGTACACACGCGTGATCTTGCAGTCGGCCATCAACTCGGCTTCTTTCAAGGCCTGCTGAATGCTTTGAACGGTGGCATCGATATTGACAACCACCCCTCGCTTCAAGCCACTGCTAGGAGCAATACCAAATCCGGCAAGCTTTAACTCTGCCCCAGGCAACACCTCGGCAACCACCACCATCACTTTGCTGGTGCCGATATCCAAACCTACGACCAAATCTTTGTACTCTTTTGCCATGGAAACCTCTGTGTGTTTACCTTGTTGTTGTTGATGTCAGCGTACTTACCCCGCGCAAACGCAGGGCATAACCATTCACATGTCGCAAATCTGCCGCTTCCAGCGCCTGTGTTTGTCGGCCGTATCTTTGGGTGACCTGAGCCAAGGTGAGCGTCATGCGTTCAACCCGCGCCAGCACTTCACCGCTGGTGCCACGACCCAATTCAATCTGTGCCCCACTTTTGAGTTCTGCACGCCAACTTCCGCGGCCGGTGAGCTCCAAGCCTTTAATTTGAAACTGTAATTTTCCGAATTCGGGTTTCAACACTTCATACATTTGCAGCACTTGTGCTGACTCTGAATCAGGGCCACTTAAACGGGGCAAGTTTTCATCTTCCAATTCGCCAAAATTTGCGCTGAAAATTTCACCTTGCTTATTGAGCAGTCGCGAATCAGCGTCATTTCCCCAAAATGCGGCTGGTTGGTGCTCTTCGAGTTCAACGCTAAGCCTGTTTGGAAACTCGCGTCTGACCAAGGCTTGCCTCACCCAAGGAACATTTTCAAAAGTAGCTCGCGCTTGCATCAAATCAACTGTGAAAAATCCACCTCGTAATCGAGGCACCACATTGGCTCTTAAGGTGACAGCATTGTTATGACGGACATCTCCTTGCACCGAGATGGTGGTCAGCGCAAACACAGGGTGACGGACGATCCACCATAGCAATGCACTCATCAGAACCAATCCAAAGACCAGCAGCATCACGACACTTGTGATGTTCATCAATCGAATATCCAAAGCACTGGGGGTCTCGTTGCTCATGCGCATGGCTTCGCGTGCTTTCATTGCGTGGCCACCCCTTTTTGTGTATCCAAACATGCACTGGTCAAAATCTGTAAGCAAAGCTGGGGGTATGAAATGCCTGCAGCCAGTGCAGACATGGGCACCAACGAGTGGCTGGTCATGCCTGGACTGGTGTTCATTTCAAGTAGAAATGGCTGTCGATCACTGGCGCGAATCATGATGTCCGCTCGCCCCCAACCACGACAACCCAATGCTTGGTAGGCAGCAATACTCAAAGCTTGAATCGCTTTTTCCTCTTCTGCGGCTAAGCCGCTTGGACAAAGATAGCTGACTTCATCTGTGAAGTATTTATTTTGATAGTCATATTCCCCTTCAGGCGCCACAATTTTCACCACAGGCAAGGCTTTGACATTTCTACCTTGTCCTATGACTGGGCAAGTGACCTCCTCGCCGTCTATGAACATTTCGCACAACAAGTCGGGGTCTAGGCTTGTCGCCAACGCAATCGCTTTGGCAAACTGCCCTTCATGGGTGACTTTGGTGACACCGATAGAAGAACCTTCGTGCGGGGGTTTGACAATCAGTGGCAAGCCCAGTTCTTTGATGATCGCGCCTGTATTTTCAGGTGTTTGTTCATTGGGTGCTAACCAAATGGACGGGGGCGTAGACAAATGCTCTGCTCGCCAAAGGCGCTTGGTCATTTGTTTGTCCATGGCAATGGCAGAAGCCATCACGCCTGAGCCGGTATAGGGAATTCCCATCAATTCCAAAGCACCTTGAACTGTTCCATCCTCGCCATGTCGGCCGTGCAAAGCAATAAAGGCATGGGTGTATTTCTCTGCTTTCAATTTTTCCAATGCAAGCTGTGCAGGATCAAAGGCTGTGGCATTGACCCCCAGTGATTGCAATGCTTTCAGGACGCCTTGACCTGATAAAAGCGAAATTTCTCGCTCTGCGGAGCGCCCGCCCATCAACACAGCGACTTTGCTTGTAGCGACGTCAAAGCTGCTCATGCACCCACCACTTTCAAAACAGTCCTTGCTACACAAGATTCAATAATCATGGCGGGTACGGAGCCAATGGAACCTGCGCCCATGCACATCACCACATCCCCATCAGATGCGCCGTTGACCACTAATTCTGTAAGAGTTTTTAGGTCTTGGGCAAACACCAGTTGCTGCTGTCCTGCGACGCGAACGGCATGCGCCAGCGAGCGTCCATCGGCCGCGGCAATCGGTGCCTCTCCTGCTGAATAAACTTCAGTCAGCCAAAGTACATCGACTTTCTGAAGTACAGCTACAAAGTCCTCAAAGCAGTCACGCGTTCTGCTGAAACGGTGTGGCTGGAACGCTAATACCAAACGCCTGTCAGGGAAAGCTCCCCGCGCTGCTGCAATGGTTACTTCTAATTCAACTGGGTGATGACCATAGTCTTCAATCAGCGTGAAATAACCACCTGCTTTGGCAGGTATTTCTCCATGCCGTTGAAACCTTCGCCCGACACCACCAAAGTTTGCCAAGGCTTGAACAACTGCTTCATCAGGGATATTCAACTCGACCGCAATCGCAATGGCAGCCAATGCATTGAGCACATTGTGTGTCCCGGGCAAGTTCAAGACAATATCCATATCCGGCAATGTCACGCCGTTGCTGCGCTTCACAATGAAATACATACGCGCTCCCTCGGCGCGAACATTCATTGCTCGTACTTGAGCTTTTTCTGACAATCCGTAGGATGTGATTGGTCTGGAAACTTGAGACAAAAGACTATTGACAACAGGATCATCAATACATAAAACCGCCGCGCCATAAAACGGCATTCGGTGCAAAAATTCGATGAAAGCTGATTTCAATTGATTGAAATCGTGTCCATAGGTTTCCATATGGTCTGCATCGATATTCGTCACCACCGACATGATGGGACTCAGTTTCAAAAACGAGGCATCTGACTCATCTGCCTCGACCACAATGTAGTCCCCCGCCCCTAATTTGGCATTTGCACCTGCACTGATGAGACGCCCCCCGATGACAAAGGTAGGGTCCAAACCTGCTTGCGCCAAAACACTGGCCACCAAACTGGTGGTGGTAGTTTTTCCATGGGTTCCCGCTATGGCTATGCCTTGCTTGAGTCGCATCAATTCTGCAAGCATGACTGCCCTAGGAACCACGGGGATCAGCTTTTGGTGTGCTGCCATGACCTCTGGGTTGTCTGCTTGAACAGCAGTCGAGGTCACCACTGCATCAGCCCCAGCTATGTTGAGTGCATCATGCCCTACTTGGGTTTGAATGCCTAGAGAAGAAAGTCTTTGCAATACAGGTCCGTCTGACAAATCCGAACCAGAAACTTTGTACCCGAGGTTGTGTAATATTTCTGCAATGCCACTCATGCCTGCACCGCCAACACCCACAAAATGCACATGGCTGATGGCGTGTTTCATTGCAGCACCTCTCGACATGCCTGCGCAATTTTTTCTGCCGCATCGGTTTTTCTTAAACCATAAGCTTTTTGTGCTGCTTGCAACAGCAAGTCGCGGTTTAAGGTTTGCAGTTGATTCGCCACCCAATGCGGTGACAACTCGTGTTGTGCAATCAGCCAACCTGCACCGTTGGCAGATAGAAATTGGGCATTCATGGTTTGGTGGTCATCCACAGCAAAGGGAAACGGCACCATGATGGCTGCAACACCTATGGCAGCAATTTCACTGACCGTACTCGCTCCTGAGCGAGTGATAACCAAATCGGCTTGCGCCATGGCTAGAGCGGGGTTATCAATGAATGCTGTTAATTCCGCTTCAACCCCGGCTTTTGCATAAGCCAGAGCCAAGTCATTTAAATGTTTTTCACCAGCTTGGTGCAACACGCTTGGTCGATCTTGAACGGGTATCAGTGCCAGTGCCTGTGGAAGAACAGAATTGATGGCTTGCGCTCCCAAACTTCCGCCCATCACCACCACCCGCAGTGGACCTGTTCTTCCTGCATACCTTTTTGCTGGCTCAGGATGATTTAAAAATTCTTCACGCAGCGGGTTACCCACCCACTCGCCTTTGGGTAAAACGTTTGGAAAGCTGCTAAAGATTCGATGGGAAATTTTGCCAAGCCACTGATTGGCCATTCCTGCCACTGCATTTTGCTCATGCAATACCAAGGGTCGACCGCTCACCACACCCATCAAACCACCTGGGAATGTGATGTAACCCCCAAGACCGACCAAAACATCCGGCTTAAGGCGCCTGATCAATTTCAAGCTTTGCATCATTGCCTGCAACAGTCGCCAAGGCAGCAGCAACAGGGTGAGTTTTCCTTTACCGCGTACACCGCCAAAACGCACTGCTTCAAAGGCAAAGCCTTTGGGAGGAATCAGTTGGGACTCCATGCTGGGATGCGGTGCACCCATCCAATACACCTGCCAACCTTGACCACGCAACACTTCGGCAATGGCCAAGCCTGGGAAAATATGGCCGCCTGTACCACCGGCCATGACCAATGCGGTGGGTGAATTCATACTCGACCTCCATGCATCAGGAGTCGGTTTTCATAATCCACACGCAGCACAACAGCCAATGCGATAAGGTTGAGCAATATGGCTGAACCCCCATAACTCATTAATGGCAAAGTCAAGCCTTTGGTCGGCAAAGCGCCCAAATTCACGCCCATATTGATAAAGGCCTGAAAACCAATCCAAATGCCCACACCCTGCGCCACCAAACCCGCAAACACGCGGTCCATGGCAATGGCTTGACGTCCTATAAACATGATGCGACGTGTCATCCACATGAACACGCCAATCAAGGTAACTACACCGACGAGTCCAAATTCTTCACCAATCACCGCGAGTAAAAAATCGGTGTGCGCTTCCGGCAACCAGTGCAGTTTTTCCACGCTACCGCCTAAGCCAACCCCGAAAATTTCTCCTCTTCCAAAAGCAATGAGTGAGTGTGACAGTTGGTAGCCTTTGCCAAGCGCGTACTTTGCACTCCAAGGGTCTAGGTAGGCAAAAATACGTTCACGCCTCCATTCTGACAAACCAATAATGAGACCAAATGCAATGAGCAAGACCAGTGCAATCAATATGAACATACGCGCATTGACACCACCTAAAAACAATATCCCCATGGCGATCACTGCAATCACCAAAAATGCGCCCATATCAGGTTCTGCCAGCAAGAGTGAACCCACAATGGCGATCGCCACGCCCATAGGTGTGACTGCTGCAAAGAATTTTTCTTTGACATCCATTTTGCGCACCATGTAATTGGCCGCATACAAAAGCGTGCCAAATTTCGCCAATTCTGAAGGTTGAAAATTAAAAATCCCAAAACTGATCCAACGTCTTGCCCCGTTGACACTTTTCCCCATAAAAGGTAGCAACACCACAATCAATAAGGCGATTGAAACAATGAATACCCACGGAGCGGTCTTCTCCCAAGTGTCCATAGAAACTTGAAAAACAAGCAAGGCTGCAATGAATCCAACACCCATTGCAGCCAGATGCCGCACAAGATACTGAACTTGCGAAAAACCTGTTGAGCGAGGTCCGTCATTGAGTGAAATTGATGCGGAGTAGACCATCACCAAGCCCCAGATCAGCAAGCCGGCTATTGCCCAAACCAAGCTCTGATCAAATGCTTTGATGCCTGCAGGTGCGGCACGAGTACGCCCATATTCCCGCCCATGCACACGCACTGGCAATGCGTCAGGTCCTTCTTTTGGTGTACTGCCAAACCAACGCCCTACGCGATCTGTCCAGTTTATGAGCGTGCTCTCACTCATGCGTGACCCTCTTCAAAAACCAATGCATTCACACATTCAGAAAATATCTGCCCACGCTCTTCATAGTTTTTATACATGTCTAAGCTAGAACAAGCTGGCGATAACAAAACCGTATCCGCAGCAATTGCTTGTGCGCTGGCCTTGGCAACCGCGCTGGCCATGTCTGTGGCTTGCAACACAGGGAACTCGGCCCCAGCCAAAACTTGTTGAATATGTGGCGCGTCCTTGCCCATCAAAACAACTGCCCGCGCATATTTCCTTAGCGGCTCTAACAGGGGCCCAAAGTCTTGGCCTTTAGCATCACCACCTAAGATGACAATGATATTTTTATGCTTGCCTAAACTGTTCATGGCCGCAACAGTGGCGCCAATATTGGTACCCTTGCTGTCATCAATGTATTCAATATTGTTGATAACGCCGACCGTTTGCAATCGATGCGGCTCGCCCATGTATTTCCGAAGTGCATACAACATTGCTGCCAAACCAGCGCCGCAGGTGCTTGCCATAGCGAGTGCAGCCAAACTGTTGATGGCATTGTGTTGCCCCCGAATACGCAATGCATCAGCTGGCATCAATCGCTGAAGATGGATTTCTTCGTCTATTGATTTCTTTCCCTCTGTCTCGGGG
>Ga0114981_10001847_pt1 | contig 13740 bp, 10 predicted proteins | sample S_140806_MF_Meta_FD_87028 | JGI IMG/M metagenome (GOLD analysis project Ga0114981, IMG submission 87028) | Freshwater microbial communities from Lake Simoncouche, Canada to study carbon cycling - S_140806_MF_MetaG | ecosystem: Environmental > Aquatic > Freshwater > Lake | place: Lake...
ATCAGGCGAGTAGAAGAGGCGCATCTTATCGCCACTGCTCATGTTGCGTTGATAGGCCATCCAGCGCACGACCTGGCCCCAGAAGCGGTAGTGATATTTGTCTTCGACACCTTTACGCCAGCGCCAGGCACCGTCGGTCCCCATGAAGAGGATTTTTCCCGCACCGTAGGTCTTCGTGACGATGAGCGGGATGCGACCAAACTGATTCGATTCGCTGCCATGAATGGCGAGGACCTCGCTCCCGGCCTTCGCCCGAAGAGCAGGCGCATACCACTGGAAGCCTGGCAGCGTGCTCCACACGCGGGCGCTGGCCTCATCGCTGTCTTCGAGCTTGGTCAAAAGGCTTCGCATCCCGGCCTCGGTGAGGGCGAATTTGCCCGGTGCGCTCGATCCCCAGCCGCGAGGCTGCGCAGCGTCCCAAATCACCGGCAGCAGATCGGCGAGCGGTGTTTCTTGAAGCGAAGCCTGGAAGCCGTGGAAGCCGGGCATGAAGACGAGGCCGCCAGCTTGATCCCGCACGAGCTTTTGCAAGGCGGTGCACTGCTCGGCGGTGAGCTGGCCTTTCTGCGTACCCACATCGCCAAGGAAGATCACATCGAACTTCGTCAGCTCCTCGTCCTTCGGGAATTTGTCGAGATAACCGCGGCCCGCGCCCATTTTGCCGAGGCCGGGATGCAGCAGCAGGCAGTTCACCTCCACGCCGGGATCGCGTTCGAGCGCATTGCGAAGGTAACGATACTCCCAGCGTGGGAAGGATTCGATCACGAGCACCTTGAGTTGCTCCTTGCGCACGCTCAGCGGTGCTTCCTGCGTGTTGTTTTCGGGATAGCGTTCGTTCGGCGTCTTTGGAATCGTGAGCGTGAGCTTCACCTCGCCGGGCTTCTCCGGTTTCCACGCGATGGCATCCTGATAACGGCTCATCGCGGGCAGCGTGACCTCCTTGGTGAGAATCTCGCCGCTGGTCGATTTCATTTCGAGCACGACGACCTCGTCACGCGGCAGCGAGCTGTCGATGACGAAGGGAATGCGCAGCGGCTTGCCTGCCACGGCAAAGGTGGGTACGTCAAAGCTGCTCAACTCGACATCCGGCAGCCGCGTCTCCGATCCCACGGGCACGGCAAACACCGGCACCTCACGCATGCGCAGTCGCGTGGCGGCCTGAGAAGGCGGTGAGCCGGTATTCCAATCGCCATCGCTGATCAACACGACGGATTTGAGGTTCGGCTGCTTCTCCAGCACACCGAGCAGGGCCGCGTGAATGTCCGTGCCATCGGTGGTGGCCGGCGAAAACGGTTCGATGACCACATCCATGCGTTCTTTGAGCTTCGCCCAGAGTTTTTCGTCGATCAGCGGCTTCACAACCGCCTCACGCGATACAGCCTCCTGGCCGCGAATCACGTCTTGGGTGGTCATTGAACCCGAAACATCTGCCAGCACGGCCAAAACGGGCCGTGTCTGCGGTTTGAAGGTTTCCAGCCACTCCGGCTGCAGCAGCGTGATCGCGAGGGCGACCGCGATGATCACCCGCAAAAGCTCCAACCAGCCGATGATGGGCCGCCATCCGCTGCGTCGCCACGCCATGAAGGCGAGGCCCACCACGGCCACGACAAACGCCACGCCCACCGCGAAGGCTTCCGGAGTCGGATTGAAGACGAGTTGCGACGAGGTGGGCTGCATGCCGGGGAAGATGGAAAACGCACGAGGGTGATTTCCGCCGCCATCTTGGCGGTTCAGTCCAAAATTACCAGCATTCAGAAAGGCATGCCGCAGGATGCTTTTCGTGATTCCAGTGTTCGACATTGCCTCCGGCTTCGACATTCTCCCGCCCTCATGTCCAACTTCCGACCCCTTTTCTCCGCGCTGAAGACCGAGATGCAAAAAGCCATCGTAGGCTATGACGAGATGCTCACGGATGTGCTGGTGGCGGTTTTCTCCGGCGGGCATGTGCTGCTGGAAGGGGTGCCCGGCCTCGGAAAGACTTTTCTCGTGCGCACGCTCTCTCAGGTCATCGGCCTGGAGCCGGGGCGGGTGCAATGCACGCCGGACTTGATGCCGGCGGACATCCTCGGCACGCACATCGTGGATGAGGACGAGCGAGGCCGCCGCATGCTGCGCTATGAAAAAGGCCCGGTGTTTAAAAACCTGCTGCTCGTCGATGAGATCAACCGGGCCACGCCGAAGACCCAAGCGGCCCTGCTGGAGGTGATGCAGGAGCGCTGCGTGACCACCGGTGGCGAGCGTCACCCTTTGCCAGAGCCTTTCCTCGTGCTCGCCACGCAGAATCCGATGGAAATGGAGGGCACCTACCCGCTGCCAGAGGCGCAGCTCGACCGTTTCATGTTCAAGATCCGGGTCCCCTTCCCTGACCTCGATTCACTGGTGGAAATCTCCCGCCGCACCACAGGCTTCACGGAGCCGAAACTAACCGCGATGGCGAGCGGCCAAGAACTCATCGCCCTCCAGCACGAGCTGGCGCAGATGCCGGTGGCTGATCCGGTGGCCCATTACGCCTCCCGCCTCATCCTGGCCACGCATCCCGAGCAGCCGGACGCCCTGCCGGAGGTGAAGCGCTATGTGAGCTACGGCAGCAGCCCGCGTGGCCTGCAAAGCCTCATCCGGGGTGCCCGTGTGTGGGCAGCAGTGCAGGGCAGCACGGCGGTCTCCACCGATGACGTGCGTGCCATCGCCCATGTGGCGCTGCGGCACCGCATCATCCTGAACTTCGAAGGCGAGGCCGCCCAAGTGAAGGTGGATGACCTCATCACGAAGCTGCTCGAGCAGGTGAAAACCCCGGCGGCGCAGGCGGCGTGAGGCGAGGAGATGGAGTTCTGGAGTCTGGGAGTGTTGGGATACAAAAATCCATCACTCCATCACTCCATCACTCCATCACTCCATCACTCCATCACTCCTTGTCCGTCTGATCACTTCGTCAGCGGAAACTGTGCCCGCAGGAGCTTTTCGGCCTCTTCCAGGGCCGCCTGGGCGGCAAGGTTCCCGATGACGTTTTCGAGTTCTGGCTGGTCGGAGGTGTGATCGTAGAGTTCGCGGGACTCGACCGCGCCGGTTTTCCAGTTTCGCCATTCGGTGTCGCGCCAGTGGACCGTGCAACAGCAAAATCGTCCTCGTCCTCGATTCTTCCACGTCACTTCTCCCCTCTCGAACCTCACCAACCTCGCACACCCGCCATGATCGAGGACGAGTTCGAGGAGGAGGACGAGAACGATTCTGGCGCACCGAAGCACCGTTCTACCGCGCCATCTCCAGCATCCGCATCTCCTCCGGCAGCAGCAGCGCGGCGGGTACTTTCTCGGCCACTTGGAAGGCGCGTGCGGTTTCTCCAGTGTAGGCCAGCAGGCCGGCGATGACGGCGCGCGGGCCGGGCGGCCAGGGGATGGCGTGCTCCAGGCCGCGCAGCTCCGCCTGCAGGCTGTCTTGTTCCCGGCGGCGGTCCATGACAATGGCTCCGAGCAGGTGTTGGCGTCGGTATTGGACCATGGCCTGGAGCAGGCGATGGCGGGCGCTGTGCGTGGCATCCGCGTCGTCGGGCGGCGTGGGATTCTCACTGTCCACGCGGTTGAGGGTGGCGGGGGACGGGTTGATGAGCAGTTCCAAGTAACGAACGCGGAAGGCATGGGCTGCGTGGCCGGGGATGAGAGCGGCCAGATGCCGGGCAAAACGGAGGTGGGAGCCGGCGTCGGGCGTCTGGACCAAGGCGGCATCGATTTTCTCCAGCAGGGCGATCTGCTCGGCGGGCAGTTTCATTTTTTGAAGCAGCATCTCGTAGCAGATGAGGGCAAAATCGTGGTGGCCCAGGAGAACGGCGGTGTCGGCGATGTAAAGGGCATGTTTGGCGTGGCGGCCGCGCTCGGTGGCTTCAAAGGCGGCCTCTAGACTGAGTCGGACCTGCTGGCGGTCTGGGGAGGTGGCGGCGGCTTCGGCACAGGCGCTCCAGAGGTGGCGTGACCAGGGCTCCAGGCGGCTAGCGTCCGGGGACTTCAGTTTTTCAGCCACGATGGGCCACTGCCGGGATTGGGCCAAGGCTTCGAGCTCGAGTTGGAAAAGTTGGCCCACATCGATGGCGGCCAGCAGTTGGCGGCGCGGCTGGATGAAGTTATGCATCGCTTCGGGCTCGCGATTAGCCGCCAGGAAGAGTAAAAAACGGAAGGCGGCCTCTGGGCCGAGCTTGGAGACATCGGCTGCCTCGGCGTTGATCAGGGCAACACGCAGCGCGGGCACTTCCAGCCGCAGTAGGGTGCTCAGCGCAGCGTAGCGCAGCTCGGTGCCGACGGGGTCCGGGATCTTGCGCGCCAGGAAGGCCAGCTCACGAGCCTGCGTGGCCTGGAGATCACGCAGTTGCAAGAGCAGGTGCATGGCTTGGGGCGCGTGCACGGAGTCAGAGCGGGCTTCCTGCATCAACCGCTCCTTGGCGGCGGCGCAGCGGGCGGGGCTCGGGGCACTCAAATCAAGCACGGCCAGCCGGAAGGCCGCGCCGGGAGCCGTGGGGTCGGCCTCTAGCCTCTCACGCAGTTGGGCGGCCACCGCCGGTTCCTGGCCCTGGGCCAGCAGCAGCGCGGCCTCCACCTCGGCGGCCAACCACCCACTGCGCGCAGCGGGGGGGACGTGATTGAACGCGCTTTGCGCGGCGGAGAGATTTCCGCAGCGGAGCTGGGCCTGCGCCAGCTTCAGATCCACCTCCGGCTGGGTCTGGCCGGCTGCCTTGGCCTTGGTCAGCAGGTTCAGCACCTCATCCGGGTGCCCGCCTAGCTGATGAAAAGCATCCGCCGCCAGGTGCAGCGCCGCGCCGTGGCCGGGCTGGGCTTGCAGGGCCGCCCCGGCATGGTGCAGGGCTTTGGCCCAGGCTCGGTGCTCAAGTGCGGCACGCGCCAGGGCCAATTGGCTCTCGGCCTCCGCTTTCTGGAAATACCGCTTCACCGGGCCGGCCAGCAGTATCGCCAGGAGGGTCAGGCCACCTCCTGCTAGCAGGAGCATGATACCGCGCCTTGAACGCTCGCGGAGCTTGATGGAGGTGCGGCGGCGGCGGGGCATGGGGAGGAAGATCAAGCGGTGGCTGGGCGGTGTGAAGCGCTCAGCCAAACTCGCCAGATGAAATCCAAACTCAGCACGGTGTACTTGGGCGCGTGAGGGGCCTCACACACTGCGAGACCCGTGTAGTCCGCGCCATGCGGGCTCAGCAGCTCCGCCGGCGGCGCAGCAGCAGACCCAGGGTACCCAGGACACCCAGCAGCGCGCGGGAGGGCTCAGGCACGGCAAAGCTGGTGAGCTGCATCTGGTCTCCATTACCACTATCCGTCGCGAGAATGTAAGGAGACATCCCGCGCGGTGTACCACCACCAAAGCTAAAGAGGTTAAAATCGCCAATGAAGCCACTTCCCCATCCGCTCTGGCCCACCAACTGAGTGGCCAAATTCAGCGTCACACCACCGGTGTCCCAAACCCAGCCGCCGCCAAAATCAGCCAAACCAAAGGTGCCGTTGCCAGACGTCGCGCCTGACACCGTGAGACTCAAGGCGGTCACAATGGGAGAAAACGGAACCATTAAACCTCCGCTGCCAGGATTGGGTAGCAGATCGGTGTCGATGCTGATCTGCCCCGTGGCGACAGCGCTGTTGCCTAAACTGGCTCCCGACCAGGCGACGTTGAAAACAGTGACGACGGCCGAGGCGGGGGAAACTGCGCCGAAGAGAAGGCACAGACTGGTGAGGAGGATGGTTTGGGTGAGTTTCATCGGGAAGGCGGCGGTTATAGATGCCGTATTGACTGTAATCCATCCAGAAGCAGCCTGCTCGCCAAATAAAGTGACAATTTCGTGATCACGCGAGACTACCCTGGCAGCACCGGCCCCATTCGAAATTTGAGCCCGGTTTTGCGTGGAGCGGTGCCGCTGGCCCGTGGAGCCGCCCTAGTAGACTGTTGGACTTAGAAATGAATGCGCCTGAGCATCGGCCGGATGATTTTTGATTTATCGCCGCGCACACCGAAATGAGATTGAGCCCGAATTTCGAGGGTCTTATTGAGATTCATCGTGATTGGCGTTTGAAGTCCGGCAGGCTGCGAGGATCTGAAGCATGTTTTCCGCCGCGACGCGGCATGCACTCATGAATACGGCGCTGCTTTTCCAACTGCCCGGCCCGGGCCTGCGTGGTTTCCCACCGTCTCCTCATCTCCCAGTCTCATGCTCTTGTTTCCACCCCGAGCTGCCTGCAGGCGGGACTACCAACGAGCTCCACTCCTCCACGCCCAGTCCCACCGTCCCTCTTCGGCCCCACCGGAGCGCAGAGACCGCCCTTTGCCACCGCGCAGGTGGACGGTGTGACCACGCTTTCGGCGGCCAACTCTCAGGCGGCGTGATTAACGAGCCGCCTTCGCGGGCGGGAACTGCGCTTGGAGGTGTTTTTGCGCCTCGTTCAGTGCAGCTTGATCCGGCGGATTGGTGATGACGTTTTCGAGTTCTGGCTGGTCGGAGGTGTGATCGTAAAGCTCGCGGGACTCGACCGCGCCGGTTTTCCAGTTTCGCCACTCGGTGTAGCGCCACTGGGCGGTGCGGACGCTGTAACCCATGTGGGTGGGCTGCTTGCCTGGCGTGCGATCAGGATAGGCCGGACGCGGATGCTGGGTGAACGCGGCCGCTTTGACGGTGACGGCCGGGTTTTCGAGCACGGGCACGAGGCTGGAGCCTTCGAGGCCGGGAGCCGGTGGCAGACCGCAGAGGGCGCTCAGTGTGGGGAAGATGTCGAGCATCTCTACGAGGGCCGCCGATGGCACGCCGGGATGCCTGGCCTGCGGTGGAGCAATGATGAACGGCACGCGGGCATCGAGCTCGAAATTGCTCGTTTTGGCCCAGAGACCATGCTCGCCGAGGTGGTAGCCGTGATCCCCCCAGAAGACGATGACGGTGTTTTCGAGCATGCCCTGCGCCTTCATGGCGGCGATGACCTTGCCGATCTGCGCGTCCATGTAGCTGATGCCGGCGAAGTAGCCGTGGCGCATCTCGGCGATCTGCTCGGGCGTGGGCTGCTTTTGACCCGCAGGCGGGCCGAGGATCTCGGTGCTCTGGTGAAAGGCCATTTCCGGGGCATCGGTGGGCCGGGCAGGGTTCAAAGCCGGGATTTTCGAGCGGTCGTAGAGGTCCCAATACTTCTTCGGGGCATTGAAAGGCGCATGCGGCTTCCAAAAACCGAGCGCCAGGAAGAAGGGGCCGCCTTTTTTCAGCTCCGGCAGGATGCGCACGGCCTCAGCCGCCACGCGACCATCGTAATAGGCTTCGTCCGGCACGTCGTAGCACTCGCACATGCCCACGGAGCCGTATTGGCGCAGGCCTTCGCAGTGCTTCGCATGGTTCTCCGGCAGCGGACCGGCCACCTGCGGGGTGTCGTCGCCGTGATTGGCGTAGTGGAGGAATTCGGGGGCAGACCAGGAGCGGGGATCGCCCTTGTCTTTCGTGTGCCAATTGTGGAAAAGCTTCCCAGAGCAGCGGGTGGTGTAGCCATGTTCTTTGAACCACAGCGGCAGGGTGGTCACATCCGGCTTCAGTTCACGGAAGTGGGTGCCATTGACATAGAGGCCCAGCGTGCCGGGTCGCAGGCCGGTGAGCATGCTGGAGCGGGAGGGATTGCAAACGGCCTGCTGGCAGTAGGCACGGGTGAAGGTGGTGCCGCGGGCGGCGATGGCATCCAGGTGAGGCGTGATGGCCGGGGAACCGTAGCAGCCCAGCCCCGGGCGCAGGTCATCGGCGGTGATGAGCAGAACATTCGGCGGCGGGTCGGCAGCCAACCCACAGGCGGAGGCGAGGAGAGCAAAAAGGAGGCGTTTCATGAGATCGAGGAGGCTAGGTGATCGCGGATCTGGTTGCGCACATGCCGCCAGAAGGTGCGGTGGCTGGTGGCCCAATCGCTCAGCGCCCTTTCAAAGCCCACATCCACGCCATCACGCTCGCTGAGGTGCCATTTGTGACGCTGGATTTCATCGAGTTCGGCGAGGAACTCGGCGTAGGGGCTGGCGGGCTTGGGAGGCATGGCAAAATCAGGGTTGGGAAGGGGTCCAAACGAGAGCGCATTTCCCTTCTGGCAAATGCGCACATGGAATTTTCCGCCGAGGAGGAAAAAGGGATGACAAGCCGGGGGTAGCCCCTATAATCAGCGCCCCGACCACCTTGTCGAAAGCCGAAGTAGCTCAGCGGTAGAGCAGCGCATTCGTAATGCGCGGGTCGCGGGTTCGATTCCCGCCTTCGGCTCCACCAAGCTCGTCCTCCCGTCCATGACTGACACGCCAATCAACGAGCCCGACCCGCCGCGCAAAAGCCGTGCCCGGAGTCGAGAGACATTCATGAACACGCTCGCCGGTGTGCTCGGCTGCCTTGCCCTCGTCGTCATGATCGCCACCGTCTTCCGGGTGGCCACCGCCAAGCTTTGGGAATCCTCCCAGATCAACCCAGACTACATCGATGCCGTCTATGAAGACTTGCAGGGCCGCGGATGGTCCGGCGATTCCCGCGAAAATGCCGCTCTCATCAGTGCCGCAGGCGATGTGAAGCCCGCCGGGAACAAGCTCACTCTAAACGATGTCACTCCTAGGGAAGAAGACTCAAAAAGCGCCAAAAAGGCTGCCATAGCTACCGCCGCTTCATCCAACACGCCTCCGCCCCCCGCTCCTGCGCCAGACCTTCCCAACATCAACGGCATCGCCAACATCGAAGCCAAGCGCATCGAGATCGAGGCCGTCATTCGTGGCTTTTTCGAATCCAACAGCATCGATATGAAGCTCGTCTTTGCCCGCGATTCGATGCGCGTCCGCCCGCTGATGGAGAATTTCTACCGCTCCCATCCGATGAATCCGCCGCGCTGGAAAAACCTCGGCTGGCTCATGAGCGTGGATGAAAAAGGCTACCGCTTCGGCTATGCCCAAGCCGTCTTTGACGATGCCGAGCCCATCAGCGTCGTCATTGAGGAGACCACCGAGGGCAAATACCGCGTCGATTGGGAAAGCTCCGTCAGCTACGGCGAACTCGACTGGAAGGAATTCCTCAAGATGCGCCCGGCTGAGCCCACCCTGCTGCGAGTGATCGCCTCCAAGCCCCAAGTGGCACCGGAAGGCACCGCCGTCGAAGGCCAAGAGATCATTGAAATCAAACACCCCGCCCAGGAGGGCACCGTCCTAGCCTCATTTGACCGTAACGACCCCAAATTCCAATCCCTCATTGAGCAACTGCAAAGTGGGAACTGGAAGGATGTGCCGTTGACGCTGCGTCTTTGTTTCCCCGGCTCGTCCAGCACCGGTGGAACCTCGTTGGGGGCGAAAATCGCCAAAATTGAGGGTAAAGGCTGGCTCATCTTGCAAGGAAACAGGAGCTAAATCGTGAGTAAAAAGAAAAGCACCCCCACCAAGAAGGCCGCTCCCGCCAAGAGCGGCGGAAAAGGCAAGCCAGAGGCCAAAAAGCCTATCAATAAAGCTCCTGCCAAACCTGCGCCCAAAAAAGCCGCTGCCAAACCGGTGAAAAAGTCTGCACCAAAACCGGTCAAGCAGGCTGCCAAATCTGCGCCCAAAAAAGCCGCTTCTGCCAAAACGCCTGCCAAGCCTGCCGCCAAGGCACCTGCCAAACCGGCTCCAAAACCCGCTCTGGCACCCGTCAAGGCCGCCCCCGCGAAACCCGCTCCCACCCCTATCAAAGCCCCCCCCCCAGTCAAAGCGCCTGCGTCCAAACCAGCTCCAGCTTCCACTGCCAAACCTGTCGCGAAACCCACCTCCAAGCCTTCGCCCGCCGCTACGGCTCCCGTCCCGGCGGCCGTCGTCTCAGCTCCCGAGCCTAAGCCTGCAGCACCCGCCAAATCCACCCTGAAGGCGCCGCCTCCGGGCCCCACGAAATCGGGAGCCCTCTTTTACGATTCCCACATGCACACCCCGCTGTGCAAGCATGCGTGGGGTGAGCCCGAAGAATATGCCCAGCAGGCCATCAAAGCCGGCCTCAAAGGCATCATCTTCACCTGCCATGCCCCCATGCCGAACGGCTTCTGGCCCACCGTGCGCATGTCCGAGAGCGAGTTCGAAATCTACATCTCCATCGTCCAGCGAGCTGCCGAAGCCTACAAAAACAAGCTCCACGTCTGCCTCGGCATCGAGAGCGAATGGTTCCCCGGCCAGGAAGATTACATCCGCACTCTTCATGAGCGGGCCGACTTCGATTACGTCCTCGGTGCCGTCCACTGGCAGGCCAAGGAATACCTCGCCAAATTCGAAAGCGGCACCATCGAAAACTTCCGCCGCATCTACTTCGACAACCTCGCTAAATCGGCCGAGAGCGGCCTCTACGATTGCCTCGCCCACCCGGACCTCGTCAAAAACTACCATCCGGACTCCTGGTGCTTCGCCATCATCAAAAACACCGTCTCCACCTGCCTCGACCGCATCGCCGCCACCGGCGTGGCCATGGAGCTGAACACCTCCGGTCTCAACAAGAGCTACTCCGAGATGAATCCCGGCAATGAAATGCTCCGCATGATGGCCGAGCGAAAGATCCCCATCGTCGTCGGTTCTGACGCCCATCGTGCCCAGCGTGTCGGTGAGCACTTCACCACCGCCCTCAACAACCTCATCGAAGCCGGTTACCAGGAAGTTTGCTATTTCCAGAAGCGTCAACGCATCGACCTCAAAATCTCCGACGTCCTCGCCAGCCTCAAAAAAGCTGCCGACCACAACGCCTGACACCCGCCTACGGCGGGAATGACGAAGCTCCAATGACGAACTCCTTCTGATTTCGACATTCATTCGTCATTCGGACTTCGTCATTCTCACCATGTATCGCACCGGAATCGGCTACGACGTCCACCCCTTCCAGGAAGGCCGCCCGCTCGTGCTCGGCGGCATCGCCATCCCGCACAGCCGTGGCCTCAAAGGCCATAGCGATGCCGATGTGCTCGCCCACGCCATCGCCGATGCCGTGCTCGGTGGCATGGGCGAGCCAGACATCGGCTACTGGTTCCCACCCACCGATCCGAGCATCGAAGGCATCTCCAGCATGAAGATCCTCGAAAAGTGCGCCCAGATCGCGGCGGAGAAAGGCTACGCCATCGAGAACGTCGATGCTTCCCTCATCGCCGAAGCCCCCAAAGTGATGAAGCATGCCCCCGCGATGAAACAAAACATCGCCACCGCTTTGGGCATCCAGCCGGATCAGGTCGGCGTAAAAGCCACCACGAATGAAAAACTCGGCTTCGTCGGCCGCGAGGAAGGCATCGCCGCCATGGCGGTCGCCTGCGTGAGCCGGAGGAGTTGATTTTCATCAATCCCTCCACCTCTCATGAGCAAACCCGCCCTTCAATCGAAAGCCCCCGCCTTCACCGCCCCGGTCACGGGCGGTAGTTACAAGCCCGGTAGCACCGTCAGCCTCAAAGACCTGCTCGGGAAGCCCGTCGTCTTCTACTTTTACCCAAAGGATGACACGCCGGGATGCACGAAGCAGGCCTGCGCCCTGCGTGACGCCTGGGCCGCGATCAAAAAGAAGGCGCAGGTCTTCGGCATCAGCCCGGACAGCCTCAAGAGCCACGACAAATTCATCACCAAGCACGAGTTGCCCTTCCCGCTCATCGCCGATGAGGACCACGCCATCGCGGAGGCCTACGGTGTGTGGGTGGAAAAAAGCATGTATGGCCGCCAATACATGGGCATCGAGCGCAGCACCTTCGTGATCGGCGCGGAGGGCAAAATCACCGCCATCCTCGAAAAAGTGAAGCCAGACGAGCATCTCAGCCAGCTCGAGGGCCTGCTTTGACCGCCGCCGGGGGAAAAAGCGCACACACACCTTGCCAGCGGGGGGCAAACCTGCTTCAAGCTGCCGCGTTCATGAACCGCCCCCGCACCGCCGCCCTCATCATTGGAGTGCTTGTCTGCATTCCCATCCTTCTGATGCATCGTTTCGGCCTTTTTCTTGAGGTCTCGAAATGGTTCGCTGCCCTCGACGCCCGGATTTTCATCCTCCAGGACACGCTGCGCACCTCCACCGTGCTGCAATACGGCTATCACACTCTGCTGGCCTTCCTCTCTGCCCTCGTGTGTGTGGATATGACCTCGCAGTGGCGTCGATTCGCCTTCCTCATCGCCGCTACCTTTCTCACGGTGACCTTCAGCTTCCTGCTCGCCTTTGCCGGCATCCTCTTCGAGCCCGTCTCCGGCCTGCTGGCCATCTGGCTGGCTGGCATCGCCGCCATCGGCGTGAGCGGCTTTTACCATGGCGAACGCACGGAGATCATGCGCACGCTCTTTTCCGGCCGACTCTCCACGGTGGCGTTTGACGAACTCTCCGCGAAGAACAACCCCGCCGCCCTCACCGGCCGCCGCGAGCTCACCGTGCTGTGCTTCCGCGTGCTGAATCATGCCGATCTCGCTCACGAGACCGATGGTGTGAAGTTTGAAGAAATCAGCGCCCGCATGCAGCGCAGCGTCTCCGAGTTCATCGTGAGCCGTGGCGGCTATCTCGACGATGCCGATGCGCAGAGCCTCCAGGCCTTGTTCGGCTTTCCGCTAGCCGATGAGCATCATGCGCTGCACGCCGCCCAGGTGGCTGCGGCGCTGCGCCCGCACCTCAGCACCCTCGCCCTCGAAGTTGAGCAGGCCTGCGGCAAGAAACCACGCTTCGGCGTAGCTTTGGCCAGTGGCGAGGCCATGTGCGGTCTCCTCGGCATGGATGACTTCCAAAGCTTTAGCGCCAGCGGCGAGGCCTGTGACTTCGCCGGACGTCTCTGCGGCCTGAACGCCATCTACGGCTCCCGCATCCTGCTCAGCACCAAAACCTACTCCAAGGTGAAGGAGAACATCGAAGTGCGTCCCATGGAAATGCTCTACGGCCCCTCTCACCAGCCCCTCGGAGAAGTTTATGAACTTCTCGCCGAAAAAGGCACACTGCCGGAGGCCGATGCCCGCGCTCGCGATGCCTTCTGGCAGGGCGTGGTGCAGTATCGCCAGGGTGATCATGACAAATCGCTGCAAAGCTTCCAAAACGCCCTCGTCGAAAACCGTGAGGATGTGCCCGTGCGCTACTTCACCGATCTCGCCACCGCTCATCTCAAGGACAAAGGCAAGCCCGCCGACGCCATCCCGAAGCACGGCCGCCTTTTGACCGCCTAGCCGTCACCGCGCCGTGCCCATCGACTACCCGCCGACTCTCCAGCGCCTCATCGCGCAGCTTAAATCGCTGCCCGGCCTCGGCCCTCGCAGCGCGGAGCGGCTCATGCTGTGGATGATGCAAACCGGCCGTGACCGCGTGCCGCCGCTCGCCCAGACGCTCGCGGCCCTCGCCAGCGAGGTCACCGCCTGTGAGGACTGCGGCTTTTTCATCCAGCAGGGCAGCGCCTGCCTGCTCTGCCACAATCCAAAGCGCAACACGCACCTCCTTTGCGTCGTCGAGCAGGCCGCCGACGTGCTCCGCCTCGAACGCAGCGGGGCCTTTCACGGCCTCTACCATGTCCTCGGCGGCAAATTATCGCCGCTCGACAATATCACGCCCGAGGATCTGCGTCTCGAATCGCTCATCGAACGCGTCAAAGCCCTCGAAGCCGAGGAAATCATCCTCGCCCTTGGTTCCGATGTCGAAGGCGAAGCCACCGCCAGCTACCTCGCCGATCTTTTACGCCCCTCCGGCATCCCCATCACCCGCCTTGCGCAGGGCCTCCCGGCTGGCGGCGGCCTCGATCACGCCGATGAGCTCACGCTTTATCAGGCGCTGCACGGGCG